>VOFH01002563.1_pt1 | contig 84236 bp, 180 predicted proteins | sample 5384091 | NCBI WGS metagenome assembly VOFH01 (sample SAMN12384727, study PRJNA508395) | human gut metagenome | isolation source: healthy gut G | host: Homo sapiens
TGGTCAGCAGCATTTAAGGCTTGAATAATTTCATCAAGATCGCCATTTAAAATGGCATCTAATTTATACAATGTTAAATTAATACGATGATCTGTTACGCGACCTTGTGGGATAGTTATAGGTACGAATACGTTCACTACGATCACCTGTACCAACTTGGCTCTTACGGTCTGCAGCCATGCTAGAAATAGCCTCTTGTTCAGCTTTATCTTGCAATTTTGCACGCAATACACGCATGGCTTTTTTCACGGTTTTGTAATTGAGAACGTTGATCTTGACATGCTACAACGATACCAGATGGTAAGTGAGTAATACGAACAGCAGACTCAGTTTTATTGATATGCTGACCACCGGCACCACTAGCACGATATGTATCGATTTTAAATCCTTTTCATTAATTTCAATATCAACATCTTCCATTTCTGGCAATACTGCTACAGTAACGGTAGATGTATGTACACGGCCTTGTGTTTCTGTAGCTGGAACCCGTTGTACACGATGTACACCAGATTCAAATTTCATCTTGGAATATACATTTTCACCATCTACAGAGAAAATAACCTCTTTAAAGCCACCTAGTTCAGGTTCATTAGCATCGATAATCTCACAACGCCACCCTTGGCTTTTCAGCATATTTTGTGTACATACGGAACAAAGTCGCCTGCAAATAATGCCGCTTCATCACCACCAGCGCCACCGCGAATTTCGATGATAATATTTTTTATCATCGTTAGGGTCCTTTGGTAATAAAAAAGAATTTGTAATTTTTCTTCTAATTCCTCTTTTTGAGGTTTTAATTCTTTCAATTCCTCTTGAGCCATTTCACGGAATTCTTCATCCATGGATTTATCTTCAATAACTTCCATAGCTTCATCAATACCAGCTAAAACTTTTTTATATACGGAACGTTTCAACTGTTTCAGATAATTGAGCATGTTGACGTGTTAATTTACGCCATTCATCTTGGCGCGCAATGACTTCAGGGTCACTGATGCGCTGCTCCAGATCCATAAATTTATCTTCAATAACTTGTAATTTATCTACTAACATGTTTATTCCTCTTCATATGCATCTTCTCTCAGGAGGACGAACCTCTTCAAGAGCTCGTATAGCAACTTCAATTTGATCATCTTCTGGTTCACGTGTGGTCATGTATTGTAATGCAAGACCTGGTTTGATAAGAGATTTTCACAAAAGAATGCTCACTACGACCAGCAAGACGAATAACCTCGTACGCAATACCTGCTACTACAGGCATGAGCAGTACGCGGCTCAGAATACGTTCTAACAAATTAGGCCAACCTAAAAAGGCAAATACAAAGATACTAACTACCATAACGATGAGTAAGAAAATTTGTACCACATCGAGGATGTAAACGACTTTGTTTGCGAACGTTTTCTACAGTCAAAGGCAAATCTAATTCATAGGTATGAATTGTTTTATGCTCTGCCCATGATATTGGAAAACTCGTTGAATATCCTTCGTAAGACCAATCCCCAAATATAGAGTAAGAAAAGAACTAAACGAATGACACCTTCAATGAGATTTAATACTACATGATTATCCTGTACACCAGGAATAAATTTTACGATAAATGTAGGCAAGGGCCAAAAATACAGCTATTAAAATATGGTAGAAATAACCATGGTAATGGCAATTTCACTATTAGACATTTCTTCCTCTTCATCGCCAGCAGCTTTAGCAGAGAAGGACAAAGCCTTCATGCCGATAACTAGAGATTCATAGAGGGCTACACAGCCCCGAAGAAATGGTTTTTTCAATATTGGATATGTGTCAGCAATGGATTTTGTAGGCTCTTTTTGAACTACAATAGTTCCTGAAGGCTCACGTACAGCTGTTGCCGTATATCCAGGGCCCCTCATCATGACACCTTCGATCACAGCTTGTCCACCGACAAACTTTTTAATACGTTCTGTGTTCACAAGAGCTCCTCTCATAAACAAATAGAGGCAGAGCCCAAAGCCCTGCCAATAGATGTTACATTACATGACAAATTATTTGCCGTAACGTTTGTTAAATTGTTCAATACGACCACGAGCTTGAGCCGCACGTTGTTGACCAGTGAAGAACGGATGGCATTTGGAGCAAACGTCTACACGAAGGTCTTCTTTTACAGAGCCAGTTTTGAATGTGTTGCCACAACCGCAAGTTACTGTAGCTTCTTTATAGTCTGGATGAATACCTTGTTTCATTCTATACACCTCTTTCCAGCAATCAATATTATTCTTATAGATTATAGCATGACATATGCACAAATGCAAAAACCAATACTATTCCTTGGATGCTTGTTTTTCTTCAATAGACTCAGCTAAGATGGTTCTAAGTCACTTTCATTCAAAGGATGTCACGCAATGCAATGAGCTCCTTAAAGAAAGGGTAATACCCTTTTTCATGCTTGTATATTCACTATCCCAAGCACGAAGATCAAACTTAGGATTATATTTTCCCCAGCTAGTGCATGTTAATTGTTTTTTTCCAACCATCTTTATCTTCAGATAAAGTACCAATAACTTTGAAGATTTCAAAATTAATAACAGCCATGAATCCTCCTTTCTCACATAATTCGTGTAGTATGTTTCATACCTACTATATTTAGTAGTTTATATTTTTTTAGGATACGATATATTTTAAACTAAATTATCGGATTTACAATTAGTTTTTATAGTCACTATAATCTTCAATATCAATAGATGTTGTTGGTGGCATAACTTGAGCACCTAATGAATCTACTGTAGATTTCCAATCTTCTGTAGCTTCTGTCACAGCCTTGATATACGCTTCATCAGCGGCTTGAACAGATGTGATTAGTTGAGCCTCGTCGTTAACATCTAATACGCGTCGACGTACGCTGCTAAGCATATAGCCGAATGACTCATCTGTTTGAACGAGCATGGAAACTTCTTGAATCAATGTTTGACCAATAGTGCTACAGAAGTATGCATACCACATATATGCTAATTCAGCATCTGGGAACATCCAATAAATATCCTCTTTTGGTACTTCTGTAGTAATATCTACATCTCTACATGATCTGCATGACGTTTAAATGTAAGGAAATAAGCGCCATTTTCAACAAGAGCATTACGACCTAATTCAGAAACACGACTATCGATACAGTAAATGCCATCTTGTCCTAAGGCTACATCAGTTTGACTGCCTGGCAGCAAAATAGAACGCAAAGACAAGCCATAATTTAATACAGTAAATACTGGCAATTGAGCAAACACGCCATGAGGCAATGGAATATAATTAATCGTTTTCCATTCTTCTCCTACGCGTTCACGTAGACCAACACGCATCTTTTTAACATCATATTTGCCATATACAATTTCGTAAGCCCCTAATGGTATCCATTCACGAATCGCTTCTACACGTTTTGGTTCAAAAAAATTGTAATGCCATATTATTCAAAATCCCAATTGATTTTGTGCCATCGTAGCAGGTAAGAATAATTGAGCAGTCCTTCTGGAACCAAGATTATGTAAACCATTAGCGACCTCTTCTACAATATCTTCAGAGGATTGGAACATACCAACCGTGCCTGTAAAGATATGGTCAAAATAGCTACGATGAGGCCATTGATTAATAATTTGAGCCATTGGATATAAACGTGTCAAAATGCTATAACACACGGGAGATGCCGTATAAAGAACAACTTTTTATCCTTCATAAGATTGAAGAATTTCTTCAATCATGCCTGCATATTCTTCTACATAAGCATACAGAACGAGTTCTCCTGTTTTACTATGAGCTTCGATACTTTCACGAACAGGAGTTTCCCAAATAGTACCAACATCTAGACCATCTAAAATACCTGTATCACTAATAAAATCAAATAATTCGACTCTAAACGAAGGGCCATAAAGAGCTTGGAATGTATTCAAATCATATGGAACAGGGCCAAAAGGATTCTACTGTAGATTTTTCTGCTAATCCATATAAATCATCAGCCGTAACACCCCACTCACGAGAATTAGCATTACTAGAAATCAATTGATCTAGTACTTTAAAACGCATTAACTCATTTACAATATCAATACCTTCAATGCCATGATTGAGCACAAAGGGCAATAAATTCTTCGTTATTTACTTTCATATTAAACCTTTCCTGCTGAAGGACAAAGATGATTTAAAAAACATTCTTCACATAGAGGCTTACGAGCCTTACATAGTTTCGTCCATGATAAATCAACCAATGATGGGCAGCCGACCAATCCTCTTTTGGAATTGCCTTTTGCAACTTTTGTTCCATTTCTTCTGGCGTTTTAGCAATACCTAATTTCAATCGGTTTGCTACACGGAACACATGTGTATCCACCGCAATAGCTGGTGTACCGAATAATACGGATACCACAACGTTTGCCGTTTTACGACCTACACCAGGTAATTCAACGAGTTGATCAAACTCACGTGGCACTTCTCCATGATATTGTTCTACTAAATCTGACAAGTGGCAATCAAATTTTTGCCTTTAGATTTATAAAGGCCACAGTCCTTAATCAGAATTTCTAATTTGGTAACCCCAATTGCTAAGCATCTTAGCCGGATGATTTAGTTCAGGAAACAATCGTTTAGTAACGATATTAACTCTCATCCGTACATTGTGCAGATAATACAACAGCCACTAATAATTCAAATTCATTTGTATACTCAAGGGCAGGTTTTGCATCAAAATAATGCTCTTGCTAATAATTTCAATTGCTCTGCCTTTATTGCTTTTGTTACACGCATATAAATCTCCTTTCTCACTTGTGAAAGTACAGACGCGTACAACTTATATCTTACCATACGTATTCATTTAGTTCTATGTTATAATAAATCATGTTATTCTAATATAGAATACAGGAGGTCAATATGAGCAATATTAACGATACATTAAAACGTATAAATGAACTAGCAGCAAAGAAAAAAATCTGGGCAACAACTCACACCAGAGGAATTAGCAGAAAAAAAGAACTTTATGAAATTTACTTAAGCTTTCATTCGAGGCCAAATCACAGATACATTGGACCGTGTTGAATTTGTGGATCCAGAAACAGGTGAACAAACAGCGCCTAAACAAGCTCTAGAAAACTTGGCTAAAAAAAGCTGACCAAGACATTAAAGAACATAAAGATATTCACTAAAAAAAGCCACTTGATATATATCAAGTGGCTTTTAGTATTAGCAACAGCATTTATTATAATTTACCAAGACGTTTCATAGCATTATAAATTTTTTCAGCTAGTCCTGTCATTTGGAATTTAGGAATACCACAAGCAGCTATGCGAATACCGTTAGCTAAAGCGATAACATAGATATGTTCTTTTTCAACTCTTCACAGATAGCATTAGCAGAATCTGTAGGAATCGTAATAAAGAAACCACCTCGATATGGCAACATAGGAAGACCAACTTGGGCTGCTTCTTGTTTAAATATATCAGCACGATCACGAATCAATTGATAATAGCAATTACGTTCATCTTCATAAGCTTTAAACTTAGCTGGATCAGCTACAATATTTGCCATTGTACGCATTGCAGGCCGGCATATATTAGACCATGTAGCACGGCTTGTAGATTTGTTGATTTCTAAGAATTCATCAGCAATTTCTTCATCATCAGAAATACCAATCAAGGCACCAACACGTTGCCCATACATAGTGAAGCCTTTAGACAAGCTTTATAGCAAACACATGTAAGGATTTCTTTTGGCAAATGACTGAATTTACTAAAGAATGCACGAACCTCTTCTTTTTCACCAGAATAATCAAGGTATGCTACATCAATGCCAATGATTACATTATTACGGCCTATAGCAACGAGTTCTTTCAAGAAGTTAAGGATAGATTCCCAATCTTTGTCCTCTATAGAGTAACCTGTTGGGTTATTACCAGGTGTATTAAACAAAATTACGACATTTGTTTGTTTTGCAGCTAATTCATTTACACGATTTTGGAACGCTTCATGGTTAAAGTTATTATGTTCATCAAATAAAGAATAGGTAACAAGTGTACGACCTACATCGCTACAAATAATACGATAGGCACCCCAGTACCAATCAGCAGTCAACACCTCATCACCAGGTTCTGTATAGTTATGAACTAAATGATGAATACCGCCTGTACCACCTGTAGTAGCAATACTACGGATATGACCTTCTGGACGAGATTGTCCAAAGCATTCCGCCTCTGCAGCAGCAAGGAAAATCAGGTACACCTGCAATCGGAGCATAACCAATATATTCAGAATCTGAAGACTTTAAATATTCGTCCTTAACGGTTTTAAGGAATACTAATTTACCATCTTCATCATAAATCGCACCTAATGTACCATTAACAACGTTCTCACGACCATTTTCTTTAGCATCAGCTTGGGCTTGGCCAGCAGTTACAAAGATTACATCTTTTAATTTTTTTCCTTTTGCATGCTTTGCAGCAACACTTGTCATAACTTGCACCATCCTATCTAAAATGAATTATTACATATTTATCATACCTAAACTTATTTAATTATACAATGAGTATTTAAAAATATATTGTATACATAAGAAAAAATACTAATTACAATCTGAATTACCCATTAAGGTATATAGGATATATACAATATCCTATATAAAATATTTTTTATAAATCATATGCTAGTATTTATAAAAAAAAAGACCACTCATTAGAGTGGTCTTTGATATCCTTAGAAGGAGTAGCCTACACCAGCGTGTAAACCTTTTGCAGTTTTATCGTTGCTATTTACGCTATATTTATCATAGCCATAGTATACGTTCAAGTCTACATCAGGGCGAACTTCATATTGAGCACCTACTTGGTAAGTTTGTTTAATATCGTTACCCCAACCAGCTTTAGCAAAGCCGTTTACTTTTTTCTGTCAAAGGCACATGACCAATAACACCAGCTTGGAAACCAAGTTCAGTATCATTTGTACGAATTGCAGTACCAGCACCATAAACGTTTACGTTTGGATGCACTTTATAAACTAATGCTAATTGATGATCTTTAATATCGCCATTTTTTGCATTCAATTTATCATAAGAATATTGAACAGCAGTTTTATTGGAAAATCATGTTGCTAAAGAAACACCGAAACCATCATTGCTATTGCCGCCACCTTTAGATACATGTTGTTTTAAATGCATAATCAGCTTGTATTTTTTAGTGGAACCATCACTAATTTTTGTTACAGGCACGGATGCTGCAAATGCACTACCGGCCACAACTGTAGCTGCTAAAGTTAATAATACTAATTTCTTCATTTGTACCTCCTATACACATATCTCAAGATATGTCTTACTAAGTTACTTATTTTCGAATGTTTTGATTATACACTCTATAAATTAACGTTTCATGAATACAGGGATATCTGGGATACCGCTGTTAGTTGTTGTTGTAGTGGATGCTGGACGAGATGTAGTTGTTGTTTTACCGAATTCTGGTACATTTTAGTACTTATTAAAACCAGTTGCAACAACAGTAACTTGAACTTTATCGCCCAAGCTTTCATCGATAACAGAACCGAAGATGATATTTGCATCAGGGTCTGCTGCATCAGAAATAATTTGAGCAGCTTCGTTTAATTTCGAAAAATACCCAAGTTTGCACTACCGGAAATATTAAGCAAGATGCCTTTAGCACCATCGATGGAAGTTTCCAACAATGGGCTGATGATAGCCATTTTAGCAGCGTCTGCAGCGCGGTTTTCACCAGTAGCCTACACCAATACCCATCAAAGCTTCGCCTTGTTCAGTCATGATAGTTTTAACGTCTGCAAAGTCAAGGTTGATTAAACCAGGGATTTGGATCAAATCGGAAATGCCTTTGATACCTTGACGAAGAACATCATCAGCTTTACTGAATGCATCAGATAAGGAACATTTTTTATCTACAACTTGTAACAATTTGTCATTAGGAATAACGATAATTGTATCAACTTTTTGAGTCAAGAATTCAATGCCTTTTTCTGCTTGCAGCACGACGACGTTTACCTTCAAATGCGAAAGGTTTAGTTACAACGCCAACTGTCAATGCACCAACTTTTTTAGCACATTCAGCAACGATTGGAGCAGCACCAGTACCAGTACCACCACCCATACCAGCAGTTACGAATACCATATCAGCACCTTCAAGAGTTTTTAGTAATTTCTTCACGGCTTTCTTGAGCTGCTTCTTCACCGATTTGTGGGTTAGCACCAGCACCAAGACCTTTAGTAACTTTTTTCACCGATTTGAATTGTTACATCCGCTTTAGACAATTCAAGCACTTGGTTTTCTGTATTAACGGATAAAAATTGAACACCTTTAATTTGGTTATCAACCATGCGATTAACAGCGTTATTACCGCCGCCACCAACACCGATAACTTTAATATTTGCAAAATCAGACATTGAACTTCCTCCTCTTATCGTTATCTATTGTATCAATATACGTCCCAATGTATCGATTTATATACTGAGTTATCTTATAACAATTACATTTATTTTACACTAAAATTTAAAAACTTTCCACTATATAGAATGGGATTTATTAGAAACGTTTAGTCATAATTATTTTTCGTATAGCGCCTACATTAATAAATACACGTAACCCAAATCCAATAAGGGCCACATAGTATAGGTTAATGCCTATTAAATCACCAACATATACAAGAATAACAGCTAACACAACATTTGAAAAGAACCCAATGACAAAATTACTAAGATCAAAGGTTCTTTCCAATGCTGCTCGACTGCCACCAAATACTGCATCTAAAGCAGCTAGAACAGCTACCGAAGTATAATTTGAATAACTTATAGGAATATGAAATGGTGCTATCCATCCTAATGATAACACCTATAATTAGGCCAATGATGGCAAAGATATAAATATTCATTCTTTACCTCCTAACTCATTAGGCTTCATATGTTCTTCTCTAAAGGTACCTGTAAAAGCAGGAATCGCTATATCCTCTTCTTGCTTTATAGTTACCTTTATACCCCAATGTTTAAGCGAATCCACACACCACCACGCATAGTGAGCGCAGAATTTAATGTTTTTGGATCCCCAATAGCTTTCACCGTAAAGGAGCTCCAAAGACCTTACCATTCACAGTAATAGTCGGGCCTGAACATCGTATTTCAGACGTTCCTATGAGACGTTGATCATTGATAGCTATCGCTTCAGCCCCACCAGCCCGTAATTCATTAACAATTTTAGAATATCTTCATCATGAATTACATATAAATTGGGATTTTCCCACTTTGTACAGGCTTTTCAAGCTATCTTCAATCAACACACTAACGCCCGGCCTTTGACATTAGTTAAAGCCGCTTTCATCATGAGCTGTTCATCAGCTTTACCACCGCCATTAGCACCAGATTTTTTTAGTGACTCAATTTTTTTTAACAAAGCATCACGTTCACTGTTGGGCCTCTCAATTGTACCCGCTAAATCGCCAGTTCGTTGTAAGCGAATATTTTCTTCTATATTATCTTGAGTCATCTTATATTGGGTAACAACCATGAACCCTAATATACAGCTGACTATGGCAATTGCCCACCGTTCGTGTCTCACGACAATCATCTACCTTTATCTTCAACATGACCTTGCTTATCTTGTTTTTATCATCCCTCTTAGTAGATGAATCTTCTGTAGTCGGTGCTCCATTCTGATGCTTTTTAACTTCCGGCATCACATCGGTTTTGATGTACGGCGATGAAACATTAACATCTATATACTGTACATTACCATGTGTCTTTTTAATATCTTGTAACATGGACTGAGTTAACTCGGCTTTTTAGCTAAGTCTTTGCCATCCCCAGTCGAATCTGTACACCGGAAACAGTATATGCCATTATCGCATCAGGATCTCCAATATTAACCTCTGCAATATTCTTGAATGTCTCTCATCGAGTGAGTTCAAATATTCAAGAGCCGCCAATATCGGTTTATCTACAACCGTATCACCTAATAGTATATTTCCAGCTTTCACACCAGAAATCATAGGAACAGATGTGTCTTGTATAGCTGGCTCAGATGCGATCACTTGTCCCTTACTATCAAGGGTTAAGTATCCAAACTGAGCCGGTACAACTGCAACTGCCTTGCGTTCTACTACATTTACCACCATTGTCAGTGGCAACTGATAGCTAATTTGAGCCTCTTCGACACGTAAATCTTTCGATAATCTAGTTTTTAATTTTTCTGTACTAATCTTGCAATATATTAACAGGTTCATGAATATCACCAGCTACCATTACATCTTGTACAGTTACCTTATCCGATCCAGTAACTTTTAAGGATCCAAAAGGAATAGGTAGTGTAAACAACCCCACCAACACGAGAGTAACTGCACCACCGATTTTTAACACTCGTTTTCTAAATACAGCCTGTTCATCACGAACAGGTGTAGAAGACTGCATCTCCCCAGAGTTGGATGGATGGTTTTGCTTATCATCCATAGTTAACTCCTTATCTTCTATTAGCCCTTAAAATTTCCCTATACTAGCTGTTAATAGAATTTTTCACATAATGTTGGGAAGTCAATTCCCATTTCTTTTGCTGCTTTTGGTACTAAAGATGTTGCTGTCATACCAGGCACTGTATTGTATTCAAGAACATACATATTATCTGCATGGTCTGTCATAACATCAACACGAATTACCCCACTGCCTTGTACTTCACGATACACAAGTTCCCCAATGCGTTGCATTTCAGCAGTCATTTCTGCACTAATAGGCGCTGGCACTAAATACTCAGTAGCACCTACAGTGTACTTATTTACTTGTAATCATATTCACCAGAATGTGGACGAATTTCAATAACAGACAACGCTTTACCATCTAAGAACAGATACTGTAAATTCACGACCATCAAGAAATTGTTCTACCACAAGAATAGGGTCATATTTTAGCGCTTCTGTTACAGCCTCTTCTAACTGATCTTCATCGCGAACAATAGTAACACCAATACTAGAACCTTGCGTAGCAGATTTCACAACTACAGGAATTGTAAAATCCTTACGAATATGTTCAATAATAGCTTCTGCAGATTCAAGATTACCATTAAAGGACTCGGATGCCGCAGTAGGAATATTGGCACCTTTAAATACATCTTTGCTTACTTTTTTATTCATACCTACTGCATGAGCCATAATACCTGACCCAGTGTATGGAATTTCAGCCATTTCTAATAGACCTTGCAACGCACCATCTTCGCCATAACGACCATGAATTGCATTAAATACAACCTCGCCACCTAAGTCTTCAATATCTTTTAATACAGTGCGTGGATTTAGTTCTAAAGTTTGGGCATTATAACCTTTGCTTTCAAGTGCTTCTGCAATAGCAGCGCCAGTACGACGAGATACTTCAGCCTCTTTGGAAGGACCACCCATTAATACGATTATTTTTTATCTTTCATTGTAAGCCTTCCTCCAATATAGCTAATAATTTTGGCCCATATTGATTAATAGAACCTGCACCCATGGTGATAACCAAATCATTAGGTCTTACTATTTTCGCTAATACTCAGGCAAATCGTCAACAGATGGTACATAATTTACATCTTGACCTGTGGCCGTTTTAATAGCATTTGGAATCGTATTGCCATCAATACCAGGGATTGGATCTTCACCAGAACTATAAATATCTGTCATATATATTTCATCTGCACTGGTGAAAGCAGTAGCAAATTCATCCTTTAACAAGCTTGTGCGAGTAAAGCGATGTGGTTGGAATACACAGATAACACGATGCTTTTCCAACTCTTTTGCTGCTTTCAATGTTGCTTTAATTTCTGTAGGATGATGAGCATAGTCATCAACAACCCATACACCTGCTACGTGACCTTTTTGTTTCAAAAACGACGTTTTGCACCGATAAATTTACCTAAACCTTTTGTAATAATGCGCGTTTCTACACCACAGCAATCATGAGCAACAATAAAGGCAGCCAACGAATTTAATACATTATGTTCACCAGGAACTCGTAAGCGAATGCGCTCAACATTCACACCATTATGGTATACATCATATACCAAAGAAGAGTCTACATAGTGAATATTTTTAGCTACATAGTCATTATTATCACTTTAAGCCATATGTAATGAAATTACGATTTACACGGCTCATAACATAACGAATATTCTCATTATCTCCACATACGATTGCTTTGCCAGATTCTGGTAAGGTTTCGACAAACTCACAAAATGCATTTAACAAATTATCCATTGTTTTATAATGATCCATATGATCATCTTCAATGTTAGTAATAACAATAGTATGTGGGCGTAGTTTCAAGAAAGACCCATCACTTTCATCTGCTTCAACTACAGAGAAATGCCCCTTACCTAGACAACTACTACCTTTTAAATAATCTACTTCACCACCGATAATAACAGTTGGATCAGCTTCTGCTTCTACTAAAATTTGACCAATCATGGATGTAGTAGAAGTTTTACCATGAGCACCAGCTACTGCAATGCCATCTGTTACGTCTAACACAGCTTTTACAATATCGGAACGGTGTAAAATTGTAATACCTTGCTCTTTAGCAGCTACAATTTCAGGGTTATCTTCGCGAATAGCCGTAGAACGAACTACAGCATCAACGCCTTTTACATAATCTTTATTATGTCCAATATGAACTGTAGCGCCCATATTTCTGAACTTTTCAATAACTGCAGAATCAGCTACATCTGAACCAGATACGTCATAACCTTTTTGAATTAAAATATTCGCTATAGCACGCATGCCAGACCCACCTATACCAATAAGATGAATCTTATGAATACCGTCTAACATAAAACTCTCCTTGTTACTTTGCAATAGATAATGCTAACTTTGCAATATCATGAGCCGCATTAGGTTTACCTAACTGCAACGCTCGTTCTCCCCATTTGTGACAATAAATCACGATTGGCCATAAACATTTCAATTTCCCCTATCAAATCATGGGCACTTAACATTCGATCAACAATCATATGCGCTGCCCCTTCTTGAACAAAAAAATACGGGCATTATAGGTTTGATGATCTTCCGCTGCATATGGATATGGTACCAATACAGATGGAATACCTCGAACTGCTAGTTCAGCAAGACCGATAGCACCAGACCTAAAGACTGCTAAATCAGCTGCCGCCAATGCTTTTGGCATATCATGTAAATATGGCAAAGATCAAGGAGGAATCACCCAAACCATCACCATTGGTAATACCAAGCTGAGATAACACAGATTGATATTCCCCCCATCCCCTGTAATATGGATTAATTTAATTCCTTCTGTTCCTTGAAAATGCTTATGTACATCAATCATAGCATTATTGATGGTTCTCGCCCCACGAGAACCACCGGCTATAAGAACAGTGAACGTGTCATCACTTAAATTAAAATAATTACGTCCATCTTCCCTAGTATCAACTAATACATCAGGACGTACTGATTACCAGTATATACTACGCGTTTTGCCTTTGAAAAAGATGATTCTGCATCCTTGTAACCCATAGCGACTACATCAACAAAACGGCTTAGAATTTTATTTGTAATGCCTGCAATGACATTTTGTTCCTGTATCAACGTTGGAATATTGCGCAATGCTGCGGCCATAAGAATAGGACCACAAACATAACCACCCGTACCAATAACTACATCAGGCTTAAAGTTAGAAATGATTGCATTAGCTTTTCACAAGAGAAAAAGCAGTTTGCCTAACGTCACCAACGTACCAAAAGATAATTTATGTTGCAAACCTTGTACAGGTAATGTAGTAAATTCAATGCCTTCTTTAGGCACTAAGGTAGCCTCTAAGCCCTTTCCGTTCCTACATATAAAACCTGTGCATCAGGGTTCTGTTTCATAATTTCCTTATATATAGTTATTGCTGGTATATATGTCCACCAGTGCCACCACCTGAAATAATGATACGTTTCATTAATGGTGTCTCCCTTCTTGCAACATATGAACACAGTTTTTAAAATCATCGCCACGTTCTTCAAAACAGCTATACCAATCAAAACTTGAACAAGCTGGCGATAATAATACAATATCTCCAGCTTGACAGCCAATTTATAACCCTGTTCTACAGCATCTTTCATAGATGAAGTCTCTATAAATAGGCTGAACACCAGCCTTTTTGCAGCAGCTTCAAATCGATCCGCCGCTTCCCCCATAAAGATAACAGCTTTTGTGTGATGTTTAACAAGCTGCATAAAGTCTTCTAACGGAGTCATTTTATCATGACCACCAGCTAATAAAATAACGGATTGATCAAAGGATTCCAATGCTTTTACAACAGAATCTACATTAGTAGCTTTAGAATCATTATAGAATGTAATTCCATCAAGAGTTTTAACTCGTTCTAATCGGTGTTCAACACCATGGAACTCGCTTATAATACGATGAATAGTTTCTATCGGCACACTTAACGCATAAGCTAAAGCGATAACAGTTAAAATATTTTCAATATTATGGCTACCTGAATGTGGATATCAGCACTACCAATAACATATGTTGCTATACCATTCTTTGTTACATAACATTGTCCTTTATCATAGTAAGCACCATTTGAAACCACTTGATGTTGACTAATTTAAGGATATGGCTAGGTGCACGATGTTTCATGTTCCGCTACAATAGGGATCATCAATATTAAGCACCATAAAATCTGTACTCAATTGATTTTCAAAGATGCGTTCCTTTCGCAGCAATATAATTTTCCATTGTCTTATGACGAGCTAAATGATCTGGTGTAATGTTGAGCATAATAGCACCAATCGGTCTAAAAATGCTTAATTGTTTCTAATTGATAGCTAGATAACTCAGCTACCAAAAAAACCATCTGCTGGCATGGAATAAGCTACTTCACTAAGAGAATCGCCGATATTACCACCAACGCGAACTGGCTTTCCAGTTCCTTCCAATACCTTAGTTAATAATGTTGTAGTAGTGGTCTTACCATTTGTACCTGTAACGGCTACAATTGGCGATTTAGATAACTCATAAGCTACTTCTACTTCACTAACCACATCAATACCACGAGCTTGAGCGGCTTTTACAATGGGAATATCTAGAGAAATACCTGGAGAAATAACAATGCGATCCACGCCATCAAGCAAGGATTCATCTTGTCTACCGGTAATAATATCTACACCTGCTGATACAAGTCTTTTTTCCTCATCTGCAGGCAGTGTAACAGGCTTATAATCATTTAACACTACATGGGCCCCAACTTGAGCTAATACCCAAGATGCGCCTATACCGCTAGCACCAGCACCAAGAACAAGTATATGTTTATCTCCGTATTCCATCTATATCACCTAAATTATCAACTATAAAAATAATGTATTCCTATCTTATAAGCATACCATTATTTGCGTGTTCCGTTAAGTATTATCTTACAAAGTTATAGTCGCTAAAACGACGCCAATAACAGCTAATACAGCACCACCAAACCAGAAGCGATTAACAACAGTTTGCTCAGCCCAACCAGATAACTCAAAATGATGGTGAATTGGGCTCATTTTAAATACGCGTACACCACGAGTTTTAAAGGATATAACTTGAATAATAACGGACAATGCTTCCATAACAAAAATGCCACCAATTACAACGAGTAGCAATTCTGTTTTAGTCAAAATTGCCATAGCCGCAAAAGCACCACCTAAAGCCAAGGATCCAGTATCCCCCATGAACACCTTCGCAGGGTTTACATTGTATACCAAGAAACCAAGGCAAACAGCTACAATAGCGCCAAAGTAAGCAACGCTTTCAGCACCAATAGAATTTGTTGTAGATGCAGCCATAAGACCAATCACGGAGAAAGCAATCGCAGCTACAGCAGAGGTACCACTAGCTAATCCATCAAGACCATCTGTAAGGTTTACTGCGTTCGTAGCACCTACGATAATTAAAAACGCCAAAACATAATAAGCCCAACCTAATTGAAGATGTATATCTGCTACAGGAATCCATAATGTGGTAGGAATAACCATAATTTCAGTAATACAGTAACAGAATATGGCCGCCAAAATAAATTGACCTAGCAATTTTTGCTTAGCTGTTAAGCCAAGATTACGTTTTTTAACGGCTTTACAAAATCATCAAAAAGCCCAATAAACAATGACCCAATGTTAAAAACAATAACATGCCTGTACCTACATTCCATGGTGCGAAAATAGCAACACCAAGAACAAGGGCGATCATCATGAAAGGCACCCCCATTGTTGGCGTACCCGCTTTCGCTTGATGACTTTCTGGACCTTCTTCACGAATACTTTGTTGTGCGTGTAAAGAACGCAACATAGGAATAGCAATTTTACCTAGCACTACTGTAATGATAAAGGTCACTACAAAGGCTAATAGAATATGATATATCATATGAACCCTCTACTCATTAATAAACAGATGACGGCTAGATATAACTAGCCGTAACCATTTATTCTCGATCTTTTTAATTCTTCAACAACCCGTTCCATTCGCAAGCCTCAGGAACCTTTGACAAGGATAACATCCCTTTTTCACGAATATCGCTATAGGCATTAGCCATTTCCAAATGGCTATTACAACGGAATGCAGTTAAACCTGCTTTTTTGCTTCTTTAGCGATGAAAGGCCGCAGCATCACCAAATGTGAATACTACACTATAGCCTTCTTCAGCAAGCAATTGACCAATTTCACGATGCGCCTGTTCAGTATAATCACCAAGCTCAAGCATATCACCAAGCATAGCGATTTTACGTTTACCTTCTAGTTGACCTAATGCTTTAATCGCTTCAGCCATAGAGGAAGGATTTGCATTATATGCATCATTTAAGATAACAATATCTTCAAATGAATTTTACGATTTCTTGGCGCATAGGAGTGCCGGTAAACTCGCTTAAGCCTTTACGAATGGTGTTGGATTTAATCCCAAAAAAACACGACCAGCTACAATTGCTGCCAATGCATCATATACATTGTGTTCACCAATCATAGGTAAGAAGATATCGAAGACTTCGTCATAACATTTGCAAGTAAACTTAATACCGTCTTTTTATAACGCAAATGGCTACCAATACAAGTAGCGTTGCGTTCAATACCATAGGTAATAGTTTTACCCTTTAGCAAGGCTATCCATAGCCTTAACATATGGATCATCTTCATTGAGAATAGCCACACTATTTTCAGGCAAACAACGAATTAATTCACCTTTAGCTTGTGCAATGGCTTCACGAGAGCCTAACAACTCAATATGGCTAGTACCAACATTGGTAATAATGCCCATAGTTGGTTCGCAATCAATGCAAGCTCTTCAATTTGACCAAGGCCACGCATGCCCATCTCTACGACACATGCTTGATGTTCTGCAGTTAAGCGCAACAATGTTTTGGCAAACCAATTTCATTATTAAAGTTTTTTTCAGTTTTCAAAACATTAAATTCTGTACCAAGTACGGCGGCCACCATTTCCTTTGTCGTAGTTTTACCAGAAGAACCAGTAATAGCCACTACAGGAATATCAAAACGGCGACGATGGTAACGTGCCAAGTTTTGGTATGCTACCAAGGTATTTTCTACCTCAATACAAACAATACCTTCTACGGCACGACCTTTTCTACGATTGCACCTGTAGCACCCTTTTCAATGGCCGTGTTGATGAAATCATGACCATCAAAGGTATCACCTTTTAAGGCTACAAATAAAATCCTGATTCAATCGTTCTTGTATCAGTAGATACATCTAAGAACTTAATATTTTCGGTATGTGTACTCGTCCCTTCTGTGGCTTCTACCACTTGAGACAATGTAAATTCTGCCATATTAGATCTCTTGAGGGCTGCTCGCGCCTCTTCACGATACATCAAAATGAATCGTTTATCCTTTAAGATTTGGTAATCCTCATGCCCCTTACCTGCAATCAGTACAATATCCCCAGGTTTTGCATTTTGTATTGCATGTTGAATCGCTTCCCGACGATCGACAATAACTTCATAATGAGAGCCTTCACGAAGGCCTTCTTTAACGCCTGCTTCAACATCTTTTACAATTTGTACAGGATCACTCTGTACGTGGATTATCAGATGTTACATATACAACATCACCATATTGTGCAGCAATACGGCCCATGATAGGTCGTTTTGTCGCATCTCGGTCACCACCACAACCAAAGACTACAATAATGCGATTTTCTTGAATAGCCTTTGCAGTTTGTAGAATATTTTCTAGCCCATCTGGTGTATGTGCATAATCTACAACCACAGCAAATGGTTGACCTTCTTCAATGAGCTCAAAACGGCCAGGCACAGCGCTAAATGTTTTCAATGCTTTATCTATATCTTCCATAGATATGCCTTCTAATAGACAAGCACCAATAGCAGCCAAAGTATTATATACATTAAATAAACCTGTCGTATTCATAGCTACTGTATAGTCATGAGCCATCATAAGAGACAGTATAACGGCTAGACTTAGGTGTCATTTCTACATCATGAGCATTCAACGTACCTTTACCATCAATACTGTAAGTAATGATAGGTGCTGTTGTTTTCTCAATTACACGATGACCATATTCGTCATCGATATTAATGATAGCCCTTTACCAGATTTAGTTTGATTAGGTGCGCTAACTTGTTCAAATAATTTACACTTAGCTGCCAAATAATTTTCAAAGGTCTTGTGAAAGTCCAAATGATCTTGTGTTAAGTTTGTAAATACCGCTGTATCATATTCAACACCAGAAACTCGCCCCAATGCCAATGCGTGTGAAGAAACCTCCATTACGCAATGTGTAACACCTTCCTCTACCATTTGATGAAGAATATGTTGCAAATCCACTACATCAGGTGTCGTATTATGAATTGGATATGTTGTATCACCAATCATAATATGAACAGTACCAATAACGCCCACTTTATGACCTTGAGCTTTCAAAATATGGCGAATCATATGCGTTGTAGTCGTTTTACCATTCGTACCAGTAACGCCAATCATGCGCATGGAATTTGCTGGATAATCAAAAAATATGGCACACATGCCATCATAGCTTTACGAGTGTCCTCTACAGTGATAACACAAACATCACCACTTACCTCTACTGGTTTTAGATACAAGTACTGCTACTGCACCAGCTTCAACAGCTTTATTTACATAATTATGACCATCTACAGTGGCACCATCTAAAGCAATAAATAAACTGCCTACTTTTACAGCACGAGAATCAGCTGTAATATCTAATACTTTAACAGCTGTATTACCTTCTACATGCGTTGTTTGCAAAGGTTTTTATTATATCTTGTAATTGTTTCATATACAATCTCCTTTACACGCAAAGGAAAGCAGCCCAATACGAGCTGCTTTGCCTGCTAGTCTATAATTTGCTGTTTCTCTTGTACAGTGCGTTCAGTAACAGCGCTTTTTGTGCTATAAACAAAAGAATCAGGCAAAACCATCCCTAGTTGTTGTTCTGCGATTTGTTGGATACGAACGGGAGACTTCAAGGAAGCCACTTCAACATCCAAAGCATCATTATCTTTTGTTAATTGTACTACAGCTTGCTGTGTTTTAACTACTTCGTAGCCTAATTTTGTGCTGTACGCATTCATAACCATCATAATAAGCAAAAAATGCAACTAATGCAGCAATACCATATACAACTTGCCACATCATAGGACTCAAATCTAAAGCCACACTTGCACTACGTTTTCTCCCTTGTGAAGCGACCAACACATCGCTTTTACTTGGCCCACAACAGCCTTTCTCGCTAACATAAACACTAACCCCTTCCAATTCTACAACTTGACGGCTACGCGCAACTTCGCGCTTCTAGCCCTCGGATTAACCTCAATCTCCCTGCACTTGGCTCTATAGCCTTATTCTTCGCCTTCACAACAGCTTTGTGGTTACATACACACATCGGTAGTTCTGGAGGACATATACATGCTGTACTCAACTCTTTGAAAGTTTGTTTTGTAATTCGATCTTCCAAGGAGTGAAATGTGATAACCCCAATTTTCCCTTTGGTTTCAACATGGATACAGCATCTACAAAACTATCATGCAAGATAGCTAATTCTCTATTTACTTCAATGCGAATGGCTTGGAACGTCCGTTTTGCCGGATGCGGTCCATCTTGACGCGCCTTCGCAGGTATTGCATTGTTTAATAATTCTAACTAACTCACCAGTAGTGGTTATTCGTTTTTCTTGACGTGCATTAACGATGAATTCAACAATCCGCTTAGCCCATCGTTCTTCACCATAGTCACGGATAATTTGCAATAGTGCTTCAGCATCATATTCATTAACAACTTCCTCTGCTGTTAATGGTGCTTCCTTATCCATCCGCATATCAAGTGGACCATCATTCATATATGAAAAGCCACGTTCTGGTGTATCTAGTTGATAGCTGGATACACCAAGATCAAATATAAAACCATCGACTTCATAAATGCCTGCATTTTGGAGGGCTTCTTTTAAGTTAGAAAAGTTTGTAGGTATCGTTAACACCTGACACTTTAAATCAGATAGACGCTGTCGAGCTACGCTCAATGCATCTTCATCTTGATCTAAACCGATTATCATGCCTTCTGGGTCAAGCATTTCGCCCACTGCATGAGCATGTCCTGCCCCACCAAGGGTACAGTCTACATAAATACCTTTTGGATTAGTTACGACGGAGTCCACCGTTTCACGTAAGAGTACGCTAGTATGATTAAATTCCATCATAGCCTCCTATAACATAATCCTTCAAGCCCCTTCGACTAATTCTTCCATACTTTCAGCCACTTGATCATCATAGTAATCATATTTTTCGCGGCTCCAAATTTCAACGTGATCCCCAGCACCGACAATAACGGCCTGTTTATCAAGGCTCGCATATTCACGTAGTGGTACAGGAATGAGGACACGACCTTGTTTATCATACTCCAAGCTCAGCAGCACTACCAAAAACAAAACGTTTTAAGGCACGTACGCTAGCTTTAGTGGAGGATTGTGATTGTAAAGCTGTAGAAATTTTCTTCCACGCTTCTTCGGTGTAAATAGCTAAGCAGTTATCTAGGCCCTTAGTCACAATGCATACTTCGCCTAGTTGTTCACGTATTTTCGCGGGTATAATCATCCGCCCTTTGTATCAATGGTGTGATTATATTCTCCCATGAACATACGTATCACCGCCCTTTACTATTCCTTATCCACCACTATATGGTAAATTCTACCACAATTCCCCACCATTCACAATAAAAAATCCATTTTATCCCACTTTTTTATATTTTTCTTTCATAATCTCTATTTTTCTCGTTTTTCTTCGATACATATGTTCGAAAATAAATAATAATTAATTTCATAAAAACCACTATCTACCACCAAGAGGAATTATATAGTTCTATCTGTATCTAATCCCCACTACAAGATAGCTATCCACTCTATTACACCAAAATATAAAGATATATATGGAGATAATCACCACACATCCACACAAAGAAAACCGCGTAGCATTTCTGCTACGCGGTTTTCTATACCTACGATAGATTATCATGTAACCCATCGGTTGGGAGGCATATTATTTAGTTGTTTTTACAGCTACTTTTTGGAGCTTGTTGTGGTTGTTGTGCAATCACTTTATCAAGAAGTTCACGAATTTCTTTGTTTTGTGCTTGCAAATCAGCCACTTTGTCTTCAAGAACTTTTACAGTTGCAGGAGATGCTTTAGGAGCTGTAGGAGCATTACCAATACCGATTGTTACACCAGCATTTGCCATTACGCTATGGTCACCACCATAAGCTGCACCAGCATGGATTAATAAATCAGGATTTGCATAATGAGCTACACCCAACGCAGTAGATGTTTTACCTTTGTAAGTACCAACAGCGGCCATAATTTGAGCTTTTGACCTTCATGGTATTCGATAGGTTTCAATGCTGCCAAAGCTGCTGCATTAGCACCTACAACTTTAACATCACGTTCTACGCTGCTAATGCGGCGAGAGTTTTCTGCGATTTGTGCATCATGTTGTACAAGTGTTGCATGATCTTGTAATGCAATGTTAGAAGCTTTCAAGCTATAATTTGCAGCTTCTGCTAATGTACTGATATCTTGAGTATTTTTATTTACTTGTAAGCCCAATACATTAACTTTTTCATTATTTTCTAATGCAATAGCACCAATGTTTTTAGTTAATTTAACGTTTTCATCAACTTTAGTATTTACATTTGCAATTGCTGTTGCATTGTTAGAAATGTCTTCTGTATTTTTGTTTACTTGTAAACCTAATACACTCTTTTTCATGATTTTCTAGTGCTAGAGTACCAACAGCTTTAGTTAATTGTGCATTTTCATTAACTTGGTTAGCTACTGTAGTTACACGGTTATCTACCTTAGTGATATTTGTAACATTAGTATCTACTTTAGCATTTAGAGTGTTGATGTTTGTAGTATTTGTATTAACTTGGCTAGATACTTTACTAATATTGCTTGTGTTTGCATTAACTTGTTAGTTACATTTGTAATATTAGTTGTATTTTGGTTAACAACATTATTAATATTAGCAATATTAGTTGTATTAGTATTAACTTGTTTAGATACATCGTTAATAACTTTACTATGTTCATCAACTTTGTTGATTACTTTTTTGTACAGTTACATTAGTATTTTGAATTGCTTCAGCATTTTGTGATAAGCTGCTTTGTTAATATTGATGTTTTCAGTGTTATGTTTGATTGCTTCAGTATTAACAGAAACTTGGCTTTGAACATTTTAATGCGTTCTTCGTTAGCATTTGCTTTTTGAGTATTAACATTAACTTGTTCTTTTACTTTGTTTACATCAGCGCTTACATTTTTGTAAGTTCTTAATTGCTTCAGTATTTTTGCCAACTTGATCTTTCAAACCAGATACATCAGTTTTGATATTGTTGATTACAGTATTTTGATTATTAACTTTCACATCAATATCATTTACCTTGCTATCGATATTTGTAACTTTATTATCGATGTTTGTAACTTTTGTATCAATGTTCTTAACATCATTTTGAACATTAGAAATATTGTTGTTTACAATATTGAGTTGTTTATCAACTTTAGCACTAATGTTGTTGATATTATTATTTACAATGTTGATTTTTGATCAACTTTAGCATTGATGTTTGTGATATCAGCTTTAACTACTGTCACATCAGCTTTAATATTGTTTACATTCTTTTCAACGTTAACAACATTAGCTTTAATGTTATTAATATTGGAAGTATTATTTTGAATGTTTACAGTATTAGCTTGGATATTGCTGTTTTGAGCGTTAATGTTTTGAGTAATATTTTCTACTTTTTTTCTACATTAACGATTGTAGTATTGCCTTTACCAACTTGACCTTTCAAGGATTCAATAGCTTGAGAGTTAGCATCAACTTTACCAGTTAAGTTATTAATAGCTGTTGTATTAGATTCAATACGGCCAGTATTAGCATTTACTTTAGCAGTTACATCTGTGATGTTAGCAGTGTTGCCAGCAACTTGTTTGCTAATGTTTGCAATAGCTGTTGCATTGTGAGCAATGTTAGTTGTATTATTTGTAACTTGTTTGCTTACATTAGCAATAGCTGCAGTGTTATTAGCAATATTTGTAGTGTTAGATTCTACTTTATTGTTAATATTAGCAACATTTGCTTTGATATCAGTAATAGACTTGCTATTATTAGCAATTGCATTTGCATTAGCTTCAACTTTAACATTTACTTCATTAACTTTGTTGTTGATAGTTTTATTGATTTCTGTGTTGTTATTAGCAATCTTAGCATCAATATTTTGATCTACTTTGTTAATGATTGTTGTGTTGTTTTCGCTAATAGCATTTGCAATATTTTTGTTAATAACAGTGTTATTATTAGTAATTGCAGTGTTGATATCGTTTCTAATTACTGTGTTGTTAGCTTCAATCTTAGCGTTGATTGTGTTTTCAACATTAGTAACTGTTGTACCAACTTGACCTTGTAATTTCTTAATAGCATCTTCATTAGCACTGATACGTGTAGAGTGATCTACAATGTTATCTTGTAAGTAATCTAAACGTTCATCATGACGATCTACACGTGCAGTAAGACCAGCTACATCACCTTTAACACCATCAATCTTAACATTTACATCACCAATCTTAGTATTGATTGTATTGTTGATTTGTTTGTTGTTTTCATTGATTTTTACATCGATGTTTTTATCAACTTTGTTAATGATTGTTGTGTTATTAGCCGTAATCTTAGCATCGATATTTTGATTCTACTTTGTTAAGGATTGTAGTATTGTTAGCTTCAATCTTGTTATTGATAGTAGATTCGATGTTAGTGATAGTAGTACCAACTTTGCCGTTCAATGCTTCGATAGCTTTTGTATTCTTGTCGATAGCAGCTTTGTTATTGCCAATGAATGTACGGTTTTCCATTGCAATTGTACCAGCTACATTGATGTCTTTTTTCATTTTGGTCAACACGTTTAGTAAGACCATTCAAGTCACCTTTAATACCGTCAACTTTAACATTTACCTTGTTAATTGTATTGTTAATTTCCTTGTTGTTTCAGTAATTGCATTTGTGATATTTTGGTTAATTACAGTGTTGTTAGCTTCAATCTTAGTATCGATATTTTTATTAATAACTACATTGTTTTCAGTAATTTTGTTATTAATAGTAGTTTCGATATTTTGAACTGTTTTACCAACTTGACCTTTTAAATCATCAATAGCTTTAGTGTTATTAGCAATATTAGTAGTATTTACTTTAACATTATCTTCTACTGCTGTAATACGTGTAGAGTTATCTACAATGTTATCTTGTAAGTAATCTAAACGTTGGTCATGACGATCGACACGACCTTTCAAGCCGTCTACATCACCTTTAACACCATCAACTTTAACGTTTACGTTGTTAATTGATGTAGTATTTTTAGCAATATTAGTTGTGTTATTAGTAATATTTGTAGTATTTTCATTAATACGTTTGCTATTATCAGCAATTGCTACTACATTAGCTTGAATGTTTGTAGCATTGTTAACAATGTTAGTAGTGTTATTTTCTACTTTACCATTAATATTAGTAATTTCTTTTTTAATATCATTGATTACTGTAGAAGATTTACCTACTTGACCTTTTAATTCATCAATAGCTTTTGCATTAACATTGATATTTGTAGTGTTATTTGCAATAGCTACTTTGTTGTCGCCAATGAATTTACGGTTTTCAAGAGCAATTGTGCCAGCTACGTTGATGTCTTTTTCATTTTGTTCTACACGTTTAGTAAGGCCAGCTACATCACCTTTAACACCATCAACTTTAACGTTTATATTGTTGATTGCAGTTGTATTGTTAGCAATGTTAGTAGTGTTAGCATCTACTTTCACATTAGTTGCATCAATACGTTTGCTATTATCTACGATAGCCTTTGCATTAGCATCCACTTTAACGTTTACATTGTTAATTGCAGTTGTATTGTTAGCGATATTAGTAGTATTAGCATCAACTTTAACGTTTACGTTGTTAATTGCTGTAGCGTTTTTTAGCAATATTAGTTGTGTTGTTAGCAATATTTGTAGTATTATTTTCTACTTTACCATTGATATTAGTAATTTGTTTTTTAATATCGTTGATAACTGTAGAGGATTGACCTATACTTTGACCTTTTAACTCATCGATGGCTTTAGCATTGATGTTGATATTTTTAGTATTGTTTGCAATAGCAACTTTATTATCGCCAATGAATTTACGGTTTTCCATTGCAATTGTACCAACTACATTAATATCTTTTGCATTAGCTTTCACACCATCTTCAACTATAGAGATACGTGTGGAAATTTATCAGCAATATTATCTTGTAAGTAGTCTAAACGTCGATCATGACGATCTACACGACCTTTGAGGCCATCCAAATCACCTTTAAGACCATTCAAGTCACCTTTAATGCCATCAATCTTAACATTTACATCACCAATCTTAGTATTGATTGTGTTGTTGATTTGTTTGTTGTTTTCATTGATTTTTACATCAATGTTTTTATCAACTTTGTTAAGAATAGTAGTGTTATTTGCATTTGATTTTAGCGTCAATGTTTTCGATCTACTTTATTAATGATTGTTGTGTTATTATTATTGATTTTTCGATCAATATTTTGCATTTAATAACAGTGTTGTTAGCTTCAATCTTAGTATCGATATTTTTATTAATAGTTACATTGTTTTCTGTAATCTTATTATTAATTGTAGTTTCGATATTTTTAATTGTAGTGCCAACTTGACCTTTTAACGCATCAATATCTTTTGCATTTTTATCAATTGCAGCTTTATTATCGCCGATGAATTTACGGTTTTCCATAGCGATAGTACCAACTACATTAATGTCTTTAGCATTAGCTTTAACGCCATCTTCTACTACAGTGATACGTGTAGAGTTATCTACAATATTATCTTGTAAGTAGTCTAAAACGTTGATCGTGACGATCACACGACCTTTAAGGCCATCCAAATCACCTTTAACTCCATCAATCTTAACATTTACTTCACCAACTTTTTTGTTGATTGTATTGTTAATTTGTGTGTTATTTTCGTTGATTTTTACATCAATGTTTTTATCAACTTTGTTAATGATTGTTGTGTTGTTAGCATTGATCTTAGCATCAATATTGTTATCTACTTTATTGATAATAGTAGTATTGTTAGCTTCAATCTTATTATCGATATTTTTATTAATTACTGTATTGTTTTCGTTGATTTTATTAGTAATTGTATTTTCGATATTTGTGATTTGATTGCCAACATGACCTTTTAACTCATCAATAGCTTTTTTGTTAGCACCGATAAGTGTACGGTTTTCGATAGCAATTGTGCCTGCTACGTTGATGTCTTTAGTATTTCGATCAACGCGTTTAGTAAGACCATCTAAATCGCCTTTAACACCATCAATTTTTCGATCAACTTTAATGTTATTAGCATTAATCTTAACATCGATGTTATTGTCTTATTTTATTAAGAATTGTAGTGTTATTAGCTTCAATCTTAGCATCAATATTTTTATTGATTACTGTGTTGTTTTCATTGATCTTATTAGTAATTGTATTTTCGATATTAGTGATTTGTGTACCAACATGACCTTTTAAGTCGTTGATTGCTTTTTCATTATTGGAAATACGAGCAGAATTAGCATCAATACGTTTACTATTATCTGTAATAGCTTTGGCATTAACTTCAGTCTTAGCATTTACATTGTTAATGTTATTGTTAATAACTGTGTTATTTTTTCAATCTTAGCATCAATATTACCATCTACTTTGTTGAGGATTGTAGTATTATTAGCTTCAATCTTCTTATTGATTGTAGTTTCAATATTAGTAATTTGTGTGCCAACATGACCTTTTAACTCATCGATAGCTTTTTGGTTTGCACCGATAAGTGTGCGGTTTTCCATTGCAATTGTGCCAACTACATTAATGTCTTTTGTATTAGCTTTTACACCATCTTCAACAATAGAGATTCGTGTGGAGTTATCTGCAATGTTGTCTTGCAAGTAGTCCAAACGTTGGTCATGACGATCAACACGACCTTTAAGGCCATCCAAGTCACCTTTAACACCATCAACTTTACATCAACCTTGTTAATTGCAACTGTGTTTGCTTCAACTTTATTGTTGATATTAGTGATGTTGTTTTTTAATATCTTTAATATCTACTTGAACATTACCAATATTTTGACTAACTTTACCTTTCAAATCAGCAATATCTTTAGTATTGATATTAACTTGATTTTGAGTGTTAGCTACATCAGTTTTAATAGTTTTATTGTCTTTTTCAAGCCTCCTGATGCGACCTTCATGATTAACTAAAACTTTACCTTGATTATCAACTTTAGTGTTTAATTCAGTAATTGCAGTCGCATTTTTGTTGATATTTGTAGTGTTATTAGTAATGTTAGTAGTATTAGAATCAACTTTTGCACTTACATTATTAACTGTATTGTTGATATTTGTGATATCAGTTTTAACAGCATCGATCTTAGTATCAACATCATTATTTACTTTATTAATAATAGTTGTGTTGTTAGCTTCAATTTTAGAATTAATTGTTTTGTTAACTTCACTAATAATGTTAGTTTTGCTATCGTTGATTTTTTAACATCTACATTGTGATTAACTTCGTTGATAATCTTAGTGTTATTTTCATTAATCTTATTATCAATTGTAGTGTTAATATTATTGATTGTTGTGCCAACTTTACCTTTTCAATTCATCGATGGCTTTTTGTTCTCGTTGATAGCTTTTTTTGTTATCACCGATAAATTTACGGTTTTCCATGATGAAAGTATTATTAGCATCAATATTTTGGGTGTTATTTTCAACTTTAGCAGTTAAATCAGCAATAGATTTACTATTATTGTTAACATTAACAGTTAAATTATCAATTGCTTTTTTTATTGTTGTTAACTTTAATATCAACGTTGTTGATATTTTGATTGAGTTCATTTTTAACATTAGAAATGTTAGTGTTCAACTCATTTTTCGTATTATTGATATTTGTTTTAATATCATTAATCTTAACATCTACATCTTTATTAACATTATTAATAATAGTAGTATTGTTATTTTCAATCTTTCATCAACTTTGTTCAAAATTGTAGTGTTATTATTTTGAACGGCAGTATTAATGTTTTGATTTACTTGATTAATAATGTTGGTATTATTAGCTTCAATATGTTTTTTTACACTAGCATCAATGTTAGTATTTACATTATTAACAACATTATTTGTGATTTTTGTAATTTTATTATCGATTTTTACATCAATATCATTGTTAATTTTAGTAAATTTAGCATCAATATTATTGTTAATATTTGTGATGTCTTGTTTAATGTTAGTGATTGTAGTGCCAATTTGACCTTTTAATCCTTCAATATCTTTTGCTATTTTTATCAACTTTAGCGTTGATATTAGTAATATTAGCATTGATTTTATTAATGTCAGTTTTTACACTCTCAACCTTATTATTAACAGTATTAATATTAGTAGTATTGATATCTACCTTTTTATTTACAACGTTAATGTTATGTGTATTTTTCTTAACATTTTCAACATCAGTAGTTACAACTGTATAGTAGTTATTAATTACGGTATTACCATTGAACCGCCTTTTTAGGGATTTGTTGTTGCTGCTGTTGTTGTGGCACTTGTTGTTGCCATTGTTGCTGTTGTTGTGGCACTTGAGGATGTTGACGTCGCTGTTGTTGTTGCGGCACTTGTTGTTGCCATTGTTGTTGCTGTTGTTGCTGTTGTTGTTGCTGTTGTTGTTGCTGTTGTTGTTGCTGTTGTTGCTGTCGATCTAATTGTTTGTGATCAACTTGATGTCGATCTTGCATATGACCCCAAGCATTTTCGATCAGGTGTTAACCATCTTTGGCTACCAATAAAGATCAGCTCTAGCCCAATCCTCAGGGCTGGATGCATTAGCAACACCTCCAGAAAAGCTAGCCGCCAAAATAACAGCTGCTACAATTGTAGTAGCAGATTTTTGGTGAGACTTAGCTAACTCAGACGTTACGACATAAGCGTGCTTCGTTGCACTCCATACAACTTTGAATACCTTATTCATATTAAGTTCCTCCCAACATTTGTGGCTCTCACCCCACAATGAAGAAATAAATCAAATATTGCACTCTTTTCACTAAACATTCACAATATTTAACATAATACTACCATATATTATTTTAAATTTCCATAAAAAATTAATAAGTTAAACTTATGCTTCATTTTTTACTCATTCAAAAATAAGTAATTATCCGCATAAACACTGTGTTATTAATAATATTGAATTATGTAAAATGAAAATTTATATTTTAATTTAATTTTATATTTATACGATACTTTTTATTTACCTCTATAGGTTTATGAAAAAACCTCATCAATGTATGCTTTATACATTGATGAGGTTTTTTTGCCTCTATTCATATAGTTTTATTCCGATTATTAGAATTTAGATTCAATAGCGCCTTGAAGATCGCCTTTTGGCAAGAAGCCAATTTTACGGTCTACTACTTCGCCATCTTTTAAGATAACAAATGTAGGCAATACTTCAACTTGTAAATTACGTGCTAATTCTGGTTCTTCATCTGCATTTACTTTTACAAAGTTAGCTTTACCTTCAAGCTCACCTGCAATTTCTTCGATGATTGGCATCATACGTACGCAATAACCGCACCATGGAGCCCAGAAATCAATAACAGTTACGCCACCTTGATTTACTAAATCTTGATATTCAGCAGTTTTTAATTCTTTTTAATTCGCTCATTATACCCTCCTACGGTAATTGAACTAATACACAATCTTGAATGACATGCAAGTTTAAAGCATGTGCTTTTTCAACAACAGATGGTTTATCCGCTCCTGGTTGTAACCACAGTTGGAATGCCAAGTTCTTTGCATTCATCAAGTGCAGCCAATCCCGCTGATTCTGGTACAACAAAATCCACAACAGCTGGTACAACAGGAAGTGCAGAAAGACTAGAGTAACATTTGTCTCCATCTATTTCTGCAACATTAGGATTAACTGGATATACTTCATATCCATGATCTTTAAGACATTTATAAATCTTATAGCCGAACTTTTCGGTTTTATGGGTGGCGCCAATAACGGCCCACACTTTTTGATCTAAAGCTTGTTGAATTGTCATTTCAACCACCTCTTTATATACTATTATAAATAAATATCGAATTTTGTCAATGTAATGTATCGAAATTTATAGTTATCGAATTATACGCTTTTAGCAAACATTTTAGAACTAAAATCAATGTATCTATTATCATTCAATAATAATTGTTTTTTGCCTCAAACTAGGAGCCGATAGGTCTAGATTTATTAAATCAGAAAAGCTTATACGTGGATGAGTATACCTACCGCCATCTATAAGTCCGCCTGCAGCAGCTAATTCCCCTAAAATTCTAGAGGCTGACCATTGTTGTTCTCGTAGTTCACGTATTGTAATACTCTTTTGACGCTTAGAAAGTCTGTTTCCATCCACATCTACTAAAAGTGGGGCATGACCATACTTAGGAACTTCTATATCTTTATAAGAATAGCATTGTTGTAATGTGTTATATAAATATAATTGTTGCCCTGTTGTATCAAGTAAATCATTACCGCGAATAACTTCAGTTATTCCCATAGCTATATCATCTAATACAACTGCCAAATTATAAGCATACATACCATCACCACGACGTAATACATAATCATCTAATTCACATTCTAAATGGATATGTTGAGCCCCTGCCAGCGATCATCAAAATTTAAATCACAAGTATTCACGGCTAGGCGCAAAGATGGCTCTTTACTATTACGTAAATCTTGTATTTCAAAAATCACATAAATGGCGACATTTACCATCGTAACGATGAACTACTTCTCCTGCATGAGGCGCTGATGCTATAGATTGTAGCCGTGCTCTATTACAAAAACAAGGATAAATTAGTTTTTCTAATGCTAGATATTCTAGTATGTCTGCATAATATGTTTGTCTTTCACTTTGCCAATAAGATACCTCAGGTCCACCTACACGAGGCCCTTCATCCCATTCAAAGCCAAGCCATTCTAAATCATCTAGTAAAGCTTCACCCTAAATCCTCGTTTTGACCGTTGCAGGTCTATATCCTCCATCCGTACAACATATTTTCCGTTTTGTTGACGTGTGGAGATATATGATAAAAGTGCTATCCACACATTACCAAGATGAATATATCCTGTTGGACTAGGCGCAAATCTACCTTTCATGAGAACACTCCTATAGTAGAAAACAAGTGGCATATTCATTATGAATATGCCACTTATCCATCTAAAGATATGTCAAACCAAAAATTAAAGCAATATCATTTATAGATATAAAATTATTTAGCCTAAAGACACAATATTATCAAAAACATTACCAGCATCTTTAATTTTTTGTTCGTTACCCATTGTGCAAATATGATTATCATTCAATACAGGTTCTACCACATCTGCTAGTGCAACAATATCTTCTGGCTTACATGCGATCACTTGTTTACGGAACTCTACTTTGTCCTCTAATTTAGCACCACTGAAAATACATACCCATTGCACGTGGTCCACGCAACGCTGGTGTCATTGGCAAGTCCAAAGAGCTCATAGTACCAATAATATATTTACGCATTTCACGGTCAGTCAATGTGAAGTCACGAAGGTATTGAGGCAACTCTTTATATACATCTAAAGTTTCTAACAAGTTAGGATCACGATAACTACAGAAAATCATATTGCCATCATCATAGAAATTAGCAAATGCTCCGTAAGCACCACCTTGAACACGAATACGAATCCAAAGGTATTCATAACGTAAAATCGTTTCTAATACGCTCATGGGACCAACATGTTTGAAACCATGATCGATGAAATTACCACCTTGAGCTACGTATTGAACCTTACCAGCTGTAACGATACCATCATTGCCGGAAAGACGAGTGATTTGTAATACATCATTACTTAATTCGGCAGTATCCCAAGTGTCAACCAATGGTTTCATTAGGTTTTTTAAAAGCTTCTAATTCGCCTTCTTCACCGACAAACATAATATCTACATTATTAGCACGGAAAATTTTACGAGCTACTTCAGCTAATTTTTCTGGTAATAATGGCAAAGCTGCTGGATTAGATGCTACTCGTTGATTTTTTGATAGTACCCTAAATTGCCATTGTCTCTAAACTTGCCAACTGCAGATACTTGAGCCATAACACGTTGACTCACGATAGAATTACCGCGGCGGAATGCCTCATTATCCCAAATAGCTTTGCTTTCTTTGAACAAGCTCAGTTAAACGGCGATCATCACTGTAATCTGCCTTTTGTACCACTTCATTAATCAAACGGCATAAATCAGGTAGTTTAGCATGTAATGCTTTTTGCACGCACAATCATAAGAGGTGTAAACTCATCGCGCTTACCATCTTTACTGATGGCCGTAATGTCAGAACTCAATCCACCTAAATTCATATTGATATCTTTAGCCAATGCTTCATAACCGCGTTCGGATGTATCAACACGACCTAGGATGTCACTTAAAATATCAGCGTAGAATAAGTCATCTTCTGTGAGGCAGTTCAATTTAAAGTACAAGCCTACATAATTGATGCCTTTTGTGAAAGTAGGGCACAAAATGTACTGTAGTATTACCGATTTTACTTTCACGGCGTTCTACAGCTTCCATATTAGGATTTAAATCAGATAACTCGAGCAATGGAATAGATGCTAGAGCTTCATCGCTATCTGGTGTTTCTTGACGAATTTTAAGGCGTTTTGTTTGTTCTACAATCGCGTCAATCTCCTCTTTTGTCATATTCGCTTTTACAGCAGCTAAATGTTCTTTAACCTCTGCATCTTTGCGCTCTTGAAGACCACGTTCAGGATAGATAGATACAAGAACTTTATGGTTGTTATTCAAGATAGAATGACGAATTAAATCTTCGAAATATGTACCAGCTAAGCCGTTTCGAATATTCGTTAACGCCTCTTCATAGTGTAATAGTTCAACGGGTCATTATCGTATAGCCAATTATCCATCATACGAATAATATACGCCAAACCGATAGGACGTCCACCGAAATCACTTTCACGAAGAGCAAATTCAATGCTATTCAAAGAAGCCTCTAATAATTCTTTATCTAAGCCTTTGTCACAAAGATCTTGTAAGGTAGATTCTACGATGCGTTGCAAGTCAGCTTGTTTATCTAAATTAGAACCTGTAGCTTGTACTGTCCACATAGGTTGACGAATGCTATCTAAATAATAGCCGCTTACGTCAGAGCCGATACCAGCTTTTACCAAAGCCTGTTTAAGAGGCGCCGCTGGAGATGTCAACAAAGCATGTGTCAACACTTCAAAAGCCAAGCTATGTTCAGGCGTTACATCAGGTAATACATAAGCGAAGGAATGCAATGTGCGATTATCTGTTGGTTCTTCAGAACCTACACTATATGGATAGCTCACCACTTTACCTTCTGTAAATGGAGCTTGTAGATGCTACCTCAGTATTAACGTCAATAGCATCAAAATGACTTAAGTACTCATCATTCAAGAATGCTAATTGCTCTTCAATATTCATATCACCATACAAGAAGATATAGCTATTAGATGGATGATAGTGAACACGATAGAACTCTTTGGAATTCTTCATATGTTAAATCTGTAATATAATCAGATCCCCACCAGAGTCAACACCATAGGTCGTATCTGGGAAAAAGTTCACGCATCATTTGTCGTTCCAATACAGAGTCAGGAGATGAGTAAACACCCTTCATCTCATTGAACACAACACCTTTATAGGTAAGTTCATCATCTGCATTTTCGAGCCTCATAATGCCAACCCTCTTGCATTACGATTTCGCATCTTCACGAACACGTGGGTAGAATACTGCATCAAGATATACATCCATCAAATTATGGAAGTCTTTATCGTTCTTGCTGGCTACAGGATACATTGTTTTATCCGGATATGTCATAGCATTCAGAGAACGTGTTTAAAGAACCTTTTTACAAGTTCAACAAAGGGCTCTTTTCAATGGGAATTTTCGAGAACCACATAGAACAGAATGCTCCATAATATGTGCCACACCGGTACTATTGTGAGGTGTTGTTCTAAACGCAATATTGAATACTTTATTAGAATCTGGTGAATCAATATAAATTAAACGAGCACCAGACTTTTTCGTGCTTCATTTCATAAGCGGTACCATTGATCTCATCAATGCGCTCAATGCGGTCAAGGCGAAAGCCAGAATAAACCTTATTTATTTCCATGCTGTCCCTTCTTTCTATATAAATATAATTAATTTCTTCCTAATAATTCATTATAACACATCGACAACTCTATATATAGATGTTAAGAATAATTATCGAATTTAAAACCCCATAGGCATTACCGCCTATGGGGTTCATTTTATTTATTATGTTGCATTTGCCACTTTTGATTGCGGCGCAAGGTTAATAAGCCTTCTAACACTGCTTGAAATTGTACAAAGCTCAATGTATAGGGTTCATACATATCAGGTACTACCTTTATAAGAAATAGTAACTTCGGCCTTATCATAATCGTAGAAAATGCCATGTAAATTACTTACCGTAGTATAACCAGTTTGAGCTTGCTCCAATGTTGGAATAGGCTGATTTTTTAGATTTCCTAGTGTAGATCGCTAATGAAACCTTCCTTACGACCTTGGTCATTGAGCATTTCATCCATAAAACTACGTAGACTATCCATAAATAGATTAACCTCTTTTGATTCTAACAATAAGCCATTGTGAATTACACGAACAGCATCTTTAACGCGGTCTTCAGCAACAAGACAAGAAATACTAATTTCAGAAGTAGAAATGATTTCAATATTGATGCCTTCTTGGCTCAAAATATCAAACATTTGAGCTGCCACGCCTGGTTGACCTAACATACCTGCACCAATGATAGATACTTTTGCCATTTTTTCGTCAATATTTACAGCTTCAATATCAACAGTTTTTTGTAATTCTTTCTAATACTTCACGAGCTAGTACCAACATCATCCATAGCTACAGTGAAGATAAGGTCAGTTTTAGGTTCACCTACGGCGCGGATAGATTGAACAATCATATCAACATCCACGTTTTTTGCAGCCAATGCTTTGAACACAGTTGCTGCAACACCTGGTTTATTTTCAACGCCTACAAGGGCTACTTTTTGCTGTATTTGTATCATCAGCTACGCCAGTAATTACGTGTTTATTTGCTTCCACAGTATAATCCTCCCGAATAATAGTACCTGTATTGTCACTAAATGTTGAACGTACGTGAATAGGTACACCATAACGGAAACCCATTTCTACGGCGCGAGGTTGCATTACACCTGCACCTAAGACGTGCCATCTCAAGCATTTCGCCATATGTTACTTCTTCTAATTTGAAAGCTTCCTTTGCAACACGAGGGTCTGTAGAGTAAACGCCTTCAACATCTGTGAAGATTTCACAAACATCAGCTTTCATAGCGCCTGCCAATGCAACAGCAGTTGTATCAGAGCCACCACGACCTAAAGTAACCATGTCACCATATTCAGTAATACCTTGGAAACCAGCAACCACTACTATATTGCCTTCATCCAAAGCTTCAAATACGCGATTTGGATCAACGCCTAAAATACGGCCTTTATTGAATGTATCACTACTTGTAATACCTGCTTGATCACCTGTTAAGGACATAGCTTTATGACCACGTTCGTTGAAAGCCATCGCCATTAATGCAATCGTTACTTGCTCACCTGTAGATAACAAGCGGTCCATTTCACGACCATAAGGCTTAGATGTTACTTGTTTTAGCCAATGCTACCAAGTCATCTGTTGTATCACCCATAGCGGATACAACGATAACGATTTTATCGTCTTCTTTCTTCTCACGAAGGACGCGATCAACAATATTAAATATTTTTTTTCTGGTGTAGCTACGGAACTACCACCAAATTTTTTAACGATTAAGGCCACAATAATCCCTCATTTAACATATCTACTAAAAATCAATATGCATATACTTTACCACAAACAAATAGCACTGTAAAGGGATATAAGGCAATTTATCCACTATAAAAAAAACAAAACTCTTTTGAGTGCGGACATTATATTTATAATGATTATTTCGTTATTATTAACATTTACATACAAAAAGACCAGCCTTATGGCTGGTCTTTATTAGTTGATTAAGTTAATTAAGCAACTGTGATTGCTTTTTCAGATTCCCATAAACCATGGATGTTGCAGTAGGATACAGCAATCAATTTACCAGATTTGTTCAAGGAAACTGCCAAAGAACCTTCAGAAATTGCATGTACAGGGCCTTCGTTTGCAGTTGCGCCATCACCATGTACGTTGAAGGAAATTTCACCAACTTCGAATGGCAATTGAGTACCTTCAGCTACGAAGTACAATTTGATCCATTCAATGTGATGTTCTACAGTGTTAGGATGTGCGATATCTTTACCAACGGACAATGTTACGTGGAAAGTTTCACCTGCTTTTACAGTGTCAACAGTCTCGATAACAGGAACGTGTTTTTCAGTAGCGAAATCGCCGGATTTAATGTAATCATGTACAGCCATAGTTAACCTCCTGGTTAGTGTTATATACATACTTAATGTCAAGAATATTTAGCACCTTGTGCTTATGACTATATTATACATTTTCGATATAGTTTAATCAAGGGCTTTTTCGAAAATTTTAGATTTATTTATATTCAAGCCCTCCGCGTATTAGAACTCTATCCCCTTGGCGGCTTTTAATGCCTTTTTCATAAGCATGCTTAACTACCTTCATCTCTGTTACCGTATCAGCGATGTCAATGATTTCAGGTTTTGCATAGCGGCCCGTTAAAACAACGTGTAAAGCGCTCAGGTTTATGTTTAACATATCTACTACAGAATTTACATCAATCAGTTCATAATTAATGGCATTATTAATTTCATCCATAATGATAAGATCCCATCGGTCGGAATTTACCTCTTTCAACCAGTGTACGCCAAGCCTCTTGAGCTGCCTGCCTTATGGCGAGCAAGCTCAGCCTCTCCTACTTCATCCGTTTATAGTAAATAAATCCCTTACCCATGGAACGAATTTCTACTTGGTCACCTAATTTGGCAAGACCCCGCTAGTTCGCCATAGCCATTACCACTTTTAATAAATTGTAAGATTAAAACCTTAAAACCTTGGCCAACAGCACGTAATGCCACGCCTAATGCTGCCGTTGTTTTTCCTTTGCCATTGCCATTAACTAAAATTAAGCCTCGTTCACTCATATTTAGCTCCTTTTAGCTTTATAGTTAGCACATATATCAACAAAATGTTGTGCACTTCATCAGAACCCAGCAAAGTTCAAATGTAAATACGATGCTAATACATTATCAGTTGCATAGCCGCCATCATAAGATTGAGGTCTTCGACCTCCTTCTAAGTGAAAGGCCCAAGGGAAATTCTCTACAGTTGGTTCCATCGTAGAGAAATGAAACTCATGCCCACGAAGAGATGTATCTGCAGCACCTAATAAGGTATCTCGCTTAGCTGTAGCCGTAACATACCCTACTTTTTGTAGCTTTTGTTGCATAATGCAATTAGCAGGTACAATACCTACTGTATCATATACGGCGCCCTCAAAATCGTGGATACTTTCACATAAATACATGAGGCCACCACATTCTGCATAAATAGGCATACTTTTTTTCATTAGCTTCACGGATAGATTCCTTCATTGACTCGTTACTAGAGAGTTGGAACAAGAACATTTCAGGGAAGCCACCACCAAATACAAGGCCGTCTACTTGGGAATCACTAAATCATTAAGAGGGCTGAAATAAACGAGCTCGGCCCCTTTCTCTTCTAAGGAAGCTAAACTTGCAGGATAGTAGAAAGAACGCCTCATCATAGGCTACGCCAATTTTAACTCGCTTTTCAATGGATGTAGCATCTACAGTCTCTGGTAACTCAATAGTATGGTGCACTAGATGCAATATCCAACAATTGATCTAGATTTACCATTTTCTCAACAGCTTCGCGAATCGTGTTGATAGCCTCTGTTGGATCAGTCTCAGTAACAGGTGTGAGTCCTAAATGGCGCTCAGGAGAGTGCATTCGATCATCTCGATAAATAGCACCAATAACAGGTACACCAATTTTATCCATACCTTCACGAACCATGCGCTCGTGGTTGGCAGAACCTAAGCGGTTCAAGATAACGCCGCCAAAGTTTACTTCTGGATCATAATCACGGAAACCCTTTAGCAATAGCAGCCGCACTTTCACCCATAGCCTTGCAATCGATAACAAGCACCACCGGTGCATTCAATTCTTAGCAATTTGAGCTGTGGAACTAACACCTTCTCGACCACCATCATATAAACCCATAACACCTTCAATAATGGCAAGGTCTACATCGTGCGCCATAGTAGCAAAGAAAGGAGTTAACTTGTGAGGTGGCACAAGCCACGTATCTAAATTATAGCTGTCACGGCCGGATGCAATTTTATGAAAGCCCGGATCAATATAATCCGGGCCCACTTTAAAAGATTGCACCGTACGTCCACCATTTGCATAAGCGGCCAATAAGCCCGCTACGATAGTTGTTTTACCTACACCGGGGTTGGTGCCAGCAATGACAACACGTGGAATCTGTACTGTGTTCATAAATATTACTTTCGTAATACGACGTGTTTGTTAACGGTCCCTTACGTTTTTGCAAGGATTGTAGACAAGTAGTTGAGTTTAGTATCTTTTGGCATATTATCAAGGCCTACGAATACTTGCTCATCTGGCAAACCTACACGGCTAATCATAACCGCATCATCTGCCATATTATGTTTAATCAATGTTTCTTGTACTTCATCAAAGTTTTTGTACACTTTCATGATTACTGCATCATCAGCTACGGCTAATACAGCATCAATTTTTTTCTTTAGGTGCTGTAGCAGGAACGATAGCTAATACTTCTTCTTTCTCTACGATTGGATAACCAAGGTGGGAACCAATAGCACAGAAAGCAGTAACGCCAGGAATTGTTTCAATTTCATGGCCTGTATTTTCAATCAAACGATATACATACATGTATGTGCTGTAGAACATAGGATCACCCAATGTTAAGAACACAACGTTTTTACCTTGATTTAAGTAGGACAAGATAATGCGTTTTGCTTCTTGCCAGCCTTCCTCTTGTGTAGCATCATCCAATACCATTGGGAATACTACAGGAACGATTTCTGTATGTTCTTGAATGTATGGGGAAGCAATATTAAGTGCTACAGAACCATCTTTCTTTTCTGTTTTAGGTGTAATGATAATATCTGCTTCACCTACGATACGAGCAGCTTTCACAGTCATTAATTCAGAATCGCCAGGGCCTACGCCAATGCCATATAATTTACCTTTCATGGGGTTCTCCTATTCTTATAGTTACATTCTATTTATAATTACAATATCTTTTATTATAACTAATTTATGCAAGATATACAAAACTACTATTTAATATTTGGAATTGTTGGACGATGTGAACTACGTTTGCCATACAAATCATCAATACAATCTTGCACATGTTGACGGAAGATATCTTGTATTGCTTCATATTCACCAAGTGCGCTATGGATTGGTTTAACTTCATAACCGTAATCGGCAAGTTCATTAATAACGCTATCTTCTTCATCACCAAAAAATCGTTTTTGTGCATGATCTCCAAGAACTAATAATAATGGGTGCACATAAATTGTGTTTGGACGTTTCCCATCGAGCCATTCCCATGGCATAGCTACATCTGCCACATATGGCGCATTTTCTAAAACAGCAATACGTACATTCGTAAGCCCATCACGAATTAGTTTAAATTGTAAAATTACCATATGATGAATTACCAGAACCAAGGCCACCATGACCAACCAATAGTAAACCGTCGTCTTTAGAAATGTTAAGCGATTTAATGAATCGGTCAATTAAGATTTGGTAATCATCTGGATGCTCTTCTTGGCCAATATAATATACGAGAGGTCTACCTATGCGCAATACTTCTAGCTGTCCTTCCCCTTCATGAGCAAGGATATTATTTTTCAATTTATCAAACTCTTCACCGCCAGTGAAATGAAGTGGTTATTACATAAATATGTGTATACCCTTCTTGGATGAGTTTTCTAATGCCCCTTGTTCAGTAGGTACCTCAATACCACGTTCGCGTAAACGCTTAACGATAATACGAGAGGAAAAAGCTAGTTCCACAGTATAGTCCGGATAAGCTTTACGGATATGTTCTACTACGGAATCAATATTATGTTCACGAGCACTGTCAACAGTGGACCCAAAAAAGCAACAACTAAAATAGCTTGTTTCATGGAAGTCTCCTTATCTAATTAATACTGTATCTTAATCATACCATAGACGACACCTTAGGGGCATACCATAGGACGTATAAAATGGATATTATAAATATTTTCATAGTAAAGTAAAAAATCCTCCTCATTGGATTTCCAACAAGGAGGACTTTTACGTATATAAAGGAGTGTGGAGAGATGTATGTCTAATTATGTGAGAGATTAAACTAAGAAATCATACCTTGTGCTTCTATACGAGAGTTTGTCATTACAGGTTTTACAGATTCATGAGGCATGGGACGCTTCCGATCGACATGCGGATAGCTTGGCCTAGATGTTTCAGAATAAATCTTGTACATAAGGGTTTTCACCAAGACCTTCATTCCAAATATCTACATTATACCCTTCTTCAGCGAGCAATGCATAAATGGAGTCAGAACGCTCACCGCCAAGGTAGTCCATTAAATGTGTAGAACCAATAAGTGCTAATGGTACTACTAACAAGTCTTTATGACCCATACCTATCCAATAATGTAAGTGCTTGTTTAAATGTAGGGAATCCATTTGTAGTAAATACTACTACATTTGGTGCTGCCCCATACATGGCTTTCAATTGTAATGTACTAAACTCTAATTGGTTTTGACCATTTGCCATGAGCACTATAGATTTATTAAGTGCTTTTGTATTAACATGACGTACGATACTTTCTAATGTTGCTTCATAATCGTCAGCATAGTTTTTTTACACCTAATGATGTAAGTAATGGTTTACCTATATTTACTTGATTAAAACCATATTCATTGCTATGTAAAAACTTCAATGCTTGTTTACGCATTTGTTGGTAACACTGATCCGCTACCAATGTAATGGGTTGAATGTATACCTCATCGACACCCAACCGAGCAAAATCCTGCATAGCATCTGTGAAAGAAGAAATCTTTTCATCATATTTCTCATTCCACTTTTCCACTAATGCATCAGATAAGAATACACGGCGTACCTCCATATCGCTATACATGGAACGTACTTTTTCTCTATACTGCCGATGGATTTCTCCACAGCATCTTGATAAATTGATCCAAAGGATGCAATAATTATGCCTTTCATATGTGACCTCCATATCGCTCATACATGATACAATCTCCATAACTGAAAATTGTTATCAACTACTATGTAATAATAGTACAAGATTCATCGAATATAAGTCAATGAGAAATAATATCAAAATTTTATTTAATAAGGAATAGAACTACTCATGTATTCACATATTCATATCCATATAACCAAAAAGAATATAATTATAAAATCTACTACCATACTATATTCATCACATTATATTTCTTAAAACTCCTTATTTTTTCTATACTTCTAGGGGTATGGGGTTTATTGACACCCTCTATTTTACCCCTTTGTTACGATTGGCGTAAGGTTATATATATGCAATTAAATCTACAGTAGTTCTATAAACCTATAATGATTTTATTAAATCTACATGTAAATTATTGCATAGACTGTAGTTTATAGTTATGAATAGGAGTATAGAAATGAAAAAACAATTAGCTTTAGCATCCGCTATTCTAGGTCTTGCAGTATCCTTTGGTGCACCTGTTGTATCTAATGCTGCATACCAATTAAATCCTGAAGTAAAAGACCCTACTCCAGCATTAAAAGAAGCTTCTGCAATCGGTGTTCGTACACACAATACTGAAGCTTTACAAAACTTGCCAAACAAAGATGCTATCGTTGTTATGAGCTTTGGTACAACTTTAAAGAAACTCGTGCTAAAACAATTGATGCTACTGTAGCAGCTATTCAAGCAGCTCACCCTAATACATAAAGTAGTAACAGCTTTCACAAGCCACATTATCCGTGACCGTATCCAACAAAAAGAAGGTATTACCTACCCAACTCCTGAAGAAGCATTGGCTGAACTTAAAAAAAAGACGGTTACACTCGCGTTGCATTAGCATCCCTTGATGTAATTCCTGGTATGGAATACAACTACGATGCAGCAGTATATAATTTGTACAAAAATAATTTCAAAAAAATGACACTTGGTACATCTCTTATGTACTGGATGGGTCAAGAAACCAAACTGACCAAGTTATTGAAACATTAAAAGCTGTTCAATCTCAATTCCCTAAATTAGGCAAAGAAGATGCTGTTCTTATCATGGCTCATGGTACTCCAGATCCTTCCAATGCTTACTATTCTGTAATTCAAGACCGTATCCATACTCTTGGTATGAAAAAATGTATTTGTCTACACAGTAGAAGGTACTCCAAATCTTGAACAAGTTATCCCTCAATTAAAATTACATGGTATTAAGCACGTTACATTGATGCCATTCATGATGGTTGCAGGCGACCATGCTAACAATGACATGGCTGGTAATGAACCAGATTCCCATAAATCCATCCTTGAAAAAGAAGGCTTCAAAGTAGATACTTACCTTCATGGTTTAGGTGAAAACCAAAATATCCGTAACTTGTTTGTTGAACGTGCAAACGAATCTTGGGACGCTTTACAAAAATAATCAATCCATAATTTAACTAGTATCGTTATATAACGTACATAGGAGTACATCATGAAAAACTACTACTTTGTAGTCTTGCTTTGGTCATGGTTGTACTAGCAATAGCTGGGTGTGGTAAAACCACATCCAGCTCTTCTGCTACTACGAAGGAATTGACCTTTAATGGTCAAACCTACACTGTACCAAAGGATCCGCAACAAAAATTGCTGTATTATCTAATTCTGTTTTATCTATGCTTTATGCTGTCGATGGTAAAGCCATTAGCCGTGCCAATACAACGGATAAATTACCCCCAGAATTAGAAGCTCTACCTGCTCATTTGGTCAAACTGCAAATATCAACATGGAACAACTATTAGGCTTGAAGCCAGATGTGGTATTGGGTTTGGTAAACCAACATAAAAAAAATATGAATCCCAATTACAATCTAACAATATTCCAGCCGTACTTTTCAATTACGATGGCATCAAAGATAATGTACCAATGTTAACATTCCTTGGCGAGTTAACCAATCATCAAGACAAGGCTAAATCTGTTATTAATACCTATGAAAGCAATATTACAAAAGGTAAAAGATGCAGTTAAAAATCAACAGCCTGCACGTGTTGCCGTATTGCGTGCCACAGGAAAAGGTGTAACTGCCGAAACTGATGAAGCAGTGACTGCATCTATGGTAAAAAGAACTAGGTATGACAAATGTTGTTGCATCTCACCTAGAAGGTACAACCAAAGATAAAACGGTCCCGTATTCTCTTGAAACATTGACAGCAGATAATCCTGATATTATCTTTGTTGTTACAATGGGTAAAGAAGAAGAAATTACAAAAGCCATGAAACAAGCTATGACAGATAATCCTGCATGGGCTAATTTAAAAGCTGTACAAAATAACCGCGTCATATACTTACCATCTAAACTATTCCTACTTAAACCCAGGTCTACAAACACCTGAGGCTATGGCTCGTTTAGTGAAAGAAGCATACGGCATTGATGTTACATTTTAACATATCTAACATACTAAAGAGGGCATTCCCCATTTAGGGAATGCCCTCTTTTTCTATTAGTCTATCAATCTACTCAACTAAACCTTTTACGCGTACATATTTTTTATCATCAAATGTATCGATTTGTACATCTACAGAAAATACATCTCTAAATAGTTCATCCGATACGATTTTTTCGTTGTCTCCAGCTGTCACTAAATGACCATCTTTTATAACAGCCATATAATGAGAATATTGTACGGCTTGCGTCAATTCATGGAGTACCATCAATACGGTTAACCCTTGTTCATCGTTTAATCGTTTTAACAATTCCATGATTTCTAGTTGATGGTTAATATCTAAATATGTTGTTGGTTCGTCTAACACTAATAATTTTGGTTGTTGTGCTAACGCCATAGCAATCCATACCCGTTGCCGTTCACCACCAGATAAGGATGGAATTAATTGATTCCGTAAATGATTCGTTTTTGTAATTCTAATGCATAGTCAACGATTTCTCGGTCTTCTTTGGCCGTATTCTTCCACCACATTTGGTATGGATAGCGTCCACAATATACCAATTCTTCTACGGTCATATCCTTTGGCATATTAGGCACCTGTGGCAGAAACGCCATTTGACGTGCCAATTCATTTTGTGAATACGACTGTAATGGTTTACCTAAAATAGTCACACATTCACGAGGACTATGAATATATCCAATCATAGACCGTAAGAGTGTACTTTACCACAACCATTAGGCCCGATTAAAGTCGTTATTTTACCAACAGGGACAGATACATTAATATCATGTAAAATATGACGATTTACCAAGAGTGACGGATAACTGATTTACATCAATAGCCGTATTCATTAGTTATCCCTCCTCAATAGATATAAGAAGAATGGCGCCCCAAAGAATGCCATGATAATGCCAACCGGTACCTCAATTGGACTCCACATAACACGCCCTACCGTATCACTAACAACGAGGACGAGTGCCCCTAATAATGCAGAGCCGGGGAGTAAATACGCATAATCATTACCGATGATAAGTCGTAACATATGGGGTATAACGAGGCCTACGAAACCGATTAAGCCCGCAATACTAACGGCACCTGCTGCTAATAGAGCCGCAACAGCAGTCATAATAAACCGCGTTTGTTCTACCTTAAGGCCTAAGCCCCTTTGCTGTTTCATCACCTAAACTTAAAATAGTAAGACGTTTGGCACCTAAACAGGCAAAAATAAGACCGACTAACGCATATGGAAACAGCACTTCTACCTGAGGCCAACTGCGTGCAGCGAGTCCCCCTACCATCCAAAGCAAGCCCCTTGTACACGATCACCGAAGAATACAAGTAGTGCTGAAATACCTGAGCCTAAAAAAGCTGCGACCGCAACACCAGCTAAGATAATACGACTAGGTCGCACTCCATTTTTCCATGCTAATGCATATACCATCAACGCCGCAGCCATAGCACCTAAAAAGGCGACAAAAGGAACAATATGATCATAGCCAGGAAAAAAATAAATATGATAACACCAGCTAGTCCTGCACCAGAGAATACCCCTACAATTTGTGGATCCCCCAGTGGGTTTTTCATAACTGCTTGTAATATAGCCCCCGATACTGCTAAACAAGCACCCTACTAATGCAGCAACAATATTACGGGGCAAACCGAATATTCCAAATAATCTGTGAAGCCGTATCTGTTAATTCATCAGACCATAATGTTCTCCAAATCTCTGCTAGCGATACAGGTGTGGAACCCCAAATAAGAGATATAATCATACAAGCTATCACTGCAATAACCAAAACAATGATAACAGATAAACGAAATAGTTTTCGTTCATTCAGAGACTCCATACGAACCCCCTCTCCATATCTTCATATACAAAATAAGTCATTTTGAAAATTCTATATTTTAGACCCGTATTTTTACTACCAATTAAAATATTTAAACTGGTAGTATCTCATAACTGGTAGTATCTACAGTAAAACCCGAATCGCAAAACTACAAAAAACAACGATTCGGGTTTGTATTATTTAGATTCTTTGCCTTCTACAAAGAGCATATCGTTGCGTTTTACGTCTGTGTAAAGCAATGCATTACATACGGATGCTGCAATTGGGCTACCACCCTTGTTACCTTTTACAGTGATATAAGGAACTGGGGATACTTCCATCAAATAATCTTTAGATTCTGCAGCGCCAACAAAGCCTACAGGAATACCGATGATAAGAGCTGGTTTAATACCTTCTTCAAGAGCAAGGCGCAATACTTCGTACAATGCAGTTGGCGCATTACCGATAGCAACGATTTGGCCTTCTAATTGTTTGCCAAATGTACGCATAGCCGCGATGGAACGAGTTACACCTAATTCTTTAGCCATTTTAGCTACGTTTTCATCTTTGATTAAGCAGTGTACTTCGTTACCGCGAATTTTAAGAGCTGGCTTGGAGATACCGGTGCGAACCATTTCTACATCTGTATAAATATCTGCACCATTATCCAATGCTTCAATACCTTTTTGAACAGCATCAGGGCTCATTTTTACGAGTTGTGCGTATTCAACGTCACCAGAAGCATGTACAGTACGGGATACTACGCGCACTTCATCATCTGTTAAACCTAAATCTTTTTACATAGTCGTAAATGATTTGCATACTTTTTATCTTCAATCGCTTTAGGATTTTTAACGTAATCCATTAGTGTCCTCCCCATAATTCGAAAAATTCATCATTCGATGATACCACGTGGCTTTCAATCTTAACACGTGGACGATCGATAACAATAACATGGATGCCAAGATCCATGGCTGCTTGTAATTTTTGTATCAGCACCACCTACAAGACCAGAGTTTTTCATAACTACAACGCTAGCCTTTGTATCGTGGAACATGATGCGGTTCATATCATAAGAAAATGGACCTTGTACAGCAACAATGCGCTTTGGACTTACATTGAGGTCTTCCATCATTTGTAACACCTCTGCGGTTGGCAAAATACGCGTCCATACTTCGCAATCCTGCAAAGCTTCAGATTTGGCAAAGATGTGCATTGTCTTACTACCAGTAGTCAAATACACATGGTTATTATTTTTCTTTTGCTAATTTGCCAGCAAGGTTAGCTGCTTCTACTTCATCTACTACGATATGTAATTTATCATATTCAGGCAATGGCACCTCTTTACGTTCAAACCGAACAAAAGGTATACCTTCAGCTTTTGCTGCATCTTGAGCCGTAGCTGTAACAATAGCAGCATACGGATGACTTGCATCAATTAAGAGTCGTACATTGTGCTCTTTAATCAAGTTTTGCATCGCCTCTTGGTCAAGACGGCCCGTATGTACGGTAATACCTTTATGAGCAGCAAGCTCTGCACCATATTGACTAACAACCGTAACAAGCACATCTTCACCAGTTCGTTTTTGGATTTCTACCGCTAAGGTACGACCATCCAAAGTGCCGGCAATGACCCAAATCATAATTTGTAGCCTCGAGGTGTAATCATGCGACCATTTTCAACATAGGTTTGGCTGTTACCGATGATAACAAGTGTTTGCATATCTACTTCTTCATTTGTGAAGTTTTCAAGATCAGAAATTACCATATGTTGACCTGGGACGACCTGCTTTTTTTGCACGATGCCAACAGGTGTTTTAGGGTCGCGGTATTTAAGAACGATTTCGCGAACTTCATCTAAGTGAGTAACGCGTTTTTTACTGCGTGGGTTGTACAAGGAGATAACCATGTCGCCTTGTGCGCAAAGGTCAGCACGTTTTTTAATAAGATCCCATGGAGTCATCAAATCACTCAAAGAAATGACTGCAAAGTCATGCATCAAAGGTGCCCCCAATACAGATGCTGCTACGTTTACAGCACTAAGACCAGGTACGATGTCTACGGAAGGACGTTTTCAGCTGGCACTTTATTAGCAAGTTCTAACACAAGACCTGCCATGCCATATACGCCAGAGTCACCAGAGGATACTACAACGACTTGATGGCCTTCTACGGCTAAATCAACGGCTTGTTGGCAACGATCTACTTCTTGCATCATTGCAGTACCTACAGTCTCTTTACCTTCGATAAGGTCTTTAATCAAGTCTAGGTATGTCAAATAACCTACCACGCGATCAGCCGCTAAGATAGCTTCGCGTGCTTGAGGTGTCATAAACTCTTCATCGCCAGGGCCGATGCCGATTACTTTGATGTTACCTGTGCAATGGCTACCGTTGTTTTGGGATAAATTGTTTTGTGCTGTATTAATGTTTCGGCTCTTGGCCGCTAGTAATGCCGTTGTCTCGCATACGTTTTCCTACTCCTATAGTTCCTTTTACAAAATTAGATTCTTTTAAATTCTTCTTCTTCAATGAGTGGTGCCATCTCGTCCTGTGTATAGAACACGATAGGCCACCCCATAATTTGCATCGCCTCTAAGAGGCCTACTTCATCTTGTTTAACGATGACCGATGCTGCCGTTACAAGGCTTTTTGGTGAAAGCTTATGCACTGCTAGCGACTGTTGTATGGCGTCAAGGATTAATTCCTTCGGCGTATCTCGACGACAGCCAATGCCCATCGTATAGGTACGAGGGCGCAAAATCAATTGATGACCATACTCGGCAATTACTTTGTCTGTAATAACTACGCGAGAAGAACCTTCTTCAGTGCTTTCATTTTTACATGGAATGGAGGCAAGTTCCTCTAGAGAAACAACATGAACCATACCATGTTCACCAATATGAGCTTTCGCAGCTTGTTCTAAATGCTCTGCATTCGGTAAGCTAGCATCGATATAATAATCAACACGCTCTCCCCCAACGATGGCAGAGTTCACATTGATTAAGGTTTGAAAATCATCCACCAACAGATGCTCATGGCGCGCCAACACGTCAGGCGCTGGCAATCCGTTTACATCCGTAGCGGTTGTAATAACTGGGTCCGCATCGATGGCCAGCGAAATGGACTGCGTCCATTCGTTGGCGCCCCCAAGATGACCAGATAATAAACTAATTACATGGTGACCCTACTCGTCCATTACAACTACTGGCAGGATCCTTAGATTTATGCTCAATATATGGTGCAATCATGCGCACTACGATACCGAGTGCCATAATACATAACACTTGGTCGTAATCTTTAAAAATCTGTCCTATATGATTTTTGAGGGAATCAAAATAAATAGCCTCCACCAGAGGGACGATTTTCCTTTTCAAAGCAATCCGCATGGGGTGCCACAAAAGACTTGATGCGTTGACCTAAGCTTTGCACCTCGTTCAGACACAGAAAGAATAGCTGTTCTATTCTTCTTTTGCCTCCCGTCAAAGGCGCAACAGTTTCTAGTTCTTTCATCATACTAGTCCTTAGCACTGCGGTACATGTGAGCAAACCCTTTGTCGTAAAGCTTAGATAATTCGTATTCACTATCTAATACATGGCTTACTACGATCATAGCTTGGCGCAATACGCCTTCTTTCGCTACGATATCCGCAATGGTTTCCAATGTGCCACGGATAATGCGTTGGTCTGGCCAAGACGCTTTTACCACGATTGCCACTGGAGTCGTTTTGTCATAACCGCCCCTCGATGAGTTCAGCCACTACTTTATCTAACATTTGAACGCTAAGGAAAATACACATTGTCGCTTCATGAGCTGCTAACATGCGCAATTTTTCCTTTGGAGGCATTGGTGTACGGCCTTCCATGCGTGTAATGATAACTGTTTGAGATACATTTGGCAATGTATATTCTTGTTTCAAAGCTGCTGCTGTAGCAAGGAAAGAGAACTTCACGCCTGGTACGACTTCATAAGAAATGCCCATGCCAGCGAGTGCATCCATTTGTTCTTGAATAGCACCGTAAATAGCAGGATCACCTGTGTGAAGGCGAACTACGCTTTTACCAGCCTCAACAGAAGCTTTCATAACAGCCAACACCTCATCAAGGTTCATAGTAGCACTGTTATGAATTTCACAGCTTGGTTTACAAGCCTCTAAAATGGCAGGGTTTACCAAGGAGCCAGCGTAAATAACAACGTCTGCCTCTTGCACTAAACGATACCCTTTGCGAGTGATTAACCAGGATCCCCAGGGCCTGCGCCTACGATATGTACGTCAACCATATTACTCTCCTTCTTCGATACGCGTTGCAGATACAATGAAAATTGGACTCAATGGGTCTAACAAATGATATGGACCAGCCTTGCGGTAACGGCTGATGGACATTTGGTACCCTTCATAGGTGAAAGGACGACCTTTCAATTCTTTTAAGATTGTATAACCAGTTTCCATCGTTACTGCAGTTACCACTAGACGACCGCCTACTTTTTAAAAGACGTTGCGCCTCATCCATGATGCCTGTCATACCACCAGCGCTACCGCCGATGATAACCGCATCAAGCTCAGGCAATTCTTCCATACCTTCAGGAGCTTTGGATTTGATAATCGTCATATTATTTACATTGAATTTCTTCATGTTCTCATTGATAAGGTCGATGCCTTTATCAAAGCGTTCAATTGCATATACATGCCCTTTAGAGCCGCCAAGGCTGCTTCAATAGAAATAGAGCCCGTACCAGCACCTACATCAAGAACGATGCTATTCTCCTCGATACGTGCCTCATTCATAACGGCTTTGCGAATCTCGCATTTCGTCATCGGTACGTCACCGCGAATAAATTCCTCATCAGGAATTCCGAAAAAATGTCTCATCCTAGTACCACCATTACAGAATGACCAAAGCCTTCAAGTTCAGTTAACACCTCTAACGTGGAGTCTACGATTTTTCATCATCATAGCTCAAGCGCTCTAGAGCTGCTGCTCTCGTTTCTTTTGGCCAACCTGCATCTATTAAAATACGCGCAATATGCGCTGGATTATATTCAGGATCCGTTAAGAATCCCATCTTTTTACCTGCTTCATATACGAGCTTCTCTGGTGCCGGTTGACGACCGTGAAAGCTCATTAAATCTGCATCATGCCACACCTCATTAAGTCGTGCGAAGGCAAAGGTCATAGAACTAATGCCGGGCACAACCTCAATAGAGTTAGCAGTAAATTTTTTTTTCAAATACGGTAACAAGCTGTAGTAGCCTGTATCACCGCTTACCATAACTACAACATCATGGTCGTTGAGCTCACGCTCAATTTGCTCAGCCAGTAAGCTAAGCTTACCCGTTACAGGATATGTAATTTGGCCAGGCTCTTGAAAGTCCTCTAAAGACCGTTCACTACCTACCAATACGGTGGCATGTTTAATTAAATTAAGGCCTCTAGGCACCACATAATCAGGATTACCTGGTCCAATGCCTACGATATACAAGGTATGTGCCATTGTTCAAGCTCTCCTATCTCTTTAGCATGCTTATCCATTGCCAAAATCTCGCCCCTTTAAGGTGGTAATAATGATACCTACCTCTGCTTCATTAGCAATGTATCGCTCACTACGTAACGATGCACGATCCACAACACGTTGATATACACCAGTCAGTCCTTCTCGTTCTAAAATAGGGAACGTAGACTCTGTGGTTTGGCAATTAAACAACTCTTCACACACCTCTTGGGATGCCCCTTCTAAGGGCTGCATAGGCCACGATGCTTTCCATACGGCCATCACTCATGCGATTATGAGTATGGAAGCTACCACTAGCTAGTTTGATTAGCTTGCCAATATGACCGATGATCAAAATACGCTTGAAGCCAGTTTGTACTGCCTTTTCCAGCATAAAACCGATAAAGTTACTGGTTTCTGCCATTTGGTTCTTATGTATACCAAGTACTTGTTCCGCAAAGATCCTGACCAATACGGCCCGGCACGAGAACAGCCGTTTCACAACCATTGGCTTCATAACTCTCAACTGTGGCACTAACGAGTTCTTAAACCCTTCTTCACTCATACTTAACAATACCGGTAGTACCAATAATGGAAATGCCACCTTCGATACCAAGTGTATGATTTAATGTTTTCTTGGCTAATACCATACCATTTGGTACGCTCACCGTTACTGTTACACCTTGGCCATGTACACAATGCTCTTCAAAGACGATGTTCATCATCGTCCTAGGCCCTGGATTGATAGCCGGTTCTCCTGGCGGCATCGCAAGGCCCGGTTTCGTTACCGTCCCAACGCCAAAGCCTGCCCGGAATCGTAGTTCACCAGTATCATCAAGGTCACCGTCGTTTCCACATCATTGCCATGGGTTACATCAGGATCGTCGCCGCCGTCTTTCATAACGGTCACCTTAGCCTCTGTATCGGATATGACCTCTACGGTTTTGATAGGTACCTCAATATACTGACCTTGAGGATTTTCAATGACCACTTGATCCACGATGTTCTTATCTAAGAGGGCCAATAAACCAGCTTTTCATATGCCGTAGCACATGAACCTGTGGTATAGCCACCCTTCATGTCCTCTACTTTCATAAGGCCTCCTACACCGATAGGGTTAGCAACTCCCATGAATCAAACTAACCCTATCTTATGGACATATGTTATTAGGAACGGAAGTTAACGAATTGCAATTCTACAGGGATATCCAATTGTTTTAACATTTGGATTACTGCTTGCAAATCATCTTTATCCTTACCAGATACACGCACTTGATCCTCTTGGATAGATGCTTGTACCTTAATTTTCATGTTTTTAATTGCTTTTTACTACTTCTTTAGCATTTTCTTTTGTAATGCCTTTTTAATAGTAATGATTTGGCGAACTGTAGCACCAGCAGCTGGTTCAACTTTGCCATAGTCAAGATTTTAATCGCTACGTTACGTTTAACCATTTTTCCTTTTAAAACATCGATAATGGCATTCAATTTATATTCATCATCACCAATGATTTTGATAGTGTCACCTTCAAGACTAATTTCCGCTTTAGATCCACGGAAATCATAACGCGTACCAATCTCTTTTTTCGCTTGGTTTACCGCATTATCTACTTCCTGCATATCCACTTCGGACACAACGTCAAAGGAACAATCTTTAGCCATTTTATACCTCCTACACCTGAACCCGTTGGGCATGGGGTTCATAGCATTACTTTCATCATCCTCATATTCCAAGTGAAAGTGTAAAACTACACCAAATCGGAATATATCTCTATAATTATACCTTATAACAGGCTTATTTTTCTAGGTAAATCGATATTTTTAATTATAACTATTATTAATTATAGAAGAATTATTTATTGAATATCTATTGAATAAATATATAGATAAATATAAAAAAATTTATACATATAATCAATATAGTCTAAAAAAGAAATAGAAAAAGACTGCACTCTTTCAAATGCAGTCTTAACATTATCATTATAAAATTGTGATTTCATCATAAGTAGGTTGAACTACTAACTCGCCTTTAGAGTTGATAATCCCCATTTGCCTTTAATTTTTACAGGGTTTAACCATGAGAGAAGCTACCAGTACCAAAATATCTTTCATAACTGGAGTTTTTGTCACTGTACCATCAATGGATAGAATCGATTATAATTACCTTTCTTTATTATATACCCATGTACACGTATCACCAAGGAATGTTTTTACGTTCATAGATTTTTATCGCAGAATAGAAAACGACCAGTAGCCATATCTACTACATAACGATTTGTATCGTTAGTAACAGACATTTCATGTTCACCTACAAACTCAATAGTATCGTATTTAAACGGCACCTCTTGTTTGCCCTGTTTCCATATCAAAAATACCATATTTATTAGTATCTTTGTTTTTCAATGTCAACAATACCATTATTCATATCGATTTCACCATGCTTCATAGTTGCCAGGTTGAATTACATATTGGCCTTGACGATTCATAAAGCCTAATTTACCCTTCATTACGAACCAAGGTACCATGTTCTTCCATAGGATATACATAATCGTTTTTGCTATCGATTACAACCGCACCATTACGATCAATATAACCACGCGTTTCATACCATCATCTACAAGACCGCCTAAGGCCATCAAGATATGACCCCGCCGTGATTATAGAAATAGCCCATACCTACAAGACCGATAATACCCACCAAGACCAAAGTGACTTACCTTACGGCGGAATTCAGCTAAGCCATTTTATATGGATATACTTCATTAGATGGAGCATTAAACAATACAGTACCTTTACCATCGATAGCAACCACTTTGCCATTAGCTTTTACAAAGGCACGGTCCTCACTAAATTTAGTTTCTACATCGGATAACGCTTTAAATTGAGGCTGAATCACTACATTGCCATTTGCATGTTTTAAATCCTAGTTTACCTTTTTCCGTTAAAAGCTACATAAGAATCACTTGGATAGTTTTGACTAGCAGTTTTGGATCAAAATCATTTAACTCTTTAACAGCCGTATTTCTTCTCATTAGGCTGCTATATAAAGCTTTTGTTTTCTTTGCCGGATTCTAATACAGTACCATCGCCTTTAATGTGAGAAATTTTATTTTACCTTCCTCAACAAAGAACGTACCATCCTTTTTACTAGATGCGTCTAAAGATTTATAGGCTGGCGCATAGTACGACTTGACCATTAGTACCACGATACCCCATTTTCCCTTTTCTTTAACAAGGCCTAAATATTTTGTTGTAATAAGGATCATCTTTCAATACCTTCATAGCTTTTTAACAGCTGCTGGTGGCTCTTTAACAGCCCCAGAAATAGGTACAAAGTTTATCAAGTCGACCAATACCAACACCTACGCCCACAGAGGTACTGCTAGAATGGTTTGAAGATTTTTCTGTAGTTGTTGTTGTAGATGTAGATAGAGTCGAAGTATGTTGTTCACGTGTAACTTTTGTACTAGTAGATGTTGGTGTATCTTGATTCATCACTGTTGTACTAGTAGTAGATGTTGTAGTAGATGCTGCGAAAGCACTTGTAGACATAGCCGCCAACACACAAGCGACTAATAAGGATTTCTTTGTTAAGATTCATAAACCTCTCCTTTTACAAATTAAACTTAGGTACAAAAACAATTATATCTATACCAAACCTATATATTAAAATATATAAAATTTATTAACATAAATTATACTATATAGACCTTTTATAAAAACAACAAAGGATGAAAAATTCTTCATTTATTTTTTATTTGATATAATAAAAGCTATGAAAACAGCAACTATAATCGACTTGATTGTAGATTCTGATGTACATACGCAGTCTATAAATCATATTATAAAACAACAGCATATTTCCCAACGTATGCGGCGGCGATTGCGAAATGACGGTATCATAACAGTCAATGGCAAACCAGCCTCTTGGAATACCCTTGTCCACGGTGGAGACCATCTCGTTATGAAGTTAACCCCAGAACAAGAGTTTAGTTTAAGTCCTATGGACCTGAATATCGTATACGAAGATGAGTATATTCTAGTCATCAATAAAGAGGTATGGTGTTCTCATGCATCCTACCTCAACGGTACGAGATCATACCTTAGCAAATGGTGTTCTACATTACTACAAAAAACAAATCAGCATTATGATTTTCATCCGGTTCATCGATTGGATAAGGATACCTCTGGCATTGTTATCATCGCAAAAACATCTGTAGTACAACATGCGTTTGATAAAAAGCGAACCCATTTTCATAAAAACTACGATGCTATTGTAGAAGGTCAATTACCTACTAATTTATAAGCATTCAATGGCCTATCGGACGTAAACCAGGTAGTATTATCGAGCGTTGTTGTACAAGCGAAGGTAAACCTGGCTCACACAGATATAACGGTTCTTGGTAGTAATGCCATTAGTCAAAAATATGGTAGACCAATACTTCACTCATGTTCAATGTTTGTTACACACAGGGCGAACCCATCAAATTCGGGCCCATCTATCTCAACTGGGATATCCACTTGCTGGAGACGACCTTTATGGTGGGCATTTAGATTATATTGGACGTCAAGCACTCCATGCATCGCGCATTAGCTTTTACCATCCCATGACAGATGAATGGTTAGAACTACAGGCACCAATACCATCGGATATGAAGGTATTAATGACCTACTAAGGTAATCAATATTTACTAAATAAACACCAATACATAAAAAAATTAACCCACATGGGCCATAAAATTTGACGAATTTTATGCATAAGTTATACAAAAAATATTGGCCCTTTATAGTGTTTCTTGATATACTTAACTTGAATTGATATATGATTGCAATAACACTAGTTTTTATCTAATTTCATATGCGCTTAGAAATACTAGCAGTCACAGTATTAATAACATGATATGACAGGCCCTATGGCCAAGGAGGACAACATGCCATTAGTTACTACTACAGAAATGTTCAAAAAGCCTATGAAGGCGGCTATGCTGTTGGCGCTTTCAATGTAAACAACATGGAAATCGTACAAGGTATCGTAGATGCAGCCAAAGAGGAACAATCCCCTCTTATCTTGCAAGTATCTGCAGGCGCTCGTAAATACGCTAAACATATTTACCTTGTAAAACTCGTAGAAGCAAGCTCTTGAAGACAGCAATTTACCTATCGCTCTTCACCTTGATCACGGCGATTCCTTCGAAATCTGTAAAGACTGCGTAGATGGTGGTTTCACATCTGTTATGATCGACGCATCTCATCATGACTTTGATGAAAACGTAAAAATTACTAAACAAGTTGTTGAATATGCTCACGCTCATGGCGTTGTAGTAGAAGCAGAATTGGGCCGTTTGGCTGGCGTAGAAGATGATGTAAACGTATCTGATGCGGATGCTCGCTTCACAGATCCAGAACAAGCTGCTGAATTCGTACATCTTACAGGCGTAGACTCCTTAGCAATTGCTATCGGTACTAGCCACGGCGCTTACAAATTCAAAGGCGACCCTTACCTCGACTTCGATCGTTTGAAAAAAGTTGGCGAATTATTGCCTAACTTCCCTATCGTATTGCATGGCGCATCCTCCGTATTGCCTGAATTCGTAGCAAAATGTAACGAATTTGGTGGCAATATTCCTGGTGCACAAGGCGTACCTGAAGAAATGCTTCGCAAAGCAGCTCAAATGGCAGTTTGCAAAATCAACATCGATACAGACCTTCGTCTTGCTATGACTGCATCTGTACGTGAATACTTGGCTCAAAACCCATCTGAATTTGACCCTCGTAAATACTTAGGACCCGCTCGTGATGCTATTAAAGGCATGGTGGCTCACAAAATTAAAAATGTATTGGGTTCTTCCAACAAACTATAATCAATGGCTAGTGGATTTTTAAAAGGAACCTTAATTTTAACCATTGCCGGTTTCTGTAGTGAAAGCCATCGGTAGTATTAACTGGATTCTTCTATCTCGCATCTTGGGTGGTGAAGGCATCGGTATCTACCAGATGGCCTTTCCTATCTATTTGTTACTATTACAAATTTCGAGTGCAGTGTGCCGATTGCCATCTCTATTTTGACGGCAGAACGATTAGCCTTACACGACTTTGGTGGTGCTAAGAGAGTATTCAATATATCTTTTTACAATGTTAACCATTACAGGCTTTATCGCCAGCCTCGCCATGTACTTTGGTGCAGATTGGTTGATTTCTAGTGGTCTCATTGCTGAAAGCCGTGCCTACTACTCTATCATCGCGCTCGCTCCGGCAGTATTCTTTGTAACGTGGATTTCCTGCTTCCGCGGGTATATTCAAGGCTATGAAATGATGACGCCTACTGCGGTCAGCCAAATCGTAGAACAACTGTTACGTGTTATCGTCATGCTCGGTGCCGCAGCTATCTTGTTACCTTATGGTTTACCAGCTGCTGCAGGTGGTGCTAGCTTAGGTGCTGGCGTAGGTGCCTTTGGTGCATTCCTAGTGCTCTTGTACTATTACTACAAATTACCTAAGGCTAGTAGTACTGGTGAAAGCTACGAAGGTCCTCGTGAATCAGCTAAAGAAATTTTGTCACGACTCTTAACCTTGTCCATTCCAATTTCTTTGGCAAGTATTATGTTGCCACTGACGGCTAACTCCTCGATTTGCTCATCGTACCACGTCGTCTCTTAGATGCTGGTTTCCCGATGAACGAAGTAACAGAACTATTCGGTTATCTTTACAGGCATGGCAGTACCGCTCATCAACTTAGCTACCATCATTACAGCAGCCCTTGCAACAAGCATTGTACCGGCTATCTCTCATGCCTTTGCAAAACGCGATCATGAAGGTATTTATGACCGTACTGCAGGCTCTATGCGACTAACATTCATGGCAACTGTACCATTTACAGTGCTATTGTATGTACTTGTTGCTCCAACAGTTACCTTTGATTTATAATGCACCTAAGGCAGAATTAGCTACGCAAATCACTGCGTTCTCTATCTTCTTCCTCGGGGTACACCAGGTAACAACAGGTATCTTACAAGGTCTTAACAAACCGCGTATTCCTGTAATTAATATGGGCATTGCCCTAGTAATCAAAGTCATCCTGAACTGGACATTAACGGCCATTCCATGGCTTGGTATCGGTGGTGCTGCTTGGGCAACCGTTGCTGATATTGGCTTTGCAGCGTTACTCAACTTGATTTATATCAAAAAAATACACAGGCTACTTCCTCGATATTTCCCTTCTATGGAAAAATGTGGTCAGTGCCGGTGTCATGGGTATACTCATCTTTATGAGTTACCACTACTTAACAGATATCTTACCAATGTGGGTTAACTTTATACTCACAGGTATCGAAGGCTTATTGCTCTATGTTATTATCATGGTTCTTTTAAAAGGACTTAATAAAAACGATGGTGCAAGCATGCCACTCATAGGTAGATTCTTTTAGATAATAACAAAAAGAGGTTTAACACTCAAGTGTTAAACCTCTTTTTATGCCACTTACTTTTACGCTATCTTTTTTATAGTATTACTACTTATCATTATGTACTTTTTTATCTTTCACAATATCCTAATAGTAGGACTTGTTTGTAATACGTCTAACATTTCAGGTGAAATGCCGATTCCCACAAAAGCCTTATCATTCCACGCTTTACTATGTTTAGCATCTACATATTGAATTACGTCTCTCAATTTATAGTTACTTACGTGAACATCATCAGGTTTATATAAATAATACGTATAAACATACTGATTATCATACAAAACCATACCAAATAGTGTTGCATTTTCCTTGTTAGCTTAAAGTATAAAGTTGGAACACCATTGTTCCAAACTGTGGCATATTGTAATCGCTTATGACCTTTCAAAGCATATTTTTTAACAACAGTTCTTAAGTAACTATATATAATATTTTGTTTTTCAACACTAGCACCTTCTATAAATGGTTGCTTACCAAATACAGCTTTAATACGTCCAGACATATAAACATCATATTCAGCTGGGCCTATAACCTCATGTTTCTTGAATTTACTATTTTTAATACCCTAAATGTATAAGGTCCCAAATGAATATGATCAGTATATGCTAACACATCACTAGCAGGCTTAATAGAAGGTAAAAACAAAATTAGCCAAAGGTCCCATTGTATCTGAGATGGAACGTTGAGTATCATCTTTAATATAATTTTTTATAATATCTTTATTAAGAGATTGACCAATATGATAAGAAATAGTAGGTGTTTTAGGTAATGTAAAAGTTGATTGTCCCCACAACCAAATGACCATCAAAGCCTATTACATCCCATGTTGCTTTTTTTCAAGTCCAGGATACGTAAAATACATCGCCATCTACAAATCGAACTGAGTCTTTTCGCTTTTCTAATCTCTCATTCAAAGTATTCTGTAAAAGAGATTTATTTAAATCAGTATACTCTATATTTGTATCTTCCCATTTAGAACCTTTTAGGCTGTTGTCTTGTTTCATATCTAAAATCAGATACGGCGTTAATAGTTCCTCCCACACTCTTAATAGAAGACTTAGACATATGTTTAGGATCGATAGACCAACCTACTATACTTTCTTTGAGCCTGTAAATTTAATATCAGCCCCATTTCTCTGTAATAATATATACACTCCTAGAATGATGTATTGCTCTAGTCAATTCTTGTACTACATAAATATCATCATCTAATTTTTCATTATCATAATTTGGCTCATGTTGTGCCCATTTTCTAACCTCAGACTCTTGGTAGTCATCAACCTTCTTAGCGAATTCTCCTTGAATACGATATTCTTGATACGCTTCTTTCCCAATATCTGGGCGAGCCCCAGGAATATTAACATCAATGGCCTGAGATACGCCTATAGTCCCTATAAACCCAATACAACTTAACAATAACAAACGTCTTAGCATCATATCTCTCTCCTTAAATACATACATTTGTTTATAATTTTAACACTTATTTTATATCTTATCAATTTTACTTGTATAGAAAAATATAAACTAAAAAGTCTGACTATATAGTCAGACTTTTTTAGTTTATGCTGTTATACCTATCATAGTTAGGATTTCCATAATAATTGGTATAGTTACCACAAATAATATAGTACTAATCATGACAAGTCCTGTAGCAAATGGCAAGATCAGACTTTGGATTCATTGGCTACGATTGGTAATACTGCAATAACGGGACCCGCCGATTGTACAACAAAGGTAATGATTGCTATTGGTTCTAGGACGATACCGGCTCCATATTGCAAGCCCATAATGACACAGAACATAATAATCGGTGAAATTACAAAACGACCGATAATACCACCAATGGAATCTTTATTAAGACTCATACTTTTTAGCCCCGCATCATGAAGTACGATACCAATATAAATCAATGATAATGGGGTTACCATATCACCTAAGTAATTCAATGTAGTATGTAAAATTGGTGCTAAAGGAATTTCAAAGAATAAGAATATTAATGCTACAAAGAACCCTAACAATGGTGGAGGTAATAACTTCTTCAAATCAAATTTAAACTTCTTACGCTTTGCTACTGTATCTACTGAGCTATTACTTATACCATCAGTTTTACTATTATCAAAACCTAATTCAGCATTAGGCAGTGGATCTAATTCTATAAGGAATACCCCTACCATCCATACTGAAATAGTGTTACCGATATAATATAACAAGAAATATGGTAGAGCATCTTGACCAAAGAGGGCGATTTGCACTGGCAATCCAATAAATAAGCAGTTATCATTAACTACCATATTTATAAAAATACCACGCCTACCTCGAGGTACTTTCAGTGCTTTCATCATGATAAAAGCAACGATATACGCAATTACATAGGTTAATGTAACGGCTAGCATCCCATATCGAAGGTCCCATAAATCCGATGTATGTAGATGATGCAATACAGATACAAATACACCGGCTGGTAACGCAACAGACATGATAAATCTAGATAGATTACCACTAAATATGGGATGAAACATCCCTCGCCCTTTTTTTATATATATCCTAGCGAGATCAGCAATACAATAGGTATGATGCTCTGTAAGGATGTAAGAAAAACCATAGTAAACCTCCCGTACAGTTTATTTGTTATCTATCATATCATGTTTTTAATAAAACATATATGAATATAATTTCCTTAGAGCCAATATGAATTTTAGAAGATGTATCAAGGTTAACATATTTTAAGATGTATAAGTTTTATAATTAATTACAATAGTAGTATTATTTATTCACGAATATTTGATATACTAAAACTATACTAGTTGTACAAATTTTTACACATATGAGGTGATATTATGACAAAACCATTCATTGGTATATCTGGCAATATCTTACGAGATAACGGCGGTGCCTACGTAGATTTATTACGTTCTTATGTAAACCATGATTATCCACGCTCTATCGAAGAGGCTGGTGGCATTCAGTTATCATTCCATTTACAAAAATCTCGACGTAGCCCGTGAAACAGTGGCAAAACTTGACGCCTTATTATTATCTGGCGGCCATGATGTATCTCCACTTAATTACGGTGAGGAACCATTACAAGGTCTAGGCGATGTATTTCCGGAACGAGATCAATTCGATTTTGCATTATTAAAAGCAGCGGAAGAAAAACAAATTCCTATCTTTTGTATTTGCCGAGGCATTCAAATTTTAAATGTATATCGTGGTGGTTCTCTATACCAAGATTTAAAGTATGACGAAAACTGTACGATAAAACATTCACAAAACCAAACACCTTCTCTTGGTACTCATACAGTAGATATTGAATTTGAATCAAAACTAGCCAGTGCAATTGGTCGCTCCACATGGATTACAAATTCTCACCATCATCAAACAGTAAAACATGTTGGTAAAGGTTTACAAGTAGTAGCAAAGAGCTAAGGATGGTACTGTAGAAGGTTTAGAAGACTCCTCCTATCCTTGGTTAGTAGCTTGTCAATTCCATCCAGAAATGATGTCTGAAACAGATGAGAATGCAAAACGCTTATTTGCTGCCTTTGTAACAGCAGCCCGAGAAAATATAACTAAATAGTAGGAAGGTTTTAGTATGAAAGAAACAGGAAAATTTGACTTCTGGAGTATTGTACTCCTAGGCATCAATGGTATTGTAGGGACAGGTATTTTCCTACTACCAAACAAAGCATATTCTATCATTGGTTCCGCTAGTTTAGGCGTCCTATTATTTGATGCCGTAATTGCAGGATGTATCGCCCTTTGCTTTGCTGAAGCGGCAAGCTTTATTTACACGTAATGGCGGACCTTACCTATATGCAAAACATGCATTAGGTGACTTTTGGGCCTTTGAAGTAGGCGTTTTAAAATGGATTGTAACCGTTATTGCTTGGGCGGCCATGGCCGTTGGCTTTGCTACCGCATTAGGTGCTGCAGTGCCGGCGTTAAGTGGTGATTTTGCAAAAGATGTTATTTCATTTATCTTGATTGTAGGTCTTACCATTGTAAATATCTTTGGTGTTAACGTATCAAAATTCGTTAACAACTTAATCACTATTTCTAAGTTAGTTCCTCTTGCCCTATTCATTGCAATTGGCATTTTCTTTATAAATGGAGCTAACTTTACGCCAGTCTTCCCGCAAGATACTTATGTAGATGGTTCATTTGCACAAGCCGCAGTTCTTCTATTCTTTGCCTATACAGGATTTGAAGTTATTGCCATTGCTGCAGAAGATATGAAAAATCCTAAAAAGAATTTACCACGTGCTATTATCATGTGTATGCTTCTCGTGTCCGTTCTATATATGGCAATACTCGCCGTATCTATCGGTGTACTCGGCTCTGACTTGGCTAATACAAAAGCACCAGTCCAAGATGCTTTTAACGTAATTGTAGGTCCTATCGGTATGTACGTTGTATTAGTAGGAACACTAATTTCTATGGGTGGTATCAACTTTGCGGAGGCTTACTATGCACCTCGTGTGGCTACCTCTATGGCCGAAGACGGCATGTTACCAAGTGCACTAGCTAAACGTAATCGTTATAATGCACCATATGTTGCAGCTATTGTTACAGCCATTGCCAGTGTATTACTTGCATGGTCTGGTTCCTTTACTACACTAGCAGCCATCAGTGCAGTATCTCGTTTTACACAATACCTACCAACATGTTTAGCAGTTATTATCTTCCGTCGTAAATGGGCAGACAAAACTCGATCTTATACAATCCCTGGTGGCTATTTAATCCCAGTTATTGCAATCGGCACATCCCTATGGATGCTCGCCCAAAGCTCAAACCAACCAATTACTATGGGGTCTAGGCGGCTGTATTGTAATCTTGCCATTCTACTACTCCTATTGGAAAAAAAAAAAAAAAAGCGGGTCTCATTAAAGACCATGACGAAATGTAGAAAAGCTTTTTAGTTCGCTTACATATATCTATTTTAGAGATACTACCAGTTAAAAAATAATTTCAGGCATCCCATATATACTCTTTTTTGAGATACTACCAGTTAAAAATAATTATTTCTAATTAAATTTAAAACTACCAGTTAGTCATGTTGTTTTGTAAACCGATCTTCAATAACAGGAGGTCGATCTACTACAACGTGAAATTAACTGGTAGTTTTTTACATTCTAGACTAAATATAATACTTTTAACTGGTAGTATCTCATTAATCATATATAGTTAGACTAAATATAATTCTTTTTAACTGGTAGTATCTCATTAACCATATGTAGTTAGACTAAACATAATTCTTTTAACTGGTGGTATCTCGCTAACCATATATATTTAGACTAAGTATAGTACATTTTACTGATAGAGTTAATTAAAATAAATCTTCTTCAGTAGTTGTTGTCTTGGTTAGTTCTTCTTCGATATAGCCAACTTCATCAGTAGCTTCGTCTTCGTCGCGTGTGTCGATATAGATACTAATAAGCGCTAGTGCGCCTTCTTCATTGAGGGTTGCAATGGCACTCATAGGACCATAGGTTAAAAATAAGGCCATCTTCTTCATCGCGAATGATATGAGGCACCGCATCAAAGTGTTGGTTCATCAATTGATCAAAGTAATCCTCTACATCAAGGCCGCTTTCAAGGGTTATGGATTCAGAATCACCCTTCTGGAATACAACGCGCGTGTCTTCATCAATGTACTGATAGAAATCGTCTACATCAACATTCGCAGTTTCAAGCCACATGCTAAGGGCTGTAATCAATCTTTAACCGTAGTTGGTGCAGAAATAAAAGCATATTCGCTTTCATCATCACCAAAGCGAAGATACATCATACTCAATGCTATAATTTTCTTGGCTTGAAACGATTACGATCTACAAGGCCTTCATCATTTACATCTACGAAAATCATGTACACGTAATTATCACCGCTTTCATAAGAAATAGTCAAACCATGACGTCCCTCATGAAATAGCGCATCCTCCTCGTACACATCCGTAATATGCATAACCTTGCACATGCGGTACATTATCAGCCTTAATAGACTCAGTCATAGAGGATAAAAAACTCAATACTTTCATTTCGATTGCGTCCAATAATGCCACGTCCTGTAGACATGTACTCACAATCTTCACTTAAAATATGTTCAATACCGTGAATATCTGCGGATTCAAGGATCGATTTTATCAATAAAAGAACTTTGTATTTCAGTCATACTACGCCTCCTATCCACTGTAATTAGTACTGCTATTATTGTAACACAATTATAGTAACAAATACGGCTATTCTCTTGATTTTCTCCATATTTATCATATACTTATAAAGTACATATTGAATTAACATCGGAGGTCCCTATGAAATATACAACCATCGTTTTTGATTGCGACGGCACATTACTTGATACGGCTACAGATTTAGCGAATGCTGTAAATCATGTACTACGTACACATAACTTCCCTGAAAAGTCTCTAGCAGAGGTAAAGGCAGCACTCGGTAATGCAGTAACCTATTTGATGCGTCAATGTTTACCAAGTTCTGTAGCAGATAACGAATTAGAACCATACATTGAGGAATTCAAAGCTTACTATGGTGAGCATTTAAAAGATACAACTGCTCCCTACACAGGCATCCTAGATATGCTTGATGTATTGCGTGAAAAAGGTTATAAATTAGCTATTGTATCTAATAAAATCCAAGCAGGCGTTACACCTTTAAATAAAGAATATTTTGGTGATAAACTTACCTGTTGCTATTGGTGAAAGACCGGGCTTACAACGTAAACCAGCACCAGACATGGTACTCAAGCATTAAAAAGAGTTAAACTCTACTCCTGAAGAATCTATTTATGTAGGTGACTCTGAAGTTGACGTTGCTACTGCAGAAAACTCCGGCCTACTATGTATCGGTGTTACCTGGGACTTTAGAGAAGAATCTCTCCACCAAGAACTAGGCGTAACACACATTGCTCGTAAAGCAGAAGATATTCTAAGCATTGTGGAAAACTTAAATAAATAACATCCTAAATTATAATCATTAATCTATAACAAATTCATATAAAATAAACGATTTACATCTTAAAACCGCACAAAAATGGGAATTAAAATATTAGATTTCTCATTTTTTCGCGGTTTTCTTTATTTTTCTCTAATTTATTTCAACTTTCACATTATATTTTTTACGCATAGATACTATCCCCAATCTATTGCCTTAAAATGTGATATATGTTACATTTATGAGGCAGTACTTTCACATGTACACGCCGTCAATTCAATAGTTAGTGTATTGAACTTAAGGCCTATAAATAGGTCCATTCTTAGCTAATCTTATAGGGATTGGCAGTAAGATTTCCATCAACTGAATCATTAGTATGATATAATATTATTTTGTATACTAAGTTATGTATTTGAAAGGAGGAAAATATAATGCAACAATCATGGAAAATTGCATTTGCCTACATAGGTGTTATTGTAGGTGCAGGACTCTCAGTGGACAAGATCTTCTACAATATTTTATAAGTTTTGGCCAAATAGGTCTTATTGGTGTTCTATTACTAGGTCTATTAAATGCCGCATTTGGTAAAATCATGCTTTCTTTGGGGAGCTACTATCGTGCAGACAATCATGAAGAAGTTTTTTTACACAGATTTCCCATCCTATTATTACAAAAATACTTGATTTTGTACTAATCGCTGGTAGTTTTATTATGGGCTTCGTTATGATAGCCGGTGCAGGATCAAACTTAGAACAACAATTTGGACTTCCTTTTTGGATTGGCGGATTAATTTGCTCACTTTTAATCATAACCGTATCATTTATGAACTTTGACAAAATAACCAATGTTTTAGGTATTTTTACTCCTATCATGATTGTAATGATATTCATCATTACAGGTTACTCTTTTATTGGTAAAAGTCATGATTGGGCTGCGTTAGATACTATAGCCCTCACACAATCAAACCAGCCACAAGCAATGTATGGTTTTCTGTCATTAATTATTATTCTCTATGTGCTATGACAGCTGTTTCTATGGCCTTTATTTTAGGTGGTTCTGTTGTTCGTATTGGTATTGCTGAAAAAGGTGGCACTCGTGGCGGCCTATTAGTCGGATTAGTTGTTTTTATAGCTGCTATCTCTATTTTTGCCAAATCTAGATACTGTAAAAGATGCAGATTTGCCGATTCTTGCTATTGCCAATCAAATTCATCCTTGGCTAGCATATATATATGCAATCACAGTCTTTTCACTTATTTTTAATACAGCATTCTCTCTTTTTTATTCTATTGCTAGACGTTTTGCCAACGGCAGTACAAAAAGAATGAGAATTGTTATTATTTCTGTAGTAATCATAGGATATATATGTAGTTTCTTTGGTTTTAAAGATTTGATTAGTATCCTCTACCCAATTCTCGGTTATATGGGACTATTACTCCTAATTATTCTTATTTATGGCTGGCTCCGTGATCGTAAAGATATCATTATGGAAAAACTCTTCCGAAGAAAGATGCTCCATTTATCATTAAAAAACATAGTCCTCACAAAAATCTTTCAGAAAAAAGAACGCGAACTATTCCATACATTAGGCGATATTAGTCAAGCAGATACAAAATCTCTTAAAGAAGATATTCATAATGAAGCAAAAGAAATACTTTCAAATACGGAAACAGTTCAAGAGCTAAAAGACTATGTGGAAGAGCATCTCTCAGTAGATGAAGAAGTTATACATCAAAATATCAATATCCTACAAGAACAACAGGAAGAATCAAAATCAACTGAATCTTCTAAAGATAGACCTATCAAAAAGTCCAATATAAATAACAATGAAGTAAAATGAATAACGAGGAAATAATGACAGGTGTGGAATTAGAAATTATACTAAAAGCTGGAAAAATATTACTTAGCAGTGGCGCCGAAATCAGTCGTACAGAGGATACTATGAACTACATAGCACGAGCTATGAATTTTAAAGATTTAGAAGCCTACGTATCCAATAGAGGTATTTTTGCAACTGCTAAGAAAGCTGATGGAACTGAAATTACTCGTATTTATAACGTTCCTGAAGTCGATATTAACCTCAGTAAAATTGAATCTGTTAATGCTCTCTCCCGACGTATCACACAAAAAAATATTACTATTGAGGAGATTGAAAGTGAACTTAATCAAATTGATACCATGTCAGACTATTCTTTTTTTTTGGAGATTAGTAGCTTATACGTTAGGAGCTTCGGGCTTTAGCTATGCAATTGGTAGTTCTATAACAGACTCTATAATTGCCGGTATTATAGGCTTAATATTAGGCGTCTATATGTGTACCATCAAACGCATACTTAGCTCTGATGTATTGATTACCATTTTAGGTAGTATTCTAATAGCCTTATTGGGTAATCTCTTTATCCACTTTGAATTAGGCTCCAACCTATCAGTTATATTACTAGGAGCCATGATTGACATTGTTCCCGGAGTTCCTTTCGTCAATGCTATTAGAGAGTATAGCCAGAATAACTATAATACAGGAATAACCCTTATGATGGGCGCGCTACTTACCTGTATTTCAATGGCTGTAGGAGTCGCAGTAGTACAATCACTACTCTTCAACACACAAATGATTCCTCTTTATACCTCTAATTTAGATACTAATTCCTTAACCTCTATGTTTATGCGTAGTATAATGGCTGGTATTGGTACTACAGCATTTGCAATCTTATTCCGTGTAGCTAAACAACATTTTATCGATTGTACAATATTAGATTCATCTCATGGTTCTTGTTCTTAACATTATCTTCACTACAGTCTAATGTTATGCTCTCCATATTCATCAGTGGTTTTATCATCGCCATAGCATCAAGAATATTGGCTGTTAAACGGAAATGCCCTGCTATAGTCTTCCTAATGACTAGCTTATTCCCTTTACTACCAGGGCTCAGCTTTTATCGATCCATTTATTATATGCTAATGGGACAAGAAACTATTGCCATTAGCTTCGCAAAAGAATCCTTTTTGATAGCTTTTACAATTGCTATATCTATCGTAATTGTAAAACATATAAAACCACCACGAATCCAAAAAAACACTTATAAATAATATAACGTTATAACAAATTCATATAAATTACTTGCACAATAAAAGAGGTTCCTATAAGTCACTACTGTGACCATTAGGAACCTCTTTTATTTATAACTATATTGTGCTAATTAGATATCACTTATTTATAACTGAACTGAGCATCCATAATCATTTGGCGCAACTGCTCAATGCGAATACCTTCAGGCAGCTTGTCTCTATAAAACTGCAAATTATAATAGTAACGAGTATCTTCATAATCAGTAATTAATACCATATCCGTCCTATTATGTAATGGCCAGCCATACATAAATTCGGCTAACAAACTACGCACACCATCATTATTGACATCTATTACATCATGCTTAACAGGCAATACCATCTTTACGGTAGGTTCAGGAACCGTTCTATCTTAATAAAATTTGATTAACCTCAGCATCTAACGTGGAACTCGTATTATCGATGATCTAGCCTTTACATGCATAAATACCCCATCAGAGGTTCTAAACGCCCTACCATCAATGTCCTTTGTTTCACCCTGCGTTTTAATAGCATCCTTTAACACACGGAATTGATACGGTCCATAAAACTTTGTATCTGTAATAGCAGCTAATGCCGCATCATATTGACCATTATGTACATTCGTAACATGCATAAAAGGCTTTTATATCGCTAGCTTGTGAAAGCATTGGTATGGCTAAACACAATCCTAAACTAAATAGTGTAATATAACGTTTCATACCCACATCCCCCATTGAACACTAATATTAACTGTATTGTAACATAATAAAAAATCTATTTTCATGAAAATAATTACAAAACGAAAGAGGTTCCTATTGGTCACCTAGGTGACTATTAGGAACCTCTAATCTATTTACTTTTATAATTAACGGCACTATATTGAACTTGAGGCCTCTAAATGGGTCCAGCCTTTGCTAATCAACTCGAGATTGGCGGTGATCAATATGAGTACATTTCAAAGTGTTATCGTTGATGATTTCCTTTGGCATACTTGTGGCGACCATTATCATGGCAGCAAAGTGATTGACCTCTAGCTGAAAGCTAGCTTTCTAATTGGGGCATGAAAAAAGGCCCGACATAGAAGTCAGACCGTTTCTTCAATCATTAAATTACTAGAAGCGAAGTCTGGCGACCGAAACCATTTATGCCTCACTTTGATATAAATTATATCATATCTAAATAAGGAAAGGAATCGAAGAATTCCTTTCCTTATTTTCAATTATAAATGTTTATGGCGCATACGATAGTGACTTATATCATCGACAAAATTTCCTCTTAATTGCTATATTGTTAATATATTCCTACTGGGCTGACGGATTTGTAGAATTGACTACATGCACAGTAGCACACATCGTGTGATAGCCGACCGTCTGGGCAAGCTTTTTGTTCAGGCGGTCTTTTTTTATGTTCTTATAAGCAAATAATACTGTACAAAGTTTTAATCATCTCACCTATATGAAAGGAGTTTTCTTATGAGAAATCGCTGTGGCTTATTGCTCTAGCAGCCATTGGTCTGCATATATCCATCGGTAGTGTGTATGCATGGAGCGTGCTTACACGACCTATCATGGCAGATATGGGCTATACTATGTCTCAAACAACATGGACCTTCTGTTAGCTATTCTGATGCTTGGATTATCTGCAGGCTTTTTAGGATCCTTTGCAGAAAAAATAGGCCCTAAGAAAAGCGGCCTTATTGCCATGTTATTCTGGGTGGCAGGCCTATTAGGTACTGTCTTATGCACTTTAGCATACATAATCTTACCTTACTCTATCTCTTCTATGGAATCATCGGTGGTATCGGACTAGGTATTGGTTATATAACACCAGTTTCTACACTGGTAAAATACTTTCCAAATCGCCCAGGATTTAAACAGGATTAGCCATTATGGGTTTTATTTGCTTCACTCATTGCAGGCCGCTTATGCAATTCCTCGTAGCTCAAGTTGGATTAGTAAATAACTTCATTATCCTCGGCGTAATCTATCTAGTGGTTATGGGCGCCTCTTCTCTCTATTTGAAAGCACCTCAACCAAAACAACCACCTCAAACTACGAAAGATAAATCCACTATGTACGTTCATAACCATGGCATGCTAGCCAATGATGCTATGAAAACTTGGCAATTTGGTGCCCTTTGGTGGATTTTCTTTATTAATATATTACCTGTGGTATAGGTCTTCTATCCTTAGCATCCCCTATGGCACAAGAAACCATTGGTATGACACCTGCAGCAGCTGCATCTCTAGTTGGTATCATCGGTATCTTCAATGGTGGAGGTCGCATTGCGTGGTCTACTATCTCTGACTACTTTGGCCGTGCAAAAACTTACATACTATTCTTTATTATACAAATCATCGCATTCTACGTACTTGCCGAAACCAATAATGCGCCTAACATTCCAAGTTTTAATTCTTCTCATTATCACCTGCTATGGCGGCGGATTCGCCTGTATGCCAGCATATCTCGCAGACCTCTATGGCATACGCCAACTCTCCACTATTCATGGCCGCATTCTAACCGCTTGGGGATTAGCTGGTATAGTTGGTCCTATGCTCGTATCATACTTTCACGAAGCAGGATATGGCTATACTACAGCCTTAATATGCTTTGCTCTTCTATTCGTATTAAATACAATTATTTCTATAATCTTAAAAATATACGGCAAACGAGGTCTGCATAAAAGATACTGTTAAAATTTTATGAACTAATTACAAAACGAAAGAGGTTCCTATTGGTCACCTAGGTGACTATTAGGAACCTCTAATCTATTTACTTTTATTATTCACAACATTATATTGAACTTGAGGCCTCTAAATGGGTCCAGCCTTTGCTAATCTTCTAGAGATTGGCGGTGATCAATATGAGTACATTCAAAGTGTTATCACTCATGATTTCCTTTGGTATACTTGTAGCGACCATTATCATGGCAGCAAAGTGATTGACCTCTAGCTGAAAGCTAGCTTTCTAATCGTAGCATGAAAAAGGCCCGACATAGAAGTCAGACCGTTTCTTCAATTCAATAAATCTAGAAGCGAAGTCTGGCGTCGAAACCATTTATGCCTCACTTTGATATAAATTATATCATATCTAAACAGGGAAAGGAATCAAGGATTTCTTTCCTTATTTCATTTATAGACAGTTTTAACTAAATAATCCAAACATCACCGCATATAGATTGCCAGTAGACAATAATTTTACATCAGTAATTAATTTACGTAATTGCGCTTTACTATATACACCATTATCTAGCGGGTATTGGATTGTATTTACATACTTATGGTTTTTCATCATAAGTAATAAACATCAATATCCCCTGTTGATTATCTAACTCAAGAAAGTAATAACCCTGGTATGCCATCATTCCAAACATAAGTATGGAGCCCTTAGTTATCATTTTGCTACCAGGGATACCAATAAAGCTCTGCCGACTTATTATCAATCTTATTTAATATACGAATTTCATCAACTGTACTAAATAAACCTTTTTTCAGTTTTCATTATTAGGTTCAATACGAATTTGTTGATTTATATCTTTATCAATTGTAAAAGTTACTCCATCCAGTTTTTCATTTATATTCTTTTTCTTTTACAGCTATTTTAGGAACCCTAAAGGAATATGTTTTATACGTCTCAACCTTGCTATAACCATCTGAATCTTTCGAATAGATTGATGGCACCACATAATTAGCCATTATTCTATTAATATCATTGGATGTAACTAGCTTCATTGCACGCGGATAAAGAATAACATTATACTCTTGATTTGGATGTTCACTCAACTCAAATTTTAAACCAATAATATCCATCTCAACAGATCGCTAAGGGTTGTCATTCTAAAGTAACTTTTACTTAGACCGTCATATTTTACAACAACATCAGTTTTATCAGTAGTATTTGGTATTTTATTTTCAATAATACCTGTAGCAATCATAGGTGATTCTACTAAATAATGACATTTGAATTAGGAAAATCGGTTATAGCCTCTTTCTGTATTGCGCCAAATGGAAATGTAACCGATAGTCCACCATCATTATTATGTAAATTCACAATTGTATTACCGTCAAATTGACGACGCTTGATAGAATATAAATCATTTTTAAAGGATTCAACTTCATCATCATTAACAGCAGTACCAAACCCTTTAGGTATTCCCTTTTTCGATATAATCGAATCTATTATCTTTCTAGTTTCTACATCATAAGCATTCTTAATCTTTTCAGTACTATATACCCCCTGTACATACACATCCTTAGGAATACTTTTGGATACGCACCAGGAATATTCATCAACAGCATAACTTGAAACACTAACAGCGCTTTAATATTACAGCACTTAGTAATAATCGTTTTAACATATACATCTCTCCATAAAATAGTAATATTAACTGTATTGTAACATAATAAGAAATATCGATAAAATAATTACAAAACGAAAGAGGTTCCTATTGGTCACCTAGGTGACTATTAGGAACCTCTAATCTATTTACTTTTATAATTGACAGCACTATATTGAACTTGAGGCCTCTAAATGGGTCCAGCCTTTGCTAATCTTCTAGAGATTGGCGGTGATCAATATGAGTACATACAAAGTGTTATCGTTAATGATTTCCTTTGGCATACTTGTAGCGACCATTATCATGGCAGCAAAGTGATTGTCCTCTAGCAAAAGCTAGCTTTCTAATCGTGGTATGAAAAAGGCCCGACATAGAAGTCAGACCGTTTCTTCAACATTAAATTCTAGAAGCGAAGTCTGGCGACCAAACCATTTATGCCTCACTTTGATATAAATTATATCATTTTAAACAGGGAAAGAAATCTAAGGATTTCTTTTCCTGTTTTTATTATACACCATTTAAATAAATCTCAATTTATTGATTTGAGAATGATAAAAAAAAATCTATTTATAGTATCCATATTAGGTATAGGAATTATCGACTCAGTTGCTCTCTATTCTGTACGCAGCTTCCAAATCCTTTGGAAACTGCTCTTCATGCGCAACCTTCTTTTAGATTTTCGTCAAAGCTTCCCATATTAAATTTAGAATAATCTGCTCTGCTGCAGAGTGTTATAACATGGATACAACGTAACTTCCCCGTTTAACATCTCCAACTCTTTCGCATACTCCTCAAATTTTTCTTTATATAATTTATCATAGAATTCTTTCGGTGCATTCATGCTGATAAACATACCTACGTTTATTCTGCCTTTAAAATAATTACTGTAATCATCATAGGAGAGCGCTGAAAAATGCAATCTTTCCATAAATGCAAAATACTGGCTTGTTGGTCTTCCCAGATAAATAGCAGTACCTATTAATAGCGTGTCTGCTGAAAATACTTTATCAATAATTGGTGATAGGTCGTCCTTCCAATAACACTGACATCTTTCTACATCCTTGCGTTTACAAAGCATACAACTTCTACAGTCCGTAAAAGGCTCAAATCATATAAATCTATATACTCTACGTCTGCACCAGTCGATAATACACCCTCTGCAGCTGATTTTAATAGCTTTTGGCAGTATTCCAATTTTTCTTGGACTCGCATTTAATATAATTGTTTTCATAGAGAACATCCTTCCACAACTTCAATTTTATCTATATTACCTTAACCTATCATTTATTAGTTCAATAAATGATATCACTATTGCTTCAATCATAGGAATTTCATAAGGACTAAACAGGAAGGCAATAACTAATCTAGATATACCTATTTCGATTTCTCCTTGAACGAAAGAAGCTAATACTTCAAACATACAAAGTGTTATCGTTAATCGATCCTTTGGGATACTTGTAGCGACCATTATCATGGCAGCAAAGTGATTGACCTAGCTGAAAGCTAGCTTTTTCTAATTGGGGAATGAAAAAGGCCCGACATAGAAGTCAGACCGTTTCTTCAATTTTCTTATTAGAAGCGAAGTCTGGCGACCAAACCATTTATGCCTCGCTTTAATATAAATTATATCATATCTAAATAGAAAGGAGTCTCTTACGGTTTTTTTTTTTATTTTAAAGCATAATGAACCTATTCAAGAAATAATATGCAAACTAATCTTCAGTGTCGTCAATATAAATATGTACAGAATTTGCTGGCCCCAACTAAACTACGGCCGATTTCAATCGTCATAGGTCCATACTTTATAAAGGATTCATTATTCTTATCATTAATTATATGTGGCATAGTATAGAAAAAAATAAATTCATTATCTTATCAAAGTCATTTATAATTTCTTCCTTACCTAACAACAAAATAGGTTCTTGATTTTTTTCTTTGAAAATGTACACAGCACTCATCAGCAAGTGAATCATAAAAAAGAATGCTCATCTACATATCCAGTTTCTAACCAAATACTAATACTGTAAGCCAATCCAAAAAATCAACAGGCTCCTTTAAAAAAAATGTAATCTATAGGAGGGGAATTATATTCAGCACGATGTTTATCAAGTCTAAAACTCGGAATATTATTACTAACAATAATTTTGTTAATAAAATTATTTGAATCTAACTCAATAAACATACCTATAGCATAATTGTCCATTTCATTTGTATGCAATAGCGAGCCCTCTTTCACCTTCATAAAAACTCTTTTCGTTGGTTCCCTCACTAAGTGTCATCATATGTGCATACACAGCTAAATTATCATCTCTGGTCCTTTTTGCCATTGAATTTAGAAAATCATATACTTCTATCTTTCCATTTTTTAATATATTCCTCTCAACATTAATATACTGACAATTATCTGCTAACAAATTATTAATCCCCTTAAAATCAGCATATTCTAATGCAGATTTAAATATTAATAACACATGATTTACATTCATCTAGGACACCGCTTTCAATAAAAGAAAAACTGATTATTAGCGCCTTAATTACTGAATTGGCTAAAAATAAAATAAATCATACCACTTGCATCTCATAATAATTTCATTATATAGTAAATTTATTAAAATAAATCTATAAAATCCAAAATTCAGAAGGTTTGAACTGCACCCCAAAAATTGTGTCCAATTTTTTGGGGTGCAGTTCAATCTTATGGTTCCTTTCTCTATTCTTTTTACACCTAATAGACGGGTTGCAAAGGTTTTGAATGACTACATTAGTAGTCATTCATAAGACTTCAATTCCAATTTCTTCATACCTTATTAATTTAACATCAGTATATCACTTCAAATATTGATGAAAAAGCTCTTTCTGCTGCAATCATTTCTATGGTAATATCATTGATATCACCATTAGTATGATTTTTAAGTAACCCTAAAGATCCTGTTCCCAATATATAATCTTCATCCTCTCAGTAGGCATTAAGAAGCTATTTTAGCAATTATCAGATGATTCTCAGTAGCAAAATCACGATAGGCTAATTCATATAGAATCTGTTTTGTCAACGACTCAATGCCAGGTACGTTACTTATATTCCCATTTTCATCAAAGGATGTATTATAATACTTAGCATCATAAATAACTAAATTATCATTTTCAAAAGTAACAATATCTGGCATTAAAGTATTAGTAGTATCATACTGATCTGACCCCTTTTGCCTCCATTTAGGTTTATCTATAATATTCTTTAAGTATGTCCGTTTTTCTACCATATGTTTATAGGTATATCCTAATTCAGACAGCTTTTTTATCTAAGCTATTATTCTTAATAACTGCACAGACATCTTGCCATACTAGATTAAACTATTAGTCCCAATAAAGGATATTTCATCAGAAAGATTATTCGATTTACTCTCTAATAAATAGTCTTTTAAAAGTTTTTAGTATATTTTGTCTATCAGAGCGAAATTGAACAGATAAATTTTCTTGATTTATACGATTAATAATATAATCAAGATCACCTAATGTACTAAGACTTTCTTCAGTAAAAAAATACAGAGGTCACATTTAATATAGAAAATATCTCTTGAAACTCCATACAAATTAAAGTTAATACAATTCGATGCAAACGATAAAAGAAGTTATTAATATTATTCTCTTGATTTAGTGTAAAACCAATCAAAATAAATTGGTGTATCTTCGATAATATAAGCATCACTCATAGAAACAGTCTGATTCCACAGTATTTGCCCATCACCATTAACTTCAATAATACTCTGCTCAGATTTATATAATCCGTTTTGCATATAATCCTTTAATAGTTGAATAGCAATAGATAACATATTAATAAAATCTGATTTTTCACTATCATCACTAACTTGTTTCTGCTCCTTATAATTATATTTTTCTATTACTTGTAAGATTAATTTAATGAGTGGGTATCCCAATTGACTATCATTAATATAGGTACTTTCATTAAGATACTTTGGATAAACAAATAAGTAGCTATCTCTAATTTTAATATCCCTACATATTGAAAGTAATAAATATCCTTATTATTTTTACATAAAGAAATTAGAGATGATTCATCCATAAGTATTGATAGGTCTTTAACTTTTGATATTGAAGTACATTTTAATATATTTAATCTCCTAAGTTCACGATTTACATAACTTAATTTTTACCCTCTAGATTTAGTAAATCTGCCAATTCGTCATGAGTATAAGCTTTCCATTCTTGAACTAATTTAATTTTCATCTGTCAAATCCTGATTATTGTTAGTACTAATAGGATTAATATCTATTTTTCTCTAAATATAGTAAGCGGGTTATCATCAAAAAGCCATACACAATTGTGAATAGGTTCCATAAATTCCCTCTTTAAACAATTTACCTCTAAAGGCACGTGCTGCATCCTCATATAAATACATTAGTACTTTATCTTTTAATACTTTTGAAATATATAATTTGTCATTATCGTTCAATACATTTTTAGATACGAAATATGGACCAAGTAATTTATCCTCTGGAATATTTAACTTAGAAAGTCTCTCATTAATCTGTTCACGATAATCATTCCATTTATATTCTTCATCACCACATTTAAATATATAGGATTCAAACTCATCAGAATTGTTATCAACAGCATCATTTACACCTAAATAGGTAAATTCCCAACGTCTCTTAAAAAGCAGTATCCATAGGCATAACACCTTGATCAGCACTATTCATTGTAGCCCAAATATATAAATTATTAGGTAAATAAAGAGTAGAAAAATTTTCTCCTAATTTCTCCTGAATATTTTCATTTAATAATTCATCTATAAAGGCTTCATTTTTAAAAGTAGTCTTGTAACTCTTTTGTAACAGCAATACTATATTCTCTCACCATTACTATTCCGGTCTAATAATTGAAATAAGTCACCAAATACAGCTGCAACATTTGCTCGGTTGATTTCCTCAATAATAACCAAGTAGTTTTTTATCTGGGTTCTTCAATGCCTCAACTAGTTGATTAATCAATATCCCAGGACAAATTTATAAGTTATTTTTTCAGAATTATCTCCTGTAGGATATGGTTTATACTGCCCCACAAAATTACCATACATATAGTTAGGATGGAAAGTAACACGCATAAAATTCTCTCCAAAATACTGTTTTGACTCTTGATTTAACTTATAACTTTTTGCCAGTTCCAGGAGCACCAAAAAAATCCGCTGATGAGGAATATTTAACGGCTCAACTATAGTAGGTGTACTAAAAAAAGAATATTCATGTAAGTTTTTATAATTATCTAAATAAAAATAAAAAGTTCCTTAGTAAATGCATAGACATATTCATTACCTTTTCTTTGTCTTGCAAATCAGACGTAATTGCATCGGCAATTGTTTCAATTTTTAATTTGCTTAGAAATAGTACCATTAGCATCTGAATATTTTAATTTCCAAGCACAAATAACAAGGTTATCATTATAATTATAGATACCTAAATGTAATACACACGCTCCATTTGTTAAAAGATGGTATGCATAATTAATATATTTAGAATATTGCTGTATTCTTTGTTCATTCTTTAAGCTATTTCTACCTCCGGTGTACAATTTTTTATACATACATAGAATGTATAATTTTACGGAAATTTGATACATTAATTTTATAAATCTCAGGATAATCTTCTAACGCTTCAATACTATTTATTGTGTTACCATTAACCATTAACACTTCTTCTAAAAAGATTTTTAACATCTATATTAGTTAACGAATAATTATATTCTCACAAAATAATTTCTCCGCAATTAGTGGCCCACTGGTATTCAGACATATTCTACCTCATTTTTTAAAATACTGATTCATTATTGCATTTGCAACTACTTCTACCATTTTAACTGGTACAGCATTTCCAATTTGTCTCCATTGTTCACGAAAATCTCCACTAAACTCATATTCATCTGGAAACGTTTTGAAGTCGTTTAATCTCATTTATTCGTAAAATCTATTTTTCCAATGAAACGGCCCCATATTATTAGAAAAAACTAGCTTGAATAGTCAAGATGGTTTTTTAGGTGATAACACTTTAGCAAAAAAAGACCAATATCTGAATCGCCATTTAAATATCGGATTTGGATAACCTCGCTTTTCAGTAAAATATAAATAATTATCACCAGGAGGTACCAATTTCAATAAATTCTTTATGTTTTGATCCAGCCTGCATTTCACTATCAATAGGTAAATCATAATCCAAATCACCTATTGCTTTCTCCACATGTGACCCAAGGTTTTCTTTCAAATAATTCAACTTCTTTATCTGGATTATAATGTGTCGGTTCTGGAAATAAAAATCTTTCACCAAAGTCCTCTCTAACGCCAACACATATAAAGCGTTCTCTCATTTGAGGTACCCCCATAATCTGCAGTATTCACTACTTTATAAGTTAACTTATAGCCCAATTTTGTTGATTCACTAATTAGCAAATCAAACGCAGCTTTATGCGGTTTATATACAAAACCAAATACATTTTCAAAGAAAACACCTTAGGTTTTAAAGTTTCTAAGTTCTCAAAAATATTCATACAAAGTAAATGCATTCTCATCTTCTAATGCACGTTTTTTTCAGTACGATAAAACCTTGACTTTGAATAAGCCGGACAAGGTGGTCCACCAACTAAAACATCAATATTATCAACAGTATAATTTATTGATGATAAAAGTTCTGTATAATTTATTTTTCTAATATCATCACAAACTACCAAAGAAGATAAATGATTATTTTTTTAATGTTTCACATGCTGGAGGCCAATAATCCGTAGACATCAAAATATTAAATCCTACAGATTTAAAACCTATATCGATTCCTCCACCCCAGAAAATATACTTACGACATTAGGCATTACATTAAACTCTCCTTTACATACTCAATCATTGCTGCCCCCATTAAACAAGGTACTGCATTGCCAATTTGTTTTTGTACACTTCGTCTACTTCCTTTAAATATATAATCTCAGGAAATGTTTGCAATGCAGCTATTTCTGGAACACGTAAACGTCGATTCTCCTAATGAAATGGCCCCACCCATGGGCCTGGTTGCGCAGTTATAGTCCAAGATGGCTTATCTGGTGATAACTTTAATAGAAAACTCCAAAATCTTTTATCCGCTATAAATTTGGGATTAGGATAACCCGCCTAATGCTGTTAAAGCCTTATAATTCTGCCCAGGAGGAACTTCACATGAATCATCATAGTATGTTCCTCCTTTTGTTACCTCATAAGGTTCGAAATATTCATCTCCAGAATATGGTGCCAATACATTACCAACAGATACATATGGTAATAACCCCTCTTGTAAAGAATCAGGATTTCCATGTGTTTTTCCTTGGCGCTTCAGATATAAAATTTCCTTTTTGTACCTACTATAAATAACCGTTTTCGTTTTGTGGAACTCCATAATCTAAAGCGTTTGCCCTTATAATTTTATAATTATATCCTGCCTCTTGAATCAATTTAATAAAAGAATCAACAATAACTTTATTAGTTGGGTGGAGTAAGCTTTCAACATTTTCAAAAACAAAACCATCAGGAGATAACTCAAGAACTACACGTAAATATTCATCAACTAAAAGGCTCTAGGATCATTAATGCCTTTTCTAGATTCATGTCCAACCCAATATCCTGCTTTAGAAAATGGTTGACAAGGTGCTCCGCCTATCACTATGAATTTATCAAACTCATATTGCATTATTTTATCTCTAATAATATTACTCGAAATTTTACTCAAATCACCTTTGAATAATAGTAGTATTCTTGAAATACTTTTTATTAGACTGAAGTGTCTCAATGCAATCTTTTTCTATATCAGTACTAAAAATAACTGGTACATCTGCCATATGACTAGCTATATCTAATCCACCAGCACCAGAAAATAAACTAATGGCTACTATTTTATTCATATAAACTCCATAAGATACTAAAAACTATATACAAAAATATAGTATTAAATAATAGTTATATAGCAAAATAGATATTTAATGTATACTCCAAAAGGAACATATATTCTATTATACAAAATTAACTTTTAGTTTATCTATATATCATTTTACCTTCTAATTGTATTATATTAGTATTATAATACAACTTATAATTATATTATGTTCAATAAAAAATTCATACTTTTAATTTTAAGTAAAGTAAAACTAGAAAATATTAACACTATGATTATTTACTCTTCTACAAAACAATCTTTTATCCAAGATTTTGAGCAAGGTGTCTTGGTAAAAAAGCTACATCAAACATTAACAGAAAAATATCGCCGTGTTGGCGAATCTGAAATTCATTCATGGCAAACTTCTTTATCTTATATGGCTAATGTTATGCGTGATTTTGCTATACCGGACTTAGCTGGTGTTGCCATCGAATATATTGTTCCAAATACTCAAAAACGAGTGGACTTTTATTATTACAGGATTAGATCAACAAGATAAAGAACATGTAGTTATTGTTGCTTTTAAACAATGGGGCGAAGCTTTCAAGGTAACAGATAAAGATAATATTGTATCAACCTACCTTGGCGGTGGAATCCATGAAGTAACCCACCCTTCTTATCAAGCTTGGTCCTATTGTAGTCTTATTGAAAACTTCAATGAGGATGTGCAAAATCGACCTATTAAGTTACATCCATGTGCTTTTTACATAATTTTTGACGAAAGCATCTCCCCTGAGCTCCGTGATCCTATCTATAATGATATCTTAAATATCTCTCCGATGTTCACACACTAGGCCAAATGGATAGCTTACGTAACTTTATCAAAACCTATATTCCAAAGCCTGATACTACAAATATCATGGAGTCCATTGAACATGGTAAGTTGAGACCATCAAAAAATCACTTCAAGATTCTATTTTAAATATGCTAAAAGGCAATAAGGAGTTTGTACTTATTGATGATCGAGTTGAGTTTGAACAAATAAAAAAAGCGCTTGGATGCTATTAAAAATAATCAAAAAACGATTGTATATAGTTCGTGGTGGTCCTGGTACTGGTAAAAAAGTGTAGTAGCGATCAACTTATTAGCAGAGTGTATTCATAATGGTTATATGGCACAGTATATTACTTCAAATGCTGCTCCACGAAATGTATATAGCACCATGCTACAAAAAGGATTTAAGAAAAACAGATATTAAAGCATTATTCCAAAGTAGTGGCACCTTCCATACACGGAAAAAGAACGAACTTCAAATTGCAATTGTAGACAGAAGCTCATCGATTACGTAAAAAATCTGGTATGTTCCAAAATCAAGGTGAAAAGATCAAATCAAGGAAATCATTAATGCCTCTATTTTAGTGTATTCTTTATCGATAGAAACCAACGTGTTACCTTTAATGATGCTGGTACAATTGATAAAATCCGAAACTTTTGCACAAGAGCAAAATTCACTAATATATGAAGGTGTACTAGAATCTCAATTGCGTTGTAATGGCTCAGATGGCTATTTAGCATGGCTTGATAATGTACTACAAATTGCTTGAAACAGCTAACTACGACGGATTTGAAGGTGATTAGTGATTTTAAAATCTTTGATAACCCTCATGAAAGTATGATGCTATAAAAGCAAAAAATGAAATAAACAATAAATCTCGAGTTCTAGCAATTTATTGTTGGGACTGGCCTCAAAAAAGGTAGCATGACATCTCTCGTAAAGATATCCAAATACCAGAACATAATTTTGGAATCAGTTGGAATCAGGGTAACTCTGATACATATGCTATTGATCCGACTCTATCAATGAAGCTGGATGCATTCATACAACCCAAGGACTTGAGTTTGAGTATGTAGGTGGTGATTATTGGTGATGATTTACGTTATGAGAATGGTAAACTCATCGTAGATATTAATAAACGTGCTAAAACAGATCAAGGTCTATCAAAGGTATCAAAAAAACTTTTAAAGGAAAATCCTGAAGAACACAACATATTGCTAATGAGATGTGAAAAATACCTATCGAACATTAATGACACGAGGCCAAAAAGGGCTGTTATATTTACTGTACAAATAAAGAAATGCTATCTAACTATTTTAAACTAGCATATAACCATCAATTAAGCTATACTTTAGCATAACGAACCTCAAGTTGTTCTATCAGAACAACCACTAGCGGCAGATAAAACAAATTCGAATATAGATAAACTTAATCTCAAGCTGAATAAATAACAAAACAGAGAGCCAGTAGTGCTATTTCATAGCACTCACTGGCTTTATATTTAAAACAAATTTAATCTACATACATTAACGAGTTACTTCTTTCCCCCACCAACTGATAGCCTCATATCCACTAGCATTTTAAGTTTCTCTATATCTTCATATCTTTCTATATCCACCGATATCCAGTGTTGTTTATTCATATGATAGGCAGGATAGATTCCGTTTTCATGGATTAGATTGGGAATCAAATCAGGTTCACATTTTAGATTAACTACATCTATAGTTTCATTTGTATCTAAACCTACTTGATGCCCTGTAATAGTAAAGATACCAGCAAACCATTTTTGATTATCTCTACGTCGGATTACTACATAGTCAGGATATTTTCCCATGGATAATCGATATCACAGATGTATTCTTGTTGTAGATATTTAATGAGGTCATTACGTTTCATAATTATTTACTGCTTTTGGGAAATAAAGTCATATCAAATACACCTTTTGGTATAGCTGACATACCTGCTAAACTTTTGAATATTTATCTTTATCATTTGCATT
>VOFH01000555.1_pt1 | contig 84001 bp, 87 predicted proteins | sample 5384091 | NCBI WGS metagenome assembly VOFH01 (sample SAMN12384727, study PRJNA508395) | human gut metagenome | isolation source: healthy gut G | host: Homo sapiens
ATAGCCCTCCTCGCCGGGCATCTCCTCCAGGCGGCCGGACATCTCGCGCAGGGCCTCGGCCCAGCGGGAGGTGGAGTCGGCGATGACGGCCACGGCGTAACCCATGTCCCGGAAGTACTCTGCGATGGTGATGCCGGTGTAGATGGACGCCTCACGGGCGGCCACCGGCATATCAGAGGTGTTGGCGATGAGCACTGTCCGCTTCATCAGCGACTGACCGGTACGGGGGTCCACCCGGGGAACTCCCGGAGCACGTCGGGGGGGGCCCACACCGGACTGCAGGGGTCTTGGCGGTAAAGGGGGGGGCCATTTTCTGCATGATCATGGGATGGACTCCACACGGACGGGCCATTCGCCACCCTGCACCATGGTCCTGGCTGAGGCTGGGGTCCGCCCACTTTTCCTCCTGATGGTGGCCACCGTGTCGGTGACGGTGAAGGAGCCGGACGGATGGACTCTCACGGTGCCCCCGGCACCGGGGGAACCATGATCTTATGCAGGATGGAGGAGGTCTCCTGGACCTGGATGGAGGCGGCGTCGCCGGTGGCGACCACCCGGGTCCCGGGCTGGACGGCCGGGGTGAACGCCCACTTCTTTTCCCGGTCCAGGGCGGGCACCTCAATGCCGGGGGTAAAATGCTGCGCTGCCCGCTCTGACCTGCCATGATGAGCCTCCAGAGGGCGCTGGATATGGCCGGGGTCGTCCTGATGTTCTCTGGCCGGGGCCCAGCTCCACGGACAGGGGCGCGCCGGTGGTGACCACCTCAGCGCCGGACACACCTCCAGCCCCAGGGCTTTGAAGCCCAGCACACTGTCCGGGTCTCCGATCACTGCGATGCGATACATCTCCATCCACCTCCGCTATACATAGGTCTCCCGCAGGCGCTCCCGGATGACGGCCCCGTCCAAACCGGCCCGCCGGCCGGCCAGGATGGTGCGGATGGCCGTCAGCTCCGCCTCCTTGGCGTACAGATAGGCGATGACCGTCTCCACACCGAAGGGCACCCGCCGGGCATCCCCCAAATAGCGGGTCAGGGCGTTGTCACACTCCCGCTCAAAGGCGGTGAGGGAGCCGCCCGCCGGACGGGCCACCTTGGCCCCCAGCTCCGCGGCCTGGGCCAGCGCCCCGTTCTGGAACAGGGCGCTCAGCTCCTCTCCCCTGGCTGCGGCCAGGGTCCGCTGGGACACACTCCCGCCGGGCAGCAGCACCTGGGATAAAAACTCGCTCCCCTTCCCCATCCGGGCCACCCGGACGGCGGCCCTCAGGTTGGCCACATCCACCGCAAGGCGGACATACCCCTGGAGGAAGCCGCTCCCGGTCTCCCGGGCCAGCTGGGCCATCTCCTCGTAGCAGGCCCGGTCCAGAGCCAGGTCGGCCAGCTGAGGATCGTGGGAGGCAGCCAGGGTCTCCCGGGCCTCCCGGATCGCACTTTGAAAGCGGAGGGACAGGCCGCCCAGCTGCTCCTTTTGATAGTTCTCGGCCAGCCCAGAGGCGGGCACGCGCCCGCCGTCCAGCAGCAGCCTCCCGGCGTCGATCCCCATGGCCTCCGCCTTCACCAGCACCTTGGCGTTGTGATAGTCGTATTTCAGCCGGAACACATCCACCACCCGGGGATCGGGGGCGGCTGTGCTCAGCTCCTGAAAGGTCTCCGCCCGGGCGGTGGCCAGCACACGCTCCACATCCTGGGCCCGCAGGCCCTCCGCGCCGCCGTAGCCGCACTCTGTGAGGACCTTCAGCGCCTCGCTCTCCTCCCGGGCGTCGATCATCCGATCCATCCGGTCCCGGGTCAGAAGCCGGCCCTCCATGGCGTGGATCCGGGCGGAGAGGGCTAAATAATCCGTATCTTTATTGCGGGACAACATACGCCCCCCTTTCTTAAAGTTAGGAATCAAGAGTTTTCCCATTCTCTGCTCCGTTTCTCATTCCAGTCTGGCCGCAGAAAACTCATACCGCGTCAAGGTTTTCAAGTGGCATTCAATTCCTAATTCCTAACTCCTCATTCCTAATTTTCAAACAGGAGCTCCGCCGCCTGATTCTCCAGCTTCTCCCGCTGGAGGCGGACCAGCGTCTCAAAGGAGCAGTTGACCTCCACCGGTCCGTCCACCAGGATGAAGCCGCCCCGGATGGGACGGGTCTCCTCCGCCAGGGAGAGCAGGCCGGTGCCGGTGATCTGCGCCGCGGCGCTGTTGACCACCTTGCCCAGCAGAGCCCCCACCCGGGAGTCTGTCAGGGAGTCGGGCAGCTCCGGGGCCACCGCCTTCACCAGGGCCTCGTTGGCGGCCACAACGACCTGCTTGCCGATGCGGCTGCGGTCTCTGGGCGAGAACACCAGCTGTTCCCGTCCGGTGGACACCGCCTGGAGCACCATACCAGTCAGCAGCTGGATGTACTCCTCCTCCGGCAGGGCGCACAGCTTCTCCAGCGCCTGCTCGAAGGCCTCGGACAGCACCTCCTGCTTGGCGGCCAGCTCCAGCTTCCGCCGCTCCAGCTGGGCCGCAGACTTCAGCCGCTCTAACCGCTCCTCCGCCGCCCTCCGGCCTCTGGCCAGGATGGCGGTCCGCTCCTGGTCCATCTGTGCCTTCGCCTGGGCCTGGATCTCCAGGATCTGGGTCTCGGTCTGTTCCCTCAGCTGGGCCAGCTCCGCATCCGCGTCCGCACGGATGCGCGCGGTGATTTTTTCAATTCCGTCCATACGCGCCGCTCCCTCAGCCGCTGATGTTGATGATCATCAGCATGGAGGCCAGGAGGGACAGGATGGCGTAGAACTCCACAGTGATGCACAGCACCATGCCCTTGGCCCAGTGGTCAGGCTTCTTGGCCAGGATGTTGATGGATCCGGCGGCTACGCGGCCCTGAGCGATGGCGGAGAACAGTCCGCCCAGCGCCATAGGCAGGCAGGCAGCAAAATACTGGAAGCCCTGGGCAATGGTCAGCACGGGCAGGGTGCCGGACAGCAGGCCCATGCGGAAGATGGCAAAGAACCACACCACCAGGCCGTACAGGCCCTGGGTGCCGGGGATGACCTGCAGGATCAGGACCTTACCGAACTTGCTGGGATCCTCGCACAAAAGGCCGGTGCCCGCCTCACCTGCCATGCCGGTGCCCTTGGCCGAGCCAATGCCGCTGAGCACCGCGGCCAGGCCGGCGCCCAGAAGGGCCAGGGCCAGACCGCCCCAACTGCCAAACAGGGTGCCGGACTGCTGAAGCTCAAACATCTGAGTTAAGTCGCTTGCATACATAATGGTTTCCTCCTCTTATTTGACCACGTTGTAGTATTTTGTGTTCAGATCCAGGGGACGGAAGGGCTTTCCGCCGTCCTCATAGAATTTCCCGAAGTATTCCAGACACTGGAGACGCAGGTCGTGGACATAGCAGCCCAGCAGGTTCAGGGCGAAGTTCAGGGCGTTGCCCACCATAGAAATCACCACAAAGATGACCACGTTCCCGGGGATGGCCCCCAGTGTGTTGAACACCTGGGCAATGACCGAGCCGGCCAGCATCAGAGCCATCAGACGGGAGTAGGACAGGATGTCGCCGAAGTAGCCGGTCACATGGTTGTAAAGGGACCCGAAGATCCCAGTGAGTTTTCCAAAGCCCTTCCCTGTGATCAGCGGCCCGGCAAACACCATAGCCACACCGGCGTACAGGACCATGTTGGTCGTCCCCAGCACCGCCAGGGCGATCCCGGCAAAGACCAGCCACCAGGTGACCTCTTCCCACACCGCGTCCATCCACTTCCCATTTCGGAGCTTTTGAACGAAGCTGATGGCCATGCCCGTGACGATCTGGACGACGCCCAGGGCCATGGAGCCGATCAGGATCTGAAGGGTGTTATCCAACGGGGTGAACAGGGGCGGCCAGAACCACACGAAGGTGCTCTCCGGATTCAGCAGCTTCAGCAGCTGGGGGATGAAATCCCCAAAGAAGCCGCCGGTCAGCGTCCCCATGAGGAAAGTGCTCACGCCGCACAGGCCAAGCAGGGCAAAAAAGTCGTGCATCCCCTTCTGGGGGCGCGCCTTGGTCAGCACCACCACAGAGGCCAGCATCATCAAAAGCCCGTATCCCATGTCTGCCATCATCACACCGTAAAACAGGATGAAGAATGGGGCCATCAGGGGGTTGGGGTCCACCGTTCCGTAGGCAGGCAGGGAATACATCTCCGTAACCATGTTCAGCGGGCGGGTGAGCCAGTTGTTTTTCAGGCTCACCGGCACCTGGGGGTACTCCTCCTCCGCTGGGTCCTCCACCTGCCAGGCGCAGGGGTAGGCGGACAGCTTCCGCTCCGTATCCTCCCACCGCTCCGCGGGGATCCACCCCCGGAGCAGGAAGGTCTGCTCCGTATCCCGGAGCCTGGCCCGGCTCTCCTCCCGGTCGATGAGCACCGAGGCCCGGTCCGAGGCCCGGCGGACGTCATCTGCCAGGCCGGTCATGCCGGCCAGTTCCTCCTCTGTCTGCCGGAGACGCTCCGCGTTTTCGGACAGCTCCCGGTCCAGACGGGCGTCATTTTCCCGGGCCGTCCCGGTCCATCCGTTCAGCGAAACTTTGGACCAGCCGAAGTCCCGCAGGGCTTCCAGGACCGCCTCCTGGGCGCTCTTGTGGCAGACCAGCAGGCAATAGCGCACCTCCCGGCCGGCGCTGGCCTGGATCAGCTGGGCCAACTCGCTGGCCTCTTCCACCGTCCGCTGGGCCTCCTCCAGGGGACGTGCGGCGGTCAGAGTACCGAACTGCACCAGCATCTCACGGGTGGAGCCGCTCTCCAGAGGGAGGTCCAGGGACAGCCAGGGGGCCAGCGCCGCCTTCTGGGCGGTCAGCTTCCCCTGCTCCGCCTGGAGCAGGGCGGCCTCCCGGTCCTTCTGGAGCACCGCCTCCACCGCCCGCGTCCCTGCGGCGCAGGCGGCCGGCTCAAACAGCTCCTCCTCGGTCAGCTGGGGCCGCGGGGTGAGCATCCCTCTGCCTTTGGCCCCGCAGCGGGACAGCACGGACAGCGCCCGCTCCGCCGACTGCTTCTCCTCCTGCACCTGGGTCAGGGCGGAGCCGTCCGGCGTCCGAAGTTCCAGAACAGCCGTCAGCCCCTCCCAGTCTCCTGGGGGTGCGTCGGAACGGCCGTCCGCCTCTGCCGGCTCGCTGATCTCCACGCAGCCCATCCGCTGTAAGGTGTGCAGCAGCTCCTCCCGGTCGCTCCGCAGCGCCAGCAGATGCAGCCGCTTCATTTTGATAATCGCCATCAGCTTTTCACAACCTTTTCTACCAGAAAAGCGACCGCCTGCTCCAACCGGCCCCGAGCCTCCTGCTTCTTTTCCTCACAGTCCAGCCGTGCCTGCTCCAGGACAGACGCGGTCCATTTCGCCGCTTCCTGCTCCGCCTCCGCCATCATCTGCCGGGTCTCCGCCTCCGCGTTCTGGCGGGACTCCTCCACCTGACGCCGGGCGGAGCGCTGGGCCTCCAGGATGCGCTGCTTGCTTTCGGCTGCCGCAGCCTCTTTCTCCTGCTTCACCGTTCGCTCCAGCTCCGTCACCTGTTGGATCGCTTCCACTGCCATTGACACCTCACCACCCTACATTTGAAACATTGCAGACAATCCTTGGATTGTATGCCTCCATTGTAGGCTAAATCGCCCTAAAATGCAAGGCATTTTTCCCTCTCCATCGCCCACCCTTTCGTCCCCTCTCCAACAAAAGAGACTTTTTCATTTTATTCTTCAAGAAAACCCTCAAGTCCACGCTTATTTTTCATCTTTTTCACAATTTGTACAGATTGTAAATTTTTATCGTCCAATCAAAATGCAGGACCCTCCACCTCTTCCGCCCAAATTTCCGCAAAATGTGCGGACACATCAATCTCTATACCGCTTTTTCAACAGTTGGAGGAGCATCTCTGCACCAGAAAAGCAGGCTCAAGGGCCACTGTGCCCCCTTGCAGAACACAGACCGCTGTGCTACACTGAATTCTACTTTGTGAGCACAGGAGGCACGACGGAAATGAACGGACAGGCAGAGCAGCATTGGATCTGCAGGCTGACCAACCAGCCCCACCAGTTCTCCTATGAGAGCGGCGTGGAGGTGACCCATGTGGAGCCCGGCCGGGCAGAGGGCGTGCTGACCGTGGGGCCGGACAGCATCAATCCCCACGGAAAGGTCCACGGCGGGGCGCTGGCCACTCTGGCGGATACGGTGGCGGGCTGCTGTGCCTGCGCCCGCGGGCGCAGCTGCGTGACCTCAGGCAGCTCCATGGAGTTCCTGAGGCCTGCGGACGGGGACCGGATCACCTGTACGGCAGTCCCCAAAAAGGAGGGGCAAACCCTGTCCGTCATCCAGGTGGAGCTGCGCAATGGGGCGGAGGCCCTGGTGGCCACAGGCACCTTCACCTTTTTCATGTTTGACCGGAAGGACTGACCGGGCGCGGCGCGAAATCAGAAAACGATCCCCCCGGGCGGAGACAGCATTTCTTCTGCTGTCCGCCCGGGGGGATCGTTTTATCTCGAATGCGATCAGGAATCGATGTAGCTGCGGACCCGGAGATGGACTCCCAGGCTCTCTGCGATGCGGCGGCTCTCCTCGATCTCCTCGGGAGCGGTCCCCTTGTCCACCACGGTAAAGATCACATGGGGGACATAGTCCTTGGCCTCCTTGGCAAAGTCCAGCATGGCCTGATAGGCCGCCTCACCCTGGACCGGGTGGCACAACGCCGTGTAGTCCGCGGCGTTATTTGCGTTGAGGGAGATGGAGAGGGTGTCGATCCGGCCCTTCAGCTCCGGGATCACATCCCGGCCGTGGATCAGGTTGGCGTGGCCGTTGGTGTTGATGCGCACCGGGGGCAGCTGCCCGCCGAAGCGCTCCTTCAGCTGGTCCACCAGCCAGAGTATGTCCTCGATGCGGTAGGTAGGCTCTCCATAGCCGCAGAACACGATCTCCCGATAAGAACACACGTCCCTGCTGAGAAAGCTGTCCAGGGCCTCCTGCCGGGTGGGCTCCCGCTCCAGCCAGAGGGAGTCCTCCGTATAGATGGAGCCCTCCTTTCTCCCGTGGCGCAGACAGAATTCACAGTTGCAGTTGCACTTGTTGGTGAGGTTCACATACAGCGCGTCCTCATATTCATAGGTGATGGTCATACCATCCCGCCTCCTTGTTTAAAATTCAATGCGGAAAAACCGCGTTCCGTTTTCCAGTGTGATCCGGGCAGCCTCCTCCGGGTCCATTCCCTTCACCCGGGCAATGGCCTCGGCCACCAGATGGACCTTCCCCGAGTCGTTGCGCTTGCCCCGGAAGGGCTCCGGCGTGAGATAGGGGGAATCAGTCTCCACCATAATCCGGTCCATGGGCAACCACTCGATGACTTCCAGAGCCTTTCGTGCATTTTTATAGGTGATGACGCCAGTGAAGGACAGCATCCAGCCCAGCTTCACCAGCACCTTGGCGTCCTCCAGACTCCCGGAGTAGCAGTGGTACACGCCACGGACCTCCGGATGGGCCCGAACCACCTCCAGGCAGTCCTGGTGGGCCTCCCGGTCATGGACGATGACCGGCAGGTCCAGCTCCGCCGCCAGCTCCAGCTGCCGGGCAAACACCTTCTGCTGAAGTTCTCTGGGGGGATTGTCCTTCCAGTAGTAGTCCAGCCCGATCTCTCCGATGGCCCGTACCTTTGGGTGGGCGGCCAGGGCCCGCAGCTGCTCCAGCCAGCTGTCCTCCCACGCCCCGCAGTCAGAGGGGTGAACCCCCACAGCGGCGTAGACAAAAGGGAAACTCTTCCGCCAGGGCGATGGCGGTCCGGGAGCTCTCCAGGTCGCAGCCCGGATTCAGGATCAGCTCCACCCCCTGCTCCGGCATGGCGGCCAGCGTCTCCAGCCGGTCGCTGTTGAAAGCCCCGGAATCGTAGTGGGCATGGGTATCAAATAAACGCATGACAGGTTCCTCTTTCTCCGCACCTTCCGGCCCCGGGGCCGCCTGTGCGGCTTCTGTTTCGGCCACTATCATACCGCGATTTGGACGAAAAAGCAAGCCGCTCCCGGGACCCTTCTCCGCAAATCATTCCACCGTGAAGCGGGTCAGGAACAGATCTCCCTCCTCGCCCTCCTCGGTCCCGTTCTCGATCAGCTCCAGAAAGGCCAGAGTAAACTCCGTCTCCTCCTGAGGCACCTCATACACCAGCAGCCCTTCCCGGGACTTTCCAGGCTCCAGGTCGTACTCCCGGGGCAGCTGGTCTTCGCAATAGGGATCCAGGGGCATGGCCCACTCATCCGGGCCGCATTCCCCCCAGTACAGCTGAAAATCCGTGTCATACATGGAGACCGCCTCATGGAAGGTGTTTTTCAGCTCCAGCTCCACCACCACCAGCTTATTTCCGCCGGAGGCTGTATCGCTCTCATAGGACTTCCGTGCCTCCGCCTCCTCCACCGTGCAGTCGAACCACCGGGTCGAAACCGTTTCACCCAAAACAGCCTCCGTCACTCCGCTCTCCGCCGGGAACGCGCCGCACCCAGACAGCAGCGTCAGCGCCGCCAGTCCCAAGATCCACCCTCTCTTCTTCATGAGGCTCCTCCTTCTGTCCGGCGCCGCGGCCGGGCATCTGCTGCCTTTATTATAGAGGCTCGGCAGGAAAAATACAACCGCCAGCTTCATTCCCTCCCCCAGAAAAGCAAAGTCGTGTGCCGGGAGGCACACGACTCTGAGGTTCAAGGCTGTAAAACTCCTTCGGACTTTGGTGCGGAGGTCTCTGTATCCCCTTCCGCTGTATCGGAAGGGGCTGTCATACTGCTTCCCTTTGAATCAATGGTAAAGGTTTGGAGCCCCCCATCCAAGGTCTCAAAGGCTGTGGTCAGCATCCACTCTGTGGCGCTGCCCTCCACCGTGACCGTCACCTGGGTCCCGCCGAAGGATAACTCGCGGGTGTAGCTGCCCGCAGCCTTCAGCTGGTCTGTGATGTCCGTCTCCTCCCCGTTCACCACCAGGATGGCGCGCCCATTTTGGTTTTCCACTGTGGCCTGGGGCAGGTCCAGGACCGTGACTTGTTCACCGTCCTTGGTGGTCAGGTCACGCCGAAACTCGTCTACCTTGACAGCAGAAGTGATGTGAGCGAAAAATTCCTGTGCGGCCTCTGGATTAGCGGCGGCCACCCCCACCACCATGGTTGCTGCGGCGGCACAAGCTGTCAGGCCGGCTCCCAGAGAGCGGACCCATTTCTTTGGGGTACGATGTTCTGTCATAGCGATGATCTCCTCTATTTTTTTTTCAGGAGCCCGCAGCTCCCGGCATACTTCACAATATTCCTTGGGGTCGAACATAGACGCTTCCCTCCTGATCCTCCGCCTTCTCATCCAGCGCGCTCCTCAGCCGGGCCCTGGCCCGGAGCAGCCAGGTCTGCACCGTGGATGGATTGGCTCTCATGGCGGCAGCTGTTTCGGCCACCGTCAGTCCTTCATAGTAGTAGAGATAAATGGCCAGCCGGTATTTCGGATCCAGCGCCATCACAGCCTCCAACAGCTCTGCCCGCTCCCCATGTTCCGGTGCCTCCAGCTCGCGCCAGTCATCCAAAGGGACGGAAACGCGCCGCCAGAAGGAGCGCAGGAGCTTCCGGCTCTCATTGACCGACACCCGCAGCAGCCAGTGCTTCAAATGTGCCTCGCTCTCAAATTCCTTGTCGTACTCAAAGAGCTTCAGCATGACGGTCTGCATCACGTCCTCCGCGTCCTCACGGCTGTTCAGTGCATGGAATGCGACCCGGTACACGGTATCTCCATAGGTCTGGACCGCCTGGGCAAATGCCTCTCCGGTCAACTCGGACCACCTCCTTGTTTGGTTCGCTTTGAAAGGCCTTTCATAAAGGAATATCCATCAGACAACCTAAAAATCTCAGAGAAGCCAAATTTTTTTGCTCCATATGCGGGTCCGCCTCCCTTCTGCAAGGCCCAGCCCCTGAAGGTATTACAGAAAAACCGCCGCAGAACATTCCCATTCTGCGGCGGTTCCTGCCTGTCTATTTGGATGCGTCCGGCCCGGCGATGATCGACAGGGCCTGGCGGCGGTTCCGGACCTCATTGATCTCATGGCTGCCGCCGTACTCCCCGTCGATGGTCCAGGGGATGGGCTTCTCACTGAGGAAACGGAGACGGGCGGCGTGGAAGGAGAGCAGCGCGCCGCTCTCCTCCACTGCACCGGGGCGGAGCAGAGCCTGAAGCCCGGCCCCGATGTCGAAGATGTTCATGGGTTTGCGCACCAGAATGACCTCGAACAGGCCGTCGTCCAGGTCCACCCGGTCGGTGGGCAGATTCTTGATCCCACCCACGGAGTAGGTGTTGCACACCATACCATAGAAAAAGTCATCCTCAATGGTCTGGCCGTCGTATTCCAGCTTCAAATGGTAGGGGGGTGATGGAGGGCAGGGACGCGATCCCAGCCATGACATAGGCCAGGTGTCCAAAGGTGTTTTTCAGCTCCTGGGGGGTATCGTATGCCACCTCGGTAAAGGCCCCGAAGGCGGCCACATAGACAAAGGGGCGGTCGTTGAGGGTCCCAATGTCCCACTTTAAGGGAGGGGTGTCGCCGGCGGCCAGCTCCGCGGCCGGCTTATAGCCCTGTGGGATGCGGAGGGTGGCGGCGCAGTCGTTGGTGGAACCGGAGGGGATGTAGCCCAGCAGAGGAGGCTGAGGGAGGGCGAGCAGCCCGGCGGCCGTTTCGCTCAGCGTGCCGTCTCCGCCGCAGCAGACCACCCGGTCAAACTGAGGGGCCAGTTCCCGGGTGACCCGCGTAGCATCCCCGGTGCCCTGGGTGGGATAGATGGTGACCAGCCAGCCGGCCTTGGTAAAAGCGTCCACGATGGTGGTCACGTTTCCGGTGATAGCCCCCTTGCCGGAGGTAGGATTGTACACAAAAAGCAGCCGTTTCATAAGAAATTACCTCGAGATGCTGTGATGTGCGGCGGCTGCCGCATTTTGGCCGGACATCGCTCATTCTGTCCGTACAACTTCCAAAAGAAGAAGGACCTCATTCCTGACAGTCCGATATTATTATATGTATGTTCGCAAAAAAAGCAAGAAATTCCCGTAAACATTTTGAAAATTCTGTGGCCGTTCCATTAAAGAAGTGTAAATTTTCAGTTCAGGAACCCAACCAGTGAACAATGAAACTTCAGAACAGATGGGCTGGGGGCTTGCGTCCGGGGCGGAAAACGGTTACAATGTGGGCAGAAAACGCCGGAGAAGCAGCGGCGGACAGGAGGAAACGCCTTATGGAGGAGAGAGAAAGCCGGCATCCGGCGGTACTGATCACCGGGGCATCCCGGGGGGATCGGAGCGGCGGCCGCCCGGCGGTTTGCCCAGGGCGGCTGGGATGTGGCGGTAAACTACTGCCGCTCCCGGGCAGCGGCGGAGGCGCTGGCGGCAGAACTGCGGGAGCGGGGCGTCCGCGCGGAGGCCATCCCGGGGGACGTCTCCCGGCCGGAGGAGGCGGCCGCCCTGACTGCGGCCGCGGAGCAGACCTTTGGCGGACTGGATGCTCTGGTATGCAGCGCTGGCATTGCCGCACCCCAGATGCTGCTCACCGATCTGAGCACAGAGGGCTGGCGGGAGCTGATGGGCACCAATCTGGACGGGGTGTTCCATGTCCTGCGGGCGGCGGTCCCAGGCTTTGTCCGCCGGCAGGCGGGGAGCATCGTCACCATCTCCTCCATGTGGGGGATCACCGGCGGCTCCTGCGAGGCGGCCTATTCCGCCTCTAAAGCGGGGATCATCGGCCTGACCCGGGCCTTGGCTAAGGAACTGGGGCCCTCCCACATCCGGGTAAACTGTGTGGCCCCCGGTGTGATCGACACCGATATGAACCGCCATCTGAGCGCCGGGGATATGGCCGCTCTGGCGGAGGAGACCCCGCTGTGCCGCATCGGCCGGCCCGAGGAGGTGGCAGAAGCTGTCTATTTCCTCGCCTCTTCCGCCGCCAGCTTCATCACGGGACAGGTGCTTCCCGTAGACGGCGGAATGGTCATCGGCTGACCGGGCATGGGCATATTGCCGGGTTAAAAACCAATGCAGCGGACAGAATGAGTGGAGCGTTGGAAGTTTGGAGAGGAGGATGGGGATGCGACGCACCAAATTTGACTATCGATCCTACCATGGAAGAAAGACCGCCACGGACTGGCTGAAGTGGATCGCGCTGATCTTGGCCATTCTTGCCGCTCTGGCTGTGGCCGCGCTGCTGTGGGGGCAGAAATATTTCAACTATACAGACGAAGGACTCAAGCTGACCCTCCCTTTCTTCCAGCAAGAAAGTCCCAAGCCGGCCGACCCAGGCCAGGTGGATGTGGTGATCGAGGAGGAACCGGAGCCGAAGGAGGACGCCTCTCAGCCGGTGGAGCCTCCCAAGCCTGAGGAGGCCACTGCGGCGGCGGCAGTACCGCTGTCCGCCCTGTTGGACGGGAGCGCCGCCGCCCTGGCGGAGCAGGCGGTGGCCAACAGCGTGGTGGTGGAGATGAAGGACGCCCAGGGACGGCTGGGCTGGCAGTCAGAACAGCCCCTGGCCGGGGCGGCAAAACTGCCCGGGGCGGATGCTCCCGAACTCAATGAGCAGCTGTCCGCCTGGAATCAAAAGGAGTTCTATACCATAGCCCGTTTGTCCTGCTTCCAGGATGAGGCCCTGGGCTCCAACATGGCCCACACCATCCGCACCGGAAGCGGCTACCGCTGGAAGGACAGCGATGGACTTCACTGGGCCTCCCCCTCTGATCCAGAGGTGCAGGACTATCTGGTGGGCCTGATGGTGGAGCTGGCCCGGCTGGGCTTTGACGAGATCGTGCTGGAGCACTGGGGCTACCCCGCCCAGTCGGACGGCCCTCTGGGCAATCTCCAGTACCCGGCGGGAGCGCTGGAGCCGGTTGTGACCGGCTTCCTGGCCCGGGCCGCATCCGCCCTGGAGTCCTATGACGTCCGCCTCTCCCTGGCGGTGTCCGCCGGCCAGCTGTCCGGTGAAGATCCTGGCACGGGGCTGACGGCAGAGGCACTGAACGCCAGTGTGGACCGGATCTGGATGGATGGGAACCGGACAGAGGCCCTGGCGGCGCTGAACGCCTCCGGCGTGACCGGGGCGGAGGAGCGGCTGGTGTCCCGGAGCGGCACCCTGAACCCGGATGAGGCCGTGGCCCAGGCGGTCTGGGCGGCAGACGGCACTTGATAACGGAAGAAAGGGAACAGCACGGCGTACCAGTTGTAGTACGCCGTGCTGTTCCTTAAAAAGCCGTCCGCAGGAGCGGCTTCGCCTCCCTGACCGTTCCAATACTAGAACCTAAAACAAGAGGCAACTGCAAAAGCAGTTGCCTCTTGTTTGGCAGCGGGAGAAGGATTCGAACCCTCACAAACAGAGTCAGAGTCTGTCGTGCTACCCTTACACAATCCCGCTATTTGATTCAGCCGAGCTTTTTTAACTCGTGTCCCGTAAGGACAGGTGTTATTATAACAGAGTCTCGAAAAATGTCAATAGGTTTTTTGAAATTTTTTTATTTTTTCAAAAAGGCCTGAAACCGCCCAGTCCGGAGCCGCCCACGCACACCCCGCTCCCACAGAAAATTTCTCCCCGGGCGGCTCCCGCTCTTTTCAACAGGATGGAAAATATGGTACACTGGCACAGGTGATGAAATATGATACGAATTCAAAATATCCCCCTGCCTCTGGACGGAGATCTGGAGCAGCTGCGGAAAAAGGCGGCCCGCATTCTGGGGGTGCGCCCGGGCGCGCTGGAGGAACTCACTCTAGTGCGCCAGTCTATCGACGCCCGGAAGAAGCAGGACGTCCACTATGTTTACACCGTGGACGTGTCCCTGCGCACCGGCGAGGAACAGGCGGTGGAGCGGACCGGGAAAAAGAATGTCTCCCTGGTGCTCCCCAAGCCCTATCTCTTTCCGGAGGTGAAGCGGCGCTCCCCCTCCATGCCCGTGGTGGTGGGCATGGGGCCGGCGGGCCTGTTTGCCGCCCTGTTTCTGGCCCGGAACGGGCTTCCCTGCGTGGTGCTGGAGCGGGGGCAGGATGTGGACTGCCGTACCGCTCAGGTGGAGCGCTTCTGGGACTCCGGCCTACTGGATCCATCCTCCAACGTCCAGTTCGGCGAGGGCGGGGCTGGGACCTTCTCTGACGGGAAGCTCACCACCGGCACCCACGACCCCCGCATTTCCGCCGTCATCGACGCCCTGGTGGAGTCGGGGGCTCCGGAGGATGTGAAGTGGTCCCACAAGCCCCACATCGGCACCGATATTCTGCGGCAGGTAGTCAAGCGCATCCGGCAGGAGCTGATCTCCCTGGGGTGCGACGTGCGCTTCGGCCACTGCCTGAGCGGGCTGGAGACCGGCTCCGGCGCGCTCTCCGGCGTGTGGGTCGCCTGTGAGGCGGGGCGGTACCGCCTGGACTGTGACGCCCTGGTGCTGGCCCCGGGACACTCAGCCCGGGACACCTTCGCCATGCTCCACCAGGCGGGTGTGCCTATGGAGCAGAAGAATTTCGCCGTGGGCGTGCGCATCGAGCAGGAGCAGGCAGCCATCTCCAGGGCCCAGTACGGCCCAGCCTGGGAGCAGTTGCCCCCTTCGGACTATAAGCTGGCCTGCCACCTGCCCACCGGCCGGTCCGCCTTCACCTTCTGCGTCTGCCCCGGCGGCCAGGTTGTGGCCTCCTCCTCCTCACCGGGCCAGGTGGTGACCAACGGCATGAGCCTCCGGGCCCGGGACGGAAAAAATATCAACGGCGGCTTTCTGGTGGGTGTGGGGCCGGAGGATTTTTGTTCCTTTGGCTCCGACCCTCTGGCCGGGGTCCGCTTTCAGGAGCAGTGGGAGCGGGCCGCCTTTCAGCTGGGCGGCGGGAATTTCCTCGCTCCTGCCCAGCTGGTGGGAGACTTTCTGAACAAGCGCCCCTCCCAGGGGCCGGGCTCCATCCTGCCTACCTACCGCCCCGGCGTGACCTGGACGGAGCTGGACCGCTGCCTGCCCCAGGCGGTGGCGGACACCCTGCGGGATGCGCTGCCCCTCATGGACAGGAAGCTCCGGGGCTTTGCCGCATCCGAGGGCGTGCTCACCGGGGTGGAAACCCGCTCTTCCTCGCCGGTGCGCATCCTCCGGGATGAGAGCCTCCAGTCCGCCCTGCGGGGGCTTTATCCCTGCGGCGAGGGAGCGGGCTACGCCGGCGGCATCGTATCCGCCGCCGTAGACGGGATCCGGGTGGCCGAGGCGGTGGCCAGAGGATAGCGCTATCTCCCCCCTGCCCCGGGCCGCCGGAGGACAAATCGCCCTGAGCAGGCGGTAAAATTCTGCTTGCTTTTTCCCTTCGGATACAGTATAATGGGCAGGAAAATTTCATCAAATTCTACCACCGGGTAGGAATGCGAACGCATTCGCCGCACATCGATAGGTCTTTGAAGATGTGCCGCGAATGCTTATTTTTTGATCGGAGGATCTAAATATGGCAAAAAAACGTGTGTATCACTGTTTCCACTATTTTACCAGGGGGGAATTGGCGCTCTGGGGGACGTCCACCGCGCTCATCCTGGCCTTCTTCCTCGCCTATGACCGGACACAGTTCGGGATCCTGGCCGCGTCGCTGATCGGCGTGACCTCCCTGATCTTCAACGCCAAGGGGAACCCCTTCGGACAGCTGCTGATGGTGTGCTTCAGCGCGCTGTACGGTATCATTTCTTTCTCCTGCGGGTATTATGGAGAGATGGCGACCTACCTGGGAATGACTGCGCCAATGGCGGTATTCGCTCTGGTCTCCTGGCTGCGGAATCCATATCAGGGAAACCGGGCCGAGGTCCAAGTGAGACGGCTGGAGCGACGGGATGCTGCTTGGATGCTGACCCTGACCGTGGCAGTCACAGCAGTGTTTTATTTCATCCTGGCTGCGCTCCACACCAACCGCCTGATCCCCAGCACTCTGTCCGTGGCCACCAGCTTCCTGGCCGCCTTCCTGACCTTTCGGCGCAGCGCCCTGTTTGCGGCCGCCTATGCCGCCAACGACCTGGTCTTGGTCGTACTCTGGGGGCTGGCCGCGGCAGAGGACCGCTCCTATCTTCTGGTCCTGGTCTGCTTTTCTGTATTCCTGGTCAACGATCTCTATGGCTTTTTGAACTGGCTCAGGATGCAGCGGCGGCAGGAAGCGGCCCGCTGTTGTCAGACCTGATAGAAAAGTTCCAAACAAAGGTTGAAACTCTGCGCATTCAGATAAAATATAAAAATCAGACTCCGAAGGGAACTTTTTTCACTGGGAGCCGTCCAAAGAACATGAAGGCAGCAAACTAATCACACAAAACACGATATGGAGGACTTATCATGAAGAAGATCTTGACTCTCGTTCTGGCCCTGGCCCTGTCCATCACCGCTCTGTCCGGCTGCGGCAGCAAGCCTGCGGCGGACAAGACCCCAGAGGAGCTGGCCGAGCTGTACAGCTCCGCGATCATGGAAAACGGCGGAGAGATGGCGGAGTACAACCCCGCCTTTACCCAGGCCAAGGATGATGACGGATCCGCCATGGTGCTGGAAAACATGGGTCTGAACACAGAGGATATGGCCGCGTTCGGCATCAGCGCCTCTTTAATGAACATCAAGGCCTATGCCATTGCCGCCATCATGCCCGCCGAGGGCAAGGAGGCTGCGGTGATGGAGGCGCTTCAGGGCTATATCGACCGTACCAAGTCCAGCTTTGAAATGTATCTGGCCGACCAGTACGAGGTGGCTGAGAACGCCAGACTGGAGACTCTGGAGGACGGCACGATCCTGCTGGTCATGTGCCAGGACCAGGATACGGTCTTTGACGCCATCGCTGACGCCACCCAAGCCAACTAAATTTAAAAATGCGCAGGGACCGCCATCATGATGGCGGTCCCTGCGTGTTCTGGCGGGTAAACTATATTATCAAGCGCAATACTTTAGGAAAACGAGAAGAAGTTCATACAACTCTCTGGTAGAATGAAGTTACCACACACCAGACTACGAATGATTTAAATATTAGACAGTCGCTTTTGTTCGGAAGCTGAAACGCCCCCTAAACGCAAGGGCCTGTTGCAGAATGACTTAGTTCTGCAGCGGGCTCTTCATGATCTTACTATACAATGATTGAATGTTTTATTATAATCGTTGTTGACAAATATCGCCAAGAGAAGTGCCGTACACAAAGTCCGGAATTACAAAATGTAGGCGGTGGCCATCTGGTGGCCTGTCACTATCCCTTGGCACAGGCCAAAGGGATCCTAAGATGAGTGTGAACATAATTGGCCGCTCAGGCCAGCTTCCTGTTCCCTCTGATGAACGTCCTTTCGGAGCGCTATTTTTACTCCGCAAACCGGTTGCTGGATCCCCTACAGGTCTATCAGGATAGGGAGGAATGCGCGCGTATAAGAGAGGCCTGCCGCCGGAGCGATGAGGCACTCCGGCGGGTGATGGAAGACGGTAGCCGGTGGGCGGCCGGACAGGGGTAGAATTTTTTGTACAGCTCTCTTACAAGATGACGGTGCTGGGACTGGATGAGCCTAGCACCTGCATCTGTGCCGGTTCCCACGCGGCGGATCCACACTATACGGAGCGTCTGGGGTGTATTGAGCGGGGAAACTGTCTTCTGATGGACTTTGGAGGGACATATCAGGGGTATTATACCGATATGACTCAGACGTTTTGGTTTGATGATCCAGACCCGGAATTTGTCCCGGATTCATGAAACCGTCTGCCAAACCAACGCTGCAGCAAAGGAGGCCGCCGTCCTGGAAAATCCGTTGCAGGACGGCGGCATTGATGTACATGAGGAACCCATTGTCATCAACACTTTTCAGAAAACCATTCCTTCATCGTCTGCAAAACCTTGACCAGTTCATCTTCCTCAATCACATAGGGAACCATCGCATACAGATAGTTCAAGAAAGGACGACTGAATACGCCTCGTTTATAAGCAAATTGTTGGTATTCCTTGATTGTATTGGAATCATATACTTCAATACATACACAAGCGCCCATAATACGAATTTCTTTAATACGCGGATCAGAAAACCCTTCCATTTCACGGCGGGTGATTTCTTCAATCCTGTGGATTTTCGCCATGTAGTCCTGCGATTCAAATATTTCTATGGACTTCAGGGCTACACTGCAAGCCAGCGCATTGCCCATGAAAGTGGGGCCATGCATTAAGGCGTGAGAAGGATTATTGTCATAAAAACCCTCATATACCTTTCGGTTTGCAACGGTGACAGCATGTCCGATATACCCGCCTGTTAAAGCCTTACCGAGAACAAGAATATCCGGTAAAACCAAATCGGCAACAAACCGATTGCCGGTACGCCCGAAGCCTGTCGCAACCTCATCGAAGACAAGAAGCACATCATATTGGTCGCAAAGCTCTCTTGCCCGTTTCAGGAAGGAAATGTCGTACATTCTCATGCCGCCCGCACCCTGCAGCAAGGGCTCAACGATAAAGCAATTCAAACGGTCGTGATACTCTGCGAACGCCTGTTCAAGCGCATCGATCTCAGTAGGGATGTGAACGACATTTTTGCTTTTGCCGTATGCTTTTAAGACAAAATGGTAGTCCTCATCATCGCCCACCTCCATAGTTTTGAAAGTATCCCCGTGATAGGCATGCTCCAACGCCAATACCATGGTACGCTGTATTTCTTCCCGGTTCATATAATATTGCAGCGCAATTTTAAGGGCAACCTCTACCGCAACGCTACCAGAATCAGAGAAAAAGCAGTAATCCAAATCCTCAGGCAGCCAACGCTGGAGCTTTTCGGAAAGTTTTTCTGCTGGCTCATGGGTCAAACCTCCCAGCATTACATGAGCAAATTTCTTCAGCTGTGTCTCAATTGCCTGATTGAGTTCCGGGTGTTTATAGCCGTGGATCACACTCCACCAGGAGGACACAGAGTCAATCAGCTTCTGGTCCTCGGTATACAGATAAATGCCTTCCGCATTGACGATTTTATAGGGTGACTTCATTGTTTTCATCTGCTCATATGGATACCAGATCATTTCCTGTTACCTCCGTTCTCTTCATAAAATCCTTCCATCAATTCAAAGGGAATATCCAAGTCCATATCGCCATCTTTGACACAGGCGACTACGTTCAAGCCGGTCATGGCTTCGCACATCAGCCGGTTATCTTCGTGCAATGGGTTACCCGGCTCGTAATGATTGAAGATAATGCCCTTCACGGGGATTTTGCGGGCTTTCATATATTCAGCCGTCAAAACAACCGCGTTGATGGTACCAAGCCCTGCGTCAGCGATCATCAGGCAGGCCAAACTGCGGGCTTTAATAAAATCCTCAAGCTGGATCTTCTGCTCGTCAAAGCGGAGCGGGCAGAAGATCCCGCCTGAACCTTCCACTGTAACGTAATCATATGTGCCGCACACACGGTCAAAATTTTTCAGCACACATTCCATTTCAATGGGGTTCCCCTCGATCTTTGCCGCCAGATGGGGAGAAACTGCCGTCTCATAAATATATGGACACATCTCTTCAAGGGGCTGTTCAACCCCAGACATTGTTTTCACCTGTAAGGCGTCGCCGGGGATCAGAGTGCCGTCCGGCCGCCGTTCGTTTCCACTCATTGCTGCCTTGTAGTAGGCGGAAGACGCTCCACCCTCACGGAGCTTTTTGACAATCAGCCCCGTCACATAGGTCTTTCCGACATCTGTTCCGGTTCCAGTAATAAATAAATTTTTACTCATTGCAAATCTCACCTCATATCCCAGTTCCTTTAACAGCGCCATATCTGTTTTGTTGTAATTCCTGTTAGGAATTTCCAGATTATTATGTACCCTCGTCACACCGGCTTCTTTCAACCTGCGGAACTGTTGTTCATTCAGCAGGCCAAAGGAACCACAGACAGAGATCCCGACTTTTTCTTTGGTTTCCCGGACAGCCTCGCACATTGCATCCACTTCTGTATCAGACAAGTGTTTTCCTGACGTCACAATTGAACAGTGAAGGACACCTTTATTCGTGATTGATCCTTGCCTGTTCTACAATTAAAAGCAGTGCTTCTTTCTTTGTTGTTTACCATTCAAGACTTTGTCTGTTCATTCATTTTCATATCCTCACACTCTGCTGCTTCTCATGAGCGGAATCATTCTTTTTCCGAGAAATGCTCCAAGAATACATAACAAAATATCCCCTGGTACAGCCAAAATAAAGCAATACAGGAACAATGGCCATAAACCAATAGGAGTTCCAAGGTAAAAATTACTCATCAAATAATAATAGACCATTCCGAACAGATAAACGATTCCAAGACCAATAAAGTTTGCCGCAAGCAAGCGTTTATAGCTCGGATCGGGAACCCGATTGGCAATCATGCCTGTCACATAGGAAGCAACCGCGAAACCGATAATATATCCGAAGCTCGGCTTCAGAACATACGCAAAACCGCCGCCTTCCGCAAATATAGGAAGCCCGAGAAGTCCCATCAGAATATACACTCCAACAGAGACAGCGCCAAGTTTTCCTCCAAGCAAAAGACCTGCCATCATTGTAAATAAAAGTTGTAATGTAAATGGCACAACAGGAACAGGAATTTTGATAAATGCTCCTACAACAATCAGCGCGACAAAGAGAGAGCACATTACTAAATTTTTTGTTTTTTTCATATAATCTCCTATTTAAAAACGAACACTAATTTCACCGGATGAATAACAATCTTCTGTACCATCAGAGTATCTCGCTAACAAATGGCACTTATCGTCTATACCAAAGACAACAGCATTTGGGGATTTATTAAAAGACATTCGCGCGACTTGCTTGCCGATTACAAGGCTGCGGTTTCGGTATTGTTCCATATAGTCCATTTGATTTGCAGACGATTTTTAATATCACTTTGGTTTTGCTGAAAACAGTTCCGGCAATAGAAGCTATCTCTTCTGGAAAGCCATCCTTCGGCCGATCAATGTTGATTCCCACTCTAAGCATGGCATAGTCCAACGAACTGCTTTCAAGATTAAATACACCCCCCGTTAAAATGCCGCAGACCTATTTATCACGGACAAAAATATCATTTACCCATTTAATCTCAGCCTTCTCATCAGATACGGCTTCGATTGACTCGCACATTGCAACGGCAGCCATTGTAGCAATTCTGACAGTTTGTTTTGCAGCATAGTTTTGGGGCAATATCTTCGCCGGAAAAATATACGTCTCTGCTCGTCTCAAAAAGCTTGAGTATTTTTTCTTTTGTTGTCATTTCATAACCTCCCTAAACAATATAACATTTTCATCCTCTTATTGTAAACCTGTTTTCGCATATTGGGTTTACAATATAATTTTATTATTTTGCTGGTGCCATCTCGCTTTCAGATATAACGACAAGTACATCAAAAAATTTCTGGATGATGTCTTGTGATGTGCCAACTTTTCTCGGTCTTATACTGCCATTTCCCATGTTCATCCAGCGGGCGCACCTTCCGACTTTCCCATTCCGTGTGACTTGGCTTGAAACGGTGCATTTTCCCATGATTCCATGCACCTGATTCGCTGGAGCGAGCAACACGGTTTCGTAAAATGATAGGCTACGGGGAAGCGATTGCGGACAAGGGTTTGGGCATGGGGCCCATCCATCTTGTCAGGTTCGTGATCACCACATTGAAATTAAAGGTCAATGGCACATCCTGTTCTACGATGGTATCCATCAGTTCTTCAAAGTAAGCCTTCCCGGAGTCGGTTATGGATCCCCTGGACCACCAGATCAATGGACGACATAGGCGCCACTCTCCTTCGCTATCAAATATAGCACTATAAGTTATAGTGATAGTCAAGCATTTCATCTCCAGGCAGTGGTTACACCTCAAAAAAGCCTTTGGCGGCCGCAGAGTCTGCGGCCGCCAAAGGCTTTTTAACAGATCAATGCACAAATGCGTTCTGCAGAAGTAGCCCAGACGGAGGAACTGGTACTGGGCCGGAGCCTGGGCCTGAGCCAGAGAGGCCTCCAGCTTACAGCCATCCAGCACCTCCAGAGAGTTGGAGTTCAGGCAGTCCAGGAAGTTCTTGTCCCCGGCGTCAGGAGCCTCATCAGCAAAGAGGTTGTCGTACAGGCGCACCTCGGCGTCCACCGCGGTGGCGGCGTCCACCCAGTGGATGGTGGCCCCCTTCACCTTGCGGCCGTCGGCGGGATTCCCGCCCCGGGATTCCGGGTCGTACTCCGCCAGGACCTCTACCACGTTGCCCGCCTCGTCCTTGACGCAGCCGGTGCACTTGATCAGGTAGGCCCCCTTCAGGCGGCACTCCGGACCGGTGGGATACAGGCGCTTATACTTGGGAACGGGAGTCTCCAAGAAGTCCTCCTGCTCAATATACAGATCGTTGGAGAAGGTCACGTCGCGCGTGCCGGCGTTTTCGTCTTCGGGGTTGTTCTCGACGGCGAACGTCTCGCTCTGACCCTCGGGATAGTTCGTGATGCGCAGCTTCACCGGGTGCAGCACGGCCATGGCGCGCTGGGCGTGGAGGTTGAGATCCTCACGGAGGCAGTGCTCCAGGAAACTGTAGTCGACCGTGGACGCGACCTTGGACACGCCGATGCGCTCGCAGAAATTGCGGATGGACGCGGGCGTGTAGCCGCGGCGGCGCAGACCGCACAGCGTCGGCATACGGGGGTCGTCCCAGCCGGAGACGCAGCCCTCCTCGACGAGCTTGCGCAGCTTGCGCTTGGACATGACGGTGTAGTTGATGCCGAGGCGCGCAAACTCGATCTGGCGCGGCTTGCACGGCACGGACACGTTGTCGACCACCCAGTCGTAGAGCGGGCGGTGATCCTCATACTCCAGCGAGCAGAGCGAGTGCGTGATGCCCTCAAGCGCGTCCTGGATCGGGTGCGCGAAGTCGTACATCGGGAAGATGCACCACTTTGTGCCCTGCCGGTGGTGCTCGATGTAGCGGATGCGGTAGAGCACGGGGTCGCGCATATTGAAGTTGCCGGAGGCGAGGTCGATCTTCGCGCGCAGAGTGTACTTGCCCTCCGGGAACTCGCCGGCGCGCATACGCGCAAAGAGATCGAGGCTCTCCTCAATCGGACGGTCGCGCCACGGGCTGACAGCGGGGGTGTTCACGTCGCCGCGGTACTCGCGGAACTGCTCCGGCGTCAGCTCGCACACATAGGCGAGCCCCTTCTTAATGAGCTCCACGGCGTATTCATAGTCCTTCTCGAAGTAGTCTGAGCCGAAGAAAAACCGGTCGTCCCAGTCAAAGCCGAGCCAGTGGATATCCTCCTGAATGGCCTCGACGAACTCGTTGTCCTCCTTAGAAGGGTTCGTGTCGTCCATGCGCAGGTTGCAGATGTGTCTATCACGAAGATCCGGGATGGCACCATGCCGCTGAACAAGCAGGAGGAGATGCTGGAGGAGGTGGCCGGCGACGCCCTCCTCACCATCCGCCGCCGTTTCCCAGACTTCCCGATCGCCCTGAACCTTTCGGAGGACATTCTCTATCTGCCCATGGAGCCCATGCTCATCAAGCAGGTGATCGTCAACCTGCTGGAAAATGCCATCCGCCACTCAGGGGACCGGGAGCACATCCAGCTGCACCTCTTCCGCCAGGATGACTGGGCGGTGGTGGAGGTGCGCGACCGGGGGCGCGGCATCTCCCCGGAAGTCAGCCGCGCCGTACAGAGCGGACGGCAGCTCACTGACAACCTCTCCGGCGACTCGTCCCGGGGAATGGGGATCGGCCTGTCCGTCTGTCAAAGCATCATTAAGGCCCATGACGGTTTCTTCGCCGCTGGAAACGATCCGGAGGGCGGGGCTGTGTTCCGCTTCGGCCTTCCTATGGAGGAGATCAAAGATGAATGAAAAACGTGTGATCCTGGTCATTGAGGATGAGCATACCATCAGCAACTTTATCTGCCGGGCCCTAAGCGCCAACGACTATAAGCCCATTCCCGCCTTTGCCGGGAAAGAGGGCCTGTCCCTCTATTTCTCCCACGGGCCCGACCTGGTCCTGCTGGACCTGGGCCTGCCGGACATGGATGGGATCGAGGTACTCCAGGAACTCAGCGGTCTGCCCCAGGAAACCCCCGTCATCATCATCTCCGCCCGGGACCGGGAGTCGGAGAAGGTGAAGGCCCTGGACATGGGGGCGGACGACTACATCGTCAAACCCTTCGGCGTCCCGGAGTTATTGGCCCGCATCCGTACCACTCTGCGCCGGGCCGACCGGCTGAAGCTGAGCCGCGGCTCCCAGAAGGACATCTATCATATCAAGGACCTGACAGTGGATATCGCCAAGCACCAGGTCCTGCTGGACGGCGAGGAGATCCACTTTACCCAAAACGAGTTCAAGATCCTGGAACTGCTGTGCATCCACGCCGGCAAGGTCCTCACCTATGACTTCATCCAGGAGCACGTCTGGGGTCCCTACGGCAGCAGCAGCAACCAAATCCTCCGGGTCAACATGGCCAATATCCGCCGGAAGTTGAAGGAGAATCCCTCCGAGCCCAAGTACGTTCTGACGGAGCTGGGCATCGGTTACCGGATGCTGGAGGACTGATTTTCATCTCTGTGGAATGCCTCGAAAATTTTGTTGGAACAAAAGTTGTGTAAAGCCTCAGTTTTTAGGCTTTACACAACTTTTTTATAGCTTTCCTTTTCGATCTCTCATCTATCCGCCCCTAGGCGTTCCAAATCCGTCCTCTTGCACCCGAGCCATTTTGTAGAAAATCCCCATTGACTTTCTTCGGAAAGCTGGTACAATACGCTTAAATATTTTTAGTTAAAAAAGTTTAACTAAAATATTTGAATGAATTATGTCGAAAAATGAGAGGAGCATTCCCATGTTTGAGAAAGTACGCGATATTATTGTTGACACCCTGAGCTGCGAGTTGGAGGACGTGACCATGGAGGCCACCCTGGCTGAGGATCTGGGCGCCGATTCCCTGGACGCCGTAGAGCTGAACATCGCTCTGGAGGAGCAGCTGGGCCTGTCCATCGCTGACGAGGACCGTCCCAACATGAAGACCGTGGGCGACATCGTCCGCTACCTGGAGGCCAAGGAGGCCTGATTTCAACGCGAGAGGTGACTGTTCCCATGGATCTGGAATCCATTTACGCCCTGATGGAGCGCTTTGAGCGCTCCACGCTCACCGGACTGGAGCTGGAGCAGAACGGGACCCGGCTCAAGCTGGACCGGACCGTGACCGCCGCCCCGGCGGCGGCCGCTCCCAGCCCGGCCGCGGTCCCCGTTCCTTCCGCCGCGCCCGCTGCTCAGCCTCCTCAGGAGAGCGGGGCTGAGTACATCAAGGCCCCCCTGGTGGGCACCTTCTACGCCGCCTCCGGACCGGACTCCGCCCCCTTTGTACAGGCGGGGGATCGGGTCAAGAAGGGCCAGACGGTGTGCATCCTGGAGGCCATGAAGATGATGAGCGAGATCCCCGCCCCCATGGACTGCGTGATCGAAGAAGTTCTGATGGACAACGGGAGCCTGGCAGGCTTTGACGCCCCCCTGTTCCGGGTCCGGAGGCTTTAAGCGATGTTTCAGCGTATATTGATCGCCAACCGCGGCGAGATCGCGGTACGGATCCTCCGGGCCTGCCGGGAGCTGGGGGTGGACACGGTGGCGGTGTACTCCTCCGCCGACGCGGACGCCCTCCATGTCCAGCTGGCCACCCAGGCTGTCTGCATCGGTCCGGCCAAGGCCGCCGACAGCTATCTGAATGTGGACGCCCTGCTGACCGTGGCCCGCCAGACCGGGTGCGACGCCCTGCATCCCGGCTACGGCTTTCTCTCCGAAAACGCGGAATTTGCCCAGCGGTGCGCCGACCTGGAGCTGACCTTCATCGGCCCCTCCGGGGATGTGATCCGGACCATGGGCAACAAGGCGGCCGCCCGCGCCCTGATGCAGTCCCACGGCGTCCCTGTGGTCCCCGGCTCCGACGGGCCGGTATCCACCGCCCAGGACGCCCAGGCTGTGGCGGAGGCCATCGGCTACCCGGTGCTGGTGAAGGCCAGCGCCGGAGGCGGAGGCCGCGGGATGCGCCGGGTGGACCGGCCTGAGGAGTTAGTCGCCAAGTTCGAGGAGGCCAGGGCGGAAGCCCTGGCCTGCTTCGGTGATGGACAGCTCTATCTGGAGAAGCTCATCCTCAACCCCAGGCACATCGAGTTTCAGATCCTGGCCGACCGCCACGGGGCTGTGATCCACCTGGGGGAGCGGGACTGCTCCATCCAGCGCAAGAATCAGAAGCTGGTGGAGGAGTCCCCCTCCAAGGCCCTCTCCCCCCAGCTGCGGGAGGCGATGGGCGCGGCGGCAGTGGCGGCCGCCCGGGCCGCCGGCTATGAGAACGCGGGCACCATCGAGTTCGTGCTGGACCAGGATGGGAAGTTCTACTTCATCGAGATGAACACCCGCATCCAGGTGGAGCACCCGGTCACCGAGCTGGTCACCGGTCTGGATCTGGTGCGGGAACAGCTGCGCATTGCCGCCGGCCTGCCCCTCTCCCTCACGCAGGAGGAGGTATCCCTCACCGGGCACGCCATCGAGTGCCGGGTCAACGCCGAGGACGCCGCAGCCGGCTTCCGCCCCTGTCCGGGGACTACGGAATTCCTGCATTTTCCCGGCGGCCCCGGCGTGCGGGTGGACTCCATGCTCTATAACGGCTACGCCGTCTCCCCCTACTACGACTCGCTGGTCGCCAAGATCATCGTCCACGCCCCCACCCGCCTGGAGGCCATCCGCCGGATGCGCCGGGCGCTGGAGGAGCTGGTCATCCAGGGCTATCCCACCACCGCCGACTTCTGCCACCTGATCCTGCACCACCCCGACTTTATCAAGGGGCAGTACGACACCGGTTTTCTGGCCGCCCATCAGGAGGAGCTTCTGAACTGGGATAAGGAGGAGTAATATGCAGCCACTGTTTCGTTCCCGCCGGGACCGGCTGGACCGGCTGCGCCGACAGCGGGAGGAGGCCGTCGAGGCCGCCGCCCGCCGCTCCGCGGTCCCGCCCAGCGGTAGCCAGACCTGCCCCGGCTGCGGTGCGGAGTGCGCCAACCAGGATCTGGTCCGGTCTGAATATGTCTGCCCCCACTGCGGCTATCATCTGCCCATCGGGGCCTACCTGCGGCTGTCCCTGCTGCTGGATCCCTTCACCTTCCGGGAGCTCTGGCCCGGCCTCACCGCCCCCAACGCCCTGGAGTTCCCGGGCTACGAGGAAAAACTGTCCTCCCAGCGGGAAAAGACCGCCCTGTGTGACGCGGCAGTGGCCGCTGTGGGCAAGCTGGACGGGATCAGCGCCGTGTTCGCGGTGCTGGACAGCCGCTTTTTCATGGGCAGCATGGGGGTGGCCGTGGGCGAGAAGATCACCCGGGCGGCGGAGTATGCCCAAAAGCACCGCCTCCCTCTGGTCATCTTCTCCGCCAGCGGCGGAGCCCGGATGCAGGAGGGGATACTCTCCCTGATGCAGATGGCCAAGACCAGCGCCGCCATCCGCCGCTTCTCCGACGCCGGCGGCCTGTACATCTCGGTCTTTACCCACCCCACCACCGGCGGCGTCACCGCCAGCTTCGCCTCGCTGGGCGACGTCACCCTGGCCGAGCCCGGCGCCCTCATCGGCTTTGCCGGTCCCCGGGTCATCCGGCAGACCATCGGTCAGGAGCTGCCCGACGGCTTTCAGCGGGCGGAATATTTGGAGGAGCACGGCTTCGTGGATCAGATCGTCCCCCGCGGACAGCTGCGGGACACACTGGCCCAGCTGCTGGCACTCCACCGGAAGGGGGTCCTGCACCGATGAGCGAATTGACCGCGGCCCAGCGGGTGAAGATCGCCCGCACTCTGGGCCGTCCCGGGACGCTGGATTTTGTCAATGCCCTGTTCACCGACGTATTTGTCTGCAAGGGGGACCGGCTCCACCGGGAGGATCCCAGCATCTTCGGGGCCATCGCCCGCTTCCACGGCCGGCCGGTCACCGTGCTGGGCCACCGGAAGGGCCGCACCTTTGAGGAGAACATGAAGTGCAACTTCGGGATGCCCAGCCCCGAGGGCTACCGCAAGGCCCAGCGCCTCATGCGTCAGGCGGAGAAGTTCGGCCGCCCCATCTTCACCTTCATCGACACGCCGGGGGCCTACCCCGGCCTTGAGGCGGAGGCGGAGGGCCAGGCCGAGGCCATCGCCTCCTCCCTGTCCCTGATGAGCTCCCTCACTGTGCCGGTGATCTCTGTGGTCACCGGCGAGGGGGGCAGCGGCGGGGCGCTGGCCCTGGCGGTGGGCAACCGGGTCCTCCTGCTGGAGAACGCGGTGTACTCCGTCCTCTCCCCCGAGGGCTTTGCCTCCATCCTGTGGAAGGACGCCGGCCGGGCCGACGAGGCCGCCGGAGTTATGAAGCTCACCGCCGCCGACCTGCTGCGCCTTGGGGTGGCCGACCAGGTGATCCCCGAGCCGGAGGGCGGCGCACACAATGACCCCAAGGCGGTGTTTGCCGCAGTGGACCGGGCCCTGACCCGGCACCTGGGCCAGCTTCTGCGGGAAAAGGACCTGTCTGCCCACCGCTATCAGAAATTCCGCGCCATGGGCGCGGTCCTGGAGGAGACCGAAACATGAATGGACTGCACATTCTCGGCACCGGCCGGGCCCTGCCGGCGAACATCGTCACCAACGACGACCTGGCCCTCCGGGTGGAGACCAGCGATGAGTGGATCGTCAGCCGCACCGGCATCCGTGAGCGCCGCTTCGCCACCCACGAAACCCTGACGCAGCTGGCCGTGGAGGCCGCCCGTGCCGCCCTGGAACGGGCGGGCGTCTCCCCCCAGGAGCTGGGGCTGTGCCTGACTGCCACGGTATCCCCCGACTGCGCCACCCCCTCCCAGGCCTGCCTGATCCACCAGGCGCTGCACCTGCCGGAGGACTGCCCCGCCTTTGACCTGAGTGCCGGCTGCACCGGTTTCCTCTATGCCATGGAGACCTCCGCCGCCCTGCTGCCCCGGATGGCCCGGCCATACGCCCTGCTTGTGGGCGGCGAGCTGCTCAGCCGGATCACCGACATGGACGACCGCTCCACCTGCATCATCTTCGGCGACGGCGTGGGCGCCGCAGTGGTCAAGGCCGACCCGGACGCCCCCTGGTTCGCCAGACTGGGCGCCCGCGGCTGCCGCGAGGTCCTGTGGGCCCCCGGCCCCGGTCAGGCGGAGCACCCCTATCTCCACATGAACGGCCAGGAGGTCTTTAAGTTCGCGCTGGAGACTGTCCCTAAGCTGGCCCGGGAGCTGTTGGACCAGGCCGGTCTGGACAAGGATCAGGTGGACTGGTACGTCCCCCATCAGGCCAACCACCGCATTGTGGAATCTGTGGCCAAGCGGCTGAAGGTCCCGCTGGACCGCTTTTATGAAAACATCGAGCGATATGGCAACACGTCTGCCGGCACCATCCCCATCGCGCTGGACGAGATGGCGGAGCGCGGCCTGCTCAAGCCGGGCCAGTGGATCATGTGCCTGGGCTTCGGCGCGGGCCTGACCTGGGGCGGAGCCCTGTTCCAGTGGCAGGCCAGGGAGGAGAGATAAACGATGAGATTGAATGAGCTTCTTGGGATCGAGTTTCCCTTTATCCAGGGCGGCATGGCCAACATCGCCACCGCTGAATTTGCCGCCGCGGTGTCTAACGCCGGGGCCCTGGGCCTGATCGGCGCGGGCGGTATGAGCACCGAGGTCTTTCAGGACAGCATCCGCCGCTGCCGGACGCTGACAGAGAAACCCTTCGGCGTCAACATCATGCTGATGCACCCCCAGGTGGAGCAGCTGGCCGCCATCGCCGCCCAGGAGAAGGTGGCTGTGGTCACCACCGGCGCAGGCGACCCCGCCCGGTTCATCCCCGCCTGGAAGGAGTCCGGCGCCAAGGTGTTTCCCGTGATCCCCGCCGTGGCCCTCGCCAAGGTCGTGGCCCGGGCCGGGGCGGACGCCGTCATCGCCGAGGGCACCGAGAGCGGCGGCCATGTGGGCGAGCTGACCACCATGGCCCTGGTCCCCCAGGTGGCGGACGCGGTGGACATCCCCGTCATTGCCGCCGGAGGCATCGCCGACGGGCGGCAGCTGCTGGCCGCCTATGCCCTGGGCGCCATTGGCGCTCAGGTGGGCACCTGCCTACTGGTGAGCGAGGAGTGCCCCATCCACGAGAACTATAAGAAGGCCGTGCTCAAGGCCAAGGACCGGGACACGGTGGTCACCGGCCGCTCGGTGGACGCCCCGGTGCGCATCCTGCGCAACCAGATGTCCCGGGAGTACCTGGCCCGGGAGAAGGCGGGCGCCGACCGGATGGAGCTGGAGCACTATACGCTGGGCAGCCTGCGCCGGGCAGTTTTTGACGGCGACACCAAGACCGGAAGCCTGATGGCCGGCCAGGTGGCCGGGATGCTCCATGAGATCAAGCCCCTGCGCCAGATCTTTGAGGAGCTGAACAGTGGCTGCGCCAAGCGGCTGGCAGAACTGGAGTTGTAAGAGATGCAGATTCGCGGACATGAGTTGACCGTCCCCATTTTACAGGGGGGCATGGGAGTAGGCGTCTCCATGGGAGGTCTGGCCGGCGCTGTGGCCGCCTGCGGCGGCATGGGCACCATCAGCACCGCCGACGTGGGCTTCCAGGAGCCCGACTTTGACCGGGATCCCCTGACCGCCAACCTGCGCGCCTTAAAAGCCGAGATCCAAAAGGCCCGGGAGCTGGCCCGCGGGGCCGGCATGGTGGCGGTCAACGCCATGGTGGCCACCCGGCAGTTTGCCGACGCGGTGCAAACCGCCGTAGCCGCCGGGGTGGACGCGGTGGTGTCCGGCGCGGGGCTCCCCCTGGAGCTCCCCGCCCTCACCCGGGGCAGCAGGACCGCCATCGCCCCCATCGTCTCCGGCGCGCGGGCGGCCAAGCTGATCTTAAAAACCTGGGACCGGCGGTATCAGACCACCGCCGACTTTGTGGTGGTGGAGGGCTCCCAGGCCGGCGGCCACCTGGGCTTCCATGAGGACGAGCTGCTGGAGGGCCGATGCCCCACTCTGGAGGAGATCCTCCCCGGCGTACTGGCCGAGGTCCGGCCCTACGAGGAGAAGTATGGCCGCCCCATCCCGGTCTTTGCGGCGGGCGGGGTGTTTACCGGCCGGGATATGGCCCGGTACACCCGTCTGGGGGCGGCGGGGGTCCAGCTGGCCACCCGCTTCATCGCCACCTATGAGTGCGATGCCTCCCAGGGCTTTAAGGACGTGCTGCTCCAGGCCCGGGAGGAGGATCTGGCCATCATCCACAGCCCCGTTGGGATGCCAGGCCGTGCGGTGCGCACCCCCCTGATCCAGCGGCTGGAGCAGGGACTGCGTTTCCCTCCGAAGCACTGCTCCCTGTGTATGGCCGGCTGCCAGCCGGCCCAGGTCCCCTTCTGCATCACCCACGCCCTGATCCAGGCGGTGAAGGGCAACCGGGAGGAGGGCCTGTTCTTCAGCGGCTCCAACGTGGGGAAGCTGGACCGGATGCTCCATGTGCGGGAGCTGATGGACGAATTGATGAAGGATTGGAGGGCTTTTGCATGAAGCTTGCCTTTTTGTATGCCGGCCAGGGCGCCCAGCACGTGGGCATGGGCCGGGACCTGTATGAGATCTATCCCGCCTTCCGTGCGGTGCTGGACAGCGCGCCGGTGGATTTTGACCTGAAGCAGCTGTGCTTTGACGGGCCGGAGGATCGTCTGAACGACACCCGCTACACCCAGCCCTGCATGGTGGCCTTCGCCGCCGGGGTCACCGCCCTGCTGAAGGACGCGGGCATCGTCCCCGACTATACCGCCGGCCTCAGCCTGGGGGAGTACTCCGCCCTGCACTGTGCCGGGGTGCTGGACGCGCCCTCCGCCATCTCCCTGGTGGCCTTCCGGGGCCAGGCCATGGCCGACGCGGTGAAGGACCGCCCCTGCGGCATGGCGGCGGTGCTGAATCTGGACCGGGATACCCTGAAGCAGATCTGTGAGGATGCCTCCGACGCGGGGGTGGTGGAGTGCACCAACTTCAACTGCCCCGGTCAGATCGTCATCTCCGGCGACGCCGACGCGGTGGACCGGGCCGGGGAGCTGGCCAAAGCCGCGGGAGCCAAACGGGTGCTGCCCCTCAAGGTCAGCGGCCCCTTCCACACCTCCCTCATGGCCCCCGCCGGAGACGCTCTGCGGGAGAAGTTCCGGAGCGTGCCCTTCCGTGAGATGGAGATCCCCGTGCTCTTCAACTGCCTGGGCGATCTGAAGGGGGAGCGTGACGCCATCCCCGCTCTTTTGGAGCAGCAGGTCCAGTCCAGCGTCTATCTGGAGGACACCATCCGCCGTCTGGCCGAGCTGGGGGTGGATACGGTGGTGGAGATCGGCCCGGGCCGGACCCTGTCCGGCTTTGTCCGCAAGACCGCCAAACAGATCAAATGCTATCCGGTGGAGACGGCGGAGGAGCTGGAGGCCGCCATCGCCGCCCTGAAAGGAGCGTGACCCCATGAGTCTGCAAGGAAGAAACGCGCTGGTCACCGGCGGAAGCCGTGGGATCGGCCGGGCCATCTGCCTGGAGCTGGCCCGCCAGGGGGCCAATGTGGCAGTAAACTACGCCGGCAACGCCCAGGCCGCAGAGGAGACCGCCGCCGCCTGCCGGGAGCTGGGCGTCCAGGCGGTGACCATCCGGGCCGACGTAGCCGACGCCGCCGCCTGTGAGGCCATGGTCAAGGAGGTCATCTCCTCCTTCGGCAGCCTCCACATCCTGGTGAACAACGCCGGCATCACCCGGGACAATCTGGCCCTGAGCATCAGCGAGGCCGACTTCGACGCCGTGCTGGACACCAACCTGAAGGGGGCCTTCTGCTGCTGCAAGGCGGCCTACCGCCCCATGATGCGCCAGCGCTATGGCCGCATCATCAACATGAGCAGCGTGGTGGGCCTCCGTGGCAACGCCGGTCAGGCCAACTACTCCGCCAGCAAGGCCGGCCTCATCGGCCTGACCAAATCTCTGGCCAAGGAGCTGGCCGCCCGAAAAGTTACCGTCAACGCGGTGGCCCCCGGCTTTATCGACACGGATATGACCGCAGTCCTGCCGGAGGCGGCGAAGGAAGCCCTGCTCAAGACCATCCCCATGGCCCGTCTGGGTCAGCCGGAGGATGTGGCCCGGGCCGTGGCCTTCTTTGCTGCGGACGAGACCGCCTATGTCACCGGCCAGGTGCTGTGTGTCGACGGCGGCATGGCGGTTTAAGCCGCAGAAAGGAAACAGAGCTATGGAAAAAAGACGCGTAGTGATCACCGGCATGGGGGCCGTCACTCCCCTGGGCCACACCGTCCAGGAGACCTGGGACGCGGTCCGGGCCGGCGCGTGCGGCATCGCCCCCATCACCCTGTACGACCACAGCAGCCAGAAGGTATCCCTGGCCGCAGAGGTGAAGGACTTCGACCCCACCCGGGTCCTGGATAAAAAAGAGGCCCGCCGGATGGACCGCTTCACTCAGTTCGCCGTCACTGCCGCAGTGGAGGCCATGGCCCAGAGCGGCCTGGATCTGGAGCGGGAGGACACCAGCCGCATGGGGGTGTCTGTCTCCAGCGGCATCGGCGGGATCAGCACCATTCAGAGCTGCTGTGAGTCCGGCCAGAGCCGCGGCTTTGACAAGGTCTCCCCCTTCTTCATCCCCATGGCCATCTCCAACCTGGCTGCCGGACACATCGCCATCCGCTTCGGCCTGCACGGGATGTGCATCTCCCCTGTGGCCGCCTGTGCCGGCGGCAGCAATGCGCTAGGCGACGCCTTCCGCCACATCCGGGACGGATATGCCGAGGTCATGGTGGCTGGCGGCGCGGAGGCCTCTATCACCCCCCTGGCCATTGGCGGCTTCACCTCCATGAGCGCCCTGACCACTGCCTCTGACCCGGCCCGGGCCTCCATCCCCTTTGACGCGGAGCGCAGCGGCTTCGTCATGGGCGAGGGTGCCGCCATTCTGGTGCTGGAGGAACTGGAGCACGCCCGCGCTCGCGGCGCTCAGATCCTGGGTGAGATCACCGGCTACGGCGCCACCTGCGACGCCTACCACATCACCGCCCCCGACCCCGCAGGGGCCTGGAGCGCCGCCTGTATGGAGCAGGCCTTGGCGGACGCTGGCACCGCCCCCCGAGGCGGTGGACTACATCAACGCCCACGGGACCTCCACCCCCTTGAACGACAGCGGCGAGACCGCCGCTATCCGCAAGGTGTTCGGCGGCCACGCTGACCGGCTGATGGTCAGCTCCACCAAGTCCATGACCGGCCACCTGCTGGGGGCCAGCGGCGCGGTAGAGGCGGTGTTCTGCGTCCTGGCGCTGAAGGACAGCTTCGTCCCCGCCACCATCCATTACCAGGTCCCCGATCCCGCCTGTGACCTGGACATCGTCCCCAACGAGGGCCGACAGGCTGACATCCACTGCGCCCTGTCCGACTCTCTGGGCTTCGGCGGTCACAACACCTGTCTGGTCTTTCAGAAGTGGGAGGGCTGAGTCATGGAACTGAACATTCAGCAGATCATGGAGATCCTGCCTCACCGCCCCCCCTTCCTGCTGGTGGACCGGATCACCGATTGTGAGCCCGGTGTGAAGGCCACGGGTGTCAAATGTGTCACCATGAATGAGCCCTTCTTCGTAGGCCACTTCCCCGGCAACCCCATCATGCCCGGGGTGCTCATCCTGGAGGCCCTGGCTCAGACCGGAGCGGTGGCCGCCCTCTCCCTGCCGGAGAACCGGGGAAAGCTGGCCATCTTCGGCGGCGTGAAGAACGCCCGCTTCAAGCAGCCGGTGCGCCCCGGCGATGTGCTGGAGCTGTCCTGTGAGCTGGTGGAGCAGCACGGGCCGGTAGGCTTCGGCAAGGCGGCGGCGAAGGTGGACGGCAAGCTGGCCGCCCGCTGCGAATTGACCTTTGTCATCCAATAAATTTGCTTTCCGCCTGTAAATTTGGTATTCTAATGACAACGAGTGCCACGAAATGATACAGGAGGCAGATTTATGCTGGACCGTGCTTTTGACCGCGTGTATACCAAATTCAAGCTCCACTTTTACCGTGCCGTATTCGCCCGCTTTCAGAACCGGGAGGCCAGTCTCACCACAGTAGAAAGCTTTTGCATGGAGATCATCAATGCCCTGGGCCACCCCACCATCAACGAGTTCTCCAGCTTTGTCAACATCTCTCCTCCCAACGCGGCCTACAAGATCAATAACCTGATCCAGAAGGGTTATGTGACCAAGAAGCAGTCTCCGGATGACAAGCGGGAGTACCACCTGTACGTCACCCAGAAGTATATTGACTACTACAACGTCAGCTACCGCTATCTCTCTACTGTCATGGAGCGGATCAAAAACCGCTTTCCGGAAGAGGATGTGGCCAAGCTGGAGGAGATGCTGGACATCATCTCCAACGAGCTGATGCCTGAGCTGGACCCAACCCTGTCCGCACGGAGTGACCTGTGACCCCTCCGGAGGCATCAGACCATACAAATATCCCCTGATGCTGTGCATCAGGGGATATTTGCATCCATATAGGAAAGTGTGTCACCCGCTCGGCGGGGCCTCTCCCCTCTCCGGCGCCAGCATCTGCCGCAGACGCTCCACCGCCCGGCGCTCCAAACGGGAGACCTGCACCTGGGACACTCCCAGCACCCGGGCCGCCCGGGTCTGGGTCAGCCCCTTGTAATACCGCAGCAGCAGCACCTCCCGCTCCCGCTGTGGCAGCTCCTCCAACGCCCCCCGCAGGGCCAGCCGCTCCACCAGCCCGTCCTCCATACCGCCGCCGGACAGCATCCCCTCCAGGGTCAGGCCGCCCTCCCCGGTCTCCGTCTGGAGGGAGATCACCGGCTCGGTGGCCGTCTCCGCTGCCGCCACCTCCTCGGGGGTGAGGCCGGCGGCCTCCGCCAGCTCAGACAGGGCGGGCTCCCGGCCCAGCTCGGCGCACAGGCGGCTGCGGAGCCCCCGCACCAGGACGCCCCGCTCCTTCATCCCCCGGCTCACCTTCACCGCCCCGTCATCCCGCAGGAACCGCCGGATCTCCCCGGCGATCTTGGGTACAGCATAGGTGGAGAACTGGGTGCCGAAGGCGGGGTCGTACCCCCGCACCGCCTTCAAAAATCCCAGGCAGCCCAGCTGATACAGGTCGTCCGGCTCCACGCCGCGGCCGTAGTAGCGGCGCACAATGGACCAGATCAGCCCGTTGTTCTCCTCCAGCACCTGCTCACAGGCCCGCTCATCCCCCAGCCGGGCCGCCTCCAGCAGCTGGGGGGCGCTGGGCGTCCCATTCAACCTGAGATGCGGCGGGCGATCTGCCGCCGCATGGTGACGGTGGTCCCCTTTCCCGGTGTGGAGCGGACCTTCAGCTCATCCATAAAGCTCTCCATAATGGTAAAGCCCATACCGGCGCGCTCCTCGCTACCGGTGGTGAAGAGCGGGGTCCTGGCCTGGTCCACATCCGAGATGCCCACCCCCCAGTCCCGCACCACGATCTCCAGCACCTGCCCCTCCTTCTGCCGCAGCTTCATCACGATCTTCCCGATCCGGTCTGGGTAGGCGTGGACGATGGCGTTGGTCACCGCCTCACTCACTGCCGTCTTGACGTCGTTGATCTCTTCCAGTGTGGGGTCCAGCTGGGCGGCAAAGCAGGCCGCCGCCGCCCGGGCGAACCCCTCGTTGGCCGAGCGGCTGGGGAACTCCAGGGTACAATAGTTTTCTATTTTCATGATGTACAGCCTCCTGACTTATTCAAATCGGACCAGCTTTTCCAGCCCGGCCGCCCGGAACACCCGCCGGGCCTGGTCCGGGGCGTGGACCACAGTCATCCCGCCCCGCAGCTGGCTCATTCTGCGGTAGGTGCGCAGGATGACCGCGATACCGGAGCTGTCTGTAAAGGTCAGCCCGGACAGGTCCAGGGTCAATTTTCTGGGCAGGGCCGCGTCGATCTGCCGGTCCAGCTCCTCCATCACTTCCTTTGCGCGGTGGTGGTCCAACTCCCCCGACACTGCCGCGGTCAGGCAGCGGTTTTCCTCCTCGCACATCACTGCCATGTCTCGTCTCTCCTTTCCCGGCGTCCCGGTTAGCTAGAACAGGACACCCATATTCTGGATGTTCCAATTATAGGGGATGACCCGGGCAGATTTGGCCGCATCCTGTCGTCTCCCGCTCAGATCCCCAGTTTTTCCCGGTGCTCCCCTGAAAAGCGTCCCAGATGGCCGCTCTTTTCTCCCTTCCATTTACAAACGGCAGATTTCGTACTATGATAGAGGCAGCACCGATCACAGAAGGGGAGGTCTCTCCGTGTCCAGACAAGCCAAACTCACCGCCGGACCCATCACGGCCCAGCTGGTCCGCCTGTGCCTGCCTCTGCTGGCCGCCAATGTGCTCCAGCAGCTGTACAATATCATCAACTCCCTGGTCGTCACCCGCTACATCGGCGGGGATGCCTTCGCAGCCCTGGGGGTGGCCGAGAGCGTGATGAACCTGTTCATCTATGTCATCACCGGGGCCTGTATGGGGGCCTCCGTCCTGGTGGCCCGCTTCTTCGGAGAGCAGAACTTCGCCCGCCTGCGCCAGCAGCTCTTCGTCTCCGGCGTGCTCATCGGCGGAGCCACAGCGGCGGCGGTCCTCCTCACCCTGGTCTTTCTGCGTCCCCTTCTCCTGCTGATCCAGACCCCTCCGGAGTTGATGGACTACGCCATGTCCTACCTGCGGATCATCCTGGCGGGGATGCTCTTCACCTTCGCCTATAACTATCTGGCCGCCACCCTCCGGGCCATCGGCGACACCCGGGCCGCCCTCTGTTTCCTGCTGGCCTCCCTGGCCTATAACCTGGCGGCAGCCTGGCTGCTGGTAGCCAGACTGGAACTGGGCATCCGGGGCACCGCCCTAGCCACAGCCAGCGCGCAGCTTCTCTCCGCCCTGCTGTGCCTGGTCTATATCCGCAAAAAGCTGCCCTTCCTGCGCATCCAGCGGGACGATATGCGGATGAACGGGACCCTGGTGCGCCAGACCACCAGCTATGCGGCGGTGGCCGCCCTCCAGCAGTCCAGCCTCTATCTGGGCAAGCTGATGATCCAGAGCGCCGTCAACGGCCTAGGCACAGCGGCCATCTCCGCCTTCACCGCCACCACCCGGGTGGAAAACTTCAGTCAGGCCTTCGGCATCAGCGGCTGCGAGTCCATCGCCATTTTTGTGGCGCAGAATCAGGGGGCAAAAAAATACCGCCGCGCCCTGTCCGGCTTCCTCCGGGGGTCCGTCATGGTGGTAGGCATCGGATTTCTGTTCTCCCTGCTGCTGTTCTTCGGCGGCGGTCAGCTGGTCCTCCCCTTCCTGGACGGCGAGGCGGAGAGCGCCGCCCTGGGCGCCTCCTACCTGCGGCTGATGGGCTGCTTCTACTTTCTGTCCTTTATGGGACACTCCTATGTGGGGCACTACCGGGGCATTGGACGAATGAATATCACCTTCTGGGGGACCACCCTTCAGATCGCCGTCCGGGTCGTCCTCACATACGCTCTGGCGGGCGCCATGGGGCTGGACGCTGTGGCTCTGGCCACCGGCCTGGGCTGGGTCGCCATCGTCCTGTTCCACTCCACTGTGTTCCTTCTGGAGCTCAAGGGCATCGGCTTCCGCCTTCCCACCCGGGATGAGGACAGCCAGCCCGGCTGAGCTGCCCCGTCCACGATCCAACCACCTCCCACGAAAGGAGCCCAACATGATCCAGGAAAAACTTCGCCGGAACGCCCTGTTCCTGATCCTCCCCCTGCTCGCCGCCCTCCTCTCCTTCTTTGTCCTGGCAGGCGTCGCGTCCTCCTCGGAATTTCACAAGCACTCCATTGCCGCATTGGAGGAAAAGCAGACCACTGTGCTGGAGCTCTCCGCCGCCTCCGCGGCGGCCTCGGCGGCCATCACCCTCATTCCCGGAGACGCCGCCACCCCCATCGCGGAGCAGCTGGCCGACCTGAGCTCCCACTTTCTTGTGGTGCTCTGCGCTATCTATCTGGAAAAGTATCTGCTGACCATCACCGGCTTTCTCGCCTTCAAAATCCTGATCCCCGTGGCCTGCCTGGCCTATATCTTGAATGTGCTCTTTGACTGGAGGGGGCTCCGGCTCCTGGCCGGAAAGCTGGCCGCCTTCGGCCTGCTCATCGTCCTGGTGATCCCGGTGAGCCTCCAGCTCTCCAATATGATCGAGGACACCTATCAGGCCTCCATCGACGCCACCATCCAATCCGCCCAGGACGCCGCCGAGGAGATCGAGGACAGCGCTGCGGAGGGCGGGGATGAGAAGGGCTTCTGGGCAGGTCTGCTGGACGGGATCACCCATGCCGCCTCCGGAGCCGCGGACAAGGTGGGCCGGATGGCCAACGATTTTCTGGAGGCTCTGGCCGTCATGCTGGTGACCTCCTGCATCATCCCCATCCTGGTCCTGCTGTCCTTTGTCTGGCTGGCCAAAACACTGCTGTCCATCCAGATCCAGATCCCACTCCCCGGCCAGGCTGAACGGCAGAGCGACCGCCGCACCGCGTCCCGCGTCGAGGACCAAAAGCCGCAGTAACGTCCCACCCTTTCATCGGTGTATCCAGCCAAAAAAGGCCGGCAGACACAGAAAAATCTGTGCCTGCCGGCCTTTTTTCTTGTTCGCTTATGAAACGCGGTAGCCGCCCCGGGCCAGCACCTTCACCGTGCTGTTGCCGGCCACCAGATAGTGGTCGGACATAGTGGCCAGATACAGGTGGTTGCGCACCAGCGCGCCGCCGCTGTACAGCTCGCCCCCCGCGCTCACATCCACCAGGGCCGGGTCTACTGCTGCCCCTGCCGTAGCGCTGCCCACCCGGAGCAGCACCTCACAGCCGATGTCCAGATCCATCCGCTGTCCCGGGTTCAGGGTGACCACCGTGTAGGAGGCCGAAGCGCCCCCGCCCCCCTGGGCCATGACCTGGCTGAGCTGATTGGCCAGCTCCGTCTGACGGACCTTCGCCTTCTCATCCGTCTGGCTGAGCAGCTTGGGCAGGACCGTCTCATTGAGATAGCTCAGGGTGACCAGGGGATCGTCCGCGTCCCCCGCGGCCAGAGCCGCCCCCGTTCCAAGGCACAGCCCGGTCAGGCACAGGGCCCCCAGGCGGATCTTCCACGCGCGATTCATCTTCATCTCGATACTCCTTCGGGCCGTGCCCTTTCTCTTTTGTCCGCCGCGGCGGCTATACCATGGTCTCCGGATGGAGGCCGAAGCTCACCGCAATGGCCCCGTCCACTTGCTTCATCATCGTCTCGTCCAGCTTCCCCATGTGCTCCCGCAGGCGGCGCTTATCCAGCGTGCGGATCTGCTCCAGAAGGATCACGGAATCCTTGGGCAGTCCGCAGCTGAGGGCGGCCAGGGAGATGTGGGTGGGGAGGCGGGCCTTTCCGGTCTGAGAGGTGATGGCTGCGGCGATGACCGTGGGGCTGTGCCGGTTGCCGGTGTCATTCTGGACGATCAGAACGGGCCGCACGCCCCCCTGCTCACTGCCCACGACGGGGCTAAGGTCGGCATAAAAAATGTCGCCTCGTTTCACACTGTTATCCACGTATCCTCACACTCCGCTGGAAAATAGTACGCGTTACGCGGCCCAACGGGTCTTATGTAACGCTGTACTATGATTTTCCCACGGAGCGGCGGGGATTATACCTCTGCCCGAGGAAAATTCCCCTCCGCGCCTTTTCTGCCCAGGCGGCGCGCCTGCCGCTCCGCCTCATCCTATGCGGGGAGGAGCCTCAGGTTGCCCGCGTCCGGCGCTCACGCCTCCGCCCTGTCCTCCGGGAGATAGACCCGGGGCACCCGGGGGTTCACGTCGCACATCAGCTCATAGGGGATGGTCCCCGCCAGCCGGGCGGCCCGCTCCAGCAGCGGCCCGTCGTATACCACAGCCACATCCCCCGCCTGCACGCCGGGGACGTCGGTCACATCCAGCATACACATATCCATGCACACCCGGCCCACGATGGGGCACTCCACGCCGCGCACCCGCATCACCATGCGGTTGGACAGGCTTCTGGGATAGCCGTCCCCATAGCCCACCGGCACCACCGCGATCCGGGAGTCCCGCTCCAGCACCGCCGTGCGGCCATAGCTCACCGGCGTCCCCTTGGGCAGGCTGCGCACCGCGGCCACCCGGCTCTTCACCGCCATCACCGGCTCCAGCCCCGGGCCGTCCAGGCCCTTCAGCTCCTCCGCCGGATACCAGCCATACAGCACCAGGCCGGGCCGCACCATATCCAGATAAGTACAGGGATATTGTAGCACAGCAGCGCTGGAGGCACAATGGCAGATTTTGAAGGCGATCCCCCGCTCCTCCAGCGCCGCCCGGGCGGCCAGAAAGCGGTCAAACTGGGCCATAGTATAGGCCTCGCTCCCGTCGGCGTCCGCAAAGTGGGTAAACAGGCCCTCGGCCTCCAGACCGGGCAGGCGGCACAGCCGGGCGATCTCGTCCGCCGTCTCCTCCTCCCGGCCCGCCTCCCACAGAAAGCCCAGCCGGCTCATGCCGGTGTCCAGCTTCACATGGACCCGCAGGGTCCGCCCAGCCCTCTGGGCGGCGGCGGACAGCCTTCGGCCGGTCTCCAGATCCTCCACCATCTGGGTCACATCCAGCTCCAGCAGCAGGGGGATCAGCTCCTCCGGGGTCTCGCCCAAGCAAAGAATGGGCAGCTTGACCCCGCTCTGCCGCAGCTCCTCCGCCTCGCTGACACAGGCCACCGCCAGCATATCCGCTCCCAGGCGCTCCAGGGTATGACCGATCACAGCGGCCCCATGTCCATAGGCGTTGGCCTTGCAGAGGCCCAGAAACCGGCATTCCCGGGGCAGCATGGCCCGCAGGGTCCGGTAATTGTGCTCCAGGGCGGTCAGATCGATCTCCGCCCATGTTCTCATCCTTGTGGTATCCATAAACTGAAAGCTTCCTCTCTATCCTCTGGTAAAGCCGGTCAACTCGCACTGGATGACCCGGTATCCGTCCACGCTGATCTCCCCCCGCACCAGGGCATAGGTCTCCGGGTCGAACCACAGGGCGGTCTCCCGCCCAGTCCCGGGGGGATCCTCCGGATCCGCACAGAGCACCCGCAGCAGCTCAGAGTCCCCTGTCCGCTCCAGCGTACACTCCGCCATGTACTCCGACCGGGCCGCCGACAACAGTGCGGGCAGGGCGGACACGGGGGACAGCCCATCCCCATCCAGGGGTCCGGTCTCCAGCGCCAGGCCGTCGTACTCCAGCACTCCGCCCTCTTCGCTGATCCGGGCGGTGATCCCGGCGGCCAGCTCCGGCTCCCGCAGGGTCAGGACGGTCTCCTCCCCATCCACCGCGGCGGACAGAAGAAATTCATAGACCCGCTGGCCGTAGTCGGCGGTGATCTCCACCTCTGCGGCACAGCGCTCCATGGCCAGGTACTCCCCCCGGACCGCCAGGGCCAGCTCCTCCGCCGGATCTCCCGCCGCCGTCCCGCCGCAGGCGGTGAGCAGCACCAGGGTCATCATTGGTACGCAAAGCAGGCGTCTGCGCACAGTTTTCCCTCCAAAGCGTCTTAAAACGGCCGTTTAGTTCCGCTCCTCGCTCTCCTTCAGCACCTGGGGGAGCATCTCGATCAGGTCGGAGGGCAGCATGGCGTACTCCCCATACTGCTCCGCACAACGGTCCCCCGCCTTTCCGTGGAGCCACACCGCCAGGGCGGCAGTCTCCGGTACAGAAACGCCGGGACCGTTCAGGTGCTTCTGTCCCAGCAGGGCGGCGATCATCCCGGCCAGCACGTCGCCGGACCCCCCCTTTGCCATTCCCGGGTTCCCCGTCCCGCAGAGCCATACCTTTCCCTCCGGGGCCGCGGTCACCGTCCCCCGGCCCTTGAGGACCAGGGTGCAGCGGTGTGCCCTGGCAAAGCCGCGGGCGGCGGCCACAGGGTCCCGCACCGGCAGGGAGCCACCCGTCAGCCGGGCAAACTCCCCCGCATGGGGGGTGAGCACCGTGGGAGCGGAGCGGCTGTCCAGAACATCTATATGTCCCGCCAGCGCGTTTATGCCATCGGCGTCCAGTACCACCGGGATGGTCAGGTCGCACAGCAGGGAACGCGCCAGCCGCTCTGTGTTCGGATGCCGGCCCAGTCCGGGGCCGATCACCGCCACATCGCAGGCGGCCGCCTTTTCCAGTATTGCAGTATACTCCTCCGGCAGCGGAAAAGCCATAGCTTCTTCACATTTTATGGCTATGACAGGATAGATTTCCCGGGGGACCCCCACATAGACCAGCCCCGCGCCAGTCCGCAGCGCGCCCCGGGCGGCCAGAGTCGGGGCGCCGGTGTAGCCCTCGCTGCCCCCCAGGATGAATACCCTTCCAAAATCCCCCTTGTGGCCATCAGCGGGACGGCGGGGGAGGACCCAGTGCATATCGTTCGGGTTTAACTCGATCGGCTCCGGACCCCGCCATATCATTTGATGGACCAGGTCCCAGGGGATCCCGATGTCGGCCTCTTGCACCTCCCCGGCGCAGCCCGCCCCGGCCCCCAGATAGAGCCCCGGCTTGGCACAGGTAAAGGTGACAGTGGTGTGGGCCCGGACGGCCTCCCCCAGGACCTCCCCGGTATCCCCGTCCACCCCGGAGGGCAGGTCGCAGGACACCACGGGGGCCCGCCGTCCGTTCATCCACCGGACCGCCGCCAGAAAGTCCCCCTCCACCGGCCGCTTCAGGCCCACGCCGAACAGGGCGTCCACATAGCAGTCACAGGTAGACAGCCAGGCGGTCAACAGGCGGTCCTCCAGATCCAGAGGCTCCAGAGCGCCGCCGGCCTCCGCCAGCCGCTCCTCCATGGCCCGGGCGTCTGGGGTCATTTTGGTCCGGTCCCCCACCAGGAAAGCCCGCACCCGATACCCCCACTCCCGCAGCAGCCGGGCGGCGGCGATGCCGTCCCCGCCGTTGTTCCCCGGGCCGCAGAACAGAGCGATCCGCTGGGTGAGGTCGCTGTTCTTGGACTCCACCACAGCCCGTATCTCGTCCGCCTCCCGCTGCTCCTCCGGGGTCAGCGGCTCGCCACGCGAGGTGAGCACCGCCACGGACACCGCGCCCCCGATCCGTCCGTCCGGCCGGGGGCCCTTCACCGGCCCCACCAGATCGGCCACCGCCTGGGCCACCTCCCGGGCGGCGTTCTCCATCAGCTCCAGAGAGGGGATCCCCCGCTCCTCAATGGCGGTCCGGTCCAGCTCTCTCATCTGCTCTGTGGTGGCAAGCATCCTCATCTCTCCCGCTCCTTCCATCCCTTTGGCAGCAGCTTCTCCGGCGGGACCAGCTCCACCTCCCGGGCTGCCTCCGCCTTGGAGGGGTACACCCTGAGCTCCGGGACAGGCTCCCACAGCTCCCGGACCTCCTCCCCCGCCAGCAGGCGGCCAGAGAACCGGCCCATGCGTTCGGACACCCGGAAAGCCGCTCCCTCCGGGGTGACGCAGTACACGCCCTCCCCCAGGTCCTCCGCGCGGCCGTACCAGTTTCCCTCCCGGTCCCGGGCCACCAGCTCCAGGCTGGGGACCGCGTAAAACGGGATCTCCGGGAGCTCCTCATCCTCAAAGAAAAAGTATATCCCGGCCCGCTCCGCCATCTCCTGATACTGTGGAACCTCCGCCCGGACCTTGGCCTGCTCCGTGTGGAGCACCGTCCCAGCGTAAAGGATCTGCACCTCACAGCTGAAAATTCCCAGCGGCCCCGATTGGGACACCTCGCCGTAGTCAATATAAATGGTCCGCACGGTCCACACCCCTTTTCAAAAGATTTTTCCGGTATTGTATCACATCCCGATGAAAAAAGGAAGAGAGACCGCAGCCGGCCTCCCCTCCCTGGACGTCTGATTTACTTCAAAAATCCCTTGACGATCTGCTCCTCGGCCTCCTTCTCGGTGAGGCCCAGGGTCATCAGCTTGATGAGCTGCTCCCCGGCGATCTTGCCGATGGCAGCCTCGTGGACCAGGCTGGCGTCCACGCAGTTGGCGGTGACCTCCGGGATGGCGGCCACCACGCCCTGATCCATGATGATGGCGTCACACTCGGAGTGGCCGTAGCACCGGGCATTGCCGTTGATCCGGGCCAGGAACACCTGGTGGGACTGGTCCCGGGCCACAGAGCGGGAGATCACGTTGGTGTGGCAGTCCTCTCCGTTCAGGTCCACAGTAAAGTCGGACTTGGCCAGCTGCTTGCCGTGGGTCATCACCTTCTCCTTGATGATGAGGGTGGCCCGGGAGCCCAGGGTGGCCTTCGTGGTGCGGACGGTGGAGTCCACACCCTTGATCTGGGTGGTCTCCATCTCCAGATAGCTGTCCTCATCCATCTCCACCACGGTGGTGGGATTCATGATGTTCTCCCCCATACCGTCGCCCTCGCCGTAGTGGCGCTCCACATAGCGCACCCGGGCGCGCTTGCCCACATGGAAGGAGTGGATCCCGGAGTGCTCCGAATTCTGCACCCCGCAGTTGTGGATGCCGCAGCCGGCCACGATGGTCACGTCGCAGTCGTCGCCGATGATAAAATCGTTGTAGACGGTCTCATTCAGGCCGCTCTCGCTGAGCACCACAGGGATGTGGACCGACTCATTTTTGGTGCCGGGCTTGATGATGATGTCAATGCCGTCCTTGTCCTCTTTGCTGACAATGTCGATGTTGGCGGTGGTGTTCCGGGCGGCCGCCTTCCCGTTGGCCCGGATGTTATAGGCCCCTTCGGGCACATCATGGAGCTCGGCGACCTGCTCCAGCAAATTTTTCTGTATGGCGTCCATGGTTCTGTCTCCTTCTGTAAATTAGGAATGAGGAGTTAGGAATGACTGCATCCGGCTCTGCCGGAGGAATCAGGCACCTCCGCCCCGAATCGGCGCGTCAATTCCTAATTTCCAATTCCTGATCGTCTTGTTATTTTACCTTGTCGCTCAACGCGCTGCACACGCTGGGGGCCTCGCCCAGCAGCTGAGGCAGGATCTCCTCCCGTCCCCCGTCGCTGCGCACCTGGCCGTCAGCCAGAACGATGATGCGGTCGGCGATGTTCAGGATCCGCTCCTGATGGGAGATGATGAGGATAGAGCCGTTGATCTTCTCGTGCAGGTGCTCGAACACCTGGATCAGGTTGGAGAAGGACCACAGATCGATACCCGCCTCCGGCTCGTCAAAGACGGACAGCTTGGTCCCCCGGGCCATGATCATGGCGATCTCGATACGCTTGAGTTCGCCGCCGGACAGGAGCCGTCCACCTCCCGGTCGATATAGTCCTTGGCGCACAGCCCCACCTCGGACAGGTAGTTGCACGCCTCCGGCACGCCGATGTTTTTTTCCGCTGGCCAGGGTGATCAGGTCCTTCACTGTCAGACCCTTGAAGCGCACCGGCTGCTGAAAGGCAAAGCTGACGCCCCGGTGGGCCCGCTGGGTGATGTCCAGGCCGGTGATGTCCTCCCCGTCCAGCAGGATCCGCCCGCTGGTGGGGGTGTAGATGCCGGCGATGATCTTGGCCAGGGTGGACTTACCGCCGCCGTTTGGGCCGGTGATGGCCACAAACCGTTCGTCAATGGTCAAATCGATGTCCCGCAGGATGCCTTTGTCCTCTCCGTCCTGCTCCACATCATAGCAGATATGCTGTAACTCTAGCATGAGGTTCCCTCCTGTATTCCGTCCGGTTTGATCCCGGTTCCGTCTTTCCCGTTCCCCGTCCATTTGTCCCACAAACAAATGGACAGGACACCCTATCTTAGGGTCAGCCTTATTTTATCATAGACGGAAGGTTTTGTCTATCCTTATTTCCTATTTATTTAGTAGGATTTCGTTTTGTCCTGCTCACATACGCTCTCCCCCGCTGGACCTTCTTAATATTTCCTATCCTAATCTATATTTTCCCCATATTCCATTCTTTCCCCCGGATGCTCCCATTTCATACTTGCATTTTCCGCCGCAGTATGCTATAAGTATTAGATACAATCAGTTTCAAATGCGAAGAACGGGAAAATAACGAGTTTTCGTTTCTCAGAGAGGGGCGGTCACCGGCTGAAAGCCGCCCCGAAGCGTGTCGTTTGGTTCGCCCGGGAGCGGCCCCTGAGAGGGGGACGGCTGTTCCGCCGTTATCAGGAAATTCAAGTGCGTGTCTGACACGAATACGGGTGGTACCGCGGAAGGGTTGCCTTTCGTCCCAACAGGTTTGGGGCGGAAGGCTTTTTTGCTGCCCGTCCCCGTCCGATCAATTTACCTCTGAAAGGAAGAACACAGATGAAAGAACAGTTAGCAAGGATCCGTTCGGAGGCGCTGGCCGCCTTTGAGCAGGCCCAGTCCGCCGCCGAGCTGGACAGCCTGCGCGTCCAGTATCTGGGCAAGAAGGGCGAGCTCACCGCCGTTCTGAAAATGATGGGCAAGCTATCCGCCGAGGAGCGCCCCGCCATGGGCCAGCTGGCCAACGAGGTCCGCTCCGCCCTGGAGGCGGCCATCGAGGCCGCCGCCGGCAAGCTGGAGGCCCAGGCCCTGGAGCAGCGCCTGAAGGACGAGGCGCTGGATGTGACCATCCCCGGCCGCAAGGTGAAGCTGGGGCACAAGCACCCCATGTACCTGGCCCTGGACGAGCTGAAGGACATCTTCATCGGCATGGGCTTCACCGTGCTGGACGGCCCCGAGGTGGAGCTGGCCGAGTACAACTTCGACAAGCTCAACGCCGAGGAGGGCCACCCCTCCCGGGACTGGTCGGACACCTTCTATTTTGACGCCGGCAGCCGGGTGATGCTCCGCAGCCAGACCAGCCCCATGCAGGTCCGGGCCATGGAGACCATGGAGCTGCCCATCCGCATCATCGCCCCCGGCCGGGTGTACCGCAAGGACGAGGTGGACGCCACCCACTCCCCCATGTTCCACCAGGTGGAGGGCATGGTCATCGACAAAAACGTCACCATGGCCGACCTGAAGGGCACCCTGAATACGGTGGTGGAGCAGCTGTACGGCAAGGGTACCAAGACCCGCTTCCGCCCCCACCACTTCCCCTTTACCGAGCCCTCCTGCGAGATGGACGTGCAGTGCCACAAGTGCGGCGGTGTGGGCTGCCCCACCTGTAAGGGCGAGGGCTGGATCGAGATGCTGGGCGCCGGCATGATCCACCCCAAGGTGCTGAAGATGGCCGGCATCGACCCGGAGGTCTATTCCGGCTGGGCCTTCGGCATCGGTCTGGAGCGCACCGCCATGCGCCGCTTCAAGATCGCCGACCTGCGCCTGATCTTTGAGAACGATGTTAGATTTTTAGAGCAATTCTGATTGCTTTAAAAATCAATTAGGAATTAGAAATTAGGAGTTAGGAATTGAAGCTGTCTCTTCCGCAGCTCAATTCCAAATATTCCGGCAAAACCGGACACCACAATTCCTAATTCCTAACTCCTCATTCCTAATTCAAACAAAGGGAGTTTTATCTATGAATCTATCTCGCAAGTGGCTCAGCGAGTTTGTCACCGTTGACGCCAATGATAAAGATTTTGCTGAGGCCATGACTCTGTCCGGCTCCAAGGTGGAGCTGACCCACGACCTGGGCGGGGAGACCTCCAACGTGGTGGTGGGTCAGGTCCTGTCCATGGAGCGCCACCCCGACTCCGACCACATGTGGGTGTGCCAGATCTGTGTGGGCCAGGAGGCCCCCATCCAGATCGTCACCGGGGCCTGGAACGTCCATGTGGGCGACCTGGTCCCTGTGGCCCTGCATAAGTCCACCCTGCCCGGCGGCAAGAAGATCGAAAAGGGCAAGCTCCGGGGCGTGGAGTCCAACGGGATGCTGTGCGGCCTTGCCGAGCTGGGCCTGGACACCCGTGATTTCCCCTACGCGGTCATCACCCCCGCCGCCCTGCTGAACGACTACCATCCTCTGGACAAGAACAAGCCCTCCATCCCCGCGGACATCAAGGCCGGGGACAAGGTGTTCGGCCCGGTGGTGTGCGCCAAGGTACTGGGAGGCTGCCATCCAGCCCGACGGCTCCTTCCACACCTGCCTGGACCTGGGCGGCTCCACCGCCTGCCCCGACACCCTCTGCGCCAACCTCCACGAGGGGGACCTGGTGGCTTACAACACCAAGGCCGACTCCATCTGCACCCTGGAGGACCTCCACGCCCAGCAGGCGGAGTTCCCCCACTGCATCCCCGACGGCATCTTCATTCTTCACGAGGACTGCAAGCCCGGGGACGACCTGAAGCCCGTGGTGGGTCTGGATGACCACGTGGTGGAGTTTGAGATCACCCCCAACCGCCCCGACTGTCTCTCTGTCATCGGTCTGGCCCGGGAGGCCGCCGCCACCTACGGCGTCCCCCTGCGCCTCCACCAGCCGGAGGTCAAGGGCGGGGCCGAGGGCGACCTGATGGAGCTGCTGGATGTGGAGACCCCCGCCGCCGACCTGTGCCCCCGCTACACCGCCCGGATGGTCCGCAACGTGAAGATTGTCCCCTCCCCCAAGTGGATGCGGGAGCGGCTGCGCGCCATGGGCGTGCGCCCCATCAACAACATCGTGGACATTACCAACTACGTTATGCTGGAGTATGGCCAGCCCATGCACGCCTTCGACTACCGCTATGTGAAGGGCGGTAAGATCATCGTCCGCCTGGCCGAAGAGGGCGAGGAGCTCACCACCCTGGACGGCCAGGTCCGGAAGCTCACCGCCAACCACCTGGTCATCGCCGACGATACCCGGGCCGTGGGCCTGGCGGGCATCATGGGCGGCGAGAACAGCGAGATCGCCGACGACACCGTGGACGTGGTCTTTGAGTCGGCCAACTTCGACGGCACCTGCATCCGCAAGGGCGCTCTTGCCCTGGGTATGCGTACCGAGGCTTCCGCCAAGTTTGAAAAGGGGCTGGATCCCCTGAACACCCTGCCCGCCGTGGACCGTGCCTGTGAGTTGGTGGAGCGGCTGGGCGCGGGCGAGGTCGTGGACGGCGTCATCGACATTCTGAACTACGTCCCTCAGCCCCGCACCATCCGGATGGACCCGGAGCGGGTCAATGCCCTGCTGGGCACTGATATCCCTGCCGCGGACCAATATCGGTATCTGGAGCGTGTTGGCATCGTCACCGAGGATCAAAGCTTCCCCAACAGCCCCGCCGACGTCATCATCCCCTCCTGGCGCCGCGACGTGGAGGGCATCGCCGACCTGGCCGAGGAGGTCGCCCGGTTCTACGGCTATAACAACATCCCCACCACCCTCATGCGGGGTCAGACCACCCGGGGCGGCTACTCCCCTGTTCAGGAGGTGGAGCGCACTCTGGGCCAGACCTGCCGCTCCCTGGGCTATGACGAGATCATCACTTACTCCTTCATCTCCCCCACCTACTACGACAAGATCCGCTGGGCCAAGGACGATCCCCGCCGGAACTCCATGAAAATCATGAATCCCTTGGGCGAGGACACCTCCATCATGCGCACCACGGTCCTGCCCTCCATGCTGGAAATTTTGACCCGGAATTACAACTTCCGCAACAAGTCCGCCCGCCTGTATGAGCTGGGCCGCACCTATTTCCAGCGGGAGGACGGCATGGCTGACGAGCCCAAGGTGCTCTCGGTGGGCGGTTATGGCGACGGAATGGACTTCTTCGTCCTGAAAGGCGCGGTCCAGTCCATTCTGGACTCCATCCGCATCTCTGACGCCGCCTATGAGGCGGTCCGGGACAACCCCTCCTACCACCCCGGCCGCTGCGCCCGGATCCTGGTGGGCAGCCGTGAGGTGGGCGTATTCGGCCAGATCCATCCCCTGGTGGCTCAGAACTATGGTGCGGACGCGGATCTCTACTGCGCGGAGCTGTCCTTTGACGCCCTGTGCGCCGCCAAGGGGGCCGATCCCCAGTACGTCCCCCTGCCCAAGTTCCCCGCTGTGACCCGCGACATCGCTGTGGTCTGCGGCGAGGAGATCACCGTTGGAGCCCTGGAGTCCGCCATCAAAGAGGGGGCCCACGGTCTGCTCAAGGAGGTCAAGCTGTTCGACATCTACCGGGGCAAGGGCGTGGCCGAGGGCAAAAAGTCCGTGGCCTTCAACCTGGTCCTCCGGGCTGACGACCGCTCCCTCACCGCCGAGGAGGCCGACAACGATGTAAAGGCCATTCTGGCGACCCTGGAAGCCAAGTGCGGCGCAGTGCTGCGCTGAGCGCTTCCCATCACGCCATGGACGTCTTCAACACAGGACGCGATCAATAAGACAGCCAACAGCCACAGCAAGCGAAACGATGCTGTGGCTGTTCCTGTATTGTTCCCGCTGTGCGACGCTATGGGACCGGACGGACCTGCAACTCTTAATTTGTGAACGGAGAGGAGCTCGTGGCAATGGAATTGCGAAAAGCAGAACCAAACGAGGCCGAAGGATGCTATCAATGCATCGAGGACGCGAGAGACTATCATCAATCTTTGGGCTTTGAGCAGTGGCGCCCTGATTATCCTACGCAGCAGACCATTCTTGAGGATATTTCTCAAAATATTGGGTACACCTTTGTCCATGAAAAGGAGCTCATCGGCTACTGCTGCATTATGATCGGTGACGAACCTGCGTATCAGACAATAGAAGGCGCATGGAAAACGGATCGTCCCTATGCCGTGGTCCACCGCATGGCCTTCCATCAAAAGTCGAGGGGCGGAGGGTTCTCCAAGGCCGCTTTTGACTTGATCAAAGCGCTGTGCCTATCCCGTCATATCAGCGCCATCAGAGTGGACACACAGGAGAAAAACACCGTCATGCAGCATATACTTCTGAGAGAAGGCTTTCAGTACTGCGGTCTTATTCAATTCGGCGGCGGGCCCAAATTGGCATACGAGTGGGATCTATAAATTCCGGTCCATCGGGGATGCAGGGAGCTGCTGTCGAAAAGAGCCCGGGGCGATTCCCCGGGCTCTTTTCCAAAGTGTCTATCTGCGGTCCTCCAACAGCTTGTTCAGCTCCTGCATGAAGGTATTGATGTCCTTGAACTGGCGGTAGACCGAGGCAAAGCGCACATAGGCCACCTCATCCACCTTTTTCAGCCGCTCCATCACCAGCTCGCCGATCATGGCGGAGCTGACCTCCCGCTCCATCTCATTTTGAAGGACCTGTTCGATCTCTGTGACCAGTTCCTCCAGAGTATTCACCGAGACAGGGCGCTTCTCACAGGCGCGGATCAGGCCGCTCATCACCTTATTCCGGTCGAAGCTCTGGCGGCTTCCGTCTTTCTTCACCACCACCAGGGGCAGACTCTCCATCATCTCGTATGTGGTGAACCGCTTGTGGCAGGACAGGCACTCCCGCCGGCGGCGGATGCTGGCCCCCTCATCCGCGGGCCGGGAATCCACCACCTTGCTCTCTAAATACGCACAGTAAGGACATTTCATCGCACGCTTCCTCCAGTCCAAGGATCTGTTATAGCGGTAGTGTACCACATTTTTTCTCCCTGTGGTACCCCAAAATCTGATTTTTTCTCCCTGCCGCCCCGATCTGTGCTATAATGGCCCCATCCAATTCTGAAAGGAAGCTGATCCCATGAATGAGACCCTGACCACCCTGAAAACGCGGAGGAGCATCCGCCGCTACCGCCCGGAACAGGTCCGACCCGAGACGCTGGACACCATTCTGGAGGCGGGGACCTACGCCCCCTCCGGCATGGGGAAGCAGTCCGCCGTGATGGTCGTGGTCCAGAAGCCGGACACCATTGCCCTGCTCTCCCGCCTGAACGCGGAGATCCAGGGCCGCCCCGGCACCGACCCCTTTTACGGCGCCCCCACGGTGGTCGTGGTCCTGGCTGACGGCGAGAATTACAACTGGATGCGGGACGGCGCGCTGGTCATGGGCAATCTGATGAACGCCGCCTGGTCCCTGGGGGTAGGCTCCTGCTGGATCAACCGGGCGCTGGAGCTGTTCGACCGCCCGGAGGGCAAGGAGCTGCTGGCCCGTTGGGGGCTTCCGGTCACCCTTCGCGGCGTGGGCAACTGTATCCTGGGCTATCCGGAGGGGGACGTCCCTACCCCCAAGCCCCGGAAGCCGGACTACATCGTCCGGGTCTGAGTGCTGCCGGCTCCGGGCCGTTCTGATTTTCCCTCCCGCCGCATATCACTGAACCACCGGGCCCTGTCCTCCGGACAGGGCCCGGCTTTCTTTGGAGGTGATATGCTTGTCCCTTCTCGCCCGTGCGGCCGACGCCCTGTGGGACCCCTGGCTGCTGGGGTTCTTTCTCCTCACCGGGCTGCTGCTGTCCCTGGGCTGCGGCTTTTTCCCCCTGTTCCGGGTCCGGCTGTGGCTGTCCGCCACCTTGGGCTCTCTGTTCCGTCCCCGGGACCGCCCGGTCCGGGGGATCTCCTCCCTCCAGGCCCTGAGCACCGCCCTGGCCTCCACCATCGGCACCGGCAGTATCGCCGGGGTGGCCGCGGCCATCTATCTGGGCGGCCCCGGTGCGGTATTCTGGATGTGGGTCTCCGCGCTGCTGGGCATGGCCACCAGCTGTGTGGAGAAGCTGCTGGCCGTCCGCTACCACTGCCCCTCCCCGGACGGAGGGTGGCAGGGCGGACCCATGTACTATCTGCGGGATGGGCTCCACTGCCCCGTCCTGGCCGCCTGGTTCGCCCTGGCCTGCCTCCCCGCCACCCTGGCGGGGGGTAACCTGATCCAGTCCGGCTCCATCGCCTCCGCCCTCCACGCCGCCCTGGGCTGGGACCGGCTGGCGGTGGGACTTGGCACCGCCCTGCTGGCCGGGCTTATCCTGACCGGCGGGATGGGCCGCGTGGCCCGGGTGGCCCAGCGACTGGTCCCGGCCATGGCCCTGCTCTATCTGGGCAGCGGGCTGGCCGTCCTGCTGCTCCGCCGGGAGCAGCTGCCCCGCGCCCTGGCCCTGATTTTCTCCAGCGCCCTCTCCCCTTCCGCCGCCCTGGGCGGCGGCGCGGGCTATACCCTGCTCACCGCCCTGCGCCACGGGGTGGCCCGCGGGGTATTCACCAACGAGGCTGGGCTGGGCACCTCCGCCATGGCCCACGGAGCCGCACAGGTGGACCACCCCGCCCGCCAGGGGATGTGGGGGATCTTCGAGGTGTTCTGCTCTACCCTGGTGGTGTGCACCGTCACCGCCCTGGTCATCCTGGTCAGCGGAGCCTACGACCCGGAGGCGGCCCTGGCACAGCTTCAAACAGGGGTGGTCCCAGACGCCGCTATGGGCGTCCCCCTCACCGCCCGGGCTTTCTCCTCCGTCCTGGGGCCCGCCGGGACCTGGGCGGTGTCCCTCAGCCTGATTCTCTTCGCCTTCTCCTCCATTCTGGGCTGGAGCTGCTACGGACAGCAGAGCCTCCGTTTTCTCACTGGAGGGGACCGCCTGCTCCCCACCTACCGGGCAGTGTTCCTTCTGTGCACCGTTCTGGGGGCGGTGGCAGACGTCTCGCCCCTGTGGCAGCTGGTGGACCTGTGCAACGCGCTGATGGCCCTGCCCAATCTGGCCGCCATTCTGCTGCTGGCCCCCAGGGCCCTGTCCTGTCTGGCGGAGTGGGAGCGCGCGCAGACGGCCCCCTGAACAAAAGCGGCCCCCGGACTCCTTGGCGGAGCCCGGGGGCCGCTTGCTGCTCTTCTTTGGTCAATCCCGGCGTCTGCCCAGGAACCGGAGCAGGTACAGGAACAGGTTGACGAAATCCAGATAGAGCTGGAGGGCGGCGAAGATGGACGCCTTTTCCAGCATATCGGGGTAGCCGGCGTAGTAGTGGTAAAACGCCCGGATCCGCTGGGTGTCATAGGCGGTATAGCCCAGGAACACTGCGATGCCGATGAGACAGGATATACTGTCAAAGAGGCTCAGCGCAGGGATGAACAGGCTGATCACGCCAAAAATCACCAGAAAGAGCAAACCGGAAAACAGGATCGGACGGATGCCGGAGAGGTCCCGCCCGGTCAGGCGGCCATAGGCCGCCAGTACCCCAAAATAAAGGGCGGTGGCCAGGAAGGCGAACACCAGGCTGGTCAGATCGTAGATCAGCAGATAGATGGACATGGTGAAGCCGAACAGGGCTGAAAAAATCAGGAACATAGTCCGGGCAGCGGCCACGCTCATCTGCCCGATTCTCCTGACCATCACAAAGGACAGGATCAGGGTGGCGATCAGGACGATCACTTGGACCGCGGGGATCAGGATCAGGGCATAGATCGTGGCGTTGGTGAGCCAGCACAGCACCGCCACTCCGAAGGTCACCATCAGCCCCAGGACCATCCAGAGGAAGGTACGGGCGGTGTATTCCCCCTCGCTGATTCCGTGGGCAGAGGAGCCATAGCTTCGGTCAAACTCATAGGGATCAAAACTCATACGGATACGCTCCTTTCATACGAGACAGCGTTTCTTACTTTGATTCCGGGTTGGCCCCATTATACTGGAGCGCAGGAAAAAAAGCAACTGTTTTCCCCGCTATCCGCTCAACCTCCAAAGGCCAGGCGGTAAAAATCGCTGTTCAGGATCTTCTCTGTACAGCCCAGCTTGTACTGAACGGTCCGCTTCATGGCGTCCACATAGGCCGCCTGCTCCTCCGGCGTCATAGTTCCCCCCTCCGCCGGGGTGAAGGTCTGGGTGTAGCGGTCATAAAATCCCCGGTCTGTCAGCCAGCTCCGGGAGCTGAAGATCACCAGCCCCGGCGCGTCGGACAGCAGATCCGACCCGGCCAGCATCCGGGAGTCATACTCCAAGCCCAGCAGGTTGGAGACGGTGGGCAGGATGTCCACCTGTCCGCAGGGCTTGTCCACCACCACCGGCTCCTCCATCCCGGCGGCCCACAGGATCAGAGCGCTGCGGTAGACGTCGAAGTTGACGCTCCTCTCATCCAGCCGCTCCATATCCTCCGAACTGCCAAAGCTCTGCCCGGACAGCTCCTCCAGCGTGTCCACATTGAAATAGGGGATGTGGTCGGCACAGGCCACGATCAGGGTATTGTCCAGCTCGCCCGCCTGCTCCAGTCCGTCCAGCAGAGTCTGGAGCATCCGGTCCGCCTCAATGGCGGTGGCCAGATATGCCTTTGTAGTCTCACTGTACGGCAGGGGCTCCACCAGATCCCGGTACTTCGACGCCACCCGGTTGAAGTTGTAGGGCATGTGTCCGCTGATGGTCATGTAGTACACATGGAAGGGGCTGTCCAAAGAGAGATAGTCCTCCATGCTGGTCTTGGCCACATAGACATCGGACTGGGGCCAGGCATAGGTGCTCCCGTCCGCTGTCATCTCCAGCTCCAGCCCCGTTTGGTACTGCTTCCAGGTGTAGCCCAGGTTGGTGTGGGAGGCATACCGCCCGTACATATCCTCATTTCCGTGGTAGCCCAGCACCGTATATCCCAGCGCCCCCAGCTGACGGGCCAGGCTGAAGCGGCAGTCCGTGTACCGCACCCCGGTCTCCTTCATGGTGATGGGGTTGCCCGCCTTGGGGTACAGACCCAGCAGGTTCTGACACTCCCCGCCGGAGGTGCTGGTATAGTGCAGGGGGGTATAAAAATTGGGGAACACAAAGCCCTCATGGGTCAGCCGGTACAGGGTGGGGGTGAGCTCCGGGTCGATGGCGTAGCCGGAGAAGCCCTCGATGCTCAGCTGGATGACATTGTACCCCCGAAATCGTCCGGTGTATTCATTCTTCTTCGTCGGCGCCACACTGTCAAAGTAACGGGCCAGCCAGGCCGCGTCCTCGCTCTCCGCGCCCGCCGCCAGGGCCTCCAGATCCACCTCCATCACATTAGGGGACCGGTCCGTCTCCTCCGGCTGGGGCTGCGGCTCCTCTCCCTCCGGGGGCTGAAGCTCCGGGCCTTCCAGGCCGGAGAAGTCCTCCCCCAGATCGTTTCGGGCCGGGACCACAGCGTGCTGCACATCCAGCCGGAGCATGGTCCACAGGCCCAGCTGCTCCACCTGGTCCTCGATGTTCACATCCGAGTGATACAGCAGCCTGGGCGTCAGGTCCCCCCGCCAGGGCAGATACAGGGCCCCCACCCCCAGCAGATGGACCGCCGCCGCGCCGCACAGCAGTCCCGCCGCCCGGCGGGCCGCCCGCTCCCCATCGGGGAACAGCCGCAGGCGGAAGACCGCCGCCAGGACCGCCGGAAGGAGCATCAGGACCAGGATGGGCAGACTCTGCCAGATCCCACGCCAAGTCGCCCCCCAGTAGTCCATCAGGTCGTTGTTCACTGCCGTGTCCGCCATGCTGAACAGGGGATAGAAAGACTGCATCACCGTTTTGCAAACCAGCTCCCCGCCATAGATCAGCCCCAGCAGGCCGGCCAGCACACAGGCGATCCTCCGCCGCCACTTCCCGGGGAACAGCTCCAGTCCCGCGCCGCACACCAGCCCCGCCGCCAGGGCAAAGGCCGCGGAGATGGGGAGATACCGCAGGCTGTGCCCTGCCGCCAGGCGCAACACCAGTTCCAGCCACAGGAACACGCCCGGAAAAAACAGCATGGTCCCCCATGCGCTCCCCTCCGCCGGCATGTGGGTCTCCCGCCGCCCGGATACACGCAGCCTGTCTAACATCATCCCGCTCCCTCCCGTACAGGCAGGGCCTTCCGGTCCGACTGTACCCCTTTTTTACAGGATTATAACATACATTTTTCCCGATTACGACATTTCCCCCTGAAATGGGCAAAAAATACCGCCTCGCATCGGACCCGTACAGGGCCCGACACGCGGCAGTATGATCACCGGTATTTCAAATCAGACGGATCACTCCGTCCACCTGGCGAGGGATCAGGTTCATCCGTTGAAGGATGGGGAGCAGAGCCTGGAACAGAAAATACAGCACCGCCGCCTTGGGCAGGATTGTCACCATATTTTTTGCCATGCTTGGGATGAACCAGCCCCAGTAGACTCCACCCCGCACGACCGTGCTCCAAATCGACCCCAGTCCTGCATTCACTAGCAGGTTGACCAGCAGATTCGCCGCCACCAAACGCACCACGGTGATCCGCCGGCGAAAAAAGCACAATGCATAGACCAGTACTCCGACCATAGTTGACAGGGTATAGCCTGGGAAAAAATCCCCGGTTGGGTGGAGGATAAAGCCCAGGATGTCCTCCACAAAGCCAAAGACCAGCCCCATCACCGGACCACACACCAGGGCGCACAGCGACCTTGAAAGGAAACCCCAAGTGAGCTTCGTGTGGGCGATGGGAATGCCAGGAATCATGGAGAGGGCCCGGGTTACCGCCACCATCAGTGCGGCAAAAACCAGCAGCTTTAGGCTGGACATGGCTGCACTGGCCTCCCGCCAGTAGGCGGGGGTAAAGGGCGTACGGTACAGGTTCAGGGGGAGATGGTTGTGTTTCATCAGCAAAAAACCTCCTTCTATGCTGTGGCAGCCCGTGTTCGGGTATGCCGCACAGAAGGAGGATCATCAAATTTTCACCCTGCCATGCGACAGCGGGATGCGGATCACCCACTGCCGCCCCCTCCCCACTGGGAGGGCGCTGTTCGTCCGGCGGACAACTCCCCGTCCCGCCGGCACTGAAGGTCCCACAAAGGGACCTGCACAGGTGACCCTACTCTGCCAGCTGTCAGTTTACTCCTTTCTCCTCCAAAAAGCAAGACAAACGGTATATTTTTTCAAAAAAGTTCCTCTGTCCTTGCCCAACGTCAAAACTTGTGGTATCCTTTTGTGCGGGATTCCGGAAGGAGGTACATCCATGAAACAGCTCCAACCCTCTGAAACGCTTCCAGTCGGCCTTCTGCTGGCTCTGGCCGGCGGTCTGCTGGACGGGTACAGCTATCTCAACCGCGGCCAGGTCTTTGCCACCGCGGAGACCGGCAACATCGTCCTGATGGGGATCAACCTGGCCCAGGGGCAGCTGGACCAAGCCCTGCACTATCTGCTCCCCATTCTGGCCTTCGCCCTGGGGGTTCTGGCGGCGGAGCAGCTCCGGCGCAGATTTGGGGACAGTACCCGCCTCCACTGGCGGCTGCCCCTTCTGCTGGCCGAGTGTGGCGCCATCCTGCTGGTCTCCTGCCTGCCCTGCGGCCCACTGGACCCCCTGGCCAACATCATCATCTCCTTCACCAGCGCCCTCCAGGTGGAGTCCTTCCGAAAGTTTCAGGGCTGCGGCTGCGTCACCACGATGTGTACTGGCAATCTGCGCAGCGGGACGGAGCATCTGTTCCACTGGTTCTTCCACCGGGAGGGGACCGCACTGGAGAAGGTCCGGGTCTACTATGGACTGATTGGTTCCTTCATCGCCGGGGCGGTGCTCAGCGGCCTGCTCACCCCTCTGTTTGCCGGCCGGACCATCCTGGCCGCCCTCGTCCCCCTGCTGTCCGCCTTCCTCATCATGCTCCGTGGGGAAAAACGTGTATAACCCCCCTCCGTCTTCCCATCCAGGTCCCATTTTGATCAGAAAGCGCTGGGCAAAACCGCCCCATTTACGGTTTTGTCCAGCGCTTTTTTCTTCTTTTCCTGTTTGACAGAACTCTGCCCGCCGCCGGAAGCCCCGGGACGCTCCCTTAGCGCGGCGTCAGACCCTCTCCCCCACGATCTTTTGATAGTTGGCCTGGTCGGTGTCCCCCTCCGTGCTGATGCACAGCACCCGGGAGCTCTCGTTCAGCCCCAGGGACCACCGCAGGTCCTCCAGCTTCTCCTCATGCAGGATGGCGGACAGGACACCCACGCCCACCGCCCCCGACTCGCCGGACACCACTGCCGGGTCCCCCGGCTCCGGCCGGCCCAGCAGGCGCATCCCCATGGCGGAGTACTCGTCCGAGCAGGACAGGAAGGCCGCCGCGCCGGGGCTGATGATCTCCCAGCTGATGGTGCACGGCTCGCCGCAGCAGAGCCCGGCCATCATGCTGTTCATCTCCCCGGTGACCGGATGGATCTTCCCATCCGCCGCCCGGGCGCTCCGGTACAGGCAGTCCGCCCGGTCAGGCTCCACGATGCAGGTGATGGGGCAGTCCTTCCCAAGGCGCGCGGCAAAGCTGCCCAGTATGGCCCCCGCGAAGCTGCCCACTCCGGCCTGGAGGAACAGGTGGGTGGGCATCTGTCCGCCCAAGTCCTCCAGCTGCTGGAACAGCTCCCAGGCGATGGTGGTGTAGCCCTCCATGATCCAGGCGGGGATCTCCTCGTAGCCCGGCCAGGCGGTATCCTGCACCAGGATCCAGCCGTGCTCCTTCCCCATCCGGTTGGCCAGCCGCACCGCGTCGTCATAGTTCAGGTCGGTGATCTCCGCCTGGGCCCCCTGGGCCCGGATGTTGTCCAGCCGCTCCCGGGCACTGCCCTTGGGCATATAGACTACCGATTTGTGGCCCAGCTGCCGAGCCGCCCAGGCCACGCCCCTTCCGTGGTTGCCGTCCGTAGCAGTGACAAAGGTGAGCTCTCCCAGCTTCTCCCGGACCTCCGGCGCCATCAGGGCCTCAAAGGTGAGCTTCTCCTCCGGCCAACCCAGCCGCTGCCCCAGGCAGCGGGCCATGGCATAGCTACCGCCCAGGGCCTTGAAGGCGTTCAGGCCGAACCGCCTGGACTCGTCCTTCACCAGCACCTGAGCCACGCCCAGCCTTTGGGCCAGATGGTCCAGAGAGACCAGGGGCGTAGGCGCATAGCCCGGGATCGTCTGATGAAAGCGGCTGGCCCGCTCCAGCGCCCCGCCGTCGGTCATGGAGAGGGCCGTGTTCGGGATCTCTCCCTTTTGATTGATATAATAGTTCAGTGCCATGCTCATTCCTCCCCGTCCAGGACCGCCACCGCCCGAATGGGGGAGCCGTCCGCATCCTGATACCGCAGGGGCAGGGCAAACAGCGTGAACAGCCCATCTCCGATCTGGTCCAGATTGGCCAGATTCTCCATGACCACCAGGTCGTGATCCTGGAACAGACGCCGGTGGATACTCAGGTAGGCGTCAGCAATGGGGTCCACCCCGATGGTATCCAAGCCCACGCCCTTTTTCCCGCTCTGGAGCAGGTAGTCCACGATCCCCTGATCGATACAGGGATAGTCCCCAAAATAGCGTTCTGTCCCCCAGTACCTGCCCCATCCGGTGTGAAACAGCAGAAATTCCGCCTGGTCTGCCAGGGGGCGCACCCGCTCCACTGCGGAGAAGGGGACGCGCTCTCCCTCCCTCAGCTCTGGACAGTGGATCACCAGCGCCCGTCCGATGAACTGTTCCACCGGAAACTGATCCAGCGTGGTCCGTCCCGCAAACAGATGGGCCGGCGGATCCATGTGGGTCCCGGTGTGGGAGTACATGGTCAGCAGAGTCTCTTGAAAGCCATCCCGCTCATAGGTGTTGGCAGGCTGGAGCCTGGGAGGCTCTGTGCCGGGGTAGACCGGCATTTCCCGGGAAATCAGGTGTGTCAGGTCCATGCATCTCATGGTATCTCCTCCATTTCTTTGCCCGACGCCTCGATTATATCATATCTGCCGCCTGGACACCACCCACTTCACACAAATGCTGTGCCGGAGCACAGCATTTTTGTCATCGCATCCATTATTTTACCACTACGTTTTCCCCGCCCAGACGCTCCTTCAGGTCCTCCACCAGGGCGGGATGGATCTGGCACCGGGTGCCCACACGCTTTTTGCAGTCCTCGAAATAGAGCACCGCCTGGCTCTCCCCTGGGAAGAAGGACAGGGCCAGCTTCACCTTCCGCAGCCGCGGGTCCTCCCGGCAGGGCAGGCGGAGGTACAGCCGCTGTCCGGCTGGCTGAGCCTTCCCATCCAGGTCCCCCAGGGGGCGGATGGCGTCCACCATGAGCTGGGGCTCCTTCTCATCCCGCACAGAGATCTTTCCATTGACCAGGATGGCGCTGTTTTCCCGGATGTATCCCCCGCTCTCATTGAGCACCCGGGAGAAGCACAGCAGCTCTATGGAGGCGGTGTCGTCCTCCAGATCCACATAGGCCATGAGGGTGTTGTTCCGGGTGGTGCGGGTCTTGTAGGTAGAGATCACCCCGGCCACGGCGACCTGCTCCCCGTCCCGATAGCGGGCAGGGCCGTCCTCCCGGCTGAAATCGCTCAGAATGGAGCCGATGGTCACCGCTCCCACCGCCCGGGCCGCCTCCCGATAGGCGTCCATGGGGTGGCCAGACAGGTACAGGCCGGTGACCTCCTTTTCCATCGTCATCCGCTCCTGGGGGCTGTACTCCGGAATGTCCGGCAGATGGAGGGCGGGCAGGGCGGCCTGCTCCTCGCCTCCCCCCATCCCGAACAGGTCCAGCTGGCCCTCCAGGTTCCGCTTCCGGCTGGCGGCAAGGCCGTCCAGCACCTGTCCAAAGACCTCCATCAGCTGGGAGCGCCGACAGCCCATCCGGTCGAAGGAACCGGACTTGATCAGGCTCTCCAGCACCCGCCGGTTCAGGTCCCGGTCGAACACCCGGTCGCAGAAGTCCATAAAATCTGTAAAGGGTCCGCCCTTGCTCCGCTCCTCCAGCAGGCCGTTGATCACATTTCGGCCCACCCCTTTCAGGGCCACCAGGCCGAAGCGGATCCCCCCATCTGAGACGGTAAAGTCCGCCTGGGACTCGTTCACGTCCGGCGGCAGCAGCTCAATGCCGCACTCCCTGCATTCGGCGATGTACTCCGCCACCTTCTCGCTGGAGTCCAGCACGGAGGTGAGCAGAGCGGCCATATACTCCTTGGGGTGGTGGTATTTGAACCACGCCGTCTGATAGGCCACCACGGCATAGCACACGGCGTGGGCCTTGTTGAAGGCGTACTCGGCGAAGGCGTCGATCTCCTCATAGATGGCCTTGGCGGCGTCCTCCGGGATGCCGTTGGTGATACAGCCCGCGATCCCCCGGGACGGGTCCCCATAGATGAAAAACTGCCGCTCCCGCTCGATCTCCTTGCGCTTTTTCTTGCTCATGGCCCGGCGGACCATATCGGCCTGTCCCAGGGAGTAGCCGGCCAGCTGCTGGAAAATCTGGAGCACCTGCTCCTGATAGACGATGCACCCATAGGTGTTGGACAGGATGGGCTTGAGGGCCGGGTGCTTATAGGTGATCTTTCCCGGGTTCTGCTTGCAGGCGATGAACCGGGGGGATGGAGTCCATGGGGCCTGGGCGGTACAGAGCGATGATGGCGGTGATGTCCTCGATGGTCTGGGGCTTCAGGCCCACACACACGCCGGTCATGCCGGCGGACTCCATCTGGAACACGCCCGAGGTCTTTCCCTCCCCCAGCATGGCCATCACGGCGGGATCATTTTCCTGAATATCAGCAAGGGTAAAGCCAGACTCTTTTTCACGCACCATGCGCACCGCGTCGTCCAGGATGGTCAGGTTCCGCAGGCCCAAGAAGTCCATTTTCAGCAGGCCCAGCTCCTCCAGCGTGGTCATAATGTACTGAGTGACCGGCAGGCCGTCATTGGTCGCCAGGGGCACATAGTCCACCACCGGCCGGTTGGTGATGACCACGCCGGCGGCGTGGGTGGAGGTGTTCCGGGGCATCCCCTCGATGGCCCGGGCGGTGTCGATCAGCTTGCGCACCTGGGGATCCCCGTCATAGGAATCCTTCAGCTGCTTGGACAGCTTCAGGGCATCCTCCAGGGTGATATGGAGGGCCCCCGGCCCGCTGGGGATCTGCTTGGCGATGGCGTCCACATCGGCATAGGGCATATTCAGCACCCGCCCTACGTCCCGCACCGCCCCGCGGGCCGCCATGGTGCCGAAGGTGACGATCTGGGCCACATGGTCGCTGCCGTATTTTCTGTTGACATAGTCAATGACCTCCTGCCGCCTGCGGATGCAGAAGTCGATGTCAATATCAGGCATGGAAACGCGGTCCGGATTGAGGAACCGCTCGAAGTACAGGCCATATTTTATGGGATCCAGGTCGGTGATATTCAAACAGTAGGACACCATGGAACCCGCCGCCGAACCGCGCCCCGGTCCCACCGGGATCCCGTTTCCCTTCGCGTACGCGATGAAGTCAGACACAATGAGGAAGTAGTCCACAAAGCCCATCTTCTTGATCATGCCCATCTCATATTCCAGCTGCTTCCGGTACTGCTCCGGCTGCCCCGGATACCGCCGGGCAAAGCCCTTCCAGCACAGGTCCCGGAAGTAGGCCTCCCCGTCGTCATAGCCCTCCGGCAGCTGGAAGTGGGGCAGATGGTATTTGCCGAACTCAAACTCCACATTGCACAGCTCCGCGATGCGGGCGGTGTTCTCCAGCGCCTCAGGAGCATCGGGGAAGAGCTCCGCCATCTCCGCCTCGCTCTTGACATAGAACTCCTGGGTCTCAAACTTCATCCGCCCGGGATCGTCCAGCGTCTTGCCCATCTGGATGCACATGAGGATGTCCTGCATCTCCGCATCCTCCCGCCGGAGGTAGTGGGCGTCGTTGGTGGCGATCAGGTTGATTCCTGTCTCCTCATGGAGGCGCAGCAGGCCCCCGTTTACCTGCCGCTGGACCGGGATGCCGTGGTCCTGGAGCTCCAGATAGTAGCCGTCCTCCCCAAACAGCTCCCGCATCTCCAGGGCGGCCTCCTTTGCCTTCTCATAGTCCCCCGCCATCAGCAGCTTGGGGACCTCTCCCCCCAGGCAGGCGGAGCAGGCGATCAGTCCGCCGCAGTGCTCCCGCAGCAGGTCCAGGTCGATGCGCGGCTTAATGTAAAAGCCCTCCAGAAACGCCTGGGAGACCATGTAGGACAGATTGCGGTAGCCCTCTTCGTTCCGGCACAGGAGCACCAGGTGGGAGAAGGCGGCGTCAAACTCGTGGACCTTCTGAAAGCGGGTGCGGCCCCGGGGGGCCACATAGACCTCGCAGCCGATGATGGGCTTGATCCCCGCCTCCCGGCAGGCCCTGTAAAAGTCGATTGCCCCGTACATGACGCCGTGATCGGTGATGGCTACCGCGTCCTGCCCCAGCTCCTTCACCCGCTCCACCAGCTTTTTGATCCGGCAGGCTCCGTCCAGAAGGGAAAATTCCGTATGCAGATGTAGATGGACAAAGGACATGGTGCAGTTCTCCTTCCCCCCGCAGCGGCAGACGCCGCCTATCGCTGTAAAGGTATATTCCTGTCTATTGTTTGAGAATCATTTATTTTTCCGTCGTCCGGCCGCCAGCTGGCACAGCCGTACCAGAAGATACCCCAGGGCGGCCCCCAGAAAATTCAAAATGGAGTCGTCCACATCGGCGGCCCCGGTGGCGGTGACCCACTGGAGCCACTCCACCCCCACCGCAGTCAGAGCGCACAGGGGCAGGCAGGCCCAGAAATGCCGCATGGTCCGGAACAGGACAGGCAGCAGCATCCCCAGGGGGACCATGATGACCACGTTGCCCAGCAGATTCATGATGCTCACCGGACTGCCGGTGTTGTGGTAAAACCGCACATAGCTGCGGATGGTGTGGAAGGGCTCCAGATTGACGCTTCCGCCCCACACACGGTCCAGCTGGAACAGCCCTCCGAAGAACAGAAGGACCGAAAGAATGGCCAGATAATAGAGGAATAGGGCCCAAAGTGCCCCCCGCAGATACCGGCCTCTCGCTCCCCGGGGCAGGGACCGGAGCCGCAGGGCCACCCCTATCCCCGCTAAAAGCACGGTGCCCGCCGGGACCGCCGCCTGGAGGAGCATATCCAACTGGCCGCCCAGAAGCAGCCACACCAGATTGACCAGTATCGCCGCTGAATAGCAAAGGATGTGAAGCATCTTCCCTTTATATATCCTCCACCTGACCGCCCAACTCCACCAGCTTCCGCAGCCGGTGGTTCAGGGCAGATTTTGTCACCGGGGGACTGCACTGCTCCGCCAGCTGGGCCAAGGTGTCCTCCGGGTGGGCCGCCCGGAGCCGGGCTGCCTCCTGAAGCTTGTCCGGGAGGGTCTCCAGCCTGCCGGAGCGCTCCAGCCGCCGGATGGCCTCCAGCTGTCCCTGGGCGGCCTCCACCACCTTGTCCAGATTGGCGGCGTCGCAGTTCACCCGGCGGTTCACGCTCCCCCGCAGGTCCTTCTCCAGCTTGGCTGTCATCACGTCCATGGCAGCCACCGGCGCGCCGATGGCGGTAAGAAAGTCCTCGATGTACTCGCTCTGCTTGAAATAGATCACGGAGTTTCCCTTCCGGTCGGCGTCCTTGGGGGCGAACTCCTCCTCCCGCAACAGGGCCAGCATCTCCCGGCTGACGCTGCGGTGGGAGGTGGCCAGCTCCAGGTGGTAGCCCTTCCGGGGGTCGGTCACCGAGCCGCCGGACAGGAAGGCCCCCCGGAAGAAGGCCGCCCGGCAGCAGGACTCCTCCAGGGCCGCGAAGTTGATATGCAGCGCCAGGGCCTCCGGGTCCACCCCATAGGTCTGGTGGATGAGCCGCAGCTTGTCCGGCGCCTGGATGGAAAACACCCGCTTGCCCTCCCCCTCCGGAAGCCGGTCAAAGGACAGGCGGAACGCCTTTCGGAACAGTGCGGGCAGCCGCTGGGCAAAGGCCTCGTGCTCTGTAACGATGCGTATCTCACTGCCGCAGAAGGTATTGCAGTACAGCAGCACCCCGTATGCCTCCGCCTGGGCACAGCATTTCCGGCTCAGCCCCGCCCGGCACAGCTCATTTTTTACCTCTCCGCCAAAGGTCATGCCCTCACTCCTCAATGATATAGCGCTCCTTCCCCCGGAAGATCCGCACCGCCCGCTGGCGGTAGATCTCCAGCACCGCCGCCGCCAGCTTGTCCGGGTCATGCCGGGCAAAGTTGCCTCCCTCCGAGGCCACCGGCCGCTCCACCAGCTCCAGGCCCATGGCGGCGACCCGCTCCCGGTCCACCGCCAAGGGCACGGCGTCCTCCGCCCGGTACCGCTCCACCAGTCCCGCCTGGACCGGGGCCGAATTGGCCAGGCACAGGTCCACCAAGCCGGGAGCCCCGTGGTTCATCAGCGCCTCCAGGTGGTCGCCGGCGGTGTAGCCCTCCGTCTCTCCGTCCTGGGTCATAATGTTGCATACATAGATCTTCAGGGCGTCCGACTGGGCGATGGCCTCTGGCACCCCCTCCACCAGCAGATTGGGGATCACGCTGGTGTAGAGGCTCCCCGGCCCCAGCAGGATCAGGTCCGCCTCCCGGATGGCCTCCAGCGCGGAGGGCAGGGCCCTGGGCCGCTCCGGGATCAGGGCCACATGGTGGATCCGGCAGTCCTGCTGCTTTTTGAAGTCATAGATCTTGGACTCCCCCACCACCCGGGTGCCGTTCTCAAAGACAGCCTCCAGCTGTACATCGGCGCTGGTCACAGGGATCACCCGGCCGGTGATGGCCAGCACCTGGCTCATCTGAGAGACCGCCTCCTCAAAGGAGCCGGTCACCCCGTTCAGGGCGGCCAGGATCAGGTTGCCGAAGGACTGCCCGGCCAGCGCCCCCTCAGTGAACCGGTAGGTGAGCAGCCGCTGCATGATAGGCTCCACATTGGCCAGGGACTCCATGCAGTGGCGGATGTCCCCCGGAGGGGGCATCCCCATGTCCCGGCGGAGCATCCCGGAGCCGCCTCCGTCATCCGCCACCGTCACCACCGCGGTGAGGTTCCGGGTATAGTTTTTCAGCCCCCGCAGCATGGTGGACAGGCCGGTGCCGCCGCCGATGGCGACGATGCGCGGCCCGCGCTCCCACTGCTGGCTGTTGGGAATGGGTTCCAGCATGGCATTTTCCTCCTCTTGCCGGTCAGATCCGGCCCAGGTCCCGGTGGACCTCCCCCACGGGATAGCCCTCCTGCCGGACGGCCTCCGCCAAGGCGTGGGCCACCGCCACCGAGCGGTGACGCCCCCCGGTGCAGCCCACCGCGATGGTCAGCGAGGTCTTGCCCTCCTCCACATACCGCGGCAGCAGATAGGCGACAAAGTCCATCAGGCGGCGGAGAAACTCCTGGCTCTGAGGGGCAGACAGGGCATAGTCCCGCACCCCGTCATCCAGTCCGGTGCGGGGCCGCAGCTCCGCCACATAGTAGGGGTTTGGCAGAAAGCGCACATCAAAGACCAGGTCAGCCTCCATCGGGATGCCGTGCTTGAAGCCGAAGGAGGTCACCCGCACCTCCATGGACCGCTCCGCCGGCCCCCGGGCAAACAGCTGCAGCAGCTTCGCCCGCAGCCCCCGGGCGGTGAGACCGGAGGTGTCGATGATGTGGGCCGCCCGCTCCCGCAGCGGGGACAGCATCCGCCGCTCCAGGGCGATGGCCTCCTCCAGCGAGTCGCACTCATCCGCCAGAGGATGACTGCGCCGGGTCTCCTTATACCGCTGGATGATGACCTCATCCGTAGCCTCCATAAACAGGATGCTGTACGCGCACTGCATGGCCCGCAGCCCGTCCAGAGCCTGGAACAGGCTGTCGAACCTGGTGCCGCCCCGGATGTCGGTGACCAGCACCACCCGGTCATACTCGCCGTTTCCCGCCATCCCCAGCTCGGCAAACTTAGGGATCAAGGGGGCGGGCAGGTTATCCACACAGAAAAAGCCCATGTCCTCCATGATGGAGGCGGCGCGGCTCTTTCCCGCGCCGGACAGGCCGGATATGATGACAAATTCCATTGGAACCACCTCGTCTGCCGCCCGCGGTGCGCCGGACGGCTTTTCTCTCTCTTGTTCTGCACACCGCAGGACTCACCCCAGAAGCCGCACTTCCCGCTCCAGGGTCACGCCGGTCTCCCGCAGGACCCGCTCCCGCACCTGGTCCACCAGGGCCAGCACATCGGCGCAGGTGGCCCCGCCCCGGTTGATGACAAAGCCCGCGTGCTTCTCCGACACCTGGGCCCCGCCCACGGTCAGTCCCTTCAGGCCGCACTGGTCGATGAGGGCGGCGGCAAAGTGGCCCTCCGGGCGCTTGAACATGGAGCCCGCGCTGGGATACTCCAACGGCTGCTTCTCGCCGCGGCGGCGGGCCAGCTCCTGGATCTTCTCCCGGATCTCCTCCGGGTCCCCCTGGGGCAGAGAGAACTCCGCCTTCAGAATGAGCCAGTCGGGATGCCGGGCAAAGATGCTGCTGCGGTAGCCAAACTCACACCCGGCGGCGGGGATGGTATGCTCCTCCCCCTCCCTGTCCAGATAGGTCACGGCGGTGACTGTCTGGGACAGCTCGCCCCCATAGGCCCCGGCGTTCATCATCACGCCGCCCCCCAGGGTGCCCGGGATCCCGTGGGCAAACTCCAGCCCGGCCAGCCCCCGGCCCAGGGCCGCATTGGCCAGGCGGGCCAGGGAGATACCGCTCTCCGCCCACAGGCGGCGGTTCACTTCCCGGGTCTGATCCAGGCCGCACAGCTTCACCACAAAGCCCCGGTACCCCTCGTCCGGCACCAGCAGATTGGAGCCGTTGCCCAGAAAGAAGGGCCGGATGTCCAGCTCCCGGGCCGCCCTCACCGCCGCCTTTGCCTCCCCCGCCGTCCGGGGCAGTGCCATCAGAGCGGCCGGGCCGCCGATCCGGAAGGTGGTATGCCGGGACATGGGCTCCTCATTCCGCACTTCCAGTGTACCGCACCGCTGGGCCAGCAGGGCGGCCAATGCTTCAAATCGATCCATATTTCCTCCTGATCCTCAGGTCAAATTCTAGGTATCATGTTATTATAGCAAATTCCTGAAAAAAATAGAATAGGGGAAACAGAAAATGTCCGCGGGTCCGCCGCAAAAGAGCTTCCGCCCCATTTGCAGGCCGCACTCCCCGGCGCCCCGCTCCTGTCCCCGGATCGGACAGACTGTGCCCGGCAAAGCCGGCCGTCACAGTGGGCGGCCGGCTTTGCCGGGCACACGAAAATCTTTTGTCACACCATGTCGCACAGCAGGGCGGCCCCCACCACGCCGGCGTCGTTGCCCAGGCTGGCCTTCACCAGCTTGGGCGGATTGTCTTTGTCGAAGCAGCCCCGGTGGAACCGCTCCCGCAGGGGATCCAGCAGCAGATCGTCATCCGCCGCACTGATCCCCCCCGCCCAGGCAGATCACCTCTGGGAACAGTACATTGGCCAAGTTGACCAGGCCCACGGAAAGGCCATCCAGATAGCGGTCCAGCCCACGGCAGGCTGCGGCGTCCCCCTGGCGGGCCGCCTGAAACACCATTCGGCCATCCACACGCGCCTTCTCCCCTCCGCACAGCTGCCACAGGGCGCTGTCCGGGCTCTGCTCCATCTCCTCCCGGGCCATGCGGATCAGCGCTGTGGCGGAGCCGTACTGCTCCCAGCAGCCCCGGTTCCCGCAGCCGCAGAGCTGTCCCCCCGGGTGGATCACCATGTGTCCCGCTTCCATGCCTGCGCCGCCGAAGCCGGTGTACAGCTTGCCGCCCCGGACCATGCCGCTGCCGATCCCGGTCCCCAGGGTGACCACCACCGCCGGATCACAGCCCCGGGCCGAGCCGGCCCAGTACTCTCCGATGGCTGCGCAGTCAGCGTCGTTGCCCAGATAGAGGGGCAGTTCCAGCTCCCGCTGGAACAGAGCCCGGAGCGGGGTGTTCCGAAAGGGCATATTGGGCGTTTTGACCACCACGCCCTCCCGGTTGTCCACCAGGCCGGGCAGCCCCGCCCCCGCCGCCTGGAGCTGAGAGACCGGGCAGCCGCCCTCCTCTGCCGCCTGCCGGGCCAGACGGGCCAGACGGGCGGACAGTTCCTCCGCAGTCCAGCTCCGGTCCACCGGACAGGCGGCCTTGTGGAGGATCTTCCCCTCCCGGTCCACCAGTCCGGCCACCAGATTGGTGCCGCCTACGTCAAGTCCGATATACATCCGCCCCGTCCTCCTCTTCCGACAGCTTTTTGAAGTGCTCGTCCATCCGGCGGGTCAGCTCCAGGGCTGCGTTGTGGCCCATCTTCCGGTTCCGGTTGTTGATGGCGGCCACCTCCACGATACTGGCCAGGTTCCGGCCCGGCTTCACCGGGATGGTGATGGAGGGGACCGACACCCCCAGGATCTCCGTCACCGCGCCCTCCAGGCCCAGCCGGTCATAGACCGCGTGGTCATCCCAGGGCTCCAGATTGATGACCATGTCGATCTCCTGAGAGATCTTGATGGCGCTCATACCGAACAGCTGGCGCACATCCACCACGCCGATGCCCCGCAGCTCCATGTAGTGGCGGATCAGCTCCGGGGCGGTGGCCACCAGCGTACCGTGGTTGGTCTGCTTGATCTCCACCGCGTCGTCGGCGATGATGCGGTGGCCCCGCTGGATCAGTTCGATGGCCACCTCGCTTTTGCCCACACCGGACTCCCCCTGGAACAGAACGCCCTCGCCGTAGATCTCCATCATCACACCAGAACGGGTGATCTGTGGCGCCAAATAGTTGTAGAGGCTGCCGATGAGGGCGCTCATAAAGGCGGAGGTATGGGCCTGGGTGCGCAGCACCGTCCGGTCGTGCTTCTCCGCCATCTCCATACACTCCGGGCAGGGCTCCAGGCCTCGGGTCAGGATCAGCGCTGGGACCGAATACTCCAGCATCTGGTCAAAGCGCTCCCGCCGCAGGTCCGCGTCCATCTGCTCCAGAAAGGTGGTCTCCGCCAGCCCGATGACGACCAGGCGGCGGGGATCAAAATGTTCAAAAAAGCCGGTCAGAGGCAGGCCCGGACGGTTCACGTCCAGAGTGGTCAGGGGAATGGATGCGTAATTGGCCCCGGGATGCAGGATCTCCAGGCCGAACTCCTGAATGATCTCCCCCAGCTTCACGCTGTTGCTGTGATCTGACATTGGCGCTCCTCCATTCATCAATAGAAGTAACGAGACTGTGTTCAGTATATCCCATCCCCATCCATTTCGCAAGCGGCGGCGGCCCCAAATTCTTCTTTCCTCCGCCCCCGCCGGCCCGAAATCAGTCCATCAGAAAAAATTTTTGTTATTTTTCAAAAACTCCTTGCTTTTTCTGAAATATCTGCTATGATGTCAGACGATGCTTCATCGAAAGCGAACTCTCATAGCGAGGAGGTAAGCAACATGGCCAAATGCGAATTCTGCGACAAGGGCGTCACCTTCGGCATCCAGGTCTCCCACTCCCACCGCCGTTCCAACCGTACCTGGAAGCCCAACGTGAAGCGCGTGAAGGCGATCGTGAAGGGTACTCCCACTCACGTGTACGTCTGCACCAGATGCCTCCGTTCCGGTAAGGTCACCCGCGCTGTGTGATCGGTATATGGCAAGATGAAATCCCCCTGTGCTGCGGCACAGGGGATTTTCTCATATCTGTGGTCCCTCAGGCGGCTCAGGGCCGCACCACCACCTTGAGCACGCCATCCTCCTTGGCCTCGAAAAGCCGGTAGGCCTCCATCACGTCCGCCAGCGGATAGGTGTGGGTGATCAGCGGCTCCGTATCCAGCTGCCCGGCCGCGATCAGACCCAGGATCTCCCCACAGCGGCAGGCGTCCACGCCGCCGGTCTTGAAGGTCAGATTCTTGCCGTACATCTCGGGCAGAGGCAGGCTCTGGCTCTCTTCGTACATAGCAGCCACCACCACGATGCCGCTGGGCCGGGCCGCCTGCCACGCTGTTTGGAAGGTATCCGGGCCGCCCGCAGCCTCAATGACCACGTCCGCGCCGCGTCCCCCGGTCAGCGCCCGGACCCGTTCCAGGGCCTCCTCCCCCGGCTCCAGGGCCAGGTCCGCCCACCCCCGGGACAGGGCCAGCGCGCGCCGGGCCGGATTGGGCTCCACCGTTATGATGCAAGCAGGCCGGTACAGGCGGGCGCACATCATAGTACACAGGCCGGTAGGGCCGGCGCCCAGAACAGCCACCGTGTCCCCCTCCCGGATCTCACCAAGCTGGGCCGCCCAGAAGCCGGTGGAAAGGATGTCGCCGGTGAACAGGGCCTGGCGGTCAGTGACGCCATCCGGGATCCGGGTCAAACCGTTGTCCGCGTAGGGCACCCGGACATACTCCGCCTGTCCCGCCCGTCGATGCGGCAGCCCAGAGCCCAGCCTCCGGCGGGATCGGTGCAGTTATTGACCGCCCCCCGCTGGCAGAAGAAGCACGTCCCGCAGAAGGTCTCCACATTGACGGCCACCCGGTCGCCGGGGGCCACTCGGGTCACCTGTGGGCCCACCTGCTCCACAACGCCCACCATCTCATGTCCTACGATGATCCCGGGCTTTGCCCGGGGCACGAAGCCGCCTTTTATATGCAGGTCACTGGAACAGATGGAGGTCAGCGTCACTCGCACCACCGCATCCCTTGGGTCCAGGATCTCCGGGACCGGGCGCTCTTCCAGGGCAAAGCACCCCTTTTCCCGATAGACCACAGCCCGCATCATGTTCTCCATTTCAAACCGCTCCTCTCTTCCCGGTGGGGAGCCATGCGCTGGCACAGCCCCCTGTTTTGTGCAGTGTACCACAACCTGCCGTCTCTGGCAAGCACACCGCTGTCCGCCGATTCTTCCGCCTGGTTTTGTTGATAAAACAGCCGATTTATGGTACAATGACGGAACAGAAAAGACGTTGATCCAGATCCCGCCGCTTTTGGAGGTCCCCATGTTTGTCAAAAACCCGGAATATTTTCTCACCATCGTCAAGGAGCGCAGCATCTCCAGGGCCGCCGACCGCCTCTACCTCTCCCAGCCATACCTCAGCCAGTATCTGGCCAAGCTGGAGGCCAACCTGGGGGTGACTCTGCTGGACCGCTCCCACACCCCGCTCCAGCTCACTGCGGCGGGGGAGCTGTTCCACGCCTATCTGGAGCGTCAGGGCTATCTGGACCGGCAGCTGGAGAGCGACCTGCGGGCCCTCCAGACCCAGAAGCGGCAGCAGCTGCGCATCGGGGTATCCACCTGGCGGGGCTCCACCCTTCTGCCGGACATCCTCCCCACCTTCGTGCGCCAGGATCCGGACGTCCAGGTGGTCCTCCATGAGGCTCCGGTCCCCCAGCTTGGAGACCTGGCCGCCAGCAGCGTCACCGACTTCTGCCTCATGCACATCCCCAGCGACCTGACCAACCTGAGCTATGAGCTGGTGATGCACGAGCGCATCCTTCTCATCAGCCACCGGGACCACCCCCTGGCCCAGGGGCTGGACAGCCCCTGCTCCGCCCCCCTCCCCTTCGGTGACCTGCGCCGCCTGGAGCATGAGCGCATCATCATGCTTCCGGAGGACTGGCGTCTGTCCAAGCTGCTGTACAACACCTTCAGCGTCCAGAGCGTGGAGCCGCTGAATATCCTCACCACCACCAACAACACCACCGCCATCAACCTGGTGGCGGAGAACATGGGCTTCACCTTCCTGCCGGAGAGCGGCATCCACCGTACCCCCTATCTGGACCGGCTCTCCTTCTTTACCGTGGGCACCCCGCCCCTCACCAGCCCCCTGGCGGTGGTCTATAAGAAAAACAGCTTCCTCTCCCCCGCTGCCCGCACCTTCATGGACCTGATCAAGGAGTATTACCGCCAATTTGACCGGGGTTCCGCCCTCTCCGACTCTTGACGGCGGGAAAAAGCTATGCTACACTAAGAGCGATCAAAAGCTATACGACTGACGGAAGTGGAGCGACCACATGGAGTATAGCGGGCGGACCCTCCGCCTTTATGCCGACCGTCTGGGCGCACGGAATCAAACCCGTTGCGCTCTTTTTTATCAAAGGGGCGCCCAACACTGAAAAGGAGACGTGGCAAAGATGAAAACTGACATTGAAATCGCCCAGAGCACCCAAATGCAGCACATCGCGGACATCGCAAGGACCGCCGGTGTGGACGAGGAGTACCTGGAGTTTTACGGAAAGTACAAGGCCAAGATCGACTACCGCCTGCTCCAGGAGAGCAAGGCCCCCAATGGCAAGCTGATCCTGGTCACCGCCATCAACCCCACCCCCGCCGGAGAGGGCAAGACCACCACCACCGTGGGTCTGGCCGACGGGATGCGCCGCCTGGGCAAGAACGCCCTGGTGGCCCTGCGGGAGCCCTCCCTCGGCCCTGTATTCGGCGTGAAGGGGGGCGCCGCTGGCGGCGGCTACGCCCAAGTCGTTCCTATGGAGGATATCAACCTCCACTTCACTGGCGACTTCCATGCCATCGGTGCGGCCAATAACCTGCTGGCCGCCATGCTGGACAATCACATCCAGCAGGGTAACGCCCTGGGCATCGACGTCAAGCGCATCACCTGGAAGCGGTGCGTGGACATGAACGACCGCCAACTCCGCAACGTGATTGACGGCTTGGGCGGCCGGATGCAGGGCGTCCCCCGGGAGGACGGCTTTGACATCACTGTGGCCAGTGAGGTCATGGCGGTGCTGTGCCTGGCCTCCTCCATCACCGACCTGAAGGAGCGACTGAGCCGCATCATCGTGGGCTACACCTATGACGAAAAGCCGGTCACCGCCGGCGATCTGAAGGCCGCCGGGGCCATGGCCGCCCTGCTGAAGGACGCCCTGAAGCCCAACCTGGTCCAGACTCTGGAGGGCACCCCTGCCTTCATCCACGGCGGCCCCTTTGCCAATATCGCCCACGGCTGCAACTCTGTGATGGCCACCCGGATGGCTTTGAAGCTGGGGGACTACGCCGTCACCGAGGCCGGCTTCGGCGCCGACCTGGGCGCTGAGAAGTTCCTGGACATCAAATGCCGCATGGCCGGCCTCACCCCCGACGCGGTGGTGCTGGTGGCCACCGTCCGGGCCCTGAAGCACCACGGGGGCGCAGCCAAGGCGGAACTGAACCAGGAGGACCTCGCCGCCCTGGAGCGGGGCCTGCCCAATCTCCTGCGCCATGTGGAGAACATCACCCAGGTGTATGGCCTGCCCTGCGTGGTGGCCATCAACCGCTTCCCCACCGACACTGAGGCCGAGCTGAAGCTGGTGGAGGATCAATGCCGCGCCCTGGGGGTCAATGTGGCCCTGTCCGAGGTGTGGGCCAAGGGCGGCGAGGGCGGCATCGCCCTGGCCGAGGAGGTCATCCGTCTGTGTGAGGCGGAGAACCACTTCCGCTTTGCCTATGAACTGGAGCAGCCCATTGAGGACAAGCTGGCCGCCATCGTGAAAGGTCTATCACGGCGACGGCGTGGTCCTCACGCCCGCCGCCAAAAAGCAGGTCAAGCAGCTCACCGAGCTGGGCTGCGGCGATCTGCCCATCTGCATGGCCAAGACGCAGTATTCCTTCTCTGATGACCAGAGCCTTCTGGGCGCCCCTGACGGTTTTACTGTCACAGTCCGGAATATAAAGGTGTCCGCCGGCGCCGGCTTCCTGGTGGCCCTCACTGGGGACATCATGACCATGCCCGGTCTGCCCAAGGTCCCCGCCGCTGAAAAGATCGATGTGGACGAAAACGGCAAGATCACCGGACTGTTCTGACCCTTCCTGATCAATCCCCCGCCCGCACCGGAGAGCCTCCGGTGCGGGCGCTTTCTCTTTTCTCCCGGCGGTGGAAGGCTGATGATCCGGTACAGCAGCCCCAGCTGGGGGCGGCTTTTTCAGCTGTTCGCCTCCGCACACAGCACTCGCTGGACGATGATCCGCCTCCTCCTTACATTTTTTTGGAATCTCTGATACAATGAACTTACTTAAAATACCGCCTGGAAAGGAGGCGCGTACCATGAGTATCCGGCAGTGGGACCGCCGGGAGGCACTGCGGGGGGAACTCCTCGACCTCATCGTGGAGATGATGGCCCTGGGCCGCACCGCCGAGGGGCAGAACACACCGGAGTTCCGGCGGTTGGACCAAGAGCTGACGGAAAAAAACGCCGAGCTGGAGGCGCTCAACGCCCTGTGCAGCGATCCCAACGAGCTCCGGGAGCTGAAATACCGCCGCTCAGTCCGGGAAAGCCATGATTTTCTCCGGGTCATACAAATTTTCCTTATCGTCGCACTGTTCGCCTGCCTGTTTTTTTTATCAGAGGGACTGCGCGGAAGCAGCGAACTGTTGGGCATTGCTGTCTTCGGACTCCTCTACTCCTGTGTCTGCATCGCATGGGTCACCTACATCCTCTGCCGGTACAAGCCGGAATAGGTCCATCCGCCTCCCTTCCGGCAGGACAGCCGCTTTTCATTCTGAGACAAAAACAGGGACCATCCGCTGACGGATGGTCCCTGTTTCCTCATTTCACCTCGGCGAGGATGTCCAGGTTCTTCATAAAATACTCCACGCCGGAGTAGATGGTGGTCAGCACGATGACCGCCACGCAGATGTGGTTGATCCACACCGCGGACCTTGCCGGACCAGCCTGCGGCGATGACCCGGCCCTTCTCCACAGCAATGAGCCGCATCCCGGACACGGCGAATTCCCGCAGCAGCACCACAGCCAGTACCCAGCCCACCATGTCGCCGGTCTCCACGAACCAGCACAGCGCCGCCATCACCAGACACTTATCCGCCAGCGGATCGGCAAACTTGCCAAAATCCGACACCTGATTATAGTGTCGGGCCACATATCCGTCCAGCAGGTCCGTCAGGCAGGCCAGAATGTACACCCCCAGCGCCACATAGCGGCTGCCGGGGAAGCCCCAGTATACGATCACAAGAAACAGCGGGATCATAAACACCCGTGCAAGGGTCAGCTTGTTGGCAGTGTTCATAGGCATAGCTTTATTCCTCCTCAGAAAGTTCCTCCACCGCTTCGCCGGTGAGGTCGCCGTCCATGGCGCCGGTGATACGCACCATGACAAAGTCTCCGGGCTCCACATCCCGCTCCGCCGTAAAGAAGATGCACCCGTCGATGCCGGGGCTCTCGGCGTAGCTGCGGCCCACATAGCTCATGGCCTGAACGTCATAGCCGTCGCACAGCACCTCCACGGTGTCGCCCATGCGGCTGTCGTTGAACTCGTCCATGACCTGTGTTTGAATCTCCATTACCAGCTCCGCCCGGCGCTGGGCCTCCTCGGTGTCCACCCGGTTCAGCATTCTGGCCGCCGGAGTTCCCTCCTCCGGAGAGTAGGGGAAGGCCCCCACCCGCTGGAGCTTCTGCTCGCCCAAAAAGTCGCACAGCTCCTCGAAGGCCGCCTCGTCCTCATAGGGCAGTCCCGTGATGAGGCTGGTCCGCAGCACCACGCCGGGGATGCGCTCCCGCACCCGGCGGAACAGCTCCTCCAGCCCGGCCTTGGTCTCCCGGCGGCGCATGGCCTTGAGAACGGTGTCGTTGCAGTGCTGGATAGGGATATCCAGATAGTTGCAGATCTTTGCCTCCCCGGCGATGGTGTCAATGAGCTCGTCGGAGAGATTGTCGGGGTAGAGATAGTGGAGCCGCACCCAGTGGAAGGGAAGCCTGCACAGCTCCCGCAGCAGCTCCGGAAGCCGCCGCTCTCCGTACAGATCCACACCGTAGCGGGTGATATCCTGAGCGATGACGATGCACTCCTGCACCCCGTCCTCCGCCAGCGCACGGGCCTCCTCCAGAATGTCCTCCATCCGGCGGCTGCGGTAGTTTCCCCGCAGGGAGGGGATCACGCAGTAGGCGCAGCGGTTGCTGCACCCCTCAGCAATGCGGAGATAGGCGTACTGCCGGGGGGTGGACAACACACGGGGCAGCTCCTCCACGGGGCCGTTGATGTCGGCAAAATGGCGGCACTCCTGACCGTTCACCACCTGCTCCAGCGCCGTGACGATGTCACCGAAGCAGCCGGTTCCCATGATGCCGTCGATCTCCGGCAACTCCTCCAGAATGTCCGCCTGATACCGCTGGCTGAGACAGCCCGTTACCAGAATTTTGCCCACCTCACCGGCGGCCTTCAGCTCCGCCGCCGCCAGAATGGTGTCGATGGCCTCGCTCTTGGCGCTGTCGATGAAGCCGCAGGTGTTGATGACCACCACGTCGCTGCCGGAGCAATCCTCCTGCACGGTATGTCCGGCCTGCAGGCACAGGGCCATCATCTGCTCGGTGTTCACCCGGTTTTTGTCGCAGCCCAGGGATATAAATGATACATTCATGCTGTGTTTCCTCTGATGTTTGGTATGTGGATTTGTGATCTTGCAAAGGAGCATTCAAGGAGATGCTCTCTGGATAGACGATAAAAATGTGATCTGCTCCCGCCGGAGGCAATAAGAAGAATGATCGGCAAAAATATGCCGCCGGAGGTGGTTTTTAATAGGAGCAATTTACCTTTGGGAAGGGATTCTCCCTATTCCTCCGCCATTTCCTCGCCCAGACGGTTCAGCACCGGACGGATATCCTGCCAGGAAAAGCCCCGCCGCTGGAGAGCGGCAGCCAGCTTGCGCTGCGTCTCTCGATCAAGGGGCTTCCCTTTACACTTGCTGCGGATAAAACGCTCGATGGCCTCCTCGCCCTCCGGAAGCAGGGCCAGCGCATCGTCCCACAGCTCCTGCGGGATGCCCCGGCGCTGCAGCTCCTGCCGCACCCGGCCGGGGCCGTAGCCCATGGCGGCATAGTGCCGGGCAATGGCGGCGGCGTAGGCCGACTCGTCCACGGCCCCCAACTCCTCCAGCCACTGGGCTGTATCCTCCGCCAGCTCCCGGTCGCCGCCCTTACGGGTCAGGTGCTCCATCACCTGCTTTTTCGACAGCATTCGGCTGCCGGTGAGTCGGGCGCCACGGGCCTTCATCTCCGACCGCCTGGCGGACTGCTCCATCTGCGCCAGCAGCTGCTCCGGCAGCTCCAGACCGGGCCGCAGCCCGAAGACCAGCAGCTCCTGCTCCGTTACCCGCAGCAGGCCGCCCCCCTCCAGGAATACCAGTACCCGGTCCTTCCTGCGGCGGGAGGGCTCGATGCGATCAATCCGCATCGTCGAAGTCGTCGGCGGATACATCCACCGCACGGCCTGCGGCCCGTGCCGCCACCTTGGACTGGTTGCTCATCAGCTTGTGGAAGTCCCGGCGGATGTTGGCCTCCAGTGCGTCGGCCTCGTCGGGATGATCCCGTAGATATTGCTTGGCGGCATCACGGCCCTGCCCCAGGCGCACCTCGCCCATGTTGAACCAAGAGCCGCTCTTCTGTACCAGATCCAGCTTCACGCCCAGATCCAGCATCTCGCCCAGCTTGCTGATGCCCTCGCCGTACATGATATCGAACTCCGCCTCCCGGAAGGGGGGCGCCACCTTGTTCTTGACCACCTTGGCGCGGGTGCGGTTGCCGATCATCTCGCCGCCGGACTTCAGCGTCTCGATGCGGCGCACGTCGATGCGGACGGAGGCATAGAACTTCAGCGCCCGGCCGCCGGTGGTGACCTCCGGGTTACCGTACATGACGCCCACCTTTTCCCGCAGCTGGTTGATGAAGATGACCACGGTATTGGTCTTGGCGATGATGCCCGTCAGCTTCCGCAGCGCCTGACTCATGAGCCGGGCATGGAGCCCCACGAAGCTGTCGCCCATCTCGCCCTCGATCTCGGCACGGGGGACCAGAGCGGCCACGGAGTCCACCACCACCACGTCGATGGCCCCGGAGCGCACCAGCGCCTCGGTGATCTCCAGCGCCTGCTCACCGGTGTCCGGCTGGGAGATGAGCATATCCTCGATCTTTACCCCCAGCGCACGGGCATAGGTGGGATCCAGAGCGTGCTCGGCATCCACGAAGGCCACCTCGCCGCCCATTTTCTGGGCCTGCGCCAGAACGTGCAGAGCCAGCGTGGTCTTACCGGAGGACTCAGGCCCATAGATCTCGATGATGCGGCCACGGGGTACGCCGCCGATGCCCAGCGCCAGATCCAGCGCCAGAGAGCCGGTGGGGATGGCCTCCACATTGGGCTGCACATTGTCGCCATAGCGCATGATAGAGCCCTTGCCGTAGGTTTTTTCGATTTGCTGCATGGCGGTCTCCAGCGCCTTTTTCTTGTCGGAGACCACGGGAGCAGCTATAGAGCTGTCTTTCTTCGCTGCCATGTTTCTTCCTCCTGTATCAATGAAAATTTTCGTGGTAAATGGGCAGAGGCCCATCGATTTACAAAGTTGTTTCGCCGGTCATCAGGCGTCGGCATAGACCTCCCGATAGCGCAGGCCCGTAACCACACGGGGGATGCCCGCCGGATCCGGCAGGATCTCCAGCTCACCGAAGCCCTCGCCTCGCATGAGCCGCAGGACGTCGTCGGCCTGCCCGATGCCCACCTCGAAGGCCAGGCGGCTCCCGGTGTGCAGTACGTCCCGCCAGCGGCGGCAGACGCTGCGGTAGAAGTCCAGCCCGTCGGTCCCGCCGTCCAGCGCCAGATGGGGCTCATAGTCCCGGACGGAGACGTCCAGTCCGGCGATGTCTCCGGAGGGAATGTAGGGGGGGTTGCACACCAGACAGTCAAAATCCCCCAGCCGGGGAGGCGGATCGGACAGAGCGTCCATCTTTAAGGACACCACCTGTCCGCTGAGACTGTTGCGGCGGATATTCTGGCGGCAGATCCGCAAGGCCCCCTCGTCCAGCTCCCCCAGCACCACCCGTGCGCCGGGGACCTGACTGGCGATGGCCAGACCGATGCAGCCGGAGCCGGCGCACAGATCCAGCACCCGGCACTCCGGCAGGGGCCGCAGCCACGCCACCACGTGGTCCACCAGCGTCTCCGTGTCCGGACGGGGAATCAGCACGCTTTCGGAGATGTCCAGCGGCAGCCCGTAGAACTCCCACTCCCCGATGAGGTAGGCCACCGGCTCCCCCGCCAGATGGCGGCGCACCAGATCCTTCGCCCGCTCCTCGATGGCCGGAGGGACGTACAGCTGTCCGTCCTGCACCAGCTGGCTGCGGGTCTTGCCGGAGGCGAAGCACATCAGCTCACGGGCCTCCAGTGTGGCGGCTTCAATGCCCGCCCGGCGGAGAGTCTGCCGGATATCCATATACAAATTGTTGTAAGTAGTCGCCATAATACGCTCCGTTGTCACTTTTTAGGCTTTTCGGGGGGAAATCAGCCGGGCAGCTCTCACCAGCGATCCTTGCCCTTCTCCTCCGGCAGCACCAGCTTCAAGGCCTCAATGGCCACCTCCAGCATGGAGTCGTCCGGCTCGTTGACGGTGAAATTCTGGAGCCACATACCGGGGGCGGACAGCACCCGTGTGAGGGCATTGTCATGCCGCCCCACCAGCCGGTTGAACTCATAGGTGATGCCCACCACCGGGATCAGCAGCAGCAGGTGCATCCCGATGCGGACCCAGATGTTCTGCCAGTTGACGTAGCTGAAAACGATGCTGCTGCACAGGATGGACACGATGATGACCACAAAGAGGAAGCTGGTGCCGCAGCGGGGATGGTGCTTGGGCTGGATGCGGGCATTCTCTACCGTCAGGGGCAGGCCCGCCTCATAGCAGAAGATGGTCTTGTGCTCGGCACCGTGGTAGCAGAATACCCGGCGCACGTCCTTCTGCTTGGAGCAGAGGATCAGATAGGCCAGAAAGATGGCCACCTTGATGACGCCCTCAATGAGATTGTGGAGGGCGGCGTTCTGAGCGCGGAACAGCCCGGCCACGAAGGTGGGCAGCAGCATGAACAGCACCAGCGTCATGCCCAGCGACAGCAGCACCGACACCCATACCAGCACGTTTTGGAGCTTTTCTGCCGGAACGTGCTTTTCCAGCCACAGGTCCAGCTTGGAGGGCTGGGCGGCCTCGTCGTCGGGGAAGTAGTCCGCCGAGAACATCAGGGCCTTGACGCCCCGGATCATGGAGTCCAGAAAGGTCACGGCCCCCCGCAGGATGGGAAGGCCCAGAATGGGGTATTTGTCCTTGATAAGCGTCAGCTCCTCCACCTTGGTCACAAGGCCCTCCGGGGAGCGCACCACTATGGCCTGCTTTTCCGGGCCACGCATGAGGATGCCCTCAATGAGAGCCTGTCCGCCGATGGAGGTGCGGAATGTACCGGGTTTGTGTTCCATAGACGATGTAAGTTCCTTTCCTTAAGTATAGCACTTACTTGAACAAAATGCAACAACTGTTCTATTTCTATCGATGCTCCGTGTGGGGCGGAATGGGCAGGGTAATGGTCACCAGAGCGCCGCCGCCGTCGGCGTTGCCGATCTCGAAGGTGCCGCCGTGGCGGGTGATGATCTCATCGCACACCGCCAGACCGATGCCGCTGCCACGGGCCTTGGAGGAGCCCTTGTAGAATTTCTGCTTCACATAGGGCAGCTCCGCCGGGGGGATGCCGGGCCCGAAGTCCCGGATGCGGATGACATAGTTGTCCGCCTCTCGCCGCAGGGAGGCGATGATGCGCTTGCCGGAGCCGCCGTGCTTGGCGGCGTTGTCCAGCACGTTGCACAGCACCTGCTTCAGCCGCTCTGGGTCGCCGGAGATGGGGTCGGTGTACAACTCTCCGTCGTCGTCATACTCCAGACGGATACCGTCCTGCCGGAACAGCTCCTGATAGGTGTAGACGGCGTCCTCGAACTCCGTTTGTAGGTCCACGTCCTCGATGCGGAGGGTGAAGCGGCCGTCCTGCATCTTGGAGAACTCCAGCAGCTCCTCCACCATGTTGGTGAGGCGGCGGGACTCCTTGAGGATAATGTGCAGACCCCGGCGCAGCTGAGCGGGATCGTCGTCCTCCAGCAGTGTCTCGCTCCAACCATTGATGGCCGTCAGGGGGGTGCGGAGCTCGTGGGACACGGAGGAGATGAACTCCGTCTGGATTTTCTCACTCTGGCTGATTTTCAGGGACATATCGTTGATGTTGTCCACCAGCTCCCCCATCTCATCGGTGTAGGGGTTGGGCAGCTGGATGCCGTAGCTGCCGCCGGAGATGCGCTTGGCGGCGTCCGTCACCTCAGCCACCGGGGCTACCACGCTGTTGATGAACAGCAGACTGGAGATCAGCACCAGACAGATGACCCCGGCGATGATGGCGCTGATGATGAGGATGGTCAGAAGGATCTGGTGGTCGATCTGCCGGGTGGCGGTGACGTAGCGCATGAGGGCCACCGTGGAGCCGTTGAATTTCAGCGGCGTGGTGACGGCCATCACCGACTCACCGGTGACGGGGTCCTTGCCGCTGAATACCTCGATGCTGCCGCTCTCCAGCGCCCGTGCGATCTCCGGGGTCTGGGGAGCCGTTCCGGCGGCCACGCCCTGAGTGGAGTTATCCACCCGCCCGTGGAGATTCAGGAATTGCAGCTCGATGCGGGTGCTGTCGAAGCTGGCAGCGTACAGCGAGGCGTTGCGGAAGTACTCGCTGTAGCTGCTCATGCTGTAAGAGTTGAAGTAGTCGGCGCCGGCCTTGGCCTTGGCCTCCAGCGTAGAGCGGGCGGAGCCGTAGTAGTTGTTGGCCACGGTGGCCGAGGCCAGAATGGCCGCCAGCACCAGTATCAGGGTCACAGGCCCCACGCTGTTGAGGATCCAGCGCTTTCGCAGGCCCTGTATCCGCAGACGTTCCTTCATGGATCGTCACCTCCTTGCTGCGGGGCCATCAGGCGTCCCACTTGTAGCCGTAGCCCCATACG
>VOFH01001273.1_pt1 | contig 84001 bp, 63 predicted proteins | sample 5384091 | NCBI WGS metagenome assembly VOFH01 (sample SAMN12384727, study PRJNA508395) | human gut metagenome | isolation source: healthy gut G | host: Homo sapiens
TGGTGCGCGCCTGTGCCGAGCGGATGGCCGAAGCTTCTGCCAGTTTATTGACGAGTTGCCGTACACCGCTTTTCACTTTTCCCGCCTTCGGATCTTTCAGCATGTCTTCATACACCACTTTGTCTTCTCGGGTAAGTTTATTCGACTCAAGGTGATTGTTTATCAGCAGCACGGTGTCTTTTCCTATCTTGATCTCGTAAACCATGCTGCCGTTGTAGTTGCTCCGGTAGTCGAGCATGCGTGCCGATAGAATCGGAAACTTCGAGTAACAGGCCAGTTGACTGCCTGCTCCGGTTTTTCCCACTTGCTTGATGTTGTGATACGGATAATCCTTTAATGCCTGCCTGATCTCTTTATTGCTGAGATGTATCTTGGCGGTTTCGGAGCCGGCATACTCCTGCATGCAGACGATGTCGGCGTTGCTGTTTTTTATATAATTCAGGATGGGGTTTTGTCCGTTCTCTTTCTTCATGTTCCCAAAGGACATGATGTTGTACGAAAGGAGTTTGATGCTGTTTTCCGGTTGTCCGGCCGTTCCCGGGTTGACAGGCATATAGGTGCGCAACTGCGGATAGCAAAGGAGGAATCCCAGTAGGGGTACCAGTGCGAAACGGTAACGCACGATGAGCCAAAAGATCAGAAAGCAGAAGTTGATGACGAGAAAAATGGGAAAAGTCAGTCCCAGGCATGACTGCACCGGATGCACTTCGGGATTGATATACGGGCTGTAAGCTGTCAACAGTAACATTCCGATGAAGAATGCGTTGACAGCCAGACATAAGAATAGGGCTAATCTGCCTATATGCTTCATGTGCTATCTTTTGCTTGCGTCAAACAAGCTCTTTTTTTCTTCTGTTGTCAGACTCTCGTATCCCGACTTCTTCAGCTTGTCGAGAATCCGGTCTATCTCGTCCGATTGTGCCTTCTTGCGGGCGTTGTAATCGTAGTCGTTCTGACGGGTATTGTTTCCGTAATGCACCTTCATCTTGGGTTTCCGCTTCCAGGTTTTGGCGCTGAACAGGGCGGCGATGGCATCGAGCGCCTTGTTGACCCATGAAGTGATGTCTTTCCCTTTGTTCAGGCTTGCTGCAAACCAGAGTCCTGCCAGTGCTCCACCCAGGTGGGCGATGTGCCCGCCCGCATTGCTCGATGTGATGAACAGCAGATCGGTCAGTACCACGATCAGGGCCAGATATTTCAACCGTACATTGCCGAAGAAGAGAAGGCGTACGGGATAGTTCGGCTCCCGGTAGGCTGTTGCCACGACGATAGCCAGCACCGAAGCCGATGCGCCTACCATGGTGGAGTAGGCGGTCATGGGACGGAAATACGGGAAAACATTATAAGAAATCATATAAAGCAGTCCGCCGCAGATTCCTCCTACTATATAAAGGCCTCTCAGGTGCTTGCCCGAGAAGAAATACAGAAACAGTGCCCCGAACCAATAGAGCCATAGCATGTTGAACAGGATGTGCAGAAATCCCGCATGCATGAACATGTAGGTGAAGATAGACCATGGCTGCCATGCAAATCGGGTAAAAGAAGCCGGCAAAGCCAGCAGCTCGAAGATACCGGCGGCACTCCGGTTGAACAACTGCAGTAAGATACCGATCAGCGTTGTAATGACAAATACTCCAACGTTGATGAATATCAGTTGAATATAGACGTTCCCTCTACGAAACGCTTCTTTCAGGTCAGTTATAATATGTCCCATTGTTTCTGTTCTTTTTTCTCCAGTACATGATCAGGATGAATCCGAATATCATTCCTCCGAGATGCGCGAAGTGCGCCACGTTGTCGCCCGGATTATTGGCAAAACCTGCATACAGTTCTATCAGGGCATATCCGATAACGAAGAATTTTGCCTTGATAGGGAAAGGCAGCGGGAAGATGAACAACTGCTGGTTGGGGAACAGCATTCCGAAAGCCAGCAAGATGGCGTACACGGCTCCCGAAGCTCCCACTGTAGTCATCATGTTCAGGTATTCACTCATAGGGATGATACCCGTACCGATGTTTACACTGGTATATTGCGACAGTTCGGTCACGTATTGTATGTATTGTACTCCTTCCTGAAGTAAGCCTGCGCCCACGCCGCAGAGGATATAATAAAATAAAAAACGTTTCGGGCCCCATACTTGTTCGAGAATCCGTCCGAACATCCATACCGCAAACATATTAAAGAAGATGTGGGTGAATCCCCGTGCATAAACATGTAAGTGAATAGCTGTGCCGGATTAAAATTGTCGGCAAGGAAAAAGTGCAGACCCAGATAGTCGGATAAGTTGATCCCATAGCTTTGTGCTACAAATTGTGCGAGGAACAGGAGAACATTGATAATTATCAGGTTTTTTGTTACAGTAGGCATCCTTCTTATTTGTTAATGTAATTAATGTGATAATGTGCGTATTAGCTTCTTCGCGCATCATAATGAACGCAAAAATACGAATAAATTCTGTTCTACAGCAGAAAAATAATCTACTATTAGTTCTTTTTCAACAATTTGATGTGTTTTTTGATGTTTTTATTTGATATATTGTTTTGTTACTTTATATTTGTGAGGATTTTAAGGATATCTTTTGTGTAACATATATTAATTAATCATTTACGTATTATGAATAAGGCTGAACTTATTAATGCAATGGCAGCGGAATCCGGCTTGAGTAAAGTGGATTCTAAGAAAGCGCTTGAAGCTTTCTTTTCTTCGGTTACAAAAGCTTTGTCGGCTGGTGACAAAATTTCCTTGGTTGGATTTGGTACATTCTCTGTAGCTGAAAGATCAGCAAGAATGGGAATCAATCCTTCTACCAAGAAGGCAATTGAGATTCCTGCAAAGAAAGTTGCTAAATTTAAACCGGGTGCTGAGCTGACAGATGCTATAAAATAAGCATTTATAGTTGAAAAGAAATTAAGAGAGGAGGCGCTTTGGCGTCTCCTTTTTTTGTATCTTTGCGCGCAGAATAATAACTTGGATATGAAGATAGAAGATAAACTTGTGACGTCCGTAATCAGCGGACTCAAAGCACTTTACGGACAGGATGTACCTGCCGCGCAGGTGCAGCTGCAAAAGACGAAAAAAGAGTTTGAAGGACACCTCACCCTTGTGGTATTCCCCTTCCTGAAAATGTCGAAGAAGGGCCCGGAGCAAACCGCACAGGAAATCGGTGAGTATCTGAAAGCCAATGAACCGGCTGTGGCAGCTTTTAATGTGATCAAAGGTTTCCTGAATCTGACCGTTGCGTCGGCTACGTGGATCGAACTGCTTAATGAAATTCATGCCGATGCGCAATATGGCATTGTATCGGCAGATGAAAATGCCCCGCTGGTGATGATTGAGTACTCTTCTCCCAACACCAATAAACCCCTTCACCTGGGCCACGTTCGTAATAACCTGTTGGGTAATGCGTTGGCCAATATCGTCATGGCGAACGGCAATAAGGTGGTTAAAACCAATATTGTCAACGATCGCGGTATCCATATCTGTAAGTCGATGCTGGCATGGCAAAAGTATGGCAAGGGTGAAACTCCCGAATCATCAGGCAAAAAAGGCGATCATCTGGTAGGTGATTATTATGTCGCTTTCGATAAGCATTACAAAGCTGAAGTAGCAGAGCTGATGGAGAAAGGCATGTCGAAGGAAGAGGCGGAAGCTGCCTCCCCGTTGATGAATGAAGCGCGTGAGATGTTGGTGAAATGGGAAGCCGGTGATCCGGAAGTGCGTGCGCTTTGGCAGATGATGAATAACTGGGTATACGCCGGTTTTGATGAAACGTACCGTAAGATGGGAGTCGGTTTCGATAAAATCTATTATGAATCCAATACATACCTGGAAGGTAAAGAGAAAGTGATGGAAGGCCTTGAGAAAGGTTTCTTCTTCAAGAAGGAAGACGGTTCTGTCTGGGCTGACCTGACAGCCGAAGGATTGGATCACAAACTGTTGCTTCGCGGCGATGGAACTTCGGTATACATGACTCAGGACATCGGTACGGCTAAGCTGCGTTTTGCCGATTATCCCATCGACAAAATGATCTACGTGGTAGGTAACGAGCAAAACTATCACTTCCAGGTATTGTCTATCTTGCTGGATAAACTCGGATTTGAGTGGGGCAAGAGCCTGGTGCATTTCTCTTATGGTATGGTCGAACTGCCTGAAGGCAAGATGAAGTCACGTGAAGGTACGGTGGTGGATGCTGATGACCTGATGGCCGAAATGATTGCGACAGCCAAAGAAACCTCTCAGGAATTGGGCAAACTGGACGGCTTGACACAAGAAGAGGCGGACGATATTGCACGTATCGTTGGATTGGGTGCACTGAAATACTTTATCCTGAAAGTGGATGCCCGTAAAAATATGACTTTCAATCCGAAAGAGTCTATCGACTTTAACGGTAATACAGGACCTTTTATCCAGTATACGTATGCACGTATCCGGTCTGTGTTGCGCAAAGCCGCCGAAGCGGGTATCGTGATTCCGGAAGTACTTCCGGCCAATATCGAACTCAGCGAGAAGGAAGAGGGATTGATTCAGATGGTTGCCGATTTTGCTGCGGTAGTGCGCCAGGCAGGTGAAGACTATAGCCCGTCGGGTATCGCCAACTACGTTTACGACCTGGTGAAAGAGTACAATCAGTTCTATCATGACTTCAGTATCTTGCGTGAAGAAAATGAAGACGTGAAGTTATTCCGTATTGCTCTGTCTGCCAATATTGCCAAGGTTGTCCGTTTAGGTATGGGATTGCTGGGCATTGAGGTGCCGGATAGAATGTAAGAAGTTCTTTGAACAAAAATAGAAACTACGGGGTTTCTTTAGCCGGGACACAACTGCTAAAGAGATCCCGTATGTTGTATTACGGGGGAGTCTTGCCATAAGGTAGGGGATAAAACAGACAGTGGCGATCCAAGCACTTTTTATGCCATGGATCGCCACTGCCAATAATGACCGGTTATTTCAGGTTAGTTTAAATCCAGATAATCCCAGATCTTATGTGATTTACCGTCTTCGCCGATAATGCCGCCGGAGCAATATTTGTAGACAAGTTCTTTTTGGAAACTGCCGATGGAGCTTACTTTACCGTTGATCCAATCGCTAAAGCCCGGATACGTCTCAAAAAGACTGTTCTTTTCCTGTGGATAGCTGAACGTGCCATTACCATTCGAAACGGCCAGGCCATAAGGCATATTTTCCTTATTTACCATATCGTAGGATTTGTAATCGATGTCTGAGCTGGCAGCGTACATCCGTTTTCCGTCTACCTCAATGAACCAGGCTACCCACGCTGCTGAGGTTTTTTCTTTCTTGGGCATGGCATAGTTTTTTATATTGGTTGAAGCCAGTTTGTAACGTATCGGGTCATTGTCATTGACTGTATTGATGAATCCCTGTCTTCCGCCGAATAAATCAGTTCTGACGTCATCGCTGATCATGTGCGTTGAGCCATCGGATAGGATACACCCTAGTTTGATCGTCTTGGTGCTTCCCAATGCGATGGGCTGGATCTCTATCGTTTGCCAAGTCTCGGTGGGATGCTGGTAGGCGTGATTACTGGCGGTATTCTTTACATGGATAATCAAATCGTTGTAATCGTAATCACCATTCTGCGTATCTTCGAACATGATGGCCTGCCACACCTTTGCGTAAGTTGTTTCCGATCCTTCGTCCAGAATCGTATAACTGATGTTGATACCGTCTCCTTCGGCACGAGTCGATATTGTGGCGTTTTTGGGGATACGGATGGTGATAGGTTCATTAGCCATTGCCAGGGTATCTTCTCCGGAGGTGACAAAGGTGGTATACCCCTCTTTGACAGGTACGCTGAAATCTTTGGATGTTTCGCAATTTGCTACACGTGTTTCGATAATCTGAGAATAATCTTTCTCATCCTCGATACAAGAAGCCCACAATGCAATGGAGGCGACTGCTAAAATGACTTTCTTCATAGACTGTTCGTTTTGTTTGTTCTACAAAGATAAACAATTAAAATGATAACTTGCTGAATAATAGTTTGAAAAACAAAAAAAGTACAAACAATACAGACCTTATCTACTTTTTAGAGAAAGTAAGTATAATCTGTATTATTTGTACTTTTCAGTCGGGATGCCCGAATGTGGCTATTTTTTCTTAGCGTAGCGTCCGCGTTTCGGAGCGTTTTCTGCTTTTTCGCTTTGCAGTTTTATGATTTCCAGGCAGGTCTGGTAATTCAGATCGACCGGTACCACGTCTTTGGGTATTTTGTAGTTATTTCCTTTGTAAGCGATGTATGGTCCGTATCTGCCGTTGAGGATTTCCATTTCTGCATCTTCATCAAACTTCTTGATGTGCTTTTTCGCTTCCGCTTCACGTTTAGCCAGGATTAGCTCGATAGCTTCGTCCAGTGTGACCTCCAGCGGGTCATAAGTTTTGGGCAAAGACACATATTTAGAATTATGATATACATAAGGTCCGAAGCGTCCGGTACCGATTGTTACGGTTTTATCTTCAAATTCTCCGACTTTGCGCGGCAGTTTGAATAAGTCCAGTGCCTCTTCCAGAGTGATGGTCTCCATAGACTGTCCTTTCTTCATCTGTGCAAAGCGTGGCTTGTCTGTGTCATCGGCCGTACCGATCTGTACTACCGGGCCGAAACGTCCGATCTTCACCGATACGGGCTTTCCGGTTTTAGGTTCCTCTCCCAGAATCCGTTCACCTACTTTGTGTTCGGTTTTGGTAGCCAGTGTCGTTTCTACTGAAGGATGGAAGTCCTTATAGAAATCCTTCATGATGCTTGTCCATTTCTTATCGCCTTCAGCTATCTCGTCGAATTGTTTTTCAACGTTTGCCGTAAAGTTATAATCCAGGATATTGGGGAAGTATTCGGTCAGGAAGTCATTGACTACAGTGCCGATGTCCGTTGGCAATAGTTTTGATTTCTCTGCTCCGACAATTTCCGTATGTTTGATATCCGTAATCTGATTATCTTTTAAGGTCAGTATATCGAACGAGCGCTCTTCTCCCGGTTTATCCCCCTTCTCCACATATTCGCGTTGCTGGATGGTAGAGATGGTCGGTGCGTAGGTTGACGGACGTCCGATTCCCAGTTCCTCCAGCTTGCGCACCAGGCTGGCTTCGGTATAGCGTGACGGACGTTGTGTGAAACGTTCGGTAGCTACGATTCCCTGATGTTCCAGCATTTGTCCTTTCTTCAGGGGTGGCAGCAGGTGGCTTTCGTCTTCTTGTTCATTGTCGTCATCATACGATTCTTTGTATACACGCAGAAAACCATCGAATTTGATCACCTCTCCGGTAGCGGTAAATTTATCGTTACCGTTGCTTATACTGATGGTCGCTGTTGTCTTTTCCAGTTCGGCATCTGCCATTTGAGAAGCAATGGTACGTTTCCAAACCAGGTCGTATAGTTTTCTTTCCTGAGCCGATCCTTCGATGGTCTGGTTTTCCATGTAAGTCGGGCGGATAGCTTCGTGCGCTTCCTGAGCTCCTTTGGTCTTCGTAGCGAAATGGCGTGGATGCACATATTGGTCGCCCATCATCTGTGCGATGGCAACTTTGCTTCCCTCTGTGGCGTATTCAGACAGATTTACCGAGTCGGTACGCATATAGGTGATTAATCCCGATTCGTAAAGCTTCTGTGCAACCATCATGGTTTGCGCTACAGTGAAGCCGAGTTTGCGGGCAGCTTCCTGTTGTAGGGTTGAGGTGGTAAATGGGGCTGCCGGGCTTTTCTTTACCGGGCGGGTTACGATATCTTCGATAGAGAATGTGGCTGCCTTGCATGATTCAAGGAATTTTTGGGCTTCCTTCTTTGTCTTCAGGCGGCGTGCCAGTTCTGCTTTCATCTCTACCAGCTTGCCGTCAGCATCCGGTACGAGGAAAACAGCTGTGACACGATAAGAAGCTTCGCTCTTGAAAGCCTGTATCTCACGTTCGCGTTCTACGATCAGACGTACGGCAACCGATTGTACCCGACCGGCAGAAAGTGCAGGTTTTACCTTTTTCCACAAAACAGGTGAAAGTTCGAAACCCACGATACGGTCTAAGATACGGCGTGCCTGCTGAGCATTCACCAGGTTGATGTCAATGTCGCGTGGCTGTTCGATAGCCTTCAGTATAGCTGTTTTGGTGATTTCGTGAAAAACGATACGTTTCGTATTTTCAGGTTTTAATTTCAGGACTTCGTAAAGGTGCCATGAAATGGCTTCTCCCTCCCGGTCCTCATCGGATGCGAGCCATACGGTTTCTGCTTTGCTTGCTTCTTCTTTCAGTTTATTAACCAGCTCTTGTTTCTCTGCGGGTATTTCGTATTTGGGTTTGAAATTCTTTTCTATATCGATAGAAAATTCTTTTTTCTTCAGGTCGCGAATATGTCCGTAACTTGAGAGGACTTTAAAATCTTTCCCAAGAAACTTTTCAATCGTTTTTGCTTTTGCTGGAGATTCGACAATGACAAGGTTTTTCTGCATATCTGTGATATTAAAACATATAAATTGCCCGCAAAAGTAGAAAAAAACGTTTTCTTTACCTTATAATATAGAGAGAATCTGATTTTTTTTGCAAAAAAAGACCTTTTTTATAAGAATCTTTTAAATTTTTTGTACTCAGGAGTTAGAGGAGTGAAAGCCTTTAATCGGAAGTAAATTCCCGGTAATAATTCACTTCGGCCTTTTTACCTCCGGTCAGACCGATGACTTCTTTAACTCCTGAGTTTTACTAAATAACCGGATCTGGTTTTGAGGATCTTTTAAAACCGGAAGCTCAGTCCCCCCACAAAATTGATTCCTTCAACCGGATAGTATAAGTAGTACTGATATTTCTTATTCAGCAGATTGTCAGCCTTTACATATGCCGAAATTCCTTTAAAGATTCTGTATGTGGCTCCCAAGCTCAGGTTGCTGACGGCAGGAATACTTTTCGCGTAAAGTCCGGTATAACGTTCGGTCCTGCGGGTATATTGGTAGCCTGCGTTTAGCCAAAGCGCGGCTATCGGATGAATTTCCGTGTGAATTCCGAGGTCAAACTCCGGTTTCATCAGTAACGCTTCATTATAATCGGAGGATTTTGAACCGGTTGTTTGAGCGTCCGCATTCCAATGATAATAAGTTCCGCCTGCTGAAATAGCAAATAAGTCTTTGTACTCATAGCTGGCTTTGATACCTGCGTAAAAGTTATCCGTATGGGTCTGTCCCAAACCAATGTAGTTTGCTCCGTCTCCACCGTCCCAGGCGTCTGCCGATTGGTATAAATCATCTTTCAGATTTTGGTATCCGCCGAAGATGTCGAACCAAAGTCCGGGTGTCGGACTGGCTTTGAATCCCAGTCCGGCATTCAGTTGTTCATAAGTGTCTTTTACCTCCTGTCCCGGATCGAGGTACGGATTATAAGTTTCCAGCCGGCGGAAGTCGTTTAATTGTCTGCCTCCTGTTGCTTTGGCATATAGTACGTAACTGTCCGAGAATACATATTGAGCTTTCACGTCCGGAGACACGCGGACAGCTTTCCCGTTTCCGAAAGAGAGGTCTACGTTGGCGCCTACATGTACTCTCCAACTGTCATTATTCAATTCGTAGTAAGGATTCAGATCAAGTGTTGTACGATTTTTGAAAATATCCTTTATCCGGTCTTTATTTTCTTTCAGTTCGTTCCCGTAGATCAGGTTGTTCATGGCAAATCCGATAGCTACTGTCTGCTCGTCACTGACTGAACCGCTTACGGTTGCCAGAGTACGTACCATTGTTTCGTTTACCCCTCCGAAGAGTTGGCATTGCTGCCGTCCGTATAGCATCAGATTGGTTTCCGCCCGGTATTGCAAGGGCAGGGTTTCGTCTGTTGATTTTACTCCGAAGTGTACGTCACCGGAGGTGAATTTCTGCTTTTTGAATCCGTAAGGTTCATAATTGAAATTGCTCAGGCCGAAATTACCGGCTACATTCAAATCCAGTTTTGCAAACTGGTGTACATAGTCTACATTGGCCCGTGTACGGTAATAGAAAGCGTTCCATTTTCGGGTATCACCGAAGGGCATATCCAGCGTACCGTCCATTCCGTCCATTTTGAAGTTCACGTTCAGTTTGTCCCTGTCCGAGAGACGGAACAGATAATTGGCTAAAACGTCCAGGTTACCGTAATTGCCATATCCCAGGCGAACATAACCCGGGATGAATCCCGGTTGTATCTCTTTGCCGGTGTAAGCGCCTATAGTCCCTGCCGGAATCGAAGTGGCGGGAGTTGTGAATGTAGCGTACTCCACCTCCTTTTTGCTTACGGAGGGCTCTTCAACTTTGGGGAGGACATTTACCTTGGCAGCATCCATTATGTCCGGATTATATTGCTGCTCCACTATTACGGTGCGGTTTACAGTCGTATCTTTGGGCTGCGTCTGAGCCTGTATCGAAACGGGCAGTGCAGTAAAAGCAATTCCTAAAAGGATATAATTATTATATTTCATACTCTGTTACTTATTAAGGTTGTTCAGTCTGCTTTCAATCATACTCTCAATGTCATCGTCAGCATGGTAGTTTTGTTGCAGGCTCAGCAGATACTGGCGGGCATCCAACTTTTTATCCATAGCCACATATACATCGGACAGGAGGATGAAGCCACGCGCCAGCCAGTAGGCATGCGGTGTGCTTTGATCGATGAAGTTCAGCAACTCTTTCTCGGCAGCGGCATAGTTCTGTGAGTTATACAGTTCCTGGGCTACCAGGAATTTTGCTTCTGCACCGTATAGGTTACGTGTATCCTTGGCCAGTTCTTTCAAGTCGCCCATGGCGGCTTTGTCTGCTTTCTGATTCAGATAAGCTTTGGCACGGTAATACAGGGCTTCGTTCTTAAGTTCCGGGCTTAGTTTGGCTTCCGATAATAAGGCAGTTGCCGCATGAATGGTTTCCGTATCGTCTTTTAGCAGATAAGCCGCACGGAGCATACCGGTTTCGGCCAGCAGTCTGCGTTCGGCGGTAGTTGCTTTTTCTTTCAGCATTTTGTAGCTTGCCAGTGCATCGGCAAACTGTACTTTATTGAATTGTACTTCCGCACGCATAATCAATGCCTCTTCCGAGAAAGGATTGTCCGGATACTCAAGCAACTTGCCCGAATGTTCCAGAATCATGTCGTAGTTCTTTTGTTCTTTGCCTATCAGGCAGAGATAATAGTGTGCGTTCAGTCCGAATGCTCCATCCGGGAAAGTTTGCAGGTACTTTCCGAAGCTCTCTTTGGCCTGCTCCACTCGTCCCCGGATGTAAATCTTCTCAGCTGCCATATAAGTCAGTGAGTCCTGCTCGCTCGCATCGAAGCGGATGTTGCCCGGCATAGCCGAAGCCAGCGCCGCAAATTCATCGATACGGTTCATATCCACATAGATCGACTTCAGGTCACGCATGGCCAGACGCGCTTCGTCGCTTCCCGGATATTTTTGTACGACTTGCTTGTAAGCGTTAATAGCTTGGTCGTAGTCCTCGTTTTGGTAATAGAGCAATCCGATCTCTGCCGCTGCTTTGCGGCTGACAGGACTTTCGGGATATTTAGCCAATAGTTCCTTGAACGAAGCGATGGCCTGTTGATTGTTGTCCATCAATACATAAGAACGGCCTTTTTCGTACAGGGCGCTGATGGCATAGGGGGAAGCGGGATATTTACCTGCCAGGCGATTCAACAAAGTGATTTTGCCTGAATAATCTTTTTGCAGGCCCGATACAAGTGCGAGTTGATAGAATGAATAGTCTCCCGAAGGAGTATTCATCGCTTCTGCCTGTGAGTAATAATGTTTGGCTTCGTCAAAGTTGCGCACATCCAGATAACAGTCTCCGATGCGGTTATAAGCATCGGCCAGTGCCGTTTTGTTTTCCCCTTTTTCCAGGCTGATATATTTCCGGAACCAGTTTTGTGCCTGTGTATAGTCTTTCTGGTGAAATGCGATATAGCCTAAGTTATAATGTGCCAGGGCATACATCTCGTTATGGGTCTGCTGGGTCAATTGCAGATAATCGGTGAAGTTCCGTTTAGCTTCCTCCATACGGTTCAAGCGGTAATAAGCTTCGCCTCTCCAGTAGAGGGCGTCGGCTTTGGTCTGGCGGTTGTATTGTCCGAGTCCGAGCGAGCGGTCGAAATAACCGATGGCTTGTTCGAATTGTGTATTGGCGAATGCTTGTGTGCCCAGTTGGAATAAGATACGTTGCTTTGCTTCCAGAATGCGTTTACCGGGATGTGCGATGCGGTCGATTGACTTCAGGGCCGCCTCATAGCTCCGTGTGTTCATATACACTTCTACCAGATAGCTACTTACCATCTCCGCATATTCTGAGTTTGGGAATTCATTGAGGAATTTTTCAAAAACAGTTACCGACTCGCCGAAAGCCGAATAAGATGTTTCGTGGATGCACAATGCATAGTTGTAGGCGGCCTGTTCTTTAATTTTCAGGTTTGCGTTCGAGGCGGCAGCCTGCTCGAATGCCATGCGGGCTTTGTTTTTTTCAGCCAGATGCAGATAGGCGAGTCCCATGTGCAGGTATGCGTTTTGAGTGAGTGCATCGCTCTCGGTAGTGACCTCTCCGAGTGTTTCGGCAGCTTTGGAAAATACGCCGGTCTGAAAGTAAGACAGTCCCAGCATATAAAGTGCGTCTCTTCGTGGAGTATTTTCCTTTTCCAGATAATTCCGGAAAGAGGCGACCGCCTTGTGATAATCTCCAAAATGATAATAGGCATCTCCCAGAATCCGATACATTTCCGCGGCGTGTTCGTTTTGCGGGTAGGCAGACAGATAATTTTGTGCTACGATCTGTGCCTTGTCATAATTCTTTTTGACGGCGTAAATCTCAGCGATATAATAGGGCACCAATGCCTTGTATTTTGCGTCATCCTGTAGGGGGAGAAAGCCTTTCAGTGCTTCGTCATACCGTTTTTGCGTATAACGTATGTATGAGATATAGTAAGAACAGTCATTCGCATATTTGGGACTGCTTGCTTTCAGGGTTTCGAACCAGATGGCGGCCTCTTTGACATTGCCGACTTTCAGGTAGCAGGTAGCCAACTGATAGGTCATGTCATCCCGTTCCTCGTTGCCCAGCAAATCAAGGCGGGAAGAGTTGAACAAGGCGAGAGCTTCATCATAGTTGCCCTGATAAAAATAAGCAGAGGCAATCAGTGCATAAATACGGTTTGCGTGAGGAGTATCCGGATAGGTGTCCAGATAGTTGCGTAGTTGAGCGATGGCATTACGGTCTTTCAATTCATACGCCGAACATACCAACATGTATTCAGCCTCTTCTTTCAGGTTCACGTCCGCTTTCTGGCGGACAAATGTGCGCAGGGGAGGCATTGCGGCTGCATAGTTCTTTTGCAGGAACAGCTCTTTCCCTTCTTTATACAGATTTACGGGAGACGTTATTTTCTCGCTGGTTTGTGCCTGCAAGGCGACAGGCACACAACATGCCACGGCACATATCAATCGTGATATCTTTTTTTTCATAATTCAGAGTTTTGACAAAAGTACTTGTTTTTATGTATTTTACCTCTCTTTCAGGAATCTTTTTAACCCTTTTTTGATAGAGCCCAGCCCGAACTCTTCGGGATTAATTTGGCACAATGGGACGAAAAACGAGTCCGCCACATCATCCATTGCTTCAAAGTGACTTGTATCTTCCACTTGGCAAAGGAAAAACATGTCGAGCGTATGTACAGGAAACCCGGAATAGATATAAATGTTCGGAAGGGAAAACAGGTAGGTTGCCTTTTTCACTTTTAGTCCGGTCTCCTCTTCTACTTCCCGGCTTACTCCTTCTTCACCCGTTTCGTTCATGTCGATGAAGCCACCCGGAAGGTCCAGCGTCCCTTTCGCCGGCTCTTTGGCACGGCGGCATACCAGTAACTCGTCTTTTTCGTTTAAGATCAGTGCCACTGTAGCCGATGACGGGTTGAAATAATAAACGAACCCGCAATCGGTACATTGTTTAGACTTCTCGTTGTGAATCTCAAAAGCGGCAGAACCGCATTTCGGACAGTATTTAAATTGATTAAGTGGATGTTCCATCATTCTATTTGTTTTTGTGCAGGCAAAAATAACGAAAAAGAAGCAGTTTCAGGTGATATGTCCGCCAGTATTGTATGTTTGATAATATAAAGTGTTGATAAAGAATGGGAAATGACTACTGTAATGTCCGCTTCCTTTTTCTTCTTTTCCTTTTTCTTTCTCTACCTTTGCCATTGATTTATTTATTAATACACAAACTATGAAATCACTTCATTCTCTTTTATTTTGCGGAGTACTTCTTTTGCATGCTTCTTGTTCGGGAATAAAAACATCAGATGAGAAATCTTTGGATGATTGCCCTTTGGTAGCGACCTGGAAACAGGCCGGTACTGACAGTATAGTGGTATTGGACGTCGGGTTGATAAAAGATACCATGCAGATACGGCTCAGCCAGTTGGTAGACGACCTGGAGATTATCAAGCTTGAAACCCGGGATACGGCATTAGTCAAGTCCGGATATATGGCGGTCTCTGACCGGTACATGCTTTTGGGAAGTTATTTAATGCCTTGTAAGTTATTTGATAAGAATGGGACTTTCCTGCGTCAAATTGGCGGGCTTGGGCAAGGTCCCGGTGAGTATACCAATATTTATGATGCTCAGATCGATGAAGTGAATAATCGGATTTATATGCTTCCGTGGACTTCAAATCAACTATTGGTTTTTGACTTGGATGGAAATATACTTCCTCCGATACCTTTGCCGGCCCGAGTTCCTAAAGGAGTGTTCCGGGTAGATACGAAAAAGAATCTATTGACTATGGGCATCTTGCCTTTCCAGGATTTAGAAAATAAGTTTGTGCTTTGGCAACAAGATCTCAAAGGAAATGTGTTTCAATCCATCAGTTCGACTCCTTATTATACTTATGATGATTACAGCAATGAAGTGAGCAGTAACCGGAATGCCGGTTCTTTTGACTTCTTCATCTTTAATTGGTCTGCCGTACAAGATTCCTTGTATCACTATGATGCGAAAGAGAATCGTTTGGTTCCTGTTTTTACCGCCAATTTCGGGACTCAGGATATTCCCAAGCATACGTATACGGAGTTTCCCGGACATTATTGGGTCAACATCATAACAGAGGTTGTTAATGGGCAGGGTATGCCTCCAATGAATGTTTTGATAGATAAGCATAGCCTGAAAGGGACCTATTGTACATTGGTGATTGATGAACTTGGGGGTATTCCGGTCGAGTATCCGTACGACTGTTTTCAGGACGGACGTTTTCTGATGAATCTCGATCCGGGAGATTTGATTGATGAATTGGAAAAAGTCCTTGCTAGACCCGAACGTTTTTCTAAAGAAGAATCAGATCGACTTACAAAATTAAAGAATTCGATTTCCGTTGACGATAATAACTATATTCTGGTCGGTAAGCTTAAGTCAAAAGGAGAAAGTCTGATACTTTCTGCTAATCCGGTTCAGAAAATAACGGAGCAGGAACAACAACCGGCAAAAGAGGAACCGGTAAAGACTGCCGTTCAGTCCGAAGTAGCATCGGAGGCGGATACAGTGTGGAGTGTATCTCCATATTCAGCTATACTTCCTGATGCCATTGATTATTTCCGTACTCATAATAAATATAAAGATTGGGATCCGAAAAAGGGCAAGCGCGTCCTTGTGCGTGGCATCGCAGAAAAAGACGGAACAATTACAGGTGTAGGCATCAGTTATGGATGGGATCTCGATCCTCAGAGCGGGGCTATGAAGAATAAGAGCGAGGGAACTTGTGGGCTGAAAGAGTTGGATGAAGAAGCCTTAAGGCTGATCCGGCAGGCTAAACTTTTACCCGGAATGACAGATAAGAAAATACCGGTCAGAAGTAAATTCGTTATTGTAGTCGATTTCCCTCCTAAATGACGAGTTAATTTCATTTTGTCAAATTTACAATTTGTCCGGTAAGCTCTGTCTGTAACCGGATAAATTCGGATGAAGATTCATGCAGCGCAAAAAATGCGCTGCATTTGGCTTCTGTGTTTGTCTATATTGTAGCTGTTTTGCTGATTGGCGGATGTTTGGATATGATATTCCTTGATCCGTCTGTCTACTTGTCTCCTGTGCTTGCTGTTTGCTTTCTTTCTTCTATCGGTGGTTTTTCTTTTTCAGTATGCAACCAGCCTCTTTCTTCCCCAATTGGGTCACTGATTTATCCTCCGTTTTTAGTAAGTTAACATCCTGTTGGCAAAGAATTAGTTTTCTACCGACAGGAAGTTAACTTACTCCTTTCATGAAGTTAACTTACCATATTCTGTTTATTCATATCCTGCTTGCATGATTATGCCATTTCTCTGGATTTATTCGCTTTTGTTGTATATCATTGCTTTTTTTATTCATTTTCATTTCTATTTCTTGCCGCTTCTACCAATGTTCGGTTAGCTGGGAACGGTATATTGCAACTATTTGTCATAGAAACACTCTGTTTCCTTACGTTTCTCTATTTCTTTGGTCGAGCTTTGTCTATTGAGTGTGTGGTCGTCTCTATGATTTGTTTAATACCCGCCTGATTATCAACACTAAATTACGATACATTCGTATTTTATTGATTCGCAAATAAATATATGTATTGTTTCTCGCTGAAAAGTTTGCTTTTATTAAATGCAATCCTTATTTTTGGAGAAATAATTTTAAGCCTTATTTTTTGATAAACAGGCAGAAGAATGAAGCGGAATATATGTTTTTACTTGATGCCTTAGGGGATTGATACGTTGCTCATGAACCCAAAGCTTTGTTGCAAAACGACTAAAACGACTAATATGAAACAGAACACCTTTTTTGTTAATGTATGGACCTTGATGCTGATTCTGGGTCTTATTGCTTGTGGAGAGAAAAAAACGCAGGTGAAAACAGAACTTCAGAGAATAGAAGCTTTTGCATTTGATGTTAATGATGATTATTTACAAAGCTATGCCGGTACTTTTTGCTATTCTACTTCAGCCCGGATGGATGGTAAAGAGTGTCTGATTGTTTATAATGGAAAACTTCATTCCATTGACATCCTGAATCTGGCTGATCGCCGGCCATTAAAGCAAATAGCTCTGGCTAAGGATGGTCCGGATCAGATACTTGCTCCCAAAGGGATCGGCTATTATAAAGATTCGTTTATCATACTGAATACCGGTGGTTTGTATCGGGTTGGTCAGGATGGAAAAGTGGTGTCTAAGAAACTTCTCAATGATTTTCCGCAGATTAAGGAAGAAGGGTATGGAATAGCCGTTCCCGATCTTACTGTTTACTTTAGCGTGTATAGCTTCTTCGGATTTGATGCTGCGAATGGAAGAGTGGCTTTACCCCTCTACTTTTATGAGAAAGATACTACGGGAGAATATCCGAAGAAAGTGCTGATTGTTTCGTGTGACGATTGGAATATACGGGATGAAGTGGAGATACATTGTCCTGATGTGATAAGGAAAGAGGGAGATATGCAATTACTGGGTTGTGTCAACGTGCTTCCCTACGGTGACCGGTTGATTTATAATTTCCCTGCGTCTTCCAAAGTTTATGTTTACGATCTGTCTGTAAAAAAGAGTAAAGAATATGATTTTCCTTCTACCTTTACAGATCCTTTTTTCCATTTACCGGATATAAATGGGTCGGAGCCCGGTTTCGGATGCCTCAAAACCGGTTATTATTTCCCATTGTGTTACGATGCCTATCATAATGTGTTCTGGCGTATTCAACAGGGGCCTTTAGATGGTCATGGAGTGGGAGGAAAGCCCTTTTCCGTCATGTGTATATCACCTGATTTTTTGAATAGTGCAGAGTATGTGATTCCTGCCGGTGCATCTATCTATCCCGATTTGGCTTTTACAGATTCTTTGATTTTGTTGCCGTATACGGGAGGTGATAAAATCGGTGAAAACAATATGTGCTTTTATGGACTGCAATATAGAGAATAGTAGTTGTGGAAAGGACTGCTTGGAGGCGCTCCCGTTAATTTATTTAATTTCATAGGGTATGAAACTGTTTATTTCGTCATTGTACTTTATGTGGTCTGCTGAATTTGATCTGTATAATACAGATCAAAAGTTGTGATATAATAATGACATCTTAAAATGAATTCTGTATGAAAGATTTGTTTCTAACAACAGAAGTATGATCCTGATATAACATTAAAAATGTTGATTAGAGGGATTGTTCGGACTAACTAATGTAATTCTATTATCTCTGTTTTTATTTCTATTTTTATAAAATTCAAAAGAAGGTATAGACTAAATATTGTCTTTTATAGGAGTGGACCATAAGAAGGTTTTTGGAAGAACTGTTGGCGTTATATTGGGGGATATAGAGGGCAAAAGTAGGTATAATGGTAAAATTGACTTGTATTACAAGCTTGTAACTGTCCGGGTATTTAGGGTTAAAATCGTGCGCTTCATGTCTATTGTGCTTATATACAGTGGTTTATATCGTATTATTTTTCATGAATTTGTCCGGGTAGATAATTTGCGAATTGGTTCAACATGATTTAACTTTGAACCAAGGAGGGAGGTCCCTTTTTGAGTGATGTAATTCAAATCTGTTAGCCATGGATAAAATAGAGTTTAGAGAAGATAAGATAACGTTTTCATATAAGAAATCTTATGGAGAATGTTTGTATCAGGATTTAATTGCTGTGGAATATAGCAAGCCTTACTGTATATTACAAATAGGAGGTAGGAACAGTATTCTGTTTTTAATAAGCCTACGTGTGATTCTGGAAAAATTGCCTGCCGATTTTCTGCTGATAAATAGAGGAATTATAGTAAATAAAGAGCGTATTGTAGATTGTGTACTTCAGGACGGGGCATATCATATAAAGATGGATAATAATAAAATTTATAGGATTAGCACTCGTAAGCTGGCTACAGTTAAGAAATATTTTATGGTACAAAATGATACTATTTAGGTTTAGGTTATAAAAGATGTATGGGAGAAAAAAAACTGCAAAAAAGATTATATACTACGAAAATGTAGTATATTGTAGCCGTGAAAACATTTGCAGGGAGATTCTCGTCTCTAATATTGGATAGTGGGGACCTTATGCACAAACAATAAATCTTAATTCAATTGTGGCTATGAAACACATGTCCTTATTGCTAATCGGCGTATTTGTATTATTGGGGTGCAGTTCCAATAAGAAGCAAGAGCCTATATCCAAGTCAGGAGTACCTGTCATTAATCTTTCTGAGGATGTATCGACTGTACCTTCACTTCTTTTGAGTGAGGCGGCGGAGAAATTGGAAATTGTTCCTTTGGAAATGACAGATGAATCTGTATTGAGTGATATTACGGAAATGCAAGTAACTGATCATAATATATGGATAGATCATGGACGCGAATTCTACATTTATCGTTTTTCCCGTACGGGAAAATTTCTGAATAGAATAGGGAGTATAGGCCAAGGGCCGGGAGAATATGTCAATTATTTAACTTTTCTTGTCGATGAAGATAAAAAAGAAGTATATATTTTTTCCACTAATAACGGTGTTTTAGTATATGATTTTGAAGGTGGGTTTAAAAAGCAAATTTCAGATTTCCAAACTATGGTTGGAATGTTTTCGTCTATATATAAGCAATATATCTTAAATGACCATAAATTTTTTGCTATCCAGAATTTTGGTTTATATAGATCTGTGGATAAAGATTCATTGTGGTCTTTTGTTTCTTTGGACGATAACTTTCAGAAAAAGAGACTATTTAAAAATCCGGTTCATGTGGGTAAAGAAGAGCAGATTATAGCTAACCGTGCCAATATGGATCGGATGGTTAATTATTGGATGGAGTATCTAACCAGTGTAGATATTTACAATGGTCAATTGACCCTTAAATATCCGGATACTGATACTATTTATTGTTATGATGATGCGACAAACCAACTTTTGCCTCAATATGCAATCTTTACAGATGAAGAAAAAGGGGATTATGAAGCTACTCATTTATGGTTTAAAGACAGAAAGGCTTTCGATTATTTTTCCATTTTTTCTTATTACCCGACTAAGGATTTTGTTTATCTGATTGGTAGTAAAGGCGAGGAGGTATATACCTATTGCTATAATAAAAAAGATGGAAGTGTTAGATTGCAGAAACGACAAAGCGCAATAACCGAGCGTGATGTGCCCTGGTTCAGCTTTCCTTTGCGCCAAATGAAACGTGATTTTGTGTTAGATAATGATTTAGGTGGAGGTGATTTTACTGTTGACAGCCGTTCTTCCGGTAAATACTGGATAGATATATTAGAACCTGGCGGTGATGAAAACTGGATTGATATAGACCAAATAAAATCATCTACCGTAATAGATGAATCCAAGAAAAAGGAGCTAATCCGAGTTTTGGAAAGTGCGACTGAGGATAGCAATCCGATTTTGATGATTGCAACTTTAAAATAGAAGAATTATTATTTTGAATCTAAAGTTTTTTTTCTTCGGTTTGGCCGTTTGAGTTGAAGGAATATATTCAAGAGAAGAAAGAAAAGGGAGGAATTGTGAGTGAGCGTTTGGTTATGCTTACCGATTCACTGGATGAGGAGCAAAATCCGGTTCTTGTAATTGCTAATTTAAAGAATAGGTGGATATGGAATTTTTTATGCGAATGATATTGATACTGGGTGTTATGGTATTGGGCTTCACGGCTTGTAGTAACAAAAAACAGTGGATCCTAATCCTGTTGTTCGAGATAATATTATTCATTTGTCAACTGCGATAAAGAATGTTCGGGAGGAAATGATGCTTTCGGAGCTGGTGGATAGTGTCAGTTATATTCCTTTGGAAACGAATCCGAATTGTATGTTAGGTAATTATCAGCGTTTGACCTTTTTCCCCAATACATATTTTACTCAAACTATTGTTTTGATTGGAATGGGCAGTTCTTGTTCCGTATTGGGAGCCAGGGTCAAGGGGCTTGTGAAGATATCTATGCGCATGTGGCCGAAATAGTATATTTGAATAATCATTTCTATGGGAATGCCTCTAAAATAATAGAATATGATGACCGGGGGAAGTGTACGGGGAAAGAGCTAAGCTGGTATGCCCAGAAAACGATGGACACTGCGCCGGTTGGGCGTATGGTCAATAAGGTCTGCTTTGCTCCGGCAGGAGAAAACCTGATGTTTTATAATTTTCCGGATACGGTTTATTTCATAAATACGGATTACGAGTTTGTAGCCAAACGCAGTATGATGCCGTGGAACAGGAAAGGGATCGCTCCGTCCATGGAGAGTGTGAAGTATACGAGTTACTATAAAGATACGACCTTATTTTATAATTTTTATACGGATACAGTTTTTACTGTTACTCCCACTTCCCTGATGCCTCGCTGGGTGGTGGAGTTGGATGAAGAATTACGGTTTCCTACCCAGTATCTATATGAAGATGGATTGTTGTCTGATGCTTTTAAATGTTGGGAATCGGGCAACTTGGAAAATGCAAAAATGATTAAAATGCTGGATCACAAATATATAGTATCCGGTGTTTTTGAAACAGAGCATTTTGTTTTTTTATCTGTCTATGAATATATGGCATACTGGGAACTGCGTAAACTGCCTAAGCCTCCTCTATTAATAGCCATTTACAATAAACGTACGGGTGAGACATTTGCGGTGAAACAGATTATAGATGATCTGGGTGGTATGAAGACCTTCTTTCCTTCTTGGGAGCGTGTAATGAAAAGCTTTTTAGCCACTGTATGGCCTTATAAGTTGAAAGAATTTATAGAAGAGGAACAGTCTGCCGGACGGGCTGTGGCTCCGCAAATACTGAACTTGATGCAGCGCGTGCGAGAAGATGATAATCCGGTTCTTATAATAGCTCATTTGAAAAAATAGATTTGTCTGTTTATCGAAATCTAGAATGTTGGATTGTTGTTTTAAATATAAATTGGTATGAATAAAGTTCGATTAGTTTTGTATTTGGATATGTTTGTGCAAAGTCACTTGAAGGGTGAAGAATTATAATGGAAAAGTTAGGGCATTCGTACTCACCTTATTATTCATTAAAATAAATAATGAAAATGAAGCAGATCTTTTTATTTTTATTCATTTTCCTGCTTACCTCCTGTATTTCAGGAGGTGCCAAGCAAGATCAAGTTAAGGTTATGGATCGTACCATTTGCATTGGTGATGCAATGGAGTATCCTGTGCCAATGAAACTTTCAAATTTTGTTGATAGTATAACTTATGTTCCTTTGGAGACAACAAAAAGTTATGTAAAAAATAAGATGCTTATTTCTTATGTGGAGCCATATTGGGTCGTTTATCCGGGAAGCTTATTTGATAAAGAAGGACGATTTGTAACAAATATTGGTGCATTAGGGCAAGGGCGTGGTGAGGAAACCAATGGTTGGGGATATAGTGTTTTTTATGATCTTCAGAGAAATGTTTTCTATACATTGGGGGATAAAATTATAGAGTTTGATAGTAATGGAAAATTTACTGGAAAAGAAGTTCGAATATCTTATCGTGAAAGAAATGCGATGCAGGTAGCTGGTGGATTGAAGAATGTGGTTGCTCTGCTAAAAGCTGATACAAAATATTTATTGGTAAATTATCCGGATTCCATTTTTTGGATGGACTCTGATTTAGAAGTTACACATAATACCCGGATTATTCCGGATAGCTTATTCCTTGATCCTCCGGGAGACGCGAATGGAATGTCATATACATTCTCACGTTATAAAGATACGACTATCTTTTATAATTGTTTTACGGATGCCATTTATGCAGTGACTGATACGGGGCTTCAAAAACGGTGGGACTTGGACTTGAAAGGGCTAAAACCGGACAATTGTTGTTTTTTAAATGAGCTTAATCGATTGTACTTGCAAGAAATGGTTAAAATAGTTCGTTCTTCAAGTGGGAATGAGAACGTAGTAAAGTCGAAAGCTGAAAATAGTGAATTAGCTCAATTGATTGATGATAAGAAATGGGTCAGTCATGCTTACGAAAGTGAACGTTATGTACTGATGTCCTGGGTTAACTTGAAGGCTTTTTTCCGGATGGAGAGGTCTGAAAGAAGAATCGCATTTAGCTTTCTATGACAAACGATCAGGAAAGACAATAGCTGTGGCAGGAGATGGTTTAATAGATGATATTGATGGTGGAATGATGTTTTATCCATCACTTGGGGTTTGTGACGGTGCGATGGTGTACTCTGTCTGGCCGTTTGAACTGAAAGAATATATTCAAGAGAAGAAAGCAAAAGGAGAAGCCGTGAGTGATCGTCTTATTGCACTTGCTGATTCACTGGATGATGAGCAAAACCCGATTCTTGTAATTGCTCATTTAAAGAAATAGCTAAATATAGAGTTTGTTATTTGGTCTTGTGTGAAAAATATTATGTATTTTTACTTCTAATTTAATGATGGACAAAGCTATGCGAATGATATTGATACTGGGTGCTATGATATTGGGCTTCACGGCTTGTAGTAACAAAAAAACAGTGGATCCTAATCCTGTTGTTCGGGATAATATTATTCATTTGTCAACTGCGATAAAGAATGTTCGGGAAGAAATGATGCTTTCGGAGCTGGTGGATAGTGTCAGTTATATTCCTTTGGAAACGAATCCGAATTGTATGTTAGGTAATTATCAGCGTTTGACCTTTTCTCCCCAATACATATTTTACTTAAACTATTGTTTTGATTGGAATGGGCAGTTCTTGTTCCGTATTGGGAGCCAGGGTCAAGGGGCTTGTGAAGATATCTATGTGCATGTGGCCGAAATAGTATATTTGAATAATCATTTCTATGGGAATGCCTCTAAAATAATAGAATATGATGACCGGGGAAGTGTACGGGGAAAGAGCTAAGCTGGTTTACCCAGAAAACAATGGACACTGCACCGGTTGGACATTTGGTCAATCAGGTTTGCTTTGCTCCGGCAGGAGAAAACCTGATGTTTTATAATTCTCCGGATACGGTTTATTTCATAAATACGGATTACGAGTTTGTAGCCAAACGCAGTATGATGCCGTGGAACAGGAAAGGGATCGCTCCGTCCATGGGGAGTGTGAAGTATACGAGCTACTATAAAGATACGACCTTATTTTATAATTTTTATACGGATACAGTTTTTACTGTTACCCCCACTTCCCTGATACCTCGCTGGGTGGTGGAGTTGGATGAAGAATTACGGTTTCCTACCCAGTATCTATATGAAGATGGATTATTTTCTGATGCTTTTTAAATGTTGGGAATCGGGCAACTTGGAAAATGCAAAAATGATTAAAATGCTGGATCACAAATATATAGTATCCGGTGTTTTTGAAACAGAGCGTTTTGTTTTTTTATCTGTCTATGAATATATGGCATACTGGGAGCTGCGTAAACTGCCTAAGCCTCCTCTATTAACAGCCATTTACAATAAACGTACGGGTGAGACGTTTGCGGTGAAACAGATTATAGATGATCTGGGTGGTATGAAGACCTTCTTTCCTTCTTGGGGGGCGTATAATGAAAAGCTTTTAGCTACCATCTGGCCTTATAAGTTGAAAGAATTTATAGAAGAGGAACAGTCTGCCGGACGGGCTGTGGCTCCGCAAATACTGAACTTGATGCAGCGCGTGCGAGAAGATGATAATCCGGTTCTTATAATAGCTCATTTGAAAAAATAGATTTGTCTGTTTATCGAAATCTAGAATGTTGGATTGTTGTTTTAAATATAAATTGGTATGAATAAAGTTCGATTGGCCTTGTATTTGGGTATATTGGTGCATCTGATCGGTTGCTCTTCTTTTCATTCAGAGAAGATTGATTTGTTAGCTCAGGTGCCATCTGATTGTCCGATTGTTGAGATGACCAGTGTTTTAGATAGAGAGGACTCCATCTCAGTGAAGGAATTGGTAGATAGCATTTCGTATGTCCAGTTGGATAATTTTGTGAAATTGCCGGTTCGTGCCAGTATACTCAGTATGGCGGTAACTAAAGATTATATTTTCGTATTGGCCGGTAGTGATGCGGGAGTTTTTAAATACGATAGGAAAGGAAAGCTTATAAAGAAGATTATATCCAACGATTATTCGTCTTTAAAATTATGGATTGGAGCTGATGAATTCAAGGAATTGCTTTATCTGAATCAGGAAGGCGGTTCAGAGGGCACTACAGAAGTCTATGATTATGATGGTAACTATCAAGGAAATATTGCTGAATTGTATAATATGCCATATCATTCTCAATATGTACATCGACTGAATGAAAAATTCCTGGCTGCTTTTTCACCATGGTGTATGCCATTGACTGATAAGAATTATTTTGGCGGAGCCGTATTTTCAGAAAAGGGGGAAATGGTACATCAGTTGAACTATTTTGTTCCGTCTGACACTTTGGCTTTGTGTAAGGTTAGCTATTATAGTTTCACTTATCAATCAGATGGAAGCATGTTGGTTTGGAATAATGGGGGAAGTGGCAGCCCAATTGTTCAGCCTTATACCACTTTGTATAAGGTAACTGTTGATTCTATTTTTCCGGTGTATCGTTTGTTTAATGGTAATACACGCGATAAAATAGATCATGTTCAAGGAATTGGAGTCAGTGGGAACTCTTTGGCCATAGAAACAGACTCCAGTCTCTATTTATGTTGTTATCATCCAAAAGCTCCACATCCGTGTCCAACTTTATGCTTTATGCGATATGATATAAAAAATAAGGTTCTTCAGGGAGTCAATTATCCTCCTAATGGTATTTCCGGAGGATATATAAACCATTTGAATGGTGATATTCCAATCCGTTTCCAGTATTCGTTTCCTCTTCAAAAGATTTATGTATCGAGTATTAATTCTGGCGAAATAGAGCAATTGCGAAAGTCGGGGTATATCAATGCAAATAGTGATGAAACACTGAGAAGCAACAAACCTGGAGATAATCCCATTTTGATATATTATCATTATTAATCATTTAAAGTTACCGATATTATGAAATCACTTTTATTTTTTTGTTTAAGTACATTTCTCTTTTACTCGTGTAGTAAGAAAGAAAATAGTCTTTATCCTGTAATAGACTTAGCCGATGCTATCGAGAATCCGGTGGAGAAATCTGTATATGATATTGCGGAAAGTGTAGAGGTCGTGCAATTAGAGACGAATGATTCGTTACTGATTCCATACGTGAGCCAGTTAATAATGACCGATCAGTATTTTATCATAGGATATGGTAAGAAGTGCTCTCTTTTTTCTCATTCCGGAAAATTTGTTTGTGATATAGCTCAGAAAGGAAGTGGTCCGGAGGAATATACAATGTTGATGAATTTGCTTTATATAAACAATCGTGTTTTGATTACAGACTTAAATAATAAAGTTAATGTTTACTCCTTAAATGGGAAGTTTATTGAATCCTATCAGGCACTTCCGGACATGTTTTCTGCCATTTATCCAATGTCGGACAAGAACTTTATAGGTTTTAAAGCTCAGAGTGGAGGAGATGAAAAAGAACGTCTTGTGTTCTATCGACGGGATGAAAAGAGGGGGGCTATTCCATATCAACAAAACTATCAGGCAAAAAAAGTTTGTTTCTTCCCTCATGAAGCCCAATTTTCATCTTTACATGATAAGTTGTACTTTAAGCAGTTGCTTAATGACACTATTTTCTCTGTGGATACGGTAAAGCACTCTCTTTCTCCTGAATATATAATCGACTGGGGAAAGCTGAGATCTAACGATAGATTGCGCTACTCTTTGGAAAATCCGGACGAAGAATTGTTTTTGCACATGCCATACGTTCCTTTGTTCAGTATGACTGCTAATGGATTAGTCTTAGGGGCTATTACAGTAGACATAGATCAGAAGAAGCAATATTACTTAACTGCATTCTATGATAAGGCAAATCATCAGGCGGATCTTTTCGAACTAAAATTATCAAAAAAAGAGATGGATTATTTTGGTGAACCTACAGGTAAGCTTCCTCCTTATCTGGAGGGTGATACTTTTTTCCCGGAGTATATTTCCCAAGATGGCAATTATTTGATTTCTGTCAGAACTCAACCTTTAAAAGAAGAATTGAATCCTGCGTTGATTGTAGTGAAGCTGAAATAATGAATATGGCCAGACACTGATAGATTTCTGATTTTTATATAAGTATTAGTGGCTGCGGAACTAATAGCCTGTTATTTGGGACAGGCTATTGCGCATTAATGTCTCTATTGGTGCTTGAGGGATGTTTAGTTCGTGTAACAGGCTAAGAACCAGATAAACTTCGCATAATACAGGCCGATTATTTGTATCCGGAAGCAACTCTGCTATCCAATTTATCAGGTGGAAGAGATATTCTTTTATTTTTAAGGCTGTGGGAGTGTTGAAGTTTTCTCTTGTACATAGACGTGAATAGAAATAGTAAGCTAAGCCCGAAACTCCTTTTCCTAATCCGAGGTCAGTCAAAGACTTTTGTTCAATGACTGAATATACAGCGGAGTCTATTTGATGTAGTATTTCATCACTATTGCCTTCGACCAGTTTCTTTTGCAGTAAATATTCAATTCCCGTTCCAATGCCACATAACCCATTCTCGTAAGTGATAGGAACAGCCAGAGAGCAGTGGTCTATTATCTTGTTCAGTAATTTATCTGCCTCCTCTTCTAATTCTGTATCGTTCGTTTTTTGGCTTAATTGAAAAAGCTCAATCGTTCGTTCCATCCACCTTGATAAAAGTCGATTTTTGATTTTGTTCATAGAGCTATTGTATTTGCAATATAGCTCTTTTAATACTTGCCAAGTGTACTCTTGATGCCATGGCTTTATACTTCCGGTATAATGAATGATGATGATGTCGGATAACATTTCAGGGGTATGCAAAGTTTCACTGGTAGTGAAATTATAGATATTGGGAATTAGCTTTATTTTGCCTTTACATATACAATTAATTGCATCTTGATCCTGATATCGATCCCGGTTTATATAAATTGATGTGTGTTGCAATAGCTTTTCCTGTATTTTATCTTTTCTAAGGTCTTTCAGATTCAACAGTAGTACGCCTGCATTGATGTATACATCCTTTTCCGCTAGTTCCAGTATCTTTCTATAATTGATTCGTCTTATAAAGATATCATCCACTCCTGCACAATAATAACCTTCCAAATCCAGTTCCCACAATGGCTCTATGCTGCCATTGATTACTAAATCTGCATCTAGGTATAGGGCTTTATCCAGATTGGGAAAAAGATCTGCGATGGCATAACGATAAAGAGTGTGTTCGGTGATGTATCCTCCTTTTTTCTTGAGTTGCTTGAATGATTCTGAATCTATTATCTCCCATTGGATAGTTACACAGGTAAATACATTTTCTATTTCCTGAAGGAGCTCTTTGCTTTCTAACGAAATATAATCTGTCAGAATGTATATGCTTATATTCAAATATCTATTATTCTCAAGAATAGATACTATAGAGGTACAGCAATGGTCAATGTATTCTTCATTGATTGCAAAGAAGATTGGTATTGTGTTTTTCATGCTTGTGTGGTTAAAAAGGATTATTTGTCAGAGGCAAATATATCTGTTTTTTAGATATATTTCTGTTTATAAGGATTATTTCTATAGGTATATGACGTTCGGTATAAAAAAAGGCTACGTTCGGTACATCTTTTCTGATAATGTTTGGATATGAAGTAAGGTGGGCATACCTTGCAAACAAATCTAATAAAGATATGGATTCACAACTACAACAAATAGCTCAATATTTAGAGTGTAGGAAATCATTAGAGTTTCATTGTTTTAAACTTTTAGAGCAAGAGTTATGAAGACGGTGTGCATATACGATGATTATTCTATATCATCCGGAAGTGGAGTGGGGACCTTCTTGAAGGATTTTGCACAATGTGCTACGCAATGGAAAGATACGCATATCTGCATGATTATGTTTCGCACTAATGTAGAGGAATTTAGTATCTGTATGCGTGGAGAGTTAGAATATTTTCTATTCCCTAAAACATTTTGTGTCAATCCCTTCGAAGAATGTGAAGAGATTTGTTCATTGCTGAAACAATATATTCCTGATTCAGATAATACTTTTTTTCTATTTAACTATGTTCCCTGTGATAAGTTGATGCGCATGACACGCAACTATTTTTCACTGTCGAAACAAATTTGTGTTATACATGAATTTAGTTGGACTACTCCATTGCTGGGTGATGTTACATTATTCAGGAAATTGATATCTAAGACGAAAGAAAAGATTTCTTTCTGTTATGAGGGGATAATAGAATTATATCGACGTGAAGCAGAACAATGTCAAATGGCTGACCGGGTGGTTTGCCTGTCAGAAGATACCTATGATATCTTGTACGAATGTTATCAGGTTCCTAAAGAAAAAATTGCATTAATCTCTCATGGTATGAGAACGATAAGAAAGTCTTTTTCAGAAATGACGAAGCGAAAATGGAAACAAAAATATTATTTGAATCCTGATGAAAAGTTAATCGTAATGGTAGGGCGTATCTGTAAGTCTAAGGGGATGTTTGCTTATTTGGAGGCTTTCAAGAATGTCTTGAAATATGATTCTAATTGCCGTTTAGTTGTTATTGGAGATCTGTGTAATGCGCCGGATCTATTAGCAGCAGCAGGCAAGGCTGTATCGAAAGTGACATTGACCGGGAGACTGGACAAGGAACTTCTATCCTATTGGTATCGGATGGCTGACATTGGGGTAATACCTTCATATGCAGAGCAATGCTGCTATGTAGGTCTGGAGATGATGAGCTATGGACTTCCGATAATTGCATCCGATGGTTTGGGGGTGAAGCGTATGTTTCCAGATGGGTTGAATGCTTACGTTGCTCCTATTGGGAACAGGAGAAATCCAAAGGAGTTTGTACAGAATTTGGTGGATTGCACCTTAAAGTTATTGAGTAATTCGGCAGAACAAAGAAAAACAAAGAATAATGCACGTCGTATTCTGAAGGAGAAGTACAATTTTTCGGAGATGGCAGAACATTATAAGGCCATTTTTATGGCTTGAGAGTTTATCAATATTAGTATTTACAATTAATTTTATCTAATCATGAGAAAGTTAAGTGAAATCAAACTGGGGCAGCTTAATAAAGTTGAACTTAGTGAAAGAGAATTAAATCGCCTTTTAGGGGGAGTAACTGTTGTATCTGTCATAATAGAGGAAGTGCTACTCTTCAAATGAACTACGATGCTAACATTAAGGGTGGCGTAAGCGGGTTAATTCCAGGTGATGGTGGTTATGGTGTCCCTAATGGTAGTTTCTCTAAATAAATGGGTTTACATCAAAGGCTTAAGCTGTTGATGTAATTGTTTTGAGGACCTGTTTTATAAATAGGAACGATTTAGTTTTTGTAATTTGTAAAACAGGTTCTTTATATAAGAAATGACGATTCTTTATCTAATAAGCTGCAATGAAATATATTTCATTATTACTGGTGAGTACATTATTGTTGGGATGTAGTTCCAATAAGAAGCAGGGAGTTATATCTTCTCAGTTAGGAATCCCTGTAATCAATCTTTTTGAGAGTATATCGACAGTGTCTTCGCTTTCTTTAAGCGAGGCAATAGAGAAGTTAGATATTGTTCCTTTAGAAATGACGGATCAATCTATGTTAGGTGAAATAAGACGAATACAAGTCACAGAACATGATATATGGATTCATGATTTTAATAAATTTTATATTTATCGTTTTTCCCGAACGGGGAAATTTTTGAATAGAATTGGTAGTATAGGGCAAGCTCCAGGAGAATATGTCAATTTTTCAACCTTTCTCGTTGATGAATATAAAGAGGAGGTCTATATTGTTTCTAATAACAATGGCATTTTGGTATATAATTTCAAAGGAGAGTTTAAAAAGAAAATAGTTGATCAGCAGATAATCAACAATCTGTTCTCATCTGTATATAGTCAATATGTTTTACATAATGGAAAATTCTTTGCTACTCAGAATATAGCTTTATATAAATTAATAGATAAAGATTCATTGTGGTCTTTTGCTTTTTTGGACACGGCTTTTCAAGAAAAAAAATTGTTTAAGAATCCAGCACATATAGGTAGAGAAGAGCAAATTATAGCTAATTGTGCCGATCAAGGTAGAATGATTAATCTTTGGATGGAATGTCAAACCAGTATAAATACTTACAATAATCAACTGACCCTTAAATATCCAGATACCGATACAATTTATTACTATGACGATGCGACGAATGAACTCTTGCCTCAATATGTAATTTGTACAGGAGAAGAGAAAGGAGACTATGAAGTTACTCACTTGTGGTTTAAAGAAAGAAAAGCTTTCGATTATTTCTCTATTATATCTTATTATCCAACTAAAGATTTCATTTATTTGGTGGGTAGTAAGGGGGACAAGATATATACTTATTGTTACAATAAACAAAATGGGGCTATGAGATTGCAGATAAAGCAAGGCGAAATAAACGAACGAAAAATGCCTTGGTTTAGTTTTCCCTTGCGCCAAATGGAACGTCCTTTTGTACTGTATAATGATTTTTGTGGAAGTGATTTTACAGTTGATAATCATTCTGTTGGCAAATATTGGGTAGATATATTAGAACCAAATAATGAAGAAAATTGGATTGATATAGACCAAGTGAAAGCATCTACCGTTATAGATAGATCTAAAAAAGACGAATTAATAAGAGTCTTGGAGAATGTAAATGAGGATAGCAATCCGATTTTGTTGATTGCAACTTTAAAATAGAGAAAAAATGGAAACTCTAATAACAACCGAGTATAGTCATCAGTATATTTATTCTGATGTTTTGTGCTATTTTCTGTATGTACCTGAAAAATGAAAATTGCGATGAAGAAAGATGGGGACAACATAGAAGATAACTATTATAAACGCAAACTTAATTTTCTTCAAAGAAATCACTTCTTTGATAAAGAAGTAATCACTTTTCAAACAGATTATACGGAAGATTTGGTCAAACAAAATATGGCTTGCCTACGGCAATTGTTGATAGAAGTTACGGATAAATGTAATCTCAAATGCAAATATTGTGGTTATGGTGAGTTTTATTCTAATTATGATCGGCGGGAAACTTGTAATCAGACATTTGATAATGTCAAAGTATTGATAGATTATCTGGCCAATTTATGGCGATCTGATTATAATGTATCCCATAACAATACGGTTACTGTTGGATTTTATGGTGGAGAACCTCTACTAAATATGAAATTGATACAGGAGACAATTGCTTATATAGAAAGTTTGCATATAGACAATTTAAGGTTTAGTTATAACATGACTACAAATGCCATGCTGCTAGGTCGATATATGGATTATTTAGTCGAAAAGGATTTTACGCTTTTAATCAGCTTGGATGGAGATGAATATCAATCTGGTTATCGGGTAGATAAACATGGAAAATCTTCTTTTACTCATGTTGTGGGAAATATACAGAAACTAAAAGATACCTATCCTGAGTTTTTTGAGAAAAATGTGCATTTCAATGCCGTATTGCATGACCGAAATTCAGTAGAGGGGTGTTATAAATCAATTCATGGATTATTCGGTAAAAGACCCCGCGTATCGGAACTAAATACGAATGGTATTATACCGGAAAGAGTGGAAGAGTTTGTTCGGATGTTTAATGATAAAACAGAGAGTTTTAAGACTGCACTGACTCATGACCCTGATATCAAAGACGATTTTGAGATGGAAGATGATGCTTCGCTTGCTTATCATTTCATGATTATGAATTATGGTGGGAACCGATATTCTGATTATGTGGATTTATTTGATTCGGATCGGAACGGGAAGTATGTTCCAACGGGAACTTGCCGACCTTTTGAGCGGAAACTGTTTCTGACGGTTAATGGAAAAATTTTGCCTTGTGAAAGAATTGGGCAAGAATGTGCTATAGCCCGATTGTCGGATGGAAAGTTAAACTTAGATTGTTCTGCAGTTGCTAAGTATTATAGCTCTTTGTATAAGAAGATAATAAAAAGTTGCGTTCACTGTAATCTGAAGAAAAGCTGCGGACAGTGCCTCTTTTTATTGAAAGAGAAGAATGGACAGTTGATATGTCCGGGCATTGAAACAGACGCTAAATTGCGAGAGAAATTTTCTGCATTTTTAACTTATGCAGAAAGTAATCCGGGTGATTACGAGAGACTACTATCATCTATTATTGTTGCCTAACATTATTCAAACATTATGAACTATTGGTTTTATTTGGAGCCTTACACCTTCATGTTCCGCAATGAACACAAAACAGTGGTCTACAACACACTTAATTCAGCATATTTGCTCTGTCCCAACGATGCTGTAGTGGAACAAATCTTAGAGCAATGGGAAAATGCAGGTAATGGTTATGGAGCTGTGCTTGCTGAAAAGGACTTAGAAAACGGGGTGGTAAAAGACTTTGTAAATACTGTCAGAGAATCTTTTGCAGGTGACTGTGTAGAATATGATTCGGAACGGCCTAAGCCTTATTTGTTCAAACCCGACTTGTTTTTAAATACGGATATCCGTATAAAACAGGAAAAAGAGAAAACTTCATTAGGAGAGCGAATTTTGCAGTACCTTCATGAGGTAACGGTCTATTTGCTAGCTTCCTGTAGCCGTAGCTGTACAGCATGTACTTCTTATTGTAAGCAGTTCAACCATTGTACAATTTGTCGTGAGGGGATATTGAATCAGACTGATTATACTCGTTTGCTGCATCAGTTTCATACCTGTGGTATTCAGCGTGTGAATTTGTCGGGGGGAGGAGATCCACTTGAGAACAGCTATGTGCGTCAACTTCTATCGGATTTCGCAGAATCTGGTTTTAAAAAGCATCTCTACTTGGATTTTAGTTTTCTGTCTGATGAATACATTGAGTTTATGCAGCAAACGAATTTAATTCTGGAAGTACAGGTCCATTTGACAGAGGTAGATGAACGGATAATTGAAAGTATGCGACGCTATTCATGTGATACTGTCAAATGGAATTTAATTGTTTCTGAATATTCGGATATGGAATGTTTGGATAGCTGGAATTTCCCGGAAGAAGCACTTATTCAGGTCTGTCCTTTTTATTCGGGAAATAACTTATCTTTTTTTCAGGATTTTGTTTTCACTGATTTGCAGGATATACTTGCCGTTCCGATTGATAGGAAAACAATATTCAGGCATAAGGCATTGAATGATATTTTTTTCGGTAAATTGACTATATTCCCGTCGGGCGAGGTGTATGCGAATGTAAACTATCCGGCACTTGGGAATATACAGAATTCATCGCTAAAAGAACTTGTTTATAAAGAATTGACAGAAGGAAATGCGTGGTTAAAGGTGCGTAGTAATGAAAAGCCGTGTAACCAATGTATCAATAAGAGCCTATGCCCCTCAATTTCGAACTATGAGTTGGTTATTGGCAGATATAATCTTTGTAAGGTAAAATTTGAGTAATCATAGAGTAATAGATCTATGTATGTCGTAAGTTTGATTTTATAATCTATATTTTCCCAGCTATTGAATTAATAAGTATTGAATTAGGGAGCTGAAAGGGGTCAGATATGCAGGCTATTATATTGGCAGCAGGAATGGGTAGGCGTCTGGGAGAATTGACCCGGTACGACACTAAGTGTATGATTGAGGTGAACGGTATCCGGATCATAGATCGGTTACTGGCAAACCTGGCAGTCGCAAGACTATCGAGGATTGTGCTTGTGATTGGTTTTCAAGGTGACAAACTACGGGCGTATCTGGGAAATGAATATTGCGGAATTCCTATTTATTATCTGGAAAACCCTTACTATGCACATACCAATAATATTTATTCTCTGTTTCTGGCACGGCACCACTTAGCGTCTGATGATACTTTATTGTTAGAATCGGATATTGTTTTTGAGAAGAGAATACTTGAAAGAGTGCTCGAAGAACCGTATCCGGATGTTGCAGTAGTAGACCGTTATAAGAGTTGGATGGACGGGACTATGGTGACTGTGGATGAAAAGCAGTTTATTGTGGACTTTGTATCTAAACATACTTTTTCGTACGAAAAAACTTCTACTTATTTTAAGACGGTGAATATCTATCGTTTTAGTAAGGAGTTTTCTGTAGGTAAGTACGTACCTTTTCTGGAAGCCTATTGCAAATGTTTTGATAATAGTGCATATTACGAACAAATACTGGCCGTTTTGTCTTTGTTGGATAAAGCCGGGCTGAAGGCTTTGCCGCTTGAGGGTGAAAAGTGGTATGAGATAGATGACATGCAGGATTTAGATATTGCCGAAACGCTATTTGGTAAGAAAGAAGGGCTTTTGCCCGGTTACCAGAAACGTTATGGAGGGTATTGGCGCTTCCCTTTTTTGTTTGATTTTGCTTATCTGGTGAATCCACATTTCCCGACAGAAAGGATGCTGGAAGAACTGAAGGCTAATTTTGATAAACTGCTCAGGCAATACCCTTCGGGGAGTTATGTAAACAGGCGATTGGTGGCGAAGCACTGGAACATTCCTGCGGAGGCTGTCGCGGTGGGGAATGGCGCGGCAGAGTTGATAAGAAAGCTGATGGAGCTGCTTCCCGGTAGAATGGGGGTGATTCTTCCTACATTTGAAGAATATCTGGTGCGTGATGACCGGATAGAGACTTTCTTGCCGTTGGGGCCAGGTTATCGCTATACCGTAAGCGACCTGAAAACATTTTTTGAGGATAAGGGAGTGACTTCGTTACTGTTGCTGAATCCGGATAACCCCTCCGGAAATAGTATTCCTTACAAGGATTTGATTTCATTAGCGGGATGGACTCAGGAGCGTTCGATACGGCTGATTGTGGATGAGTCTTTTATTGACTTTTCGGAGGGCGGAGAGGAAACTTCTCTGATTGATGACAAGATATTGAAGGAGTATAATCATCTGGTGGTGATAAAGAGCCTGTCTAAGTCACATGGAATTCCCGGATTACGATTGGGAATTGCTGTTTCCGGTGACCATAAATTAATGGATGAATTACAGCAGAAACTTCCGGTCTGGAATATAAACTCTTTGGCGGAGTACTATTTACAGATTCTGGACAAATACACAATCGACTACCGGCAGGCATGTGCCCGCTTTAGAGAGGAAAGAGCGCTCTTTTTTGAAGAACTTCAGGAGGTAGGCTATTTAGTGGTATTTCCTTCACAAGCAAACTTCTTTTTATGTGAAGTGACCCATAAGTACAGCGCCCGAGAGCTTGCGGAAGTTTTGCTGAGAGAGCATGATATTCTGGTAAAAGACTGTAGCTTGAAGAGGGGAATGTATGGAAAGCAGTATATTCGTATTGCTATCAGGAGTAAAGAGGAAAACCGGTATTTGGCCGGAATATTAAAATATAAATTATGAATATAGATATAAAGGAGGCACATCGGAGGATGCTTTATTTATTGCAGTCTTTCGATACTGTCTGCAAGAAGCACGATATTGATTATTGGCTCGATTATGGTACACTGCTGGGAGCTATCCGGCATCAGGGGTTTATTCCTTGGGATACAGATACGGATGTGGGGATGTTAAGGAGTGATTATGCACTCTTTCTGGAGAAAGGTGTGTCGGAATTGCCTCAGGATATTTTCTTTCAGACTCCGGAAACAGAACCGGCCATGGCTCCATGGAGCTGGTTGGTTGAGGCGCGGTTGAGAGATCGGCACAGCCGGTATGTTCCGGATAAAAAGACTCCGGCCGAGCCGATGCAGTTCGGTGGATTACAGTTGGATCTTTTCATTTATGATTGGGATGGTAAGTATGAGAATGCTTTGTCGAACAGTTTTGAGCGGAATTTGAGTGAGAGCCGTATTCATTTGCGGCTGGATGAGGTGGAATATCTGGATACTGCACGATTTGAAGGAGTGGAGTTTCCGGTTCCGTCAGGATACGATGCTTATCTGACCCGTTGTTATGGAGATTATAGAACGTTTCCCCCGGAAGAGGAAAGGCAAATTCCGGAAGTGGTTGCCTGGTCGGTGTAATAAAATGATTGATTACGTCAATAAAGAAAATATGGAAAGCGTAAGAGGGATAGAAAATCCGGGGATGATGGGAGAAATGGGGAAAATCATCGGATTCTATCGTCTTTATCGGCAGACGGCTGAAGAAGAGTGGGAAGAGAAAGCAGAAGTGTTGCTGGATGAGGTGATGGAGAATTGTTCTTTGGAACTTCCGGTGACTTATGGTGACGGTTTGTGCGGAGTAGGTGTCGGAATTGAGTATCTGTTGCAGGAGGGCTTTGTGGAAGGGGATGCCGACGAGATTCTATGGCAGATCGATTGCAGGGTATTTAACACGATTAATAGTAGGGCGATCGGAACTTTAGGCATCGGGAAAGGTATTTGTGGTCTCGCTTATTATCTGTATTACCGGTTGTCCCGGAGGAAAGGTGAGGAAGACATCAAGGTGCTGCGAATGAAAGAGCATTTAATTTACCTGATTGACTGGATAGCAGACTCACTGCCCGGAGTCAGGAAAGTTCACTTTTCGAAGAGGTGTTTTTTATTCTTTGCCTGTTGCATCGGTTGGATGTATTCAATGCAAAAGTCGAGAAACTGATGGAGTACTGTGAGAAGGGCATGATTACATCTGGAAGGGAGGCGGTATGGATCTGACAAGAGAGGTTAGCATTGTCATCCCCTTGCGGGTAGATAATCCGGAGAGGGCGGAGAATCTTCGGTTTATCCTTTCTTTGCTGCTACAGCAGACAGAGGTGTCTGTGGATATTCTTGAGGCGGATACGGAGCAACGTTTTTATTTGTCTGAGACGTGTGAGAGGTTACGCTATCGGTTTGTGAAAGATGATGATCCGGTATTCTACCGGACACGTTATTTAAATATATTGTTGAGATCGGCTAAGTTCCCGATTGCAGGTATCTGGGATACGGATGTGATTATTCCGCCGGTTCAGTTGAGAGAAGCGGTCGGCAGGATTTGTTCGGGCTGTGTGATGTGTTTCCCGTATGACGGGCGTTTTATCTTTCTGAATGAAGCTATGAGTGACAGAATCCGCAAGGACGTATCAGTGTTGGAAAAGGTGGATGCTACTTCAATAGGGATGAGACCTTCGGTGGGAGGAGCTTTTCTTGTGAACAGGGTTGCCTATCTGCGGGCAGGCGGAGAGAATGAAGCGTTTTATGGTTGGGGTCCCGAAGATGCCGAAAGAGTGAAGCGTCTGGAGATATTAGAGTTGCCCATTGCACGTGTAAAAGGACCGTTATATCATCTTCATCATCCGAGGGGCATCAATTCGGGTTTTGATATGGGTGAACGGGATAAACGTAATTTAGAAGCATTGCTGGCTACTTGCAGAAGGAGTAAGGCGGAGATGCTAAGGTGGCTTGAACAACCAACCTTTCCGGACTGATCACACTAAATTTATATGGTATTTGATTGTCGGGTTTATAAATAGGGATAAAAATGATTGATTTTAAGTGATTTTTCAAATTGAAAATGTATCTTTGTATACATATCCCTGAAAAATAAATATTGAGAGACAGTCATTATGAAAAACACAATATTATTGTTAAACGGTTTATGGCTGCTCGGGCTGGTGGCCTGCCAGCCAAAATCTTCTTCTTTATCCGAATGCCCGATTGTCAATGTACGCTCTGCTTTGCAGAAAGAGACACCTATCTCCATGAAAGAAGATGTGGTGAGCATACAATATATTCCTTTGGAAACAACAGACTCATGCCTGATTAGCAATCTGCTGAATCTGCAGGTGACGACGGATTACATGTTTATGTATAACGGAAAGACTGAAGAAGTGTTGCAATTTGATCGAAAGGGTAAGTTCATACGTCGGGTCGGCCGCCAGGGAAATGGGCCGGGAGAGTATAGTATGATAAGTGAACTTGCGGTTGATGATAGCAATAAAGAATTATCTATATTCCAGTATGGAGGGGATGCATTGGTGTATTCGTATGACGGAAGTTTTCTACGGAATGATACAACGGTGAAGCAGGCCGGTGGAATGTATGTCTTTGCGGATGGGAAGAGAGCATTGAAAGGATTGGTCATGAAGCCTTTTGAACAAGCACCATGGGCAGGCGCATTGCAACAGGCTGATGGTTTGCTGTTAAAGTCTAAGTCTCTTTTTCCACAAGGACTCTCTCAGGATGTTTGTTTCATGAAAGAAATCTGCTTTTCTCCTTCTACAGAAGGGGTACTGCTGTTTACTGCATGCAATGATACGGTGGCCGGGATTTATGCTAATGGAATAGAGCCGGCTTATGTTCTGAAACGGGAAAACCCGACTGAATATTATATGGATATTGCTAATATTAATAAATTCAGGGATAATACAGTTGAAACGGATCAGATTATTGGAGTCTATGATCTGTTCGAATCTCCTCACTATCTTTACTTGCGTCTGTACAAAGGAGATGCTATTTTTATACAAAGATTCGATAAGAAGACCGGTGAACTGAAATCGCAGCGTATTCCGGATGATTATTTGGAATGTAGTGCTGCCATTCCAGGCGGCAATGTAATTGGCATGGATAATGATATAGATGGAGGGATACCTTTCTGGCCGGAGTATGTAATGGCGGATGGGGGACGCGCACAAGTGGTGAATGCTGATATTCTTTTAGCTTTACGTGAAAAAGGATATCTAAAGCAGGCTCCTGATGTATTGAATATCGGGGATGAAGCCAATCCGGTAGTGATTCTTTATAAATTTAAAAGATAGGAGGTATTATGAAATCATTTACATTTTGCATTTTATTAGCCCATGTGTTGGCTTTTCCACTATTTGCTCAGAAGAATGCAGCTGCCGTCACGCTGAATTTGGCAAAGGCTGTTACACAAAGCCCTAAGACGGTATTAATGAGTGAACTGGCATCAGATGTACGTTATTTCCCTTTAGAAACTACTGATAATTGTCTGCTGGGGAATGAATGTAGTATTATTTATGCCGGAAACTCGATTATTGCGGGTGACGCACAGACCAGAAGTTTTTATCGGTTCGATAAAAATGGTAAGTTTATGAATAAGATAGGCCGGCAAGGACAGGGGCCTGAAGAATATGCGGTAGGATTATTGTTTTTACTGACCCTGATAACCAAAAACTGTATGTTCAGGATTTCCAGGATATAATCTGTTATGGCTTCAATGGTAAATTTCTCCGTCGTATACCGGCTCCTCACCTGAATATGGGTACCGGAGCTGTAGACGGTCAGGGATCTATTCTCTATTGTGATAATAATTATTTTATGAGAAAGGATAATCCCCAACAATTGTTCCTTATCGATGAAAATGGGAAGAAACTAAAGATCTGGAAAGGATATATGGAACCTGGAAAGAAATATGGTGTTAACCTATCTACCCGCGATGTAATGTATTGTTATGGGGGCGATATTTACTTTAAACCTGCGTTGGAGAATCTGATTTATAAAATTGATGCCAACAGAAAAAAGACATTGGCATGGAAATTTGATTGTTCGGGGAAGGATGTGGATGTATCTGCCAATGAAATAGATCCCGGAAAACGTTTTCAATCAATTGCAGTACAACAGGTTTTTGAGTCAGACCGTTATTTCTTTGTGCTTTATGTCCTGAAGAATGAAAGCTTTGTGGGATTGTATGATAAACAGAAGAAGAGTTTTTCAAATGTGATTATAAAAGATGATTTGGCGGCAGGATTTGATTTTACTCCTCCCGGAACAGGGTTGAGAAATCAGTTGGCAAATGCCCGGATGGTAGGTTATCTGAGTAAAGGTAAACGCTATTCGAAAGCTTTACTGCCGGAAAGAAAAAAAGAACTGGATGAATTGATAAACCGATTGGATGAAGAGGATAATCCGGTAATGGTTGTTGTAACATTAAAATAAAATCTATATAAATTCTTTTTAAACGTATGAAAATTACAAGTTATGTTTCTTTTTTATATTGCTTATGTCTGATGCTGGCGAGTCCGACAGTACAGGCGAGCGAAGTGCGAACCGCTATTTTTGAGGGGAAACCGTGTATTAATCCCCCTCATGTGGTGGGAAACTATCCTGCTACCCCTTTTTTGTTTTATATTCCCACCTCCGGAGAACGACCGATAAAGTGGCATGCTGAAAATCTTCCCAAGGGATTGAAGCTGGATAAAGAAACGGGGATAATCAAGGGAAAAGTAGTAGAAAAGGGAACGTACAAAGTAATGCTGAAAGCTGAGAATGCCCTTGGAACCGATACACAGGAACTACTGATTAATATAGGAGATGAGTTGTTGCTGACTCCTCCGATGGGGTGGAACAGTTGGAATACATTCGGACGTCACCTGACAGAGGAGCTACTGTTGCAAACTGCAGATGCAATGGTAGAAAACGGAATGCGTGATTTGGGGTATGCTTTTATTAATATCGATGACTTTTGGCAGTTGCCTGAAAGGGGAGCCGACGGTCATATCCAAATTGATAAAACAAAGTTCCCGAGAGGCATCAAATATGTGGCCGATTACTTGCATGAGCGAGGATTCAAACTTGGAATTTATTCGGATGCCGCCGAAAAAACTTGTGGCGGCGTTTGTGGCAGTTATGGATATGAAGAAATTGATGCACGGGATTTCGCATCCTGGGGTGTTGATCTTTTGAAGTATGACTATTGCAATGCACCTGCCGGAAGAGTAGAAGCGATGGAAAGATATGAGAAGATGGGGAGGGCATTGAGAGCGACCGACCGTTCTATCGTCTTTTCAATTTGTGAGTGGGGACAGCGTGAACCTTGGAAATGGGCGAAGCAAGTGGGCGGACATTTATGGCGAGTATCCGGTGATATTGGCGACTTGTGGAATCGTTCGACAGACGAAAAGGGAGGTTTACGTGGCATTTTGAACATTCTTGAAATAAATGCACCGCTTAGTGAATATGCAAGACCCGGCGGATGGAATGATCCGGATATGCTTGTTGTGGGGATTGGCGGAAAAAGTAAGAGTATCGGTTATGAATCGGAAGGTTGTACGAATGAACAATATCAGTCCCACTTTGCTCTCTGGTGCATGATGGCTTCTCCATTACTCTGTGGCAATGATGTACGGCAGATGAATGATAGTACGTTACAAATACTTTTGAATAAGGATCTGATTGCTATCGATCAGGATCCGCTGGGCATTCAGGCAGAGCGTGCCATTCGTGCCGATCATTATGATGTCTGGGTGAAGCCGTTGAGTGACGGAAGCAAAGCAATAGCTTGTCTGAACCGGATATCCGGACCCGTAGACGTGGAGTTGAATGTAAAGACGGTAGAAGGATTGTCATTGGATCGGGTATATGATGTTATAGAAGGCAGCCTTGTGGCTGAGGCTTCTACCGGATGGGTCGTAAAGCTTGCTCCCGGTGAGTGTAAAGTGTTTATATGTAAATAAGATTGATTGTAAAATAGGGCTATCCGGTAAAATTGGCGGTACCGGATAGCCCTTTCTTCATAGTCAGGTTTATATTGGGTTGGTTATTTTAATCGTATGGTTGGGCCTATCTTATAAGTATTTTCCCATTGCCGGGTAGCAGCATTGTAACTTCTGTCGGTACCCAGATTCAGGTCGAGACCATATTCTTTCCTTTCCAGGAGGTTTATCCGGAATGAAGCGCCGTAATGGGATTGTGGAGATAACGGGAAACCTTGTACACCGGAGTTGGGATTACAGTCCAGCCGGTATTGTCCGTAAATATAAGCGGTCAGCCAATTATTCAGACGATAGGTAAGGTCTGCGTTAAGGGTAAAATCATTAAACATCCGTCCGTTAGAGCGGTATTGATAGGCATTGCCACCTATCCGGATAGCCAGTTGTCTGTTAAGACGATATACCAATCTGCCACCTGCCATATTCTGTGTACCTACTCCCCGGAGTGAATAACTGGAACCGTATAATTCGTATCCGAAATAGCGGGAATTGAACAATCGGTACTGTTGCTGATTAAAATAACCGGTGAAGACGGGATCCAGATAGGAGAATTTTTTTCTCAGTTCGTATTGTTTGACTAACGGCATACTGTTATTGAAAGCAGGGTTGGTTTCTGACAAAGTATTCTTTATTTCGGGTAGTTTGAAGATTTGAGGGGTTTTCATTTCTTTGTGCAGTGTAAAGGCAGGTATGGGCGTTTCGTTGAATGTTTGCGCATAAGCAAATCCGTTGCCGCAAATGATAAATAGCATTGTCAATCTGAATTTTTGCATAGTTAAGTCTTTTATGTCTTTTAGACGCAGAGATATGCCGAATGCTGCAATGTTTTTTCAAAAGAATCATTTATCTTTGCCGAAATACGTTAAAAATCGAATATGGAACTGGATCTTCAACAACTTACTACTGAGGTATGCCGGATAGCAACTGAAGCCGGGAATTTTTTGAGAAAAGAACGGAGGAGCTTTAGTCGGGAGCGTGTGGTGGAAAAGCATGCGCATGACTATGTGTCGTATGTTGATAAAGAATCTGAACGCTTGTTAGTGGCACAACTGTCTGCGTTGCTCCCCGAAGCCGGGTTTATTGCGGAAGAAGGTTCTGCCGTTTATAAGAATGAGCCTTATTGCTGGGTTATTGATCCGTTGGACGGGACGACTAACTACATTCATGACAATGCTCCTTATTGTGTCAGTATCGCATTGAGGAGCTGTACAGAATTACTTTTAGGAGTGGTGTATGAAGTTTGCAGGGATGAATGTTTTTACGCCTGGAAAGGTGGGAAGGCTTGGATGAACGGAGATGAACTGCATGTCTCGAAAATAGAAAACATAGAAGAGGCGTTTGTAATCACTGAACTTCCTTATAACCATCGGCAATACAAACGGACTGCGGAATATTTACTGAAACAATTGTATGGAGTGGTAGGAGGAATTCGTATGAATGGCTCGGCTGCATCGGCTCTTTGTTATGTGGCGGCCGGACGTTTTGATGCCTGGGCGGAAGCTTTTATCGGGAAATGGGATTACTCGGCTGCGGCACTGATTGTGTTGGAAGCCGGCGGAAAAGTAACTGATTTCTTTGGAAGTGAGTATTTTATTGAAGGACATCATATCATTGCGACGAATGGCCCTTTACATCCTGTCTTTCAACGGCTGCTGAAAGAGATGCCTCCACTGGAAATGTAACTTTCCGGGTATTGATTAAACTGAAAAACATCACATGAATACTTGGTTCGACTCTTTTTGGTCTCTTTTGTTCCCACGTTGTTGTGTGGTTTGTGGAGCTCCGCTGTCGAAAGAAGAGGAGTGCTTGTGTATTCGTTGTAATATGAACTTACCCCGTACCGGATTTCATCTGCGAAAGGATAATCCGGTTGAGTGTCTTTTCTGGGGACGTATTCCGGTTCTTGAAAGAGCTTCTTCCTTTCTCTTTTATCGTAAAGGTAGTGATTTCAGACGTATCTTGCATCTGCTGAAATATAGCGGATATAAAGAACTGGGCGAAGTGATGGGACGCTATATGGCGGCAGAATTAATTTCTTGTGGTTTCTTTGATCATGTGGATGTGATTGTTCCTGTACCTTTGCATAAGAAAAAACAGAAGCTGAGAGGATACAATCAGAGTGAATGGATTGCCCGTGGTATATCTTCTGTGACGGGGATTCCGCTGAATGCGAAGAGCGTGATACGGGAAAAGAATACAGAGACTCAAACCCGTAAATCGACTTTTGAACGCTCGGAAAATGTGGACGGTATTTTCAAATTGTGTGATGTAGCCTGTTTCCAAGGGAAACATGTACTGATTATTGATGATGTGCTGACTACCGGATCTACAACTGTGGCCTGTGCATCTACGCTTTTTGAAGTTGAAGGAGTACGGATCAGTGTGTTGACATTGGCCGTGGCCGAATAAATGAAGTGATAAATATGAGGGTGCATTGAAGCACCCTCGTATCTATTTAAAAAGTTTCAATTATCAAATCGGATGCCAGCATTTCCTTGATTGCCTTTCCAAAAGCCTGGAAATGGGGGGATGCCGCATGTATATCCATGGCACGCTGGTCTCTGTACTCTTCGTAGAAAATGAAAGCTACGGGTTGTGACGGGTTTTGATATAAGTTATAACTAATATTCCCCTCTTCTGCCCTTGTACCTTTGATTAGAGCATCAGCCGCCTGTAGAAATGCTTGTTCTTTGCCGGGTAGCACTTCTACACGTGCTACGATTGTTTTCTTTTCCATAATGATAATCTATAATTAAGATGATTCTCGTTCCGCAAATTTACGTATAAATGGTGATACTTTCTTTTTCATCTTGAATAAATTTGTTTGTAGGAATCGTCTGGCTCTTATTTCTGAGGAATCCATACTTTATAGCTATGGCTCTCTTCCCTGTTGGCCACAGCATAATATGGGATGGCTTTTGCCGGAATATCACCCTGACATTTGATGATATTGACTCCATTGAGCAGATTACTGTCATGGGAGAGTTCCAAAGGTGTTTGTGCCTGAAGTTTGAATGTCTGCAGTTCCGGATTATCGGCATCCTCAAAACAGTAAATGATAGGCCCTGACGCCAATGCGACTTGTCCCCGTAAGTTTTCGACTGCTTTATTTGCAGTGATCAGGCGAGGTTGCATGGGTAGTTCAAGCTCAATGTGATCGCCTTTTTTCCATTCCCGGTTGATTTCCGCATATCCGTCTACGATCCTCAAAAGTACATCCTCTTGATTAACTTTTAACTTGACCGGTGCTTTTAGATTCGATTGGTAAAGGTCGTATGGATTTTCTGTACCTTGTGCCCATCCGGGAATACGGACTTTCATAGAGAAGGTGCTTGCCTTGTCGGGATTGACTTGAATGGAAACAGCGCCGTGCCAGGGATAAGAGGTTAATTGTTTCAATCGGACGCTGTTGTCACCGACCGGAATTCGCACTTCACTTCCTATGAATAAATTGACATAGACATTATCTCCCTGATAGGCATAGATATAACCGGGCATGGCAGCCATGATTTTCAGGAACATCGGTGGGCAACATGGACATACATGCCATTCCCACCTGTCGGGCTTATCGGTATTCAGGGGATTTTGATAGGTGTATTTATCACCGGACAAAGAAACGCCAGTCAGTACATTGTTGTAAAGCACTCTTTCCACTTCGTCCATATAGCGGGCATTGCAAGTTAATTGGTTCATGCGTTGGCTGAAAAAACCGGCTCCGACAGCTGCGCAGGTTTCCAGATATGCATCGGTGGGCAGAAAGTAGTCCGGACCAAACTTTTCGTCTTCGTGAATAGCGCCGACTCCACCTGTGATGAACATCCGTTTGCCTGCCATATTCTCCCAAAGACGTTTAGCTGTTTCGATGTATTGGGGTGATTGGTTCTCAAGTGCGGCCGCGGTTAGACCGGTTGCCATCAAGGTAGCTCGCACAGCATGCCCTTCAATTGTTTTTTGTTCGAGTACAGGGATCGAATCTTGTGAATACTCTCCCCAACTGGGACGAGAGTGTGTGCCGAATTCAGCTTGGTGATAACAAGCGTCTTTAATCCATTTTTCCGATTTCCGGTATCCCCACGTTCCCCATAATGGAAAGCCACAGTGATGCCCTCTGTTTTCTATCCAAAAAGTGGCCAGATTATAATAATCTGATTCACGGACCGGTATGGAAAGTTTATCTTTCAGTTCCGGTTCGTTTTTATACAACCAGTATAATGCCATTACGGCTTCCTCGGGGCCGGAATGTGCGGGAACGATATTCTTGCGTGGTTCCGGACCCATATAATCTGCCATGTAATTGGCAAAGCGGGTTGCAATTTCAAGCAAACGTGTTTTGCCGGTTGCCTGATAATAATGTACTCCGGCTTCGATCAGCATCCCGGCATTGTATACATCGTGTTGTCCACGAAGGAGTCCCCCATTGTCTCCCCATCTATGGTTGTTTTCCATAAGTTGGGTATGGGTGTTGATGTATCCGGTCGGCTCTGTTTGCTGAGCGGCATAGATGCGGTCTACATATCCGTCGATTCGTTTTTCCAGTTCTTTATTGGGGTGGCTTGCAAGAAAGTCGGCGATACCCCGGATACTTTCATAAACGAGTCCGTCATACCATTCGGGACCATCGTGCTGTTTTATATCTCTCTGCCCTTCAGCTACACGATCGAAATTCCGGAAAGCATTACGCGTGTCGGTCGATCCGGGAAAAGGAGTGTATTTCCCTTCGAATTTGTTTAATACATCATTAGCGGTTATTTTCCTCCAGATATCGAGTTTCGGACTCCAGAAAGCATCTTCTATCCGGACTTCGTTTAGCTCGGGCAAGTGGAGTGTTTGCCGGGTATTGTCTGTGTGAGACTGACACCCCATTTGCATCAGTACGGTTAGTACTGCTGCGACAGATAAATGTTTTGTGGTTTTCATTGTACATTGATTTTATAGATGCATATATGTTTGTAAGTATCTCCGGGTAAGAGGGTTGTTGACGGGAATGCCGGTTGGTTAGGACTATCCGGATAGTGCTGGGTTTCCAATGCGAGGGAAGCCCGGTAGTTGTATTTCTTTTCGTGCTTTCCGGTCATTGTACCATCAAAGAAGTTACCGCCATAGAATTGTAGTCCGGGTTCGGTGGTCCATACTTCAAGATATCTTCCTGAGGCGGGTTCATAAACGGTTGCTGCCAGTTCGGGGGTGTTGGAGGTTTTGCGATTCAAGACCCAATTATGGTCGTAGCCGTGACCGAACTCCAGTTGCTCGAACGAATCATTTACTCGCTTTCCGATAGGTGTGGGGCGACGAAAATCCATCGGGGTCCCTTCTACATCCTGGAGAATACCGGTGGGGATTAGGGTCTGATCGACAGGAGTAAACTTATCCGCATTGATCATGAGTATATGGTCATTGATATCCTTATTGCCTGCACCGTGCAGGTTGAAGAAGGAATGATGGGTGAGGTTGATGACCGTTTCTTTGTCTGTTTGAGCCTGGTGAGTGATAATAAATTCGTTTTTATCCGTAAGTTTGTAACTCATGGATACTTGGAGATTTCCCGGATACCCCTCTTCACCATCTTTGGATAAATACGTGAGTTGTAAAGTCTGGCTGTCCGGCTGCTCAACATCCCATACTACCATATCAAATCCTTTAAAGCCACCATGTAGACTGTTGGGAGTATCATTGATGGGTAACTGGTAAGTTTGTCCGTTCAGGGTAAACTTTCCTTTGTTGATCCGGTTGCCATACCGTCCGATAGTGGCTCCCAAAAATCTTTCACCTTTATAATGGAGATATTTGTCCACATGATCGTGTCCGAGGACGATGTCTTCAAAATGCCCTTTTTTATCCGGAGTCCAGAATTCAACGACTCGTCCTCCGAAATTGGTGATGGCAATTTCAATGCCGTTTTTGTTTCTCAGAAAGTAGAGATCGGTTTGCTTTCCGTCAATTGTTTGTTGAAAATCGGCTCTTTTCAATTGTGAATGTTGGGCATTTACGGTGTTTGTGTGTATCATGGTTGTGAGTATTAATAAAATGATCAGTTTTGTTTTCATACGATTCATATTTTTAGTTTATTATTCGTAAGTTGTTAATTGGTCAATTCCTTTTGTATCTGCTCCAGAGACTTGTTCTTTGTTTCGGGTAGCCTGAGAGCAAAGAAGAAGCTTAGGAACATCATAATGGCAAAGAAACTGAAAATGAAGGTACCTCCTGTACGGATGAAAACGGGAAACATCCATGAAAGGAGGGCGGACCACACCCAATGTGTCATGCTGCCTAATACTTGCCCTTTGGAGCGCACATTGTTTGGGAAGACTTCGGAGATTAATACCCAAATGACGGCACCCAGTGAAATGGCAAAGAAAGCGATAAACCCCATCAGGCAGATAAGCATATAGTAACCTGAAAATGCGCCTTGGTAGAAACCTTTGGCTACTAAGGCCAAAAGAGAGGGTCATACCGATGGAACCGATATAGAGGAGTTTTTTTCGTCCTACCTGATCTATCAGGATCATTCCGATCATAGTGAAAGTAAGGTTGGTCAGTCCGATAACAATAGACTGCATCATGGCTGAGTCGGTAAATACACCTGACATCTCAAAAATCCTCGGAGCATAATAGAGAATGGCATTGATACCTGATAACTGGTTGAAAGTAGCTATAAGGAAAGCATAGAGGATCGGTTTCCGGTATTTATGCTGAAACAGTTTTTCGCCACTGGCTCCTATTGTTACCAGGGATTCTTTGATTTCATGAATTTCCTGTTCAATATCTGCATTGCTGACCTTCTTTATGACGTGTCGGGCTTCGGCTTCCCGATCTTGCTTTACCAGCCAACGAGGACTTTCAGGTACGGTGTATAATAGAAGAGCGAATGCGATGGCAGGAATGGCTTCAACTCCTAACATCCATTGCCAATCATGCGCAATGCCGTGAATCCAATAGTTGGAAAAGTAAGCCAGTACAATACCCAGTACAATATTAAACTGGAAGAATGCGACAAAACGGCCGCGCCAACGCGAGGGGGATATTTCGGCAATGTACATGGGACCGACTACGGATGAGGCTCCGACAGCTAAACCTCCGGCAAAACGGAAGAATAAAAAGGAATACCAATCGATGATGGCAGCACTGCCCACTGCAGAAACAAAGTAGAGAAAAGCAATAATTTTCAGTGCTTTCAGACGTCCGTGTTTTTCTACCGGTTTACTACAGACGAAAGCTCCGATGATTGTACCGATCAAAGCGATAGCAATGGTGAAGCCATGGCTGAAGTCGGATAGATCATATACCACCTGGATGGATTTCTCGGCTCCGGATATCACTGCGGTATCGAATCCAAAAAGTAATCCTCCCAATGATGCCACGAAGGCAACGTAAAACATGAAATTCTTTGCTGTATTTTTCATAATGCAGATGTATTATAGACCGAATTCGATCCGATTGATAACGTGATTTTGGTAACATTCGTCTAATTCCACAAAATATCCGCTCCATCCCCATACTCTGACAATCAAATTTTTGTGTTGTTCGGGATGTTTCCGGGCATGTAGCAGTGTCTCTCGGCTGACTGTGTTTAGTTGTAGTTGATGGCCGCCTAAAACGATGTAGGTTTTCACGAGCATACCCAGCTTTTCAATGGTTTCGTCATTGCTGAATACGGATTGATCGAACTCCAGGGTGAGGGGACCACCGTTGACAACACGGTCCAGATGTTGTTTGGTAAAAGATTTTATGACGGATATAGGACCTTTTTGTTTTAAAAACAGGCTGGGGGAGTAATTAGCAGGAATCATCTCGCCATCATTACGTCCGTCGGGGGTGGCACGTAATTGATTGGAATGGAAAATGTAGTACATAGCGGTGCCGGTACCTGCCCGGTAAACCCCTCCGCGTTCATTTCGTTTATCGGCTAATGACCGATCAAAAGAGTCGAGAAGATCTTTGGCTATCAAGTCGGCATAGTCATCATCCTGTCCCATTTTGGGCGCTTCTTCTCTTAATTTTTTTGTAACTCTTCGTAGCCTTTGAAGTTGCTTCTTATGGCAGTAAGCAGGGTTGTATAATCCAGGCTTTGCTCTTCGAAATAGTATTTTTTCAAGGCAGCAAGGGTATCGGTAGCGGTTGCAATGCCTGTTCCGTGGATTCCGTAGTTGTTGTAGTAGGAACCTTCCGAAATATCTTTGGCTCTTTCGATGGTGCCGTCCATCAGTAAAGACATCATTGGAGAAGGGATGATGTAGAGATTGCGGTGTTTCTCGTAGATCGCATTGACCTCCTTTTGTATTTCCTGCTCCACCAATGTATAAAAGGATGAATAGTCCGAACAGGTATTTAGTTTTTCAAGGCACCGGTCTACACATCCGATTAAAGAAACGGCATCAATGTTAGGTATATCCATGGCTCGGTTAGGGATGATAAATTCCCAGCAGGCAGCCACTACGTAATTGTATGCGTCTTCTTTGGAATAGCCTTTCCGTATAAGTCCCGGAATGATGATATCATCATTGCTGTATTGGGGGAAACCCAGCCCTATTTTGGTCAGACGGGAACCTAAAGTGAATATTTCGTCAGGGGTCTTTGGGTCTACACGAATGTTGATTTTAGGATCAATTAGTTTTAATTCGTAACTTGCCTGCAGGCACATTCGGGACAGGTCGTTGAATAAGTATTTGCCCTCCGGATCGCGTCCTCCCAAAACCAGGCTCTGCCCATTGTCACCCTGTTGCATACCCGGATACAGGTCGCTGTCCTTATTGCATACAAGGAAAAATTCTTCAAGCAGATCGAATGCTTCTTCTTTGGTGAGTGTTCCATTTTCCAGGTCCCTCTGATAGAAAGGATACATATATTGATCGAAGCGGCCGAGGGTATTGTGATAGTTGCCTGCTTCCCAAATGGAGAAGTGGAGAATTCTCAAAAGCTGTAGAGCTTGTCTGAAGTTTTGAGCGCCTTCGGTCTTTATGGTATGTAAAGTGTGCGCAATTTTTGTCTCGTTATTGAGCAATGCATATTGTTCATACTTCTCAATTAGTTTCTGTATGGATATGATGCATTGGTACATGCTATTGAGGAATACTCTCTCTTTTTCATTTAAGGAGGGATTTTCCTGACGCTTTCGGATCTCCTGTTTTCTCGCTTCCAGTCCGTGTTGAATGGTATAAGCGTAATTGGGGGAGATATTACATACCGTACCTTTTTCGTGGACGTAATATTTGTTTTTTATTTCGTTCCATTCTTCAGGGGTGTATATATCCGGTACTTGCGTAAGGGTACGGGTAAAAACGATCTTTTCACCCGGAAGTATAACCGGGAGTTCAGCGTTCATCAAAGCAGCAAAACAGGCTGTAGCACGTTCTACAGGAGATAAACCTTGTTGGGCATAAATTGTGTTCAATTTGTCCAGCCCGATACTTGACGGTGTTCTCCTTTGTGAATGGTGTCGTTTATCTAAAATATACGTTTTTAGATAGTTAATTCTTTCGTTCATACAATTAGATTTTTGATATTATTTTCTTCAAATACATTATAGATTTGTGGCGCCTTTCCGGTATCGAACGGAGGATGATACGTTTCTCCGATCATTGCGTATTTGGCACCTGCTGTACGGTGATATCTAAGGATTTCGACACGTATCAGGTTCCTGGCATCTTTGATTTTTTCAAGAATGGCACTCATGTTTTCCCGGGTATCATTAACACCCGGGATTAAAGGTATCCGAATGATAAAATCTCGTCCGGAATTACAGAGTAAAGCAAGATTTTCCAGTATAATCGCATTATCCACTCCTGTATATTTCCGGTGTATTTCCGGGTCCGTATGTTTGATGTCGAATAAAATAAGATCAGCTAAAGAAGTAACCTCATTGAAAATGTGAGTGTTTGCGTATCCGCTTGTTTCGATAGCCGTATGTATGTCCGGAAGTTGTCGGAGCAGTTCGATAACAAAATCCGGTTGAAATAAGGGTTCTCCGCCGGTTAGTGTAACTCCTCCCCGGTTGAGCGTATAAATGGACCGGTTCTTTTCGATCATGGTAACCAATTCTTCCACAGCTATCTGATATCCACAAATACTTTTGACTCCTTTTTTAATCATGTATTGTGGCTGTGGCGATATACCTTCGGGATTATGGCACCATGCACAGCGTAGAGGACATCCCTTGAGAAATATCGTTGTTCGGATTCCCGGTCCGTCATGGATGGCAAATTCCTCGACACTGAATATTGTTCCTGTTTTCATTGTGTTTGGATTAACAATGGCAAATATATACATAATATTTTAAACAGGTACGAACTGGTATGTATGTTGTTGAGCATATATTCATATAATATTAAGAATATTAATAGCTCAAATTACCTTTATAGGTAATGTTTATGGGAGTAAAGACGATTATTCGACATTTACAAATAATGGATGTCTCAGATCACTGTTAAGGCGTAATGGACCGAATAAAATGGCAAAACGGTCTGTCTATTGGCTTTTACCGTTTTTAAATTCATTAGGTGTCACTCCACAAAAACGCTTGAATGTCTTACTGAAATAGCTGGGATTATTGAATCCGAGTTGCCATGAGATTTCAGCAATAGTCAGATTAGTCTTTATAATCTTTACTTTAGCAACATCGATCTTGATTTTATTGATAAACTCGGTTGCACTCAGGTTTAATAGTTTTTTCAGTTTATTGTATAGTTGAGTTCGACTGATATTCATGTGAGTGGTCAGTTGGTCGACACTCAATTCTGGGTCCTCAATGTGTTCGATGACGAATTGTGTCAATGATTTGATAAATTCCTCGTCTTTGTTGTTGAGTTCTTCATTGAGTTGGAATATTTTCATGTCGTGATAATGTTCGCGGATATTATTTTTGGCTTTAAGCAAGTTGGTAATTCTAAGATTCAATTCATCGAAAGTGAATGGTTTTTCGATATAGGCGTCGGCTCCTGCAGATAAACCTTGCAATTCGTTTTCTTTCGAAGGCTGTGAAGTGATGAGAATGACCGGGATATGGGAGTATTCACGAGAAGTTTTAATATATTTACTCAATTCATATCCGTCCATATAAGGCATCATAATGTCACTGATGATAATGTCGATGATATGTGTTTTTAGCAACTCTACAGCTTCCTGTCCGTTATAAGCCGTTTTCACCTTATATAAACGGAGTAGCTTACTTTTTAAAATGTTATTGATATCCGGATTATCTTCCACCAAAAGTACAGTCATCTTTTTCTCGGCATTTGCAGCATTCATATCCTCTTTTAGTCCGGAGTTATTGAGCAGGTATACAGTATCTGCCACTACGTCGGGTGAGTTAACGATATCCAAAGTTTCGTCCGGTGCAATCATATCCTTAGAGTCTTCGACCAAAGGTAATTTTACTTTAAAGGTCGTACCGCTGTTTTGATGACTTTCTATCTCAACTGTTCCTGAAAGCAGCTGAACTAGACCATTCACCAAAGCCAGTCCAATACCCGTATTGGAATACTTTTGATCGGATGAATCGGTTTTGTGAAAAGGCTGCATGACAGCTTCCCGCTGTTCCGGGTGAATATATGAACTGCTGTTATGACAGGAGAGAATCAATTGTCCGGAAGCTTTGTCTACATCAATCCTGAAGTTTATTTCACTTTGAGGATCAGAATGTTTGAAAGCATTGCTGAGCAGATTACTGATGATTTTCTCTATCTTGTCTCTATCGAATACCGTATAATAAGAGTCGGCTGAAGTTGCATATTGAAAAACAATCTGCTTTTGTCTGAAGACGGGAATAAACAGTTCGAAGATGCTGCGTCCATAAGTCATAATATCTCCTTTGACATATTCGATGCGTGCATGGTCGGTTTCTACAGAGCGAAATTCCAAAAGTTGATTGATCAGGAATTGAAGCCGTTGGATATTCCGATTGATGATTTTCATTTCTTCACCGGTAATTGTATTGTTTCGTCCGATTGATATATCTTCGAATACAGCCATAAGGATAGATAAAGGAGTCTTAAACTCATGGGTGATATAAGTGAAAAAATTCAGCTTGTGTTTATTCAGTTCGCGCAGGTTGTTTTTTTCCATTCTTTCGATGCGGATATCCATTTTGTCTCGCATACGCACTTGGTAGAAGCGGACAATTATAAAACTGATAAGAAGTCCGATAAGAGAATAAATAGTGATCATGAAACCACTCAGCAAAAAGTGAGGACGAATGTTAATGGTTATTTTCCGACGGTCGAATACAACTCCGTTTTTTCCTATGACCCGTACGTGAAATTGGTAGGTGCCCGGATCAAGGTTGGTATATGTGACTGATTGTGGGATTTGTTGTGTTGCATTCCATTCGGTCTCCATACCTTCCAGATAGTATTCACAGGAAAGTTGTGATTGGCAATTTTCATTATAGTTGATCACCAGAAAATCAAAAGTCAGGGTATTCATGCCGTGAGGTAAGCGAATGGCAGATGTGCTGTCAATATTATTCTGTAGAATGCCGTCCGGTGATGGTTGTACGTGTTTATTAAAAATCCTGAAATCCGAGAAAGTCAGATGAATATCGTTTGTAGGACTGTTATGGTTCAGTCCTTCCGGTCGGAAGAAGCATACCCCATTGATACTGCCAAAGAAAAGGGTACCGTCAGGATCTTTATAGCCCGGACAGGCATTGAACTGGTTGGAAACCAGATTATCGGATACTTTATAATGGGCAAAACTCCGACTTTCCGGATTGAAAGAGAAGATACCGTTATCCGTACTCATCCATAAATAGCCAAAGCTATCTTCCTGTATGGAATAAATATCTCTTTGCCGGAGTTCATTCTCCTTTCCGAACACCTGTATACTGTCTGCATGTGCATTGTATTTCATCAATCCTCCGTTGCTGGTACCGAACCAGACCTCTCCTTTGGAGTCAACAAAACTACAATAAATATTATCGCTGGCCATTGTTTTACAGCCTGTCACTCCTTTTGGATATCGATGGATACTATGGGTCGGAATATGATACCGAAAAATACCGTTGAAATGTGTGGAAAACCAGATATTTCCTTTGAGATCACGTGTGATGTCGTCAATACGTATAAGCCGGAATACATCCGGAAGGAAGGGAGTGAATGAATCGGTCCGGAAATGATAGATATTGACACCTTGGCTGGTTCCTATAAACATAGTATCAGGATTATGAACATAAAGTTTATAGATTGAATTATTGGATAGTCCCGCGTGTCCCCCTGCTATGTTTTTATATGAACGAATATAGCCTTTTGCTAAATCGACTTTTTGCAACCCATCGATAAAGTTGCCAATCCAGATATTACCGGAGTGATCTTCGGCTAATGCATGGACATTATCTCCGTTTAATGACGGGTGTATCGATTTGTTTAAATACCTGATGTGACCATCCGGGTAAAGAATAGAAATTCCATGATCTTCGGATGCAAACCACAAAGCTCCGTTTTTATCTTTAATGATGTTGCTGATTGCTTTTCCTTTCAGGTATTGTTTCCCATTATCTGCTATCAGGTAGTGGAAATTGTTTTCGGTCAGGCTGGTGTAACTGACCCCTCCGAAGAAAGTGCCGATCCACATAATGTCACCCCGGCTTTTATAAATAGTATAGATCGCATTATCGGTCAGTCCGGATTGGACATCTTTTGCATGCTGCCGATATTGTATGTAGCTGTTATCTGTATAGTCATAGATGAAAAGTCCGTTTTCGGTTCCGATCCATAAATTTCCACGCATATCTTCTTGGATGCAGCGAATATAACGCATATCCTTTCTGTCTTGTGAAGCGAACTCCACGGATACGAATTGATTATAGTTCTTGTTGTATCGGTACAGTCCGTTTTCGGTCGTTCCCAGCCATAGAGTCCCCTGCGAATCTTTATAAATAGAAGTAAACTCGACAGGATAATCCGGAGAAACCTCAGTAGCTGTGATTTTTCTGGTCATTTGTCCGTTTGGGCGGAAACAATAAATCGTATTTGGACTCACTGCCCATACATTTCCATTCATATCCAGCGTTACTTTTACAATCAATCCCTTATGGAGTAGTGGCATACTTTGCTCTGTCTTACTATATGCATATAGCCCGGAATCGGACGCAATGAAAACTGAACGTCCGTCGTAGGCCATGTCCAATACATATAGTGGGGCCTTGGTTTGCGGAACAATAGTGGTGAACTTCTCTCTCATCATATCATACAGGCACAGTCCTTCATTGGTACCCATCAATAGAGTATCCTGACTGAGGAGTAGCAGTTTCTCGATGCAGTTTGAAGAGAGTCCGTCATCTGACTTATAATATTGTTTGATGTTGTATCCATCATACCTGTTCAGTCCTTTGAGGGTTGCAATCCAAATATATCCTTTTGAATCCTGCAGAATATCCCGTACGGCACTATAGGTAAGTCCGTGTTGACTACCCAGGGAGTGGAACATAAGTTCATTCTGTTGTGCATATAGGATAACAGAAGAAAAAAATAAAATCAGGGTAAAAGTGCTCTTCTTCATTCGTCTCTTAATTACGTACAACACAAAAGTCTGAAATAAAAACGAATCAAAAAGATACTTATGGTCACAAACTGATATTTATATTCACTATAGAAATATTTAATGTAAATATGAATATGCGTATCAGTGAATAATCTATTGTTTTACGGTTCGGTTCTCTTTTCGCTTACTTTTGCTGAAACAACAAACAGTAAAATATGCATGAAACAACAACTCAGTATGGAACCACACAAAATGGACTCGTCCTGATCCGACTTCGGGACTTAACAAACAAACTAAAAATGTATGAATCCTTTTTAATGACTAAATTACTAATATTATGAATCTAAAAGATCTGAACAACCTTAGAGCAGATACGGAAGGCAGGATAAAAGCCGTCTTCTTAATATGCATGTTTGTGCTGGTGTCTGCAGGTGGATTTGCTCAAAACACAAAGAGCATTTCGGGTACGGTGAGAGAGAAAGGCAGTAATGAAACTGTTATTGGTGCCACTGTACAAGTGAAAGGAACACACAATGGGGTGATTACTAATGAGAATGGGGAGTATACGATTAAAAATGTATCTCCGGGACAAGTACTTGTTTTCTCAATGATTGGTATGAATACGGTTGAAAAAACTGTAGGTAGCCAAAATCGGATAGATGTACTGATGGATGCGGGAGTATTGATTGACGAGGTGGTAGTGACCGGTTATCAGACTCAGCGTAAAGTGGACTTGACCGGATCTGTATCCAGTTTGAGTTCCGATCAGTTCATGCAAACCAACCCGTTAAGTCTGGAGCAGGCTTTGAAAGGAAAAATATCCGGTGTGCAGGTAATGAACAATGATGGTGCGCCGGGTGGTGGAATTACGATTAAGATTCGTGGAGCCAGTTCTATTACGGCAGGTAGTTCACCTCTGTATGTCATCGATGGTTTTCCTCTCCCTATTTCGGACGATCCTCTGGAAAGTCCTTTGGCTACTATCTCTCCTGATGCAATCGAGAGTATCTCTATCCTGAAAGACGTATCATCAACTGCCATTTATGGGGCACAGGGGGCTAATGGCGTTGTGTTGATTACTACGAAGAAAGGATCGGCCGGTATGAGTGAAATCTCTGTGAAGGCTACTTACGTTATCAGTAAACTGGCAAATTCTATTCCAATGCTGGGTGCGGAAGACTATATGCGTGCGTATATGCGTGATATGATTATGAGCGGACGCTGGCAAAATGCTGATTTCTATCAGGAATATAAAGATCAGATATGGAATACCAATCCTTCCCGTTTCCAATTCTATCCCGATCTTTGTTTGCAGAATGGTACTAAACAGAATTATGAAGTTTCTTACAGAGGGGGACAGACCGCATACAGAACTCTACAATCTTTTCGTTGATGAATGAAGACGGTATTGCCATCAATACCGGATTTAAACGATTCTATTTCCAAACGAATAATAGCATTAAATTGCTTCCGCAATTGACTTTGAACACAAATCTTTCATATGAACACAATATTCGTAGCGGTGCTTTCTGGACAGAAGGGAATATTTTTAACGAAATACAGACTTTCTCTCCGCTTGTTCCTAAAGAATGGACTTTTCAGGAGATAGATGATAACCTTTACTATACAGGTAAGATGGATAACCCTTATAGAAAATTAAAAGATATTGATTACTCTAACAAGAATAATACTTTCTTCGGTCAGGCAGAGTTGGTTTACAATATCAATGATAACTGGTTTGTAAAAGGAGGTATTGGTGTGCGTATACCCAAAGGTGAAGTGAAAGAATTTATCCCGAAAACCATTCAGAGAGGCTACGATAACAACGGATTGGCCACATACGCTACGCAAAGTGGATTAAATATGCGTGGAGTAGTCCAGGCCGGATTTAATAAAGTATTCAACAAAGTACATAGTCTCTCGGTAAATGCCGTATACGAGGCTAATACCAACAAGTATGAAACCTTTAATCAGGAATATTCTCAGTTTAATACCGATTTGGGATGGGAAGGTATTTATGATGCAAAAAGTGGTAATCATGTGAAATCTCCCGGTGTATCTTACGAGAAGATAGCAATGCTTTCGGGGGTATTGATGGCTAACTACTCTTATAAAGGGCGCTATTTATTGAAAGCATCTATGCGTGCTGACGGTTCTTCTAAATTCAGCCCTGATAATCGTTGGGGATTTTTCCCGTCCGGAGCATTGGGTTGGAGAGTTTCAGAAGAAGAATTTTTTAAGAATGTATCTTGGTTGGAGAAGAACGTTAATAACTTGAAACTACGTTTTAGCTATGGTCAGGTAGGTAACGATCAGATTGCTCCGTATGCTTATGCACAGACCTTATCTTCCAGCCAGAGACAAGCCATTTTTGGTGACGGAGCTATTCCGGCCTTGTTCACCAGCCGTATGGCAAACCCCGAAATCAGTTGGGAAGTAACGGAAGAGTTTAACGGCGGTCTCGATTTAGATATGTTTAATAACCGGCTGAATATTTCATTGGATCTCTATACCAAGACAACTCGTGATATGCTGCTTGAACAGAATCTGCCACGTACTTCCGGTTTTGGAAAAGTAACCAGGAATATCGGTTCGGTACGTAACCGTGGATTTGAAATCAGTGTAGGCGGTGTGCTGATTGATAAGAAAGACTTTACGTGGAATGCAACAGTGAACTTTAGTTCCAATCAGTCCAAAGTACTGAGTCTAGGTGCTGAGACACAGATGTTGGAAGGGCGTCCGGTGGGTTCTGCTTCGGGTTCGGAAAATGTCCTGATAAAAAAGGGATATCCTCTCGGACTGTTCTATGGTCTGCAAATGGAAGGCATTCGCAGTAATTGGCATTCTGACTATAATGGTATAGGCAGTGCTGATTCTCCTTGGTGGTATGCTACTGAAAGAGAGATGCCATACGGATTCCCATCTTTTGCAGATACCAATGGAGACGGGAAAGTGGATATGAGTGACCGTGTCGTGATAGGAGATGTGAATCCGGTATTTATCGGTGGCTTGAACACCCGTTTGCGCTGGAAATTCATTGAACTGGCTATGGACTTCAGCTGGTCATACGGAAATGATATAATCAATGGTAATGTATACAATCTGATGAACAATGGCGATATTCGTAATAAGTCGGCTGTATACTATAAAGATGCTTGGTTTGCTAATAATCCTACCGGTACTTTTACAGGTCCTGGTGCAATTGATTGGTCCGGGTATATGTGGGCTGCTTCCAACTCTGAAATGGTGGAAGATGGTTCGTTCCTGAAGATGAATAACCTGGCTGTAACTTTCCGTATGCCGAAAAATATATTAAAGGCTTGGAAAATTAAGGACCTGGCTCTGACATATACGATTAACAATGTTTTCTGTTTAACGAACTATTCGGGATATGATCCTGAGGTACGTAGTGGCAGCTCTGTAAATAATCGTATTCTTCCGGGAGTCGATATCTCGGCTTATCCGTATGCCCGGTCTCATATATTCTCACTTAATTTTAAATACTAATAAGGTACTGCCATGAAAAAAATATTATTAGCCCTTTTAACCTCTTGCGCCTTAGTGTCGTGTGAGGGGTATTTCGACCAGTTACCGAAAACAGAACTTCCGTCTGAAACTTTCTATACTTCCTATGATGCTGCTTTACGTAATGTAGCTATATTGTATGCTAATGCAGGGCATGTCAATGATGGAATTATGACCAGTGACCGGTTTATGATGCCTTCATTGATGAATGAAGGTCCGTTCGACCTGACTTCGACATCGGGTAGCGTACTGAATTTGTGGTCAAAGCATTATGCGTATATTGCACAGGCAAATCTGATACTTGAGAGGCTGGAAACCAATAAAGAGGTGATTGATGAGAATGCAGGACATTCTGCATTGGATAAAGCTACGATCACCGGATCAGCTACTGAAATGCTGATGGGAGAAGTTCGTTTCCTCCGGGCTTATGCTTACTTTACATTGTATCGTTATTATGGCGGTGTACCTCTGATTATAGAGCCTACCGGACCGAAGCCGGATTATGTGCCGCGAGCAACCCGCCAGGAGATGTTCAAGTTCCTCTATGACGAGATGGCCTATGCATTGGACAAGTGTTTGGATAACCGTTCGGGCATTGCTTATGGTCGTGTTACCAAAGGTGCCGTAGCCGGTATGTTGGCAAAAATGAAAATATTCCACGCTTCTTATATCCGCCGTGCAGAAATGTATGGAAACAAGATTAATGAAACAACAGCTGATGATGTAGATAAGACAACGTTATATGCTGATGCAGTGAAGTTGTGTGACGATATCATTGCCGGCGTGTACGGAACTTATAAGTTGGAAGAATATTTCCCTGCTGTATTTACCAAACGAAATAACGAGATTATGTTCAGTGTATTGGCAGAAGAAGGAGTCGGTACAGGAAACAAGATACCTATGGGTTTTGCCGGTGAAGGTAAATACGGAGCAACCGGTGGAAGAAATCTTACTTCGTGGCTGACGTTGCTGTATGATATACCGATGTGGGAACATAATTACAGTTTCAAGGACGTGTGTATGGACTATGGCCAGGTAGATCGTTTCAATGCCGAAAGTCCGAAGCCCGGAACGACTCCTTATGACTTGCAGAATCTCTATGATCGTACCGGAAAGTACACCATAACCGGAGACATTACCCGTCGTATGTGGAGTTCGGTGAAAGGCTGGGTAACCGGTCCTAACAGTGGTGGAGCTCCTATCGGGTTGTGGGTGTTTGAACCTGCCGGACGTGAATTAGGCCCCGAGTTTTATATTGAGCCGGGTAAGGTGAACGATTACACCGAAGAACAGCTCAAAGTAATGGATGTAGCTCTTGAAAGTCATGAACGGGCGTGGTGGAAGAATGAAACGAATGGGCAGAACAAGCCTAACTTGTGGAACTGTAATTGGTGGCAATTAGGTAAATTCCGTAACCTGAACCCGAGTGAGTTGAGTTCAACCTTTGATATTAATTATGGTGGAGTGGACTATCCTGTTTTACGTTTGGCAGAGATTTACTTGCTGAAAGCGGAGGCACAAATCATGCAGGGCCATGTTTCGGAAGGAGTGAAAACGATGAATATTATCCGTGATCGTGCTTGCCATCAAGGATCTATTAAAGATATGTTTGTTTCTCAGGGAGATGCTCCTTATACTTATCAACCGGGTTCGGTTATGATGATTCCGACTAATATCAGTCCGGCTAATGCACTGAAAGAGTTGATGTATGAACGTTTACGCGAATTGGCAGCCGAGGATGATTGCGGATGGCTCGATGTAGCACGCTTTCCTGATGTTTCAATGGTTGACCTGGCTGATATCTGCCGTTATCGCGATCCTCTACAATTCTTTGATCCGTTTGGTGATCCGGCGCGTGGGGAATACCTTTGGCATCTTTTTTAATGAAGAGAAAGTGTACCGTGTGCTGATGCCGATACCGTTTACCGAGTTATCGTTCTTCCCAGAAATGAAACAAAATCCGGGATATTTTTAATGTTAAAAACGAATGGATATGAAAACAAATAAACTGATTATAGGGCTGCTTGCTGTGGCAGCTACTTCACTGGTTTCTTGTGAGAAATTTGGTGCAGATGTAGAAACACCGTCTGTCAGTATCTCTGTGTCCCCGAAAATCCGAAAGTCGGCGAAGAGGTGACGGTAACGATCAATACCGATGCTCAGTACCTGACACTTTTTACGGGTGATGAAGGAAAAAACTTTGAGCGTTCGCGTATTAAAGCTATTATGGAACATGATTGGGATAGCTTTTATGAAGAATGTTATCGGGTCTCTTATGCAAAGAATGGGGAGAAGACCTTGTTTTATAAATATTTTAAGGACTATCAGAGTATAGAAGACGTAAAAAAGGATTTTGAGTTTTTCGGAGCGATTGATAATATCCAGTTAGTGCCCTACAAAAAAAGGAGACTTTCCGGAGGCACTGATGGAAATGAGCTATATAGGGACGAATCAATTGAAGTTTACGGTGACAGATCGGCGGATTCCTTCGGGCATCCGGATGAAGCCGAATATTCATATCTTTGGAGGACTTGCCAATCAACCGGGTAATACAATTATCGAGAGTCGCTTTGTAGCGTGTGATGCTGATCGTGCAATACGTAAATACTCTAATGATGCATGGGTAGCTGCTTATTTTGGTTTACATACCGAACAGTTGGAAGACTTTCAGGGATATAGTGCAGGATACAAATATTATACGTTCCAAGATGAACATTCGTATGGAGCGTTTCAGACTAACGATCCATTATCCCGCCGTCCTACGGAAGGATTTTATAAACTGGGTGATATGTACAACCGGGATACTTACTTGCAGCCTTTTTTGGATCATGGAGAAAAAATCATTCTTCGCCAAGTGGATATGTATGTGAATGGTCGTTCGACTTTTGTGGCAGCTGATGATTCGCCTTATAAATATGATTTGGACGGAGATGGAGTATTGGAATCGTATGAATGTGAACTCGATCCTGCTACCGGTCTTCCGGTACATGAAGCCGACTATACAAAGTACAAAGGTTTTCAGGGAGATGTTTATCTCTCTTTTATAGAGATGGGAACTGATGAATATGAACCGTGGAATACCGGTGTTTCATTAGGTTCTGTATATACTACCGGAGGAATTCAGAAAACTTATAAGTATATTTACACCGGAGCCGGTGACTTTACAATTACTGCTGTTGCTACCAATGTAGGTGATAAAGATTATAAAGGAATAGATTATAGCGAGGAAAGAAGTAATTCTTTGGATGACTATAGTCATAAGAGAGCACTTAGCAGTGTGAAGCTTTCGGTAAAACCGTAGTATCCTTCGGTAGAATGTAAATCAGTAGTTGAGTGTCTGCCCGGTCGCGGTATCCATTAATAAGGGGTTTTGCACAATCCTTTTAGGACCTGTGGAAGGCAGCAATACTCAACTACTGTAGATTACTTTATTAATATAAAGAATAGTGCCTATGAAACTTAAGTATTGTATTTTATCTCTACTCTTTTTTTATCTGAATATTTCTTCTATCCAGGCCGTAATACCACAGATGGAAGTCAGTCCGGATGAGAGAGGTGTGAGTTCGCTCGTTTTTCAAGGTGCGGGCAATGTTCGGAATTATGTAGACCACGGGAAATATCTGGGCGATTTGAGTCTGACTTATGAAGTAAGAGGGAAGAGTTATGCCGTTTCTTTGGCTGATATTACTCCTCTGGTCTTGTCGAATACTCCGGATAAGATACAGATATTCTGGCAGCTTCCTTCGGATGTGCGTCTTTACCAAACTTTTACTATTAAAGGAGAAGAAGTAGACTGGGAGATTGATTTTTTTAATCGCAGTCATCATCCGGTGAAGGTGACGGATATGTGGTTCGCTCTGCCTGTGGGCGTTTTGGATGAGTCTATTCAGGCACATCAGAACCTGAACCGTCATTTCTCTCTGAATGGAAATGCCTCTTTCTTTTATTGGACTCCGCTGACAGGGCAAGGTGATATTCTGCTGATGACTATGCATAAGGGAACTGCGATAGAATATGCTACACAAGATGGCAAGTACTATCTGCATTCAATGAATGCTGTAGATCGTACCAATGATAGCTGGAGATTACCGTCTACCTCAAAAAACGTACAGCCTTACGAGCATTACATGACAGGTTTCAACTTCACACTCACTGGAAATCATGAAGAGGTAAAAACGAAGATTTATGATAAACACGGAGTGGTTGTGAAAGTTGCTCCCGGTATGGTAGTCACTCCTGAGTTTGAGGTCTATTGTGCCTTGCAATCGAAACTGCCTGTTGTTGAATTAGTGGCAGAATATCCAGAGGAGATACAGATAACCAGTCTTGGACAAAAGGAAGGAGATAAATATATCTATAAGTTCCGTTTCTCCCGTTTGGGAGAAAACCTGATTACGGTTCATTATGGAGATGATTTGATATGCTTTCTCGATTTCTTTGTGACCGAGCCTTTGGAAACCCTGATAAAAAAACGGGCGCGTTTCATTGTGGACAAACAACAACATCGTGATTCTTCCAAATGGTATAATGGACTTTATAGTCTTTGGGATATGGAGAAATCCGAGTTACTTTCACCTGACCACTTGGGCGATTTGCGGGAGGAGTTTATGGTAGGCGGATCTGATGATCCGTCCAATAGTAAACCAGTCTATGTGAGTGAGAAGAATGTCATTTATCCTAATAAAGAAGAAATTGCTTCTTTGGAGTATTATGAAGAAAATTTTGTGTGGGGCAAGCTGCAACGCACGGATGAGGAATATCCCTATCCATATGGCATTTACGGCAGTGAAAACTGGTATCAGAACCGCAGCGGGAAATATGGCGGATATGAAGACGGGGGTTCCGGTAAGGGGCGTATGTGGCGAACTTTTGATTATACCACTCATTTTGCCATCTATTATAATCTCTACCGGATAGCAGAGGATAATCCTGAAATGGTATCTTATCTGGATGCTGATGGCTATCTGGAACGTGCTTATCGGACAGCGATGGCTTATTTTGAAGTACCCTATAATATTTTGATGGGTAAACAATGGGCTTTTCATGGTTGGACGGACTGGGCCTATAAACAAGGTAATTTTCATGAGCGATATCTGCTGGATATTATCAATGCCCTGCAACAGAAAGGTAGATTAAAAGATGCAGCCAAGTTGCGTCGTGAATGGGAGAAAAAGGTAACTTATATGGTTTACGAAGATCCCTGGCCTTTTGGATCCGAGATGTTTGTTGACCGTACAGCTTTTGAGTCCTCCTATTATGTGGCAGAGTATGCAAAGTTAAATCCCATTAAACCCGAAGAACAATTCTGGTATGATAAGAATCGGAAAAAATGGTACTCGTATACTTCGTTTGACACTTCGATGATTGATCGTTTCATGCAGAATCAGTTGGATGGAAACCTGGCGTTGAGAGGGTTGTTTGAACCAGGTTATGCTAATCTGGGTACAGCATGGAGTGGACAATATGTAAATCTGGATTATATGACCCAAATGGGCGGAGTGGCATTACTCGATTATGCTTACCGGTTTTCGGACCGGCCGGATAGGTATATTAATTATGGATATAATTCTTTGTTGGCTTCGTGGGCACTGATGAATACCGGGACTAAAAAAGACAGATTTTGGCTATTGGTATCGGGGAGAACAAAATGACGGTGCTGTAGGCTGGGCTTTTTCACCCTATCAGAACTCACGTACCTATATGAATTATATCAAAGTGGGGCGTGCTCCCTGGCGGTTTGATGGTGAGATAGACCATGGGCTTACCGGAGGTATTCACGGTTCAGGAGTTTATCTGCTCGATGATCCTGATTTCGGATTAATCGGTTATGGAGGAAATGTCCGAATGGATAAAGATGGAACAGTGAGTATCATTCCTTTTTGACGGAGTACGTCGTCAGGTCCGTATCATGACTCCTGTCCGTTTTTCGGTCGAGTTGATGCAAGACGGATTCCGGAAAGATTACCCGATCACTCTGAGAGGGACGGAAGAACTGAGTTTCTGCATGGAAAACCGTTCTGATAAACCTCATAACACAACTATCCGGGCTGAGGGAATGCCTGAAGGTAAATATACTGTCATGACCGATCACAAAATGATAACGACATTCAATATTGAGGCGGGTAATGCACATCATCCTTATTATATAGAGGTACCCGTTACGGACAAACATACCCAAGTGAAACTTTTAAAAACAAATTAGAATGAAAAATGTACTAACAGGGCTATTTCTGCTTATCCTTGCGACAGCTTGCTCGGAGGAGGAGCCGCAGACAATAACACCCGTTCCTTTTAATCAGGTAACTTTGACCGATGGGTTTTGGAAGAATAGGATGCAGACGGAAATCAATGTAACAGTACCGTTCTCTGTCGAACAAAGTGCCCCGGCAGTAGAGCGTTTCCGGCGTTGTGCCGCTTTCTTGGCAGGAGGCTCTACCGCTCTTCCTGAAACTCATCGTTTTATAAGCTCTGATCTTTATAAGGTGATGGAAGGGGTGTCTTATTCATTGATGATTCAACCAAATAAGGAGTTGGAAGAGTTCATGGATCGAGTGGCAGACCTGATCACTGCTTCGCAGAAAGACGACGGATATTTATATATTTCACATATTTGTGGTAATCCCGATCCTCGTGAGATGGGTGAGAAGCCTTACTCATGGGTGGTTCATAGTCACGAGCTTTATAATGTGGGGCATCTGTACGAAGCCGCAGTAGCTTACTATCAAGCTACAGGTAAAGATAAACTACTGAACGTTGCTATCAAAAGTGCCAAGCATGTGAATAAAGTGTTCTTTGAAGGAGGTGATCCGAATTATAATGGGGGTAAACCTATTAACCAGGCTCCGGGACATGAAGAGATTGAACTGGCACTTTGTAAACTATACCGGGTGACTAATGATCCGCTATACCTCGATATGGCGAAGAAGTTTCTGGAGATCAGGGGAGTGACCTATCGTCCTGAGGGTGAAGGAGTGATGGCACCCACTTATGCACAGCAACACGCACCGGTGAAGGAGCAGACGGAAGCTGTGGGACATGCGGTCCGTGCGGCTTATTTGTACACGGCTATGGCGCAGGTGGATGCCTTGACCGGATTGAACGATTATACCAAGGCTCTCAATTCCATTTGGACAAATCTGGTGACGACCCGCATGCATATTACAGGTGGACTCGGGGCTGTAGAAGGAATGGAAGGTTTTGGAGCTCCCTACGAACTTCCTAACTTAACAGCCTATAATGAAACTTGTGCGGCAGTAGCAAATGTCTTCTTTAATTATGGCATGTATCTGGATAGTGGCGATGCTAAGTTTCTCGATATAGCGGAACTTTCACTTTTCAACAATTCGTTGGCAGGGATCAATCTGCATGGTGATCGTTTCTTCTATGTCAATCCTCTTGAAGCAGATGGAGTGAGACGTTTTAATCATGGAAATGGCGGACGTGCCAAATGGTTCGGGTGTGCCTGCTGTCCTCCTAATATTTCTCGTTTGATTCTGCAAGTGCCGGGTTATATGTATGCTTACAGTAAAGACAGAGTTTACCTGACCCTTTATGGTGGCAGTCAGACAACTATTCCTCTGGAAGGAACCCGTGTGAAACTGGAGCAAACTTCTGCTTATCCGTTTGATGGGAAAGTGCGCTTGATGGTACAACCTGAAAAGGGAAGCAAATTCTCGGTTTGTATGCGTATTCCTACGTGGGCACGATCCGACGAATTTGTGCCGGGAGGACTTTATCCCTACAAGCAGCCCAAGCAGGCGGAAGTAGAATTGAGTGTCAACGGGCAGAAAACCGACTTCAAGATGGAGAAAGGATTTGCCGTTATCAAACGTGACTGGAAGCCCGGTGACGTAGTTGAACTTAACATACCGATGCCCGTACGTTTTGTTGATTGTATTCCCGAAGTCAGTGAAAATATAGGTAAAACTGCTGTAACTCGCGGACCATTGGTCTATTGTGCGGAAGAGGTAGATAATGCGGGACCTGTTCAGCGGCTCTATCTGGGGGATACGAACGAAGCACAGGCTAAGGTAGCAAACATCTCTTCCGGCGTGCTGCAAGGATTGGAGAGGATCACTTTGCCCGGAATGGAAAAGAAGGTCGGAGGAATCACTTCACGAGAGATTACGATGATTCCTTATTATGCTTGGTGTAATCGGGGAGATAACCGTACAATGCTGGTTTGGCTAAACGAAGAGGCTTCTACAGCCAGTATCGGTCAGCAGACCATGGCTTATCTGCGTAATGTAAAGGGAGTGAATGCTTCATCTGTTGCCGGAGGGAAGAATATCTCCGTGCGTGCACTTTGTGATGGAAAAGTGTCTGAATCTTCTGCAGACAAGCTTACAGAACAGTGGGTGTCTGAGGGATCGGGTAAACAATGGGTGCAGGTAGACTTTAGAGAGCCATTCCTACTAAATTCACTTTCCGTGTATTGGCTGGATGATCAAGACAAAATAACTGTTCCGTCCGGTTGGTCGGTGGAATATAAGTCGGATGCCGGTTGGACTCCCCTTGAACTCTATGTGACGGACTCTTATCAGATGGGTACCGATCGGTTCAACGTAGTACATCCATCCGGTAGTCTTGAAGTGGAATCCGTTCGTATTCTTATAGAACCTCAGAAAGGAAAATCAATAGGTGTTTCAGAGATAAGGTTTGAGTAGGTTCTTTTTTATCAGCAGGAAAGAGAGTGTTGTGCAGCAGAGGCAACATTCTCTTTCTCTATTTTTCTAGGGTGTATAAACAAAAAAAGGTTCGTCAACAAGACGAACCTTTTTTGCTCTTCCTCTTGGACTTGAACCAAGGACCCTCTGATTAACAGTCAGATGCTCTAACCGACTGAGCTAAGGAAGAATTTAAATAACTGAGAATGTGAATATCTGCTCTTCCTCTTGGACTTGAACCAAGGACCCTCTGATTAACAGTCAGATGCTCTAACCGACTGAGCTAAGGAAGAATGTTTTGTTTTTCTCAATTGCGATGCAAAAGTAATAGGATATTTTGAAATATGCAATATCTTTGCAAAAAAAATTAGTGAAATGGATAAAATAATTGGATTGGGCAACGCCCTGGTAGACGTACTTGCAACCCTGAAAGATGATACACTCCTTGATGAAATGGGATTACCCAAGGGAAGCATGCAACTTATTGATGATGCTAAGTTACAGCAGATTAACGAACGATTTAGCCAAATGAAAACCCACTTGGCAACCGGTGGAGCAGCTGCAAATACGATCCTTGGACTCGCTTGTTTGGGTGCCGGGACCGGTTTTATCGGAAAAATCGGAAATGACGCTTACGGAAACTTTTTTCGGGCAAATCTGCAAAGAAATGGCATCGAAGATAAATTATTAGTGTCTGATCTGCCATCGGGAGTTGCTTCTACTTTTATATCTCCGGACGGAGAACGTACTTTCGGTACTTATCTCGGTGCTGCCTCTACGCTGAAAGCCGAAGATTTAACGCTGGATATGTTCAAAGGGTATACTTATCTGTTTATAGAGGGTTATCTGGTACAGGAACACGATATGATTCTCCGGGCTATTGAGTTGGCCAAAGAAGCCGGTTTGCAGGTTTGTCTGGATATGGCAAGTTATAACATCGTGGCGGGTGATCTTGAATTCTTCACCTTATTAATAAATAAATATGTAGATATTGTTTTTGCCAATGAAGAAGAAGCGAAAGCGTTTACTGGCAAAGAAGATCCGAAAGAAGCTCTTGAGTTGATCAGTAAGAAATGCAGTATTGCCATTGTAAAGGTAGGCGGCAATGGTTCTTATATTCGTAAGGGTACTGAAGAAATTAAGGTAGAAGCTATTCCGGTGAAAAAAGTGATTGATACAACAGGAGCAGGCGACTATTTCGCATCCGGATTTCTGTACGGACTGACTTGCGGATATTCTTTGGAGAAGTGTGCTAAGATTGGTTCAATTCTCTCCGGAAATGTTATACAGATAGTTGGAACCACGATTCCCGGTGAGCGTTGGGATGAAATAAAGTTAAATATTAACGAAGTTCTGTCAGAGTAAGCAGGCAATGAGTTACTTTTACGTCTCATTTTAACGAAAAGTGTATGAAAAAGTTTCTGAATAGACGAAATGGTGTCCTGTTGGCAGCAGTGTTGGTTGCTGTAGCATTCTTTAGTTTCAAGAGCGGTGACGACCGTAACTTCCAGATTGCTAAAAATCTGGATACCTTTAATTCTATCGTCAAAGAACTCGATATGTTTTACGTAGATACGCTTGATCCGAATAAGACGGTCCGTGAAGGGATCGACTATATGTTGTCTTCGCTCGATCCCTATACGGAATACTATCCGGAGGACGATCAGGCCGAACTGCAGCAAATGTTGAATGCCTCGTTCGGAGGTATCGGATCTTTGATCACGTACAATCAAAAGCTGAAACGTTCGATGATAGCCGAACCGTTTGAGGGAACTCCTGCAGCTAAGGTCGGATTGAAGGCCGGTGATATACTGATGGAGATTGACGGAAAAGATTTGGCGGGGAAAAATAACCAGGAAGTCAGCCAGATGCTCCGGGGAGCAGTAGGTACCAGTTTCAAGCTGAAAGTGGAGCGTCCGGACGAAAAAGGAGGAACACGGCCATTGGAATTTGATATTGTGCGTCAAACCATCCAGACTCCGATGATTCCTTATGATACCATTTTTAATAAGAATGTAGGTTACATCAATCTGAGTACTTTTTCCGGCACTCCTTCGAAAGATTTTAAGAAGACCTTTCTGAAACTGAAGAAAGAAGGTATCACTTCATTGGTGATTGACCTGCGTGGTAACGGTGGCGGACGCTTGGAAGAAGCGGTAGAGATTGCTAATTTTTTCTTGCCTCGTGGTAAAGTGATTGTAACGACGAAGGGAAAGACCAAACAGGCAAGCAATACGTACAAGACGTTGCGTGAGCCGCTGGATCTCGATATCCCGATTACTGTACTGGTGAACGGTGCTACGGCTTCCGCTTCCGAAATCCTTTCCGGAGCTTTCCAGGATTTCGACCGTGCTGTGATTGTAGGTAGCCGTACGTTTGGAAAAGGACTGGTGCAGACCACTCGCCCATTGCCTTATGGAGGAGTAATGAAGCTTACTACTTCTAAGTATTACATTCCCAGCGGACGCTGTGTGCAGGCCATCGACTATAAACACCGCAATGAAGATGGCAGTGTAGGTACTATCCCCGATAGTCTGACTACCGTGTTCCATACGGCAGCCGGTCGTGAAGTTCGTGATGGGGGAGGAGTGATGCCGGACATCGAAGTCAAGCAGGAGAAATTGCCTAATATTCTTTTCTATCTGGTACGTGATAACCTGATTTTCGACTATGCGACGCAGTATTGCCTGAAGCATCCGAGTATTCCTTCTCCACAGGAGTTCAAGGTGACCGATGCCGATTATAACGACTTTAAAGCGATGGTGAAGAAAGCTGATTTCAAGTACGATCAGCAAAGTGAGAAGATTATGAAGACGCTAAAAGAGGCTGCCAAGTTCGAAGGTTATCTGGATGAGGCTTCGGAAGAGATAAAGGCATTGGAGAAGAAGCTGACTCATAACTTGGACCGTGACCTCGACTATTTCTCTAAAGATATCAGGTCGATGATCGCCGATGAAATCATTAAGCGTTACTACTACACACGTGGCGGCATCATCCAGCAATTAAAAGATGACGACGGGCTGCAAGCTGCTCTTAAGATATTGGCCGATCCGGTGAAATATAAAGAGACCTTGAGTGCTCCGGTAAAGAAATAAATATCCGGCCGGCCGGATCAGAACACCACGGATAACTCCGATTTTCGCAGAAGTTCCTTTAGGAAGCATACATTCTGTGCATCCGGGTTATCTGTGGTGAAAACAAACTATCAACGTTCGATTGGGTAGCTCTGCTTTTTCCGCACAAAGAATTTTTCTAAAGACGACTGACTGATGAAGAATCTGTTATTGTTCCTAGTTTTTGCCTGTACCTTTTCTTTTTCTTGCCTGGGGAGTCCTGTCCCTTTCTCACCCATTGTCCGCAACTATTCTGTTCTTGACTATAATGCCGGAAATGAAAACTGGGCGGTTGCCCAAGATGAACGCGGGGTGATGTACTTTGGCAACAACAGTGGACTGCTCCGGTATGACGGAAGCCGATGGAAGCTGTTTCCACTGCCGACTTCGGGTATTGTGCGTGCGGTTTATGTGGCTTCCGACAGGCGGATCTATGTCGGATCGTTCGAAGAGTTCGGTTATTTTGAACAGAACGACCTGAACTTGCTGGAGTATCATTCTCTGAAAGAGCAGGTAAAAGGATTCGATTTCCATAATGACGAGATATGGACCATTGTAGAGCAGGGAGGAAATATAATCTTCCAGTCATTCGGATCCTATTTTATATACGACGGTAAGGGGACGAAGGGAGTCCGTTGCCCTGAACTTCCCCTGAACCTTTTCCGGATCGGGGACACGCTGTATTCCCAACTGATCAATGGAGGCGTCTGTACTTTTGCAGGCAATAAGTTTATTCCCCTGATTTCTCGTCAGGAGTTGGGTGATAGCGATGTTCTGGCAGGGTTGCCTTATCCCGGCGGAATGTTGTTGCTGACCCGCAATAGCGGAGGATATATCCATACTTCTTCCGGCATCCGCCCCTGGCACACGGATAGTGATGAAGAACTGAAGCGCCATACTGTTAATCGTGCGGTAATGACAAAAGACTCTTGTTACGTGATAGGCACTATCTCCAACGGGCTGTATGCTTTCAGCAAAGAAGGACACTTGCTTTGGAAGGAGAATGCTGATAACCAGTTGGAGAATAATACCGTTCTGGGCCTGTATTGTGATATGGACAATAATATCTGGGCAGCCCTCGACAATGGTATTGCCTATGTCCGCAATAATTCGCTGATTTACCATTTCGAGCCGGTTCGCCGCAAAGTCGGGATGGTTTATGATGTGCTGGTACGCGATAAGGACGCTTACATCGCATCCAATCAAGGGCTGTACCGGCTTGAAGATACCCGTCTGGAGTTGGTTCCGGGCCTTGAAGAGCAGGCATGGACCATTGGAGAGTGGGGCGGCCAGGTGCTTTGCGGTCATAATAAAGGTACTTTCCAGATTAAAGGCATGCAAGCCCGGCTTCTTTCCGATGTGCGGGGGGCTATGTGTATGCGGCAGGCGCAGATCAACGGCGAGCAACTCCTGATACAGGGCACCTATACCTTTTTGAATATTTACAAGAAGAGTGCTGCCGGCGAATGGTACTTCGCTAACTCGGTGGGCAACTTCAGTCACATGGCGAAGAATATCGAAGTGGACGCTCATGGGAATATCTGGGTGCAACACATGCGAAAGGGGCTCTACCGGCTACGTCTCGATGAAGAGCTGAAGCAGGTGACGGACCTGAAACAGTATGATTCCTTGTCCGGCAATCAGGGTGGAAACTGCTATTTGTTCAAGGTGAACGGGCGTGTCGCTTTCTCGGATGGGCGGAACTTTTACACTTACGATGACATGGCGGATTCCATCATCCCCTACAAAGCGATGAACGAACAGTTGGCAACGCTCAGGGGCATTCATACCGTCGACGTCATGAAGGGAGATCTCTACTGGTTTCTCAGTGACCGCGAAGCCTATCTGGTGAGATGTACCGTAAGCGACTTTAAAGTTGAGAGGAGAATACCTTTCTCCATGTTCGGCAACCTTCCCATCGAAGGACTGGCACGGATGGTATACGACAGGCGGAACGACTGCTCCTACCTCTGCCTGAACAACTCTTTTGCCCGCATTGCTGCCGACAGCACCGGTTTGTACAAGTCACATCAGAAGCCGTCTTTGTGGGTTTCGGGTTTTTCGGCATCCGACGAGCAGACGGGAGAGCGGATACAACTGCCCGTTTCCGGTACCGACGAGATAGCTTCAGCTTTCAATAATATCAGCATTTCCCTGGCCTATCCTGTCTACAACGATTTTGCGCTGAACGTGCGCTACCGGCTTGAAGGGCTGTCCGCCTCCGGTAAGTGGACCGAAGGCCTTCCGGACTTGCAGAAAGAATTTACCCGTCTTCCGTTCGGCTCTTATTGTTTCCGTGCCGAGGTATACGACGAGAACGGAGTGATTTCTTCTGTCGACCTTCCGTTCCGCATTTTGAGGCCCTGGTATCTTTCGTATCCGGCTGTCGCTGTCTATGCGCTTTCCGGGATAGCCTTGCTGCTGGGGCTGCTCTATGGAGTCTACGTATACACCAAGAAGAAAAAAGATGCCGTCATTGAGCGACAACGTGCCCGTCACAAAGCGGAGATAGAGCAGCAGGAGAAGAAGATCATGGAACTGGAGAAAGAGCAACTCGAGGCCGACCTCCGTTTCAAGAGCAAAGAGCTTTCGGGTGTAGTGATGACCAACATTGCGCATCAGGAATTTCTGAATTCACTCAAAGAGGAGTTGCAACAGCAGAAACTCTCGGGGCAATATACGCGCAAGAACCTGGATAAGCTGCTTTCAATGATCAACCAGAATATGGTTTCGGATGAAGAGAACTGGAACATGTTCCAGTCCAATTTTGACCGCATCCACGAGAACTTCTTCCGAAACCTGAAAGAGAAGTTCCCTGACCTGACTTCCGGCGATTTGCGTTTGTGCGCATTGCTCCGGCTCAATCTGCCGACAAAGGAGATTGCGAAGCTGATGAACATCTCCGTGAGAGGTGTCGATGCTGCCCGCTATCGTCTGCGCAAGAAGCTGGGCCTTCCTCCGGAGAGCAGCCTGACGGATTTTATGATTGCGTTCAAATAGTTGGCAATGAACTGTTTGATATGGAAAGAAGTACCAATGCAGTACTTCTTTTTTTGTTTTTCCCGGTTTGCAGTATTCTTGCCGTATGGGTAAATGGAGTCTGTTTGCCGCAGATTTGTTTTATTTGCATCCGGAAAGTCAGAACATTCATAAATAGATACTAAAACTGTAAAGACCATGAAACATTTTGTACGAAGAATGCAGGCGCTTGCCGCTTCTTTGGTCGTAGTGGCCGCCGGGTTACAGGCACAGAAGGCTCCCCGGGATATGGACCGCTTTATCGACCAGTTAATGAAAAAGATGACGCTGGAGGAGAAGATCGGCCAGCTCAACCTGCCCGTGACCGGAGAGATCACTACCGGACAGGCGAAAAGCAGCGATGTAGCCAAACGAATCCGTAACGGAGAGGTGGGAGGACTGTTCAACCTGAAAGGAGTGAAACGCATCCGTGAAGTACAGCGGCAGGCGGTGGAGGAGAGCCGCCTCGGCATTCCCTTGTTGTTCGGTATGGACGTAATCCACGGATACGAAACCATTTTCCCTATTCCTCTCGGCCTGTCGTGTACCTGGGATATGAAAGCCATCGAAGAGTCCGCCCGTATAGCTGCCGTCGAAGCCAGTGCCGACGGTATCTCGTGGACATTCAGCCCGATGGTGGACGTCAGTCGTGATCCCCGTTGGGGGCGCGTGTCGGAGGGAAACGGTGAAGACCCGTTCCTCGGCGCAGCCATCGCCCGTGCCATGATACGCGGATACCAGGGAAAGGATATGAGCCGGAATGACGAGATAATGGCTTGTGTGAAGCATTTCGCCCTTTATGGAGCATCAGAGGCGGGGCGCGATTATAATACGGTGGATATGAGCCGCCAGCGTATGTTCAATGAATACATGCTGCCCTACCAGGCCGCAGTCGAGGCAGGTGTCGGCAGCGTAATGGCTTCGTTCAATGAAGTGGACGGTGTGCCTGCCACCGGAAGCAAGTGGCTGATGACCGATGTGCTGCGCAAGCAGTGGGGCTTCGACGGGTTTGTGGTAACGGACTATACCGGTATCAACGAGATGATAGACCACGGCATGGGTGACCAGCAGACTGTTGCCGCCCTCGCCCTGAATGCCGGGGTGGATATGGATATGGTGAGCGATGCCTTCAGCGGCACTCTGAAGAAGTCGGTGGAGGAAGGCAAAGTATCCGCAGCTGCCATCGACGCCGCCTGCCGCCGTATTTTGGAAGCGAAGTATAAGTTGGGACTGTTTGACAATCCTTATAAGTATTGCGACGTGAATCGTCCCAAGAAGCAGATCTTCACCAAGGAACACCGTGCCATTGCCCGTAAGACTGCTTCGGAGAGCTTTGTGCTGCTGAAGAATGAAGGTGTGTTGCCACTCAGCAAGAAAGGAACCATTGCCGTAGTCGGTCCGTTGGCGAACACCCGTTCCAACATGCCGGGCACCTGGAGCGTAGCTGCTGTGCTGGATAACGCTCCCTCGCTGGTCGAAGGACTCAGGGAAGTAGTCGGTGACCGGGCAAAAGTGGTAACCGCCAAGGGAAGCAATCTGATTGGCGATGCCGACTATGAGAAGCGCGCCACCATGTTCGGACGTGAACTGCACCGGGATAACCGTACGGATCGCGAACTTCTGGACGAAGCTCTGAAAGTAGCTGCCGGGGCCGATGTCATTGTTACCGCACTGGGCGAGTCGTCCGAAATGAGTGGAGAAAGCAGTTCGCGTACCAACCTGGAGATGCCGGATGTACAGAGAGCGCTGTTGCAGGAATTACTCAAAACCGGAAAGCCCGTTGTGCTTGTGCTTTTTACCGGTCGCCCGCTGGTGCTCACCTGGGAAGAAGAACACGTGCCTGCCATCCTCAACGTATGGTTCGGAGGGAGTGAAGCCGCTTATGCCATCAGCGATGTGCTTTTCGGCGATGTCAATCCCAGTGGAAAGCTGACCGCTACTTTTCCGCAAAATGTAGGCCAGATTCCATTGTTCTACAATCATAAAAACACCGGGCGTCCGTTGCAAGAGGGACGTTGGTTTGAGAAGTTCCGCAGCAATTACCTCGACGTGAGCAACGAGCCGCTCTACCCGTTCGGCTACGGATTGTCTTATACGACTTTTGCCTACAGTGATATTCACCTGAGCAGCACGGAGATGAGTGCTGATGGCGAACTGACGGCGACTGTTACCGTCACCAATACCGGCAGCCGTGACGGAGCGGAGGTGGTTCAGCTTTACATCCGCGACCTGGTGGGCAGCGTCACTCGTCCGGTGAAAGAACTGAAAGGTTTTGAGAAGATTTTCCTCAAGGCCGGAGAGTCTCGTAAAGTAAGCTTCAGCATCACGCCGGAATTGTTGAAGTTCTATAATTACGATTTGCAGTTTGTCTGCGAACCGGGTGATTTCGATGTAATGATTGGCGGAAACAGCCGGGATGTAAAAAAGGCACGATTTCTTCTGAAGGGAGAATAATAAAGAAAATAAGATTGTATTTTTGATTTATTGTCCTATCTTTGTAGAACCATAGAATCAATCCGAATGTACTCCCCGTTACGATAAAACATGATCGGAAAAGAGAATCTGATACTAAATCATAAATAATTATATATTATACGGAAAACCGCTACAAGTAGCGGTTTTCTTTTTATACAAAAGCCAAAACTTCAGAAATTGCCCTTTAGACGCCTCCATCTCGAGACTTAAGTCTTGGTGGGGGAAGATTTAAATCTTGAAAAATCATCGCTTAAGCGATGATTTTATAGGGGGTAAATACCCTGATGTGACTTTTAGTAATTAGTTCGAACATTAGATAAGGCATAATCCTATTTCTTTATTTGTACAAAACTACCTTATGTCCTTAGCTTTTTTTCTTCTCCTTTTTCCTTTTGGAAAAAGTCCTGTTCATACACCAACCGGTTCTGATATTTTCATCCCGGAGTGCAGAATCTAAAAAGTCTTTTTTCCTCTCCGGAGTCTTTAAAGCAAATATTTCATCGACGGAAAGGAGTAGAACAGATGAAGTAGTCATATTCCGGTCTCCTTTCAGAATCTATTTTTTATTTTATTGAATATTAATTAATTATATTCCTTTGCAGTAGGGATGAAGTAGTGCGGAAATCTTGTTTTTTTCTGCATGGTACTCTTGTAGTACCCCTTTTTTTTACTTGACTTACATCAATTTACCGTCTAAGTTTGCAGCAGAATTTTAAATCAGTACCAAACGATGAAAAAAAATCTGTTTACCCTATGTATGATGTTGCTGCTCTCCATGCTTTCTTTTGCGCAGGGCAGTCTGACCATCTCGGGTGTTGTTACCGAGAAAAAGACAGGGGAGCCTATCATTGGCGCCAGTATCCTGCTGAAAGGTCAATCGTCCGGAACCATTACGGACTTTAACGGCAACTATTCTATTCCGAATGTTCCTTCGGGCGCCACTCTTGTTTTCAGTTATATCGGCATGAAAACGCAGGAGGTCAAGGTGACTGCCTCCTCGAAGCTGGATATCTCTCTTGAAGAAGATAACCAATTGATAGACGAAGTTGTCGTGATCGGTTATGGTATACAACGTAAGTCCGACCTGACCGGTTCGGTAGGTGCGGTGAAGAGCAAAGACCTCACGAAAGTTGCCACTCCCAACGTGGCGAATGCCCTTCAGGGACGTGTCTCCGGTGTGTATATCTCGGCTAACGGTGCTCCCGGAAGCTCGCCCGAAGTACGTATCCGTGGTATCGGCACAACGAATAACAGCAATCCCCTTTATGTGGTGGACGGCATGTTTATGGACGACATCTCTTTCCTGAGCACACACGACATCGAGTCGATGGAGGTGCTGAAAGATGCATCAGCGACCGCCATGTACGGTTCGCGCGGTGCCAACGGTGTGATTATCGTCACTACCAAGCAGGGAACGGAAGGAAAAGCGGTGGTGAACTTCACCGCCAGCGAAGGATTCCAGTTCAACAACAGCAGCTTCGAGATGGCCAATGCCACCGAATACGCGACACTGCTGAACGAAGCACTGGTCAACACAGGCGGAAAACCCAAGTTTGACGACCCTGCTTCACTGGGCAAAGGAACCAACTGGTTCGACGAAATCTTCCGTGTGGCTTCCGTACGCGACTATCAGCTCAGCGTCAGCGGCGGATCGGAGAAGGTGCGCTACAACCTCAGCGCTGGATATTACCAGCAGGACGGCATCATCACCGGAAACACCTACAACCGCTTCACCCTGCGTGCCAACAATAGCTACAAGATCAGCAAACGGCTGACCCTCGGGCACAATCTGTCGGCCTCTTTCAGTCATAAGAAGAACGAAAACAGCGCGGTGGTGAAAGCTGCCTATACCATCAGTCCCGTGAAGCGTCCCTACAATGAAGACGGGAGTTTTATGGATTCCGAAAGCGCCTCTTCTGCCAATCCCGTCGCCACACTCCATTATACAAACAATGACGACTGGAAAGAACGTATCGTGGGCAGCGCCTTCCTGAACTGGAATATCCTGAACGGGCTTGACTTTAAAACCAGCCTCGGCATCGACTACATCAACGGACGCCGCCGCAACTTCGTGCCGAAATACTACGTTTCGGAAACACAGAAGAACGAAACCAACAGCCTCTCCAAAACCTGGGACCGCGACTTTACCTGGTTGTGGGAGAACCTGCTGACTTATGACTGGAAGATCAATGATAAGAACCGGCTCAACCTCTTGGGAGGTATCACGGCGCAGAAGCGTGTTTACGAGTTGCTGGAAGGCACCGGACGCGATTTCTTCTCCGATAACGAAAACTACTGGTATCTCGACCAGGCTTCGGCCGGCTCCAAGTCGGTGGTCAACAACGGATACCATGAAACAATGATGTCTTACCTCTTCCGTGCCAACTATGCGTTGATGGACCGCTATCTGCTGACTGTCTCGGTCCGTGCCGACGGTTCATCCAAGTTCGGTCCTGACAACCGTTGGGGCTACTTCCCCTCAGTAGCTGCCGGATGGAGAGTCTCCGAAGAAGCGTTCCTGAAAGACCGCGTGCAGTGGCTGAGCAACCTGAAGCTCAGAGGAAGCTGGGGACAGATCGGTAATGATAAAATAGGTAACGACAAATACCGGGCGCTCGCCAATATCTCTCCGTCCTATGATGCCGTGTTTGGCGGCGTGTTCTATCCCGGCGGAACCATCACGTCACTCTCCAACCGGAGCGTCCATTGGGAACGTTCGGAGCAGATGGACCTCGGCTTCGACCTCGGACTGCTGAACAACCGCTTTTCACTTGAACTAGACTACTATCGCAGGGACACGAAAGACATGCTGGTGACGGTGGATGTACCGGCTTCCGTAGGCCTCACCCCGGTAGAAACAAACGTAGGGGCGGTGCGCAATAGTGGTGTGGACTTTACCGTGAAATGGGAAGATTCGCTGAAAGACTTCCGGTACGGTATCCGTCTGACAGGAACGACCATCAAAAACGAAGTCATCAGCCTGGGCGGCAAACGCATCGCCAGCGGTGACATCGGCGCCGGAAAATCCGTACAGATGACCGAAGAGGGAAAGCCGATTAAATATTTCTATGGCTACAACGTGATCGGCATCTTCCAGAACGAGGCACAGATCAAAGACTACAACGAGCGTGCCGCCGCTGCCACCGGAAATGCCGGACAACAGTATCAGAACAACGTAGGTCCCGGCGACCTGATATACGAAGATGTAGACGGTGACGGATACATCACGGCCAACGACCGCAAGGATCTGGGCAGTCCCACTCCCAAGTTCATCGGCGGTCTGGGCATCAGTGCTTCTTGGAAAGGATTCGACCTCTCTATCGACTTCCAAGGCAACTTCGGAAACAAGATATTCAATGCCAAGCAGGTGGAACGTTTCTCCGGTTCGGACAACTGGGACCGCTCCTTCCTCGACCGCTGGACACCCGAAAATCCGAATACCATGACACCGCGAATGACTCTGGAAGGCAATAACTATCAGGTGTCGAGCCGCTACGTAGAGAGCGGTTCGTACGTGAAACTGCAAACGGTGGAACTGGGATATACTTTCCCGAAATCATGGATGCAGAAGGTATCCGTGCAGAATCTGAGAGTCTACTTCTCCGGCAACAACCTGGCCTATTTCACCGGCTATAACGGCTTCACACCCGAAGTGCTGGGCGGCATCGACCGTCAGATCTATCCGGTGACAGCTACCTGCCGCTTCGGCCTGAACGTAACTTTCTAATATTAAATGATATAGACATGAATACGATTTACCACAGAGTAACACAGGGTCTTACAGAGATGATTTTCTTTTAAACATTCTATGAGATTAAACTCTGTGAGACTCTGTGTTACTCTGTGGTGAACCCAAAACCATTACAATGAAAAAGATATATTCAATATTACTGGCTTCGGCACTGACCCTTTCTTCCTGTGCCGATTTCCTCGATGTAGATTCGCAGGGAAAGCTGACCGAAGATGTCTTCTTCGGCGAAGAAGAAGGCGCGTTGATGAGTATTAACGCCATCTATACCCAACTCCGGGCGTGGGACATCATCGGATTCTCATGGTTTGCCATCACCGAGCTACCCGGTGATAACTCCGATACAGGCAGCGAACTGGCGGACGGCAGTGTGGCACGTCTGAACCAGTTCAACGACTTTACTTACGACGCCTCTACCTCCGAGATCAACGGCTGGTGGGAAGGCAATTATAAAGCTATCGCTTCATGCAATGTGGCTCTGGACAATCTGGGTGCGGTGAAGAACGAAGAACTCCGGGTGAAGTGTGTCGCCCAGGCCCGTTTTTTCCGGGGATTCTTCTACTTCAATCTCGTACGCGCCTTCGGCGGGGTGCCTCTGGTGACCAAGGTGTTGCAGCCCGGCGAATACAATCAGCCCCGTGCAACCGAAGAGGCTGTCTATCAACAGATCATTGAAGACCTGACCTATGCAGCCGAGCATCTGCCTACCCGTCAGGAGTGGGGTGCGAAAGAGTCGGGACGCGCCACCAAGGGAACAGCCGAAGGATTGCTGGCCAAGGTATATCTCTTCCGCCAGGACTATGCCAACGTGAAGAAATACACCGGTCAGGTGATTGCCCGCGGCAGTATAGCCTGCACCGGGATTATCGCGACCTGTTCAATCCGAACTCTTACTATTCGGACGAAGTGATGCTTGCCGACCAATACCTCTGGGGCGAATCGACCGAACGCAACCTCGAGTCGGAATATGTGAAATGGCAGGGTATTCGCGGTGAGATGGGCTGGGGATGTTCTCTCCTTCCGAAGCTCTCGACCAAGCCTATGAAGCGGGAGATCCCCGACGCACGGCAACCATTTTCTACGATGGAGAGACATTGGAGGGAAAGGGCGAGATTCATTTCAAGAAAGAAGTGCCGCCCCGTGCCAATAAAAAGACCATCTGGCCTACCGGTTACTGGAACGAGAACTCGTTTGCCAAACAGAATTGTCACCTGATCTTCCTGCGTTATGCCGATGTACTGCTGATGTATGCCGAGGCCTGCAATGAACTGGGCGAAAGCCGGGAAGCACTCGACAAGCTGGAAATGGTGCGCGCCCGTGCCCGCAGAACGGTGCATCCGGCGGATATGACAGTGGGATTGCCCGAGATTACGGAAACCGGTAAAGAGAAGCTCCGCGAGATCATCTGGAACGAACGCCGCATCGAACTGGCTTTGGAGGGACACCGCTTCTTCGACCTGATCCGTGCGGACAACGTGGTACCGGGCTATGCGGAGAAGATGATGAAGGCACACGGGAAGACAAACTTCTCGATAGCAAAACATGCAACGTTCTTCATCCCGCAGAAGCAGGTGGATATCTCGCAGGGAGTCCTCAAAAACTGATATGAAACATGTATAACCAGTTCATTAAAATAGAATCATTCCAATAATATCAATTCCATGATTACACACAGCGTCTTTCCGATTGCCCTTTGCGGCAACGGAAGCCGCTATCCCCACTGCACGATGGAATCTCCGTGTCTCTGCCGTGCAGCCACCTGAGGGCGTGTCATTATTCACCAAAATGAGTCTCGACACGCCCTCTCGGGGGATAAAATCTTGAATTAACAACAACAATGAAACATACCCTTTTATTTCTTCTTATGATCTGTGCTTGTACGTTGCAAGCCACCGCTACAGGCAAACAGCCGAGACTGACCGATGATGAGTTGATGACTCTTGTCCAGAAACAAACTTTCCGTTACTTTTGGGATTTTGCCCATCCCGAGTCCGGTCTGGCCCGTGAAGCGCAGCAATGACCGCCTCGAGATAGCAACCATCGGTGGTTCGGGCTTTGGGGTAATGGCAATTATAGTCGGTGTGGAACGTGGGTTCATCACCCGTGAGCAAGGCGCTGAGCGGCTGCTCAAAATAGTGGAGTTCCTCAATAAAGCCGATAGCTATCATGGTATCTGGGCACATTGGATGGACGGGGCTACCGGAAAGACCATTCCTTTCAGCAGGAAAGACGATGGAGCCGATTTGGTAGAATCTGCTTTATGTTCGAAGGACTGCTGGCGGCACACCAGTATTTCACTCACGATAATCCGACAGAGAATCGGATACGAGGGCTGATCAATACCCTGTGGCATCAGCCAGAGTGGGACTGGTTCACCCGTGGAGGTGAAGATGTGCTTTATTGGCATTGGTCACCCAATAACGGGTGGGCGATGAACCATCAGATTAAAGGGCAGAACGAGTGCCATATCACTTATATTCTGGCGGCTTCTTCGCCTACTTATCCGATTCGTGAATCGGTGTATCATAAGGGGTGGGCCAACTCCATTACATTCAAGAACGGAAAAGAATATTACGGCATCCGCTTGCCCCTGGGCACCGACTTTGGCGGCCCTCTCTTCTTTACACATTATTCCTATCTCGGACTCGATCCGCGCGGACTCAAAGACAGTTATGCCGACTACGGTGAGCAGATGAAAGCACATACCCTGATC
>VOFH01000301.1_pt1 | contig 84000 bp, 188 predicted proteins | sample 5384091 | NCBI WGS metagenome assembly VOFH01 (sample SAMN12384727, study PRJNA508395) | human gut metagenome | isolation source: healthy gut G | host: Homo sapiens
TCAGTCACTTTTTACTACCAATAGTAAAGCCTATACCTGCCCAGCTAGACCAGACTTTTACTATATTGATATACATCATCACGTTGAGTTTCTTCACCAGAATCTGTACGCACGTCATTACCTGCAGATACAGATACATCTTTTGTTCCTAAAATATTAGAACCTGTTACAGAAACATTGCGATTAGCTTTCACATTAATCGTATCGCCACCAATTGTTGAAGATAAAACACCTGTGTGTTCGTGATCTGTACGTATGATATTAGTTGTACGAGATAGTAAACTCTTTTCTTTGTATTTTAGCCCATATTCATCACGGCTATAACTATTCCCCTTAGTAATATTAACGTCATTTCCGGCTTCAACAGATGTGACACCATGTTCACTATTAACAATACCATTACGGATATTTACATCATTTCCTGCGTAAATTAACATGACTATCACTTAAAATAGCTGTACCTAATTCTGTACGTCGATCAGTACGATTATAGTTATCACTATTAACAGTCATATCCTTTTTAGAAGGATAATGCTTCTGTTGTTAAGTTAATATTCTGCCCAGCCTCAATCGTTTGCTTTAGAATTATCTTCAGTATGAACAATAGCACCTTTTAAGGTTAACATCTCGTTTCGCAGATAAAACTAAATCACCATCTTTTGCTACACCAATAGTACCTTGACGACTAACAATATCGTGATGTTCTAATCTATCTACATGAGCACCTACATTTATATCACGACCAGCATTAATGTTAACCTGTTTATCACCATGAATATTACCTGTATTTATTACATCTTGTGTTGCTTTAATATTCACGTTGACGTCCATCGATACGGCCTGTATTTTGTACATCATGAGCCCCTAATACAATTGTATCTGCAGTCATAATGCCTTGATTTAGAATATCTGCATTAGTATTGCTAACAATAGCTTTACCACTTATGATTCCACCCATTGCATCAACAGATTTTGCAGGTTGTTTCGCTAAATATACTTTAGGATATATAGAACTTGTTGAGCTTTTCCATCTACTACAACTGTTTTAGTTTCTAACCATACCATATCAGTTGTTATAGCTTTCCATTTGTTCTTTAGATAAAGCAATTCCTGGAGCTAATTTAAATGCTTTACCAAAGGCTATACCAGCCTCTAACAACGCTTTATATTCAGCTTCATTATCTGTATACCCTTCTAAATATTGTTTGCCTGTAGCGGATACAATTTGCTCATTAATAAGCTGCTGCTCATAGAATCCATCACCTAAACGTTTTAATCTTCTTTCAGGATCATTCGCTAAGGCATCAATCATATATTGAGAAGATAAAAAATTCTTACGATTTGTAAAAGCAGAATCAGTTTCTATCAAAGCATTAGCTGTAATATCTGGATGAATTTGATATAGTGCCTCTGTTGGTAAGGATAAACCATCTATAGTATGACTTTCTTTACCTTTGCCACCACCTAAACCATAGGGATCCAAAAAAAAAAAAAAAAACTATCATTAACTTTTTTGCAATAGTAGCTTTTAGACAATGTATCTTCAGCATGCTCTTGAACTGTACCAATTGGCTTTACATTTGTTTCAGTAATGGTTGGAGTCATATAGACTTCTTGTCTCCATTTCTACGTTTATTTTTACACCATGATTTTCCTTTTTATCATTTTTTTTAACTCTCTTGTGTGGTACCCGTTATAAAATGTCTTTTTATCACTCATCGAATCAGATATATTTTCTATTCGCCCATTTAGTTTGAATCGTCCCCCAGAAATAACTTTACTATTATCATTATGGAGAATACCTGTTGTTACAACGTCACCGCCACTACTAATAACACCTGGATCGTCATGAGTTATTTCTTTATGCGTATGCTCTGTTTCGGTACGGATAATAGTAAATTCATGAACACGATTTTCACGCTTATCCATTTCTTTATTATAAGCTTCATCTTCAGCAGTCTTAACAGGTTTTACATGAGGTGTACCATAGCCACTTTTATAATCAGCATATGGGAATTCAGACTTATCAAAGACTTGGCCTTCTAATTTATGATGTGGATGAGTAACTTTTAATTTATCAGGATTTTTAGTAATACCATCTGAAACACGCTTTACACCTAATGCAACATTTTTATTATTTACTACAGGTGTATCTAGTTCAATAGACTTTACGGCTTTAATAGTCGATCCCGTATTATTGATACCTTCTTTAGCTGTTAGGTCCATAGTGCCACCACTATAGATGAAACCCTTACCCGTATTATTTATTGTATCTGAAGTTATATCAACGTGATTACGCCCTGCAATGACACCAGACTTATGCGTATCTAATTCTTTTTTTTATAGTAACATTCTCTTGTGCCTCATCATAAGCATTCGTTAACTCTTTAATGCGTTGACGATGTGCTTCTAACTCTGTTTTAGTTTTTATATTTTGTGATATCAGCGTTCCATTCAGCATCTAGATCGTTTTAGCCTTTTCTAAAGCCTTACCAGCCTTATGGTAGCGTTGTTCTATTTCAAATTTGTATGGTTTTTAACTGTATTTGCATCAATAGCTACAGTATCACCATAAATACGTCCACCTTCATTGTTATCTACGGATTTCCTTTTTTTATGTCCGTAGTTTTTCCTGAGTTAATAAGACCACTATTATTTACTGCTTCTTTGACTATTTACCGTCGTAGATACATCACCTTGAACCACACCATTATTGTGAATGGCAATACTTTGACCTGATAACGTAGTGTTCCATTACTCGTAACACCACCATCAACTATGATTTTACCATCACTAGTAATACTAGATGCTTGTGTAGAACTTACTACACCTTTAACATTTACACCAAGACCAGTATTGGTACCTTTCATGGTAATAGAATTTTGCATACATACCACCAATAGCAGAAACATCTAATCCAATATTGCTAGAATCCCCAATTTTTTGAGTGTCTAATGTATTAGCATCTATTGTATTTTTGCCAGTACGAGTTTCAATTGTATTAGCCCATACTCCAGCATTTACATTTGTTGCTTCTGTTAAAATTTGTAGAGAATTAGCATCTTTAGCATTAAGACCATTTCCGTTAATAGAAATACGACCTTGCTCTACACGATAGGAGTTTAAATTTCCCTTTGAATCATATTCTATTTTACCTGTAGTTAATACTGCTCGATCTGTATTGATAAAGCCACCACCATCTACAGTAATACCATTTGGATTAGCTACAACCACTGAAGCTTTACGACCTGCTACCTCAATAAACCCTTTCATCTCAGTTGGATTATGTGATGTAACCTCATTAACAATAACATTGGCAGAACCTCGCATCATATTAGCATTACCAGGTACATAGCCACCTAATTTTGTATTAGCCATTTGGTAAGAGTTATTTAGAATTACACCATTTTGCGGTACATTAAAGTTAGTGTAATCATTTCTAGATACGCCACTAGCACTAGGGTCCTGCAATATTTACTAATGTAATACCATTACCAGCTTGACCAACCGTAGCTTGTCTTTCATGTGGTGCATTTGTGTCAACTTCGATAGGGTTTGCTGCATAGGCAAATGGTACAACTAATGGGTCTACAATCATTAAGCCCATTGTAAGCCAAACGGCAATTTTATATTGTAATCGTTTTTGTTTCATAATTACTCTCTCTATTAATACATATACTCAAACTATTTAGAATCGTATACCAGCTTGGAAACCTGTAGTTACAGAGTCTGTTTTATAACCATTTGGTTTATATAAAGGGGCACCGACAAACACATCGTAAAACAATCCAGATTTAAACTGCCCTTTCATCCCTAAACTAGTACCAGCAATAAATTTTACCTGTTAATACATCTGTACTCGGACCATATACAGCGCCAAAATCTACGTTAGCATAAATACTTGATTTCCATTTAGGAATATAGCTAGCAACTTCATTACGCATATACCAACCGCTTTCAGCCATTAATGTATTCTCACCATCAAACCCTTGTACTGTATATCGATTACCAAGGCTAATCATATCTCTAGAGAATAAACGTTTATCCCCTAATGTCCATTGTCCATGGAATGATGTAGTAATACTTGCTGGTCTATGCCCCCATGTACGAGGTATTTGATAATCCACATCTACTAAAAGTTGTGTAAATCTAGTACTAGGTGCTCCATTACCATATTCAGGTTGTGAACCAAACCAACCAACACCTTGTTTAATAGCAGCTCTTGAATATAACGTAGTTTTGTTTAATATATCTTCGTTCTGATATACCTAATTCTATAGAAGCTGTATTAGCACGTTGTACAGCAACCTCTACATCATTAATATAATTTTTGGCATTACGCTTGCTAATAATAATATCCCAACTACGTTTAGTCGTTCGATCTCGATGGAATACATGATTCCAGGAACCTCTAACTGTCTTGGCATGGCTAGAACTAATAAATGGAGTAGCCATAGAATTAATCGTTTGGTGATATTTCATATCACTATAGGAATACTAAAGGTATCCTTTCCTCTAGGTATGGAATAAGAAATAGTATGGTTTCTAGTACCTTTATGTTCACCATCTTGAGCTGCATCTCGATTTAAACTTAAATTTAAAGAATCGTTGGCATTAAATAATCGATCAATACCAATGAAGCCGTCCACTGAAGTTTTCCCGTTTCTTTTAATCCAGAATCATCTATGGACACCATCCATGGATAGGTGGTTTTTAGTCGTTTCAAGTACAATATTTGTAGCCAATGGTTTTGAACCAGCTTCAAGCTCAACAGACACATTTTGAGAGCCTAGACTTTTCATTTGCTCTATACCTTGTTCTATATTTCGAATATTTAAGATATCCCCTTCACGAATAGGAAATGCATTTTCCCATGGCAATGGTTGTACATAAGGTTTATATAATACAGACTCTACGCGACCTAGTTGTAAATTAAATTGTAAATTACCTGAAGCTAAGGATTGGGATGGAATACCAATTCTACGTAACATAACCATGTTCTATTAGTGCATTATTTAGTCTATTCGATAAAATATTTATATCTTCAACTGTAAGTCTACGATTCATAAATGGTTTAATTGTTTTTCGTAGAAACCAAATTCTTTAGGCACATCTAATTGAAGTTTCTTTTTTTGTGCTTCATAATATAAAGGACCTTTAATCAATCTTACACTTGCTGCAGAACTATTATCTACAAATGTCGTCTGATCCATAGTTGAATTTATCATATCACTATATGTTAATTGTGCAGATTGACTAATAGGTTCTTCAACAATACGTATTTGAGATACAAAAAAAGATGGTCCCTACATGTGCTGGCTGTTGTGCCGGTACTGTATAACCATCTTGTGATGATAAAAGAACCAGATGAACTATCTAATCCACCTGTTTGTACTGTAATTCGTCCCTCTCCAAGCCGCGCCTCTCTCGCTAATTGCTGTTCTCTCGCTCTATCTAGTTGTTCTTGTGTATCAATCGGTCTCGCACCATAAATATGTAATGGTAGCATACAAGCTAAACTAAGACAGAAAAAGTAAATCTCTCTTTTTCATATACTTCCTCTAATAGTAAAAAATAAACTCATTTTTATATTTTATTATGTTTTTTTTTGAAAGTCAATAGAGAGTTTAAATTAAAACCACCTACCAAAGATAATCAATGTATCTTCGATAGGTGGTTTATTTTATTCGCCCTTAGCAATACGATCTAAGAGTTCAATATAGCTTTCTTTATTTAATGCTGGTGTAAAGTTGTCTAATACATCTTTAGCACCTGCTGCGTCATCATATAGTAAGTCTACGATTGTCATAGCTAATGCTTGTGCTGTTTTAATGTACGCTACATCAGGTACAGAGATTTCATATTCTGCACTGTGTAGTACACCACTGATACAACCAACCCATGGATGGATAACCGGCATCAAGTGAGATACGTCCCCCATGTCTGTACTAGCTGTAATATGTGGACCTTGGTATACATTGGCTTCACCAAAGATAGGATTTGAATTTTCTCGTAATAGAGCATTCATACGTTCATCATTACGCATCGGTAAATAGCCAGGTAAAATCATTGATAACACATGTGGCCCCTACTGCATCACCACCGGCTTTTTAAGGCCTGTTTTTTGATGATTACCATCTACAATAGCTTCAATATTAGAGCACGCACGTAACTTTCAACTTGAACATAATCAGGCACACAGTTTACCAATGTACCACCTTGATTAATGATTGGGTGGAATCTGAAATAATCGCTTTCTTTGAAAGTTTCACGAATGGAGTTAACCCCCATAACACCCATTCAAAGCAGCATTAAGAGCATTGATGCCTTCATGAGGTGCTTGAGCTGCATGAGCTACCTTGCCGTGATATTCAATCAGTTTAGATACAAAACCATTGGAGGTACTACCAAGCCCCATTTCACCAGCTGGTGTTTTGGCTGTCTCCACATGCATTTGCATAGCCATATCAATATCATCGAAAGCACCTTCATAGATGAGTTGTTGCTTCCCACCCATATATTTCAGTTTTCCTTGCTCACGCAATTTATTGCGGTAATCAATTTCAATCATTTCCTCTGCTGGAACAGCAAATAATACAACATCGCCAGCTAATTCATCCATCACAGCTTGTAAACCCCATAGCGACAGCAAACATATTAGTAATTTGTACATTATGACCACAGCAATGGGCGGCCCCTGTTAAATCATCAGCGCGAGGATGGCGAGGACAAAGAATGGCATCTAATTCCCCAACCATGGCAACCGTATATTTACTATCTCGGCCATTCATTCTACCTTTTACACCTGTCAATGCATGCCCAGTAGTATAAGAAATGCCAAGTTCATCAAACATAGCTTGAACCTTTTTAGAGGTTTTTACCTCTTTAAAACCTAGTTCAGGTTCAGCCATAATAGATTCAGCCAATTCTCGTAAACGCGGTTGTGCATCAACAATAGCTTTACAAACACGTTCTTTAACTTCTTCCTTTGTCATACGGCTCATACTATCTCCTTTATAAAATCGACCGTATAAAATACGGTCGATCATGTCATCATGATGAATAGATATCTTCTAAAATATAAATCTATAATTATATCTTAACATAATTTAGACATCTAACATTATGATTTAGTATTAAATTAAACCTTCTAAATGAAGTACTAATTGGGCTAATGCTGTTGCACAGATGAAAGTACCTGCTGTTACAGCTAGTGCAACAGGAATAATGCGCCACGATAAGCGACGGAATGTACCAAGGTCTTTCCCTAAGGATAAACCTGCATAAGCAAGTACTGGTGTTGTAGTAGCTAAGGAATGTTACTTGGCTAGTTTTAGCAACGATCCATTCTTGACCAGGCATACCTGGTAAGGATGCAACAACACCGACTAAAGACACCCAGAATACCATAGGTAATTTATTAGCATATGGCAAGTTAGAATCAATGCACCGATTGTAGCAAGGACTGCTAAGATAGCTACGCCAACTAAGCTATCGCTAAATAGATGTTTACCATCCATTACATTACCTACTGCAGTGATGATAGCAGCAATACAAATAACGATGACAAATTGTGTTAATTTTTCGCTTTTACTCATGATTTGCTGCCTCCTCTGCTAAATCCTGTTCACGGGTACGACCTGTAAAGAAGTTGTATGTTTTTTCCATAACTGGTAAAAAACAAATAGGCCAAAGTATACGCCTAGAACGGTAGTCAACAAGTTTGCAGCCCCTGCAAGAGCCATAATTTGTTGTTCGTAATCTGGATATACTGCAATGATTGGAGCTGTAGCGGCAGCCATCATACTAGCACTACCTACGCCAGCGCCCATAGCTAATGCCAATGGATGGAACCATCCAGATTGTGCCAACATACCAGCCAATACGGAGGACCACATAGCACCGATAAGAACGCCACAGATGTACATGCCCATAACACCACGGCCCTCAGGAGAGCTAAAGCCAAATTTGTCGATAATAATTGCTACATTCGGCTCACGGTCTACGGAGTAACAAGCACCTACTGCTTCGCGTCGCATACCAACTAATAATGCTACTGGTAAACCGAATACAATCGTACCAAAGAAATGACCAAGCTCTTGTAATAACAATGCCCAGCCTGCACTTGTAAGAATACCAAGATTTGGTCCGATACCTAAACCTACTTTTACCATCAAGATCATAACGGCAATACCGATATAATCTGCAGATTTTTCCATCTGTTTAATGGTAAGGATTTTAAACTTAGGAATAGAAATTAATAAACCTAGAACCAATGTGTACAATAATGGCAATAATACAACGGGACCTAGTTTTTTATGCCTATAAATTCAGCGACTACAGTTAATACGAGCGCTAGAAAATGTATTTTGAGATTTCCCAAAAAGCTGCATAATGACCTCCTATAAAAACATATAATATAACATTGTTATATTATAAATAATTGTTATTAAAAGTGTCAACTACAGATGCACAATTGTCTATTAGTATTATATTTTTTCATACGTATCTTGAGATACAGAAAATATATACTAGTTATGCTTACTAGAAAATGATATATCCATTCAACATCTCATAACATATAAATTAAAAAGCAGTTTGATTTCTCAAACTGCCTTTTACTATCTTTAAATTATGGAATTTAAAACTTAACGCTTTGTAATGGTTTACCGATTTCTTGCTCACAGTATGCAAATAGAAGTTTTCTAGTTCCTTCCATATTGTTTTAGGAAGTTCTATAGGCGTATCTTCGCCCCACTGGTAAGCGAGAATGTGAGGTAATCCAGCTTTCACAGAACGCGAAATACTAAGATTGGTTGTTTCTTTCACCTGCAACCAGAATGGATCGATGCCATCTTGATGAGTGAAAGCATTAGCACTAGGCACAACCCCTGCGAGGGATAGTAATTGCCATCCTAACATTATCGTTCCTAGCTGTACATTGCGGCGCCGTATTTGCTTGGAATAGTTTACAACGGTATCAAACACCTTGCGATCTACATCATACATTGCAAATAGTTCTTGAATAAAGCTCACTGGCCACTGCAGCATAAGCAATATTATCTAAATTCACATCTAATGATTCTACCACATAGGAACCATCAATTTGTGTAACATTTACATATTCACCATCAGGTACCACTGTGATATACATGGCACTAAAGGGACGTAAATAGGAACTGTTACGCATGGTCATCATACGCTTATGTGGGATGGATGCACGAATGAGTCCTAAGCTAGGTGTGATAAAAGTAAATACAGAGTACAGCTTATGTTTTTTTCGACTAATGACGATGGCGGCGTATTAAAACCACCATTAAGCTTCTTCATGTTCTTCTTCCGTTGTTTCCTCTACTGGTAAAGGTGTTACTTTAATACGGGATACGCGATAACCTTGCATTTGTGTTACTTCAAAGGTATATCCCAATGCATCCACAGTATCACCAACGATTGGTGTCCGTTCTAAGAGACCAAATACATAGCCCCCAATTGTATCAGAGTCAGAATCGTCGATTTCAACGTCCATCATTTCCTCTACTTCGTCTACGAGGACTTTGCCGTCAAATTCGAAAGAACCATCTGCATAAGCAATTTTAGCTGGTAAAGTGTGGTTCATGTTCGTCTTGAATATCCCCAACGAACTCTTCGATAATATCTTCAAGACCTACAAGACCAACCATACCACCGTATTCATCTACAACAATAGCTTGATAGATACGACGAGTTCTCATGTATTGTAGCAGTGTAGATAATTTCATTACTTCTGGAACAGTTAAGATATCTCGTTTTACATTACGCAAATCCTTACGTGCTTGGTTAGGGACGTTCCATGAGGTCCTTAATATGAACTAGACCAATGATGTGATCCTTATCCTCTACACATAGAGGGTAACGGGTATGAGCCTTTAGAGCGAATAAATTTCATCGCTTCATCGTAACCATCTTCAACGAAAATACAGTCCACATCTTGACGAGGTACCATAACCTCTTTCGCTCTACGGTCTACAAAGTTAAAAACATTGTCAATCAACTCTGATTCCACTTGGTCTAGTTGACCTTCTTCATGGCTTCGAGAAATCATCATGCGGATTTCTTCTTCAGAGTACACAAGGTCTAGCTCTGTTAAATATTTAGTTTTGTAAAAGCCCAAAATAACGGTGGATATTTTGCTGGCAATCCAAATGAACGGATATACCAAACGACCAGCCGCTACTACGATACGGCTATAGGTATTTACATACTTTGTTGGGAACGATAAGCCCAATGCTTTAGGTACGATTTCACCAAAGATTAAAACAATTAAGCTAATTAATAACAATAAAAGTATATCTAGTACGAAGTGCATCCATGTACTATGCACATTAAATACCGCTACAAGTATGATCTACGATATTATCAAATACATAGGTACCTGTACCAGCAAGAGCCAAAATAAAGAATAAAATCAAAAACTGCGTCGTATTTAAAAAATACTCAGGATTTTGATAGAGTTTTAATAAAAACTCTCTATCCTTCTCTAAAAGGATATCCATATCCTCAACATGCTCTTTACGAAGACGAGCAAAGGAGAACTTTGCGACCACAAAAAAGTTAATTAAAATATACATACAAGACCAAACCCTATGGGTAACAGGCCATCTACACTATCCATCTTAATTCCTTTCATACAATAGGGAAAAACGAGTTATGTTTTTATTATAGCAAAAATTATTTTCTATAACCAAGTTCAGATAACATGCCGGATTTATTGCGCCAATCCTTTTTTAACCTTAACCCAAAGGTCTAAGTACACCTTTGTAGCCAATAGTTTTTGAATATCTACACGGGCTTCAGCACCGAGTTGTTTCAACAAGGCACCTTTCTTACCGATGATAATGCCCTTTTGAGAGTCTCGTTCACAGTAAATCGTAGCACGAATATAAGTTGTACCATCATCACGTGTTTTCATTTCATCTACGTCTACAGCGATAGCATGAGGGATTTCATCACGTGTAGCCAATAAGATTTTTTCACGAACAATATCAGAAATAATAAGACGTTCTGGTTGGTCCGTAATCATATCCTCTGGGAAGTATTGTGGACCTTCCGGTAATGTTTCTTCTAATACATTTAGAACTTCATTTAGGTTCTCTTTATCCTTTGCAGAAATAGAATAACCCTGCAAATGGATATGCATCTTGATAAGACACGATAGCTTCTAAAAGCTCCTCTTTTTTTAGAGTGTCAATCTTGTTAACAACTAAGAAAACAGGAACCTTTACACGTTTCAATTGTTCAATAATGAAGTTGTCCCCAGGCCCTCGCTTTTCATTGCCTGCTACTACAAATAAAACAGCTTCCGTTTCTTTCAAGGACTCAATGGCAGCATCTACCATAAATTCACCTAATTTATGTTTTTGGCTTATGTACACCTGGTGTATCCATGAAAACGATTTGTTTTGCCTCATCTGTATATACACAGATAATACGGTTACGCGTTGTTTGAGCCTTATCGGATACAATAGCGATTTTGTCGCCAATAAGAGCATTAATTAATGTAGATTTACCAACATTAGGGCGCCCTACAACGGCAACAAAGCCAGATTTAAAATGTTCGTTCTTATTCATTATATGGTGCATCCTCCCGCACATAACCGAGATTACCTAAGATAAATTCTTCTTCAGTACGCATCTCTTTTTATCTTCGTCGTTCATATGGTCATAGCCTAAGATATGTAAGCAACTGTGAGTCGTTAAATACGCTAATTCTCGTTCAAAACTATGTCCATATTCAATAGCCTGTTCACGAGTGCGCTCTAAGGAAATAATCATATCTCCAAGTAAGTGATGTTCCTCTTCACTGCCTTCGTAGTCATCCCCTTCATTAAGGGCAAAGGACAATACATCGGTAGGTCTATCGATGCCGCGATATTCTTTGTTAAGCTCGTGAATCTTAGCATTATCGCAGAGTAAAATACTCATTTCATCTTCTTCAAGACCATATACGCGACTCACTTCATCACAGACCTTGCGTATAACAGCCTCAATATTGGAATCCTCTTGAATTCCTTCATCATAGCTAATATGTATATACATGCTTATCCTTTCGCTACATGCTCTTTGGATGCTGCGTTAGTTTCTGTAGTCTCACCAGCTAATTTGCGTTCATGATACTGATCGTAAGCTTTTACAATACGACCAACTAAATCGTGACGAACAACGTCTCGATCGCTAAAGTAAACCATATTAATACCAGGTACATGACGCAATACCTTTTCAGCCTCGCCAAGACCAGATACAACACGTGGTGGCAAGTCAATTTGTGTCTTATCACCGTTGACTACCATTTTAGAGTTGTTACCTAAACGTGTTAAGAACATCTTCATCTGCTCAGCCGTCGTATTTTGAGCCTTCGTCTAGAATAACGAAGGCATTTTCTAAGGTACGACCACGCATATATGCTAATGGTGCTACTTCGATAGTACCGCGTTCCATAAAGCGTTGTACTTGCTCGATGCCAAACATTTCATGTAATGCATCATAAAGAGGTCGCAAATAAGGATCAACCTTGTCTTGTAATTCACCAGGTAGGAAGCCTAATCGTTCACCAGCCTCTACAGCAGGACGAGTCAAAATGATTTTATCTACATTGCGGTTTTTTAAATAGAATGCGGCTAACGCTACGGCTAGGAATGTTTTCTGCTGTACCGGCAGGGCCTATACCAAAGGTAATGGTGTTTTTACGGATGCTATCTACATAGTATTTCTGACCTTCCGTTTTAGGCGTAATATTTTTACCGCGCATATTAACGGATAAGGTATCTTCAAACATAGTATGTACAGCATCAGCTTTACCGTTCGCTACGAGTTTCGCCGCAATACGAACTTGGGACTCAGTAATGGTACTGCCTTCACGATATAAAAATACCAGTTCCTCTAACGTACGATACAGAGCCTCTACTTGCTTTTCATCGCCCTTGATAACCACAGTATCCCCGCGTGCCACTACATCTACAGAGATGACTTCAAGCATCATATGTAAATATCGATTATGTTGACCTAGTATGGATTGTGCTAGGTCATATGTAGGAAATGTAAATACTTGTTCGCTCATACAACCTCCTAATCTATAAACTTACGAACGGCTTTGCCGTTTAAATAATCACATAAATCACCTTGATGGGCATCCAGTTCGTCTAATTTATCATCAATTAAATCTTGAACACGCCACCACCCCATGGACCAGTTCGTAAATAATGTATTATCTTCAGGCGCTCGCCCAACAAGACGCTGCAATACAATGTCAGGATGTAAATGACGAACAAAATTAACAACCCGATCAGCGTATTCTTCAGCACTGATTAAGGTGAACTGTCCTTCTTGGTACCACTTGGCCATCAATGTATTTTTTAACGATATACAAAGGCATGTAATTTCACTTGATCCACACCGAGGGCTGATAAGATACGGGCCCCTTCGATTGGTATCTTTCATAGTATCCCATGGAAGATTAACAATCATATGGGTTGTTACATTAAATCCATATCTCTTAATGCGTATTACAGCATCAATAAACTGGGCTAAATCATGACCCCGATTAATTTTCTCTAATGTATCATAATTGACCGTTTGCAATCCTAATTCAATATAGATATCCTTTTGAAAGCGATCCTAATGTCTGCTAATATATCTAAATATTCATCGGCAATACAATCTGGGTCGCGTCGCAATAGCAATGCCCTACGGCTTCGTCGATACAACCTTGCTCCATATAGCTTTTAAAATCATCAAGTCCCAAATAGGTATTACTAAAGTTTTGATAATAAGGTATAAATTTTTCGCCTTATATTTAGGACCTATGTGAGCAATGTTTTCCTCTAATTGCATGCGCACTGTCATCCAAGCAGGACGATTTTCATATCCCGCACCGATTTCACCACAGAAGGTACAGCCCCAACACCAGCTGAACCATCTCGATTTGGACACGTCAGCGGTAAGGCAACAGGCAATTTATAAACCTTTTTCCCCATAGGTTTCTTTATAATATTTAGATACCATGCGGTATCGTTTTGGTCTCGTTGTATCGGTCATAACACTCTATTTAAACTAACCAATCATCGCTTATTATGTGAAATTTAACTTTTTGATTAAAAAAAAGCCTCTATTTCAGGACGTATAAAGGGTTTTACCTCTTTATTAACGTCTATCACTACTATTGAATGGTGTATTTGGTACATTTTCTATACCTAATACATGTGCCGTGTCTTAGACATCGGCATCTCCACATATTGTTGACGAATCTTACGCCACTCTTTAAATGTATAATTTGGAATATACTGAGATGCAATCTCTTCGTTGCGCCAGAATGCTTCCCCTTCTTGTAAAACTCTTTCTTTTGTTTGTTTTGGCAAGCCAACGGCTTCGCTGCGAACCTTACCTCGATAGCTAACAAGTGTATCGTACTGTAATAATTCAGCTGCTACTTTATCTCCTTTGGCCAAGAAGAAATTATATAAAAACTCGATTTGGTCGATATCTTTTAAATTAACCTTATGATGTCCAGCGTCAAGCCAGGCCTGTGTCATTTCACAGAAATAAGAAAAAGCATCTTTTTTATGCTCTACTTTAGAAGGATCATACTTTTTCATTGGTGGTACATGATTTGTTTCTGTATCTTCACCAGTTATAGATGTATCAGTATGTTCCTTTATGAAACTTGGTACCAATATAGCCAAAGACAGTTCTAAAACGCTCACTATTATAGAAGCGTTCAAATACATCTTCAAAAGTGCTTTAAAAAGCGTATATCTTTATAAGGTAATACATGAGTGGTTAGTACCTCATATGGCGCTAACGGATCACTAATATATTGGTATTCCTCCATGCGGCGTACACCAGAACCTTTTAATAGTTTTAAGAATCCTATTTGCAACGCATGAGGGTTGTAAGCTAAATAAATCATTGAAGGATAATCCAAATCGCGCTTTATTTTCGTAAGGCAAACCTACAATTAAATCCATATGTACATGAGTACGACCAGCCTCAATAATAGGACGAATAGCCTTTTTGAATGTACGGCCAATCGTTATATCGGTTAATAGCGTCTAAGGTCTTTTTATGTGTACTTTGTACGCCCTACTTCGATTTGAATACGCCCTGGTGGTGTTTCACAGAGAATATTTGTTTCCCATTCCGTCATGAGCTCAGGTTCCATTTCTAAATGGAAGTTCGTCTCTGTATTGGCATCTCGCATAAATTCCATCAATGGACGATGATGATGTGGTGCACAGTTAAATGTTCTATCTACAAATTTAACTTGCTTTACCTTATGGTCGATAAACCATTGTAATTCTTTAAAAGTTCGCTCTTGTGGGAAGAATCGCACTGTATTCTTATTGCCAGATAAGCAATACTGACAAGAGAATGGACATCCGCGAGAGGATTCATAATAGATGATTTTATATTCTAAATCCTCCATATCCTCTTCTACATATGGGAATGGAATGGTACTAAGATCTTTAACCTCTACGGCCTCAGTAGAGCCCATAAGTTCGGCCTGAAATATGGCGACCCCGTACGCCAGGAATTTCTTCTCCTAATCCATCCTTACCATTTTGTAATGCACTAATGAGTTGGTAGAAAGCTTCTTCCCCTTCACCTTGTACAACATAGTCTACAGCATGGCAACGATTTAGAATTTCATCGGCAGTGAAAGATACCTCCGGACCACCTAAGATAATTTTAATATCTGGTCGAACTGCTTTCACCATGTCCACCACATGTAAAGTCATTTCAATGTTCCAAATATAGCAAGCGAAGCCCAATACATCTATATTGCGCTCTGTAATATCGCTAAGAATATGTAAAACAGGCATATTAATAGTATATTCTACTATATCGTATGCCTGTCCGCGAGCCTGCCCGTAGGCTTTGAGATACCGCAAAGCCAGGGAGGAATGTATAAATTTTGAGTTTAATGTGGATAAAACTACGTTCATAGGTCCCCTTTAAATCATCGAATGGCTCAGCCACCGTCTAGTCATAATATATATATTATACCATTAAAAGAGCCCAAAGATAAAGGAAACAATAGCCCCCACTAAAATGACAACCCCTACGACAGAGAGGATAATGCCACCGAAAAGAATACAACAGCTGCTAAAACAACAGCTAATATGATAATCAAAATGATGCGACTAAGCCAGCTTGTACTATTAAAGCTATACACCTTAACATGTGGCCCATATTGATTGTACTCTTCACCCGTTGATACTCTTCGTTCATATTACTAGGTGTAGAATCCACATGAACAGAGTCTCCTACCTCTTCAATGGTTACACCATCAAAGTCACGGCGTTCATCATCAGATAATACGCGTGTATTAGGTTCTGCAGCACGTGTATTACTACTGTAGCTATCACTTCACTACTTCTATATGTATTTTGATTGTTATTTATATTGTGTTGATTATTCATTGTTAATTCCTTTATATGACCAAAATAATAATTAATTTTATACAATTTATTATACCATACTTTAATATAAAAATGCAAAATATCCCCTATAGATATGAATTCATATATCTATAGGGGATATTTTTTATACAATATTATGAACTACTTTAGGCTAAGCACAAATTAGTCTTTAAGTATTTTTGAACAATTCATTTACCATACCAGGATTAGCACGGCCTTTAGATTCTTTCATAACTTGACCTACTAAGAAACCAATAGCCTTACCATTACCACCTTTGAAATCTGCCACTGGTTGTGGATTATTAGCAATAACTTGTTTAACGATTTCTTCAATAGCACCAGTATCTGTGATTTGAACAAGACCTTCTTCTTTTTTACGATAGTATCAGCATCCTTGCCGGATTCCCACATGGATACGATAACTTTTTTCGCAATTTTACCGGAAATTGTACCTTTATCGATAAGAGCAATCATACCAGCCAAGTTTTCTGGGCTTACCTTTAGATTCAGCGAATGTTAAACCACTTTCATTAATCATCTTGGACAAGTCACCAAGCATCCAGTTAGCAACAGTCTTAGCATCTGCACCTGCTTTTACAGTAGCATCTAAGAAATCTGCAGTTTTACGAGATACAGTAAGAATTGTTGCATCTTCACGAGACAAACCATATTCAGATACAAAGCGTTCAATCTTAGCATCTTGCAATTCAGGCTAACGCACGACGTACTTCTTCGATTTTTTCGTCCGTAATTACAATTGGTACCAAGTCTGGTTCAGGGAAGTAACGGTAATCGTTTTCTTCATCTTTCTTACGCATACCAATAGTAATGCCTTGAGCATCATCCCAAGTACGTGTTTCTTGATCTACTTTGCCGCCAGCTTCGATCAACTTAGCTTGACGCAAGGCTTCATATTCAACAACCTTTTGAATAGCTGTTAAGGAGTTAACGTTTTTAGTTTCTGTACGTGTACCAAATTCTTTAGTACCGCGTAAACGTACGGAAACGTTACAGTCACCACGCAAGGAGCCTTCTTCCATACGACCGTCAGATACTTCTAAATATTGCAAAATGGAACGTAATTTTTCAACATATGCTCTCGCTTCTGCACCGGAACGAATATCTGGTTCAGATACGATTTCAAGAAAGAGGTACGCCTGTACGGTTATAGTCAACATTAGAAGATTTAGAATCGGAAATAGTGTTACCACTATGAACGATTTACCAGCATCTTCTTCCATGTGAATACGCGTAATACCAATGCGTTTAGTTTCACCATTTACTTCAATGTCTAAATGACCATTCAAGCAAATTGGCAAATCATATTGAGATGTTTGATAGTTTTTAGGCAAATCAGGATAGTAGTAGTTTTTACGGTCAAATTTGTTAAAGTTTAGAATTTCACAATTCAATGCTAAACCAACTTTGATAGCAAATTCTACTACTTGTTTATTTAACACAGGCATAGCACCAGGTAAGCCAAGACATACTGGGCATACATGTGTATTTTGATCACCGCCGAATTCAGTGGTACAACCACAGAAGATTTTAGACTTAGTCTTAAGCTCTGTATGAACCTCTAAACCAACGACTGTTTCGTATTTACTACTCATAGAGAAACCTCCCCAGTTGGTGCTACTAATTGACAGTCTGGACGTGCTTGTTCAAATGTGAAAGCGGCACGTAACAATGTTTCTTCGCCCATTGCAGGACCCAAGCAATTGTAAGCCGATTGGCAAATTATCTGCTGCTCATGCCTGCTGGAATGCTAATACCTGGAATACCTGCTAAGGTTTGCTGGTACTGTACAAATATCTTCTAAGTACATTGCCAATGGGATCATTGATTTTTCACCAAATTTATAAGACTGTATTAGGTGCAGTTGGTGTCAAAATCAAATCCACTTTGGAGAATGCTTCATCAAATTCATTTTTAATAAGGCGACGAACTTTCAATGCTTTCAAATAGTAAGCATCGTAATAACCAGCACTCAATACATAGGTACCTAACAAGATACGACGTTGTACTTCTGGACCAAAGCCTTCTGTACGAGTTTTAGTAGACATATCTACTAAATTATCTGCAGGTACACGCATACCATACTTACACCGTCATAACGAGCCAAGTTGGAACTTGCTTCTGCCAATGCGATGATATAGTACGCAGACAATGCATATTTAGAATTAGGCAAGGAAACCTCAACGATTTCAGCACCTAATTTTTGTATGTTTCGATAGCTTCTTCCATAGCTTTGCGAACTTCGCTATTGAGACCTTCGCCAAAGAATTCTTTTGGTACACCAATTTTAAGATTTTTTACATCATTTACAAGAGCTGTTGTGTAGTCTACACGAGTGCCTGGAATGGATGTGGAATCTTTCGCATCATGGCCAGAGATTGCATTTAATACTAACGCTGCATCTGTTACATCACGTGTAACAGGTCCAATTTGGTCCAAAGAAGATGCGAAGGCAATTAAAACCATAACGAGATACATTACCGTATGTTGGTTTTTAAACCTACAACGCCACAGAAGGATGCTGGTTGACGAATAGAACCACCTGTATCAGAGCCAAGAGCCCAAACAGCAGAACCGCTGGATACAGCTGCTGCACTACCACCAGAAGAACCGCCTGGTACGCAATCAGCATTCCAAGGGTTAGTAGTTTTAGCTAATGCAGAGTTCTCTGTAGAACCACCCATAGCAAATTCATCCATGTTAAGTTTACCAAGACTAACATAATGATTATCTTGTAAACGTTCAATAACAGACGCATTGTATGGAGGTACACAAAGTTTTCCAACATTTTAGATGCACATGTTGCAGGTTCATCTTTAATACAAATATTATCTTTAATTGCACCAGGAATGCCTGCCAATGGGGAAATAGCTTCACCTTTAGCAATTGCTTCATCTACAAGCTTTAGCTGTAGCCAAAGCACGATCATGAGAATCGGATAAGTACGCATGTACAGTCGGTTCCACTTTCGCTTTATGTGCAATAACAGCATTCGTTAATTCAACAGCGCTGATTTCTTTATTCACTAGTTTCTTGTGTAATTCATGAATTGTTGCCACAGCGAAACCTCCTATTCTTGTACAACGCGAGGTACTTTAAAGTACCCATCCTCTGCCTTCTGGAGCATTGGATAAAGCTAAATCATGATCGAGGGATGGTTTTGTTTCATCCTCTCTAAATACATTGTGCAATGGTACTGCATGAGCCATAGGCTCCACACCATCAAGTTCTAATGCATCTAATTCAGCAACATAAGTCAAGATGTCGGACAACTCTTTTCTACATGTGCCATATGTTCTTCCTTAACTTCCAAGCGTGAAAGCAAGGCGATTTTTTTTAATTTCCTCTTGGCTGATTTTCATCGAGACACATCCTTTCATAATTATTTATTATAAAGCAAATAATATATATTTTCAAAATATTGTAGAATGTATGTCTATTGGATTTCTCCGAGTTCGCGTAGGAGTTCTACAAACTCTTCTTCATTCATAACACGAATACCCAATTCATTTGCTTTAGTAAGTTTACTACCACTGTCTTCGCCAGCAATAACAAGGGTTGTTTTCTTAGATACGGAACCCGGTCACCTTAGCCCCATGAGCTTTCAAGAATCTTACCAGCTTCACTGCGGCCCATAACCTCAAGTTTACCTGTAAGAACAACAATTTCGCCGTCCATTTGGTTACCTGCAGCTTCTACAACATCTACAGTCATCTTAAGACCTGCTTGTGTTAAGCCTTCAATAATGGCAACATGAGAAGGATCTTGACGGTATTCAACGATACTATCAGCCATTGTAGGACCGATTTCTTCTACCGCCACTAATTCTTCTTTAGTAATTGTCATGAACCGTTCCATTGATTGCACAACATTAGCAATTGTACCAGCTGCTTTAGAGCCAATGAGACGGATGCCAAGGCCATATAATACACGATCTAATCCACGAGTTTTAGAATCTGCAATGGCTTTCACCAAATTCTCTGCAGATTTTTTACCCATACGGTCCATAGTAACAAGTTGATCCACTGTTAAATGATATAAATCAACCACATTAGCAATTAACTTGTTATTGATCAAGTTTTCTATAATGCTAGGACCAAGACCATCTATATTCATAGCATCGCGAGATGCAAAATGGATAATTTGTTCTTTTTCAATGGCAGGACAGTGTTTATTGGTACAACGAACAGCGGCTTCACCTTCACGTCGGACTGCAGGAAATTCGCATACAGGACATGTATTAGGAATTGTGAAAGGCACTTCAGAACCATTTCGTTTTTCTGGGACTACGCGAATAACCTCTGGAATAATCTCGGCTGCCTTGTGAATGATGACATGGTCACCAATGCGAATATCTTTTCATTGATGAAGTCTTGATTATGTAATGTAACACGACTTACATTTGTACCGGATACGAATACAGATTCCAATTCACCAGTGGGAGTAAGAACCCCCGTACGCCCTACATTGATAGTAATATCCTTTAAGAATGGTCTCTACCTCTTCTGGCGGATATTTGTAAGCTGTAGCCCACTTAGGATCCTTCGCAGTACTGCCAAGTACCTCTTGATCATCAAAACCATTAACCTTTAATTACCATACCATCTGTATCGTATGGCAACTCATGGCGCTTTTCACCCCAATAATTAATAGCCTCTATGACCTCGTCAATTGTTTTACATACGCGATAATGAGGATTTACAGAAAAACTGGAACGTTTCTAGACTTTGTAGCAATTCCTCTTGGCTATGAATATTAGCCCCACTTCAGAACCGATTGCATAGGCAAAGAATGCTAAATTACGACTAGCCGTAATAGCAGGATCTTGTTGACGCAAAGAACCAGCTGCTGCATTACGAGGATTTACAAAGGTCGGCAACCCTCTTCATCACGTTCTTCATTTATACGTTTAAATTCACTATGAGGCATATATGCTTCACCGCGAACCTCGATAAATTCAGGCGCATTTTCTAGGTATAAAGGAATGGATTTAATGGTACGTACATTGGCTGTTACATCTTCACCAACGCGACCATCACCACGTGTTACGGCACGGACAAACATACCGTTCTCATAGTGCAAATTAACAGCTAAACCATCGATTTTTAAGTTCTACCACATAAGCAGAAGGCTTATGACCTAATTCCTTCTCTACACGGCTAGCAAATGAACGTACTTCATCAGCACTAAATACATTAGATAAGCTCAACATAGGGCGGCCATGAACGACCTTTTCAAAGGAACCTTCCACCTTCATGCCAACCCGTTGTGTTGGAGATGATGGCACAATATATTCAGGATGAGCTGTTTCCAAATCAACAAGCTCACGATATTTTTTATCATATTCAAAGTCACTCATTGTAGGAGCATCTTTTTACGTAGTATAAATACTGCGCATGAGTTAATTCTTTGTTGTAACTCTTTAATTCTATCTTTCGGATTCATATTACATCCTTTTTACTGTGCAGTAACACTCTATACGTTCTAACAAGTAATGTAGAGAGGTTAACTGCCATACACAAGTTTTATCCCTTTTAACCGGTGCAAATTTTGCCATTACTACACGTACACCTTGTGTGGGGAATTCAATTGTTAGCTTCATACCAGCCCCTTCGCCGGCAACATTGATGACTTTACCATTTGCCCCATTTACTATGAATAGCCGTATCACCAACCTTCCAATCGGCAATTACTTCATTGCGAACGATTGGCTTTGTAACTGGTCGGCTTGTGACACTCATATGTTTGGCACATGACGTTTAATATCATCAGGTACTTTACGCTTAGCACGCAAACCATCTACTAGTTCTTCTGGAATTTCATCGATAAAACGAGATGGTAAATAGCTGCTAGTGCGTCCAAATACGGTACGAGTAGTGGCATTAGAAATATATAATTCCTTTTCAGCACGAGTAATTCCTACATAAGCAAGGCGGCGTTCCTCTTCAATTTCCTCAGGGTTCATCAAGGTGCGACTATGAGGGAATAAACCTTCCTCCAAGCCACCTAAGAATACAATAGGGAATTCCAAACCTTTCGCAGCATGTAATGTCATCAATGTAACTTTAGACTCTTCTTGCTCGAAAGAATCAACATCATTTACGAGTGCTACTTGTTCCAAGAAGTCTTCCACTGTACCAGTTGGATTTGTATCTTGGAAGTCTTTAGCTACAGATAAAAAGTTCACCGATATTCTCAGCGCGAGCCTGATCTTGTGGATCTGTACTCTCTTCTAATTGTGCCAAGTAACCGGTTCTATCGAGAATAGATTCTAGGATATCAAGCACAGTTTTATCTTCCATTTCGGCTACGAGAGTAAAGATAAGAATACCAAATTCCTCTAACTTTTCCTTTGTCTTCCCTTTAATCGTATCTACTAGATGCAACTGTGTTAATGTCATAAACAAGGACGTGCCATTCGAGCGAGCATAATCTTGTAGTTTTGCCACTGTAGTAGCACCAATACTACGCTTTAGGTACATTGATGATGCGCAACAAACTTAAATCATCGAATGGATTATATAACACACGTAGATATGCCAAAACGTCCTTAATTTCTTTGCGATCGTAGAACTTTTGTGCCCCCTACCATAGTATAGGGCAATGCTCTCTTAATCAGTGCTTCTTCAAGTACACGTGATTGAGCATTTGTACGGTACAAAATGGCCATATCACCATAAGGTACACCATGAATATCGTGCTTTTTAGCGATGGTATCGCCGATGAAAGCAGCTTCTTCATGTTCAGACTGAGCCGTAAAATGTTGAATTTTAGCCCCTTCTGTCTTATCTGTCCATAAATTTTTCTTAGGACGACCTTCGTTATTTTCAATTACTGCATTGGCTGCATCAAGAATAATCTTTGTAGAACGGTAGTTTTGTTCCAACTTGATAGATGTGCAGTTTGGATAATCCTTTTCAAAGTCCAAAATATTTTGAATATCTGCGCCACGCCATGCGTAGATACTTTGATCAGCATCACCTACAACGGCAATATTTTTTCCAATGTGAAGCCAATAATTTAGCCAATAAATATTGAGCATGGTTCGTATCTTGATACTCGTCGATCATAACATAGCGGAATCGCTTGCTATATTTATCTAACACAGCCTCATTGGACTGCAATAATTTAACGGCTACCAATAAAAAGATCATCAAAATCTAGAGCATTATTCTTACGCAATTCCCGTTCATAATACTCATATACATCAGCAACCTTTTGTTGGTAAAAAGTCTCTCGCTTGTTTTCTAAAATCTGAGGCAAATAACAATTTATTTTTTGCATCAGATATGGCACCAATCATAGCACCTACAGGATAGTATTTATCGTCGAGGTTTAATGCTTTTAAAGCAGCCTTAATAACAGCTTGAGAGTCAGATGTATCGTAGATTGTAAAAGTTACTGTTATAACCTAAGAAGTTATCTAATTCAAAACGCAAGAATTTCGCACAAAAGCTATGAAATGTGCTGAGCCAAATACGATTAGCCACATCACCTACAAGACCTTCCACACGGCTTTTCATCTCTTTTGCCGCTTTATTGGTGAACGTAATGGCTAAGATTTCATAAGGATTAACACCTTGAGCCAATAAATGTGCAATACGAACGGTTAACACCTTTGTTTTACCAGAGCCGGCACCAGCTAAAATTAATAAAGGGCCTTCCGTATGTTGAACGGCTTGTTGTTGCTCTTTATTTAAACCTGTTAATAATGAATTCATCGGAACACCCCTATCGCCCTTACATATACTATAGTTTGATAATCATATAAATAGAGAAGAAGAACGTTGCAAAGCAACGTTTTTTCCCTTTGTATACTACTATACTATTTCATAGCACCAAGAATTGGTGGTACGATTTGTTTTTTACGAGACATAGTATTTGGCAAGAATACGCCATTGTCTTTAACTTCTTTTTCAAATGCTTTTTTGTTACTACTGCTTCCACATCACCACTGAACAACAATGTAGTGCTTTCATCAAGAATATTTGTAATCATGATGTAAGATGCATCATAGTTATTAGCGCTGCGAAGAGCCTCTAATGCAGCTACTAAGTTCAGCTTGTTTAGCCAATACATCTGTTGTATCCATAACAGAAATTTGACCGATGGAAATTGTTTTACCTGCTTCGGAGAATTCTTTCATGTCTGTACGAACGATATCGTCATTAGTCAAATCAGAAATATCTGCACCAGCTTTTAACATATCAAGGCCATAGGACTCGATATCTACACCAGCGATTTCAGCTAATTTATGAGCCATTTCTTTATCTGTTTCTGTACATGTTGGAGAACGGAATAACACAGTATCAGAAATGATAGCAGATAACATCAAGCCTGCAACGCCTTTAGGAATTTCTTGATTGTTTCTCCATGTACAACTTAGTAATGATTGTATTAGAACAACCTACAGGTTCTAAACGCATGAATACAGGTCCATCAGTTTCGAAGTCACCAATGCGGTGATGATCGACAACACCACACATATTCATAGATTTGTAACCATCAATGATTTGTTTAGATTCGTTGTGGTCAGTTAAGTACAAGTTGCCGCCTTCTGGAGCGAATTCTTCCCAATTCTTAACGATTTGAGGGTGTTCAAAACCAAAATGATTCAATACATATGTTGTTTCTTTATTTGCTTCATATGCACATACTGGAGTAGCTGGTGTACCCATTTGTGTTAAGAAATTAGCAAAGGAAATAGCAGAACAAATAGAATCTGTATCAGGGCTTTTATGACCTGCTACATATGTTTTTACATCACTCATAATATACCTCTTTTATATAAATTTCACACTTAATATCGACTTACGTCAATCTGATTTTTAACTATATTATTATATCATAAATTATATAAAAAACACGCCACTACTAAGTAGTGACGTGTTTTTGTCATTCTACAAAATTATCTAATGTAAATGATTAGTCGTGATTTTTTTTGCGGTTTGTAAACAAACCAGGTCCAAGTGTTTCAATGATGATGAACAGCATTGGAATGATAAAGATACCAAACAATGTTGCTGTTGTCATCCCTGCTACTACTGTAATACCCATGGATGTACGAGCGCCAGAGCCAGCGCCAGTAGAGATAGCCAATGGGAATACACCAAGAATAAAGGCAAAGGATGTCATCAAGATTGGACGTAAACGAATTTTTGCAGCTTCGATAGCAGCATCAACAACGTTCATACCACGTTCGTCAACACGGAATCTTAGCATACTCGATGATTAAAATCGCATTTTTGCAGCCAAACCAACAAGTGTTATAAGACCGATTTGCATGTAAATATCATTAGCTAAGGAATATCTGCCTGTGAAGTTCAACAAGAATGGAACTAAAGAAGCACCAATCATACCAGATGGTACGGAGAACAATACGGCAAATGGTACCTTCCAAGATTCATACAAGGCAGCCAAAATTAAGAATACAAATACTAGACCAAAACCAAGAATCATGATGGTTTGAGAACCAGCTTTCAACTCTTCACGAGATTGACCTCGCCCAGTCATATGTATAACCGGCTGGTAATGTTTTAGCTGCCGCCTCTTTCAATGCATTAATAGCATCACCAGAGGAATAACCATTCGCTTGAGAGCCACCGATTTGTACAGCCATCGCATTATCGAAACGAGTAATACTAGATGGTGTACCAGTTTGTTCCTTCGTAATATAGTTAGATACTGGAACCATAAGGCCCTTTGCTATTACGAACAGCCAGCATATTAAGCTGTTCTGCATTTTGACGGTAAGCGTCTTCAGCTTGAACTACTACTTTATAGTTTTTACCATATGTTGTGAAGTCATTGACTTGAATACTACCATAGAAACCTTGCAATGTAGTAAAGATATCAGCTAATGCCACACCATCTTGAGCCGCTTTTTTCACGATTCACATCAAATTGTAAGGATGGTGTAGATGTATCAAAGGTAGTGTAAATAGATTGAATTGCTGGACTCTTACGAGCTTCTGCTAAGAATTCATTAGCACGTTCCGCCATAACTTGAGGGCTGTCACCAGCTTATTGATGATGATATACATGCTGAAACCACCAGTAGTACCAAGACCTGGAATAGATGGTGGATTCATGGCAATAACTGTTGCTTCTGGTACGCCTTGTGCAGCAAAGCCAAATGTTTGACCAACCATGGCGTTGATAGATGTAGCTTGTGTTGTACGATACTTCCAGTCGGACATAGTAGCAAAAGATTACACCAGCACTAGATTTTTTGGCCGCCCCCTAAGAGGTCAAAGCCTGCTACAGTAAATACTTCTTGGAATAATTGTTCATCTTTAGGCTTTTCAGGATCATTTCTTCCCTTCTAAGAAAGATGCAATTTTTTCAAGGGTTGCCATAGTACGTTCAGATGTAGCACCAGGTGGCTCATTAACGGCAATCATGTAGTAACCACTATCCTCTGCAGGTACAAAGGATGTTGGTAAGAAGTGGAATACTAAACCTGTACCACCAGCAAAAAATTAATAATGCAATAACAGTTAAGCTCAAACGATGGCTTAAACGAGCCAATTGGATACCATACCAATTGCTGAAACGTTCTAGGCCTGCATTGAATTTGTTTAACTGACGATGTACCCAGTCTTCGCGTTCTTTTGACGTGTGAGGTTTTAACATCGTAGCACATAGTGCTGGTGTTAATACAAGGGCGATAATCGCAGAAATAACAACAGATACAGCGATTGTTAATGCAAACTGTTTGTAAAGAATACCGGTCATACCACCCATGAAGGCAACTGGTACGAATACAGCTACCAATACAAAGGCGATACCAATTACAGGGCCTTGTACATTTTCCATCGCTTTAATAGCCGCCTCTTTTGGAGGTAAACCATTATATTTTAATTCATACTCTACCGCTTCTACTACAACGATAGCATCGTCAACAACGAGGCCGATAGCCAATACCATGGCGAATAATGTTAACGTATTGATAGAGAAATCAAGTAATACGAAAGCCCCAAATGTACCAAGCAAGGATACTGGTACGGCAATCATAGGAATGATGTAGATCTCCAAGATTGTAGGAACACATATACTACGATAAGAACGAGTAACAATGCTTCTAAAAATGTATGCTCTACCTCATTAATGGAAGCACTTACGAATTTAGTATTATCTACAACCACGTTATATTGCATATCTGGTGGGAAAGATTTAGATTGTTCATCTAGTACCTTCTTAACATTCGCAATAGTTTCTAATGCATTCGCATCATTTTGTAAGGAAATAGCAAAACCAGCAGACGGACTACCTCTTTATGCGCGGACTTAGCAATAAAGTCATATCCTTTAGCACCAATTTGAATACGAGCAACATCTTTTAGATGCAATACCTTACCATTAGAGCTTTTTAATAGCAATGTTACCAAATTGTTCAGGTGTCACAAGACGACCTTCAATTTTGATAGGATATTGAAATGCTTGTTCCCCATTAGTAGGATTTTTGACCAACTGTACCTGCTGCAGCCTGTAAGTTTTGTCCTTTAATAGCTGCTGTTACTTCAGAAATGGTAACACCAAGATTTTGCATCTTCGCTGGATCCAACCAAATGCGCATAGCATAATCAGAACCGAACTCTTGTACAGAACCGACACCCTTAATGGCTTTAATAGCATCCATCATATAGTTGGTACCATAGTTCTTTAAGAATGTAGAATCATAAGTACCATCAGGTGAGTTCAAGGAGAATACCATAGCCATATCACCAGAAGATTTAGTAGTTGTAACACCAACTGCTTGGTACCTCTGCAGGCAATTGAGCAAGTGCTGCTTGTACACGGTTTTGTGTATTAACCGTATCCATATCGGGCATCTGTGCCTTGATTGAACTGAACAGTCAAAGAATAACTACCATTACTAACTACTAGATGTCATATAGTCCATATCTTGTACGCCTACAATTTGTGTTTCAATAACACTGGCTACCGTATCATTAACAACTTGAGCCGTTGCACCTGTATAGGCAGTGTTTAACACGAACTGTAGGTGGAGAAATTTGTGGATATCGAGCTACCGGAAGGTTCATCATAGAAATGAGACCTACCAAGGTAATAACAATGGCTATTACAATGGCAAAGATAGGTCGATTAATAAAGAATTTCGACACGATCTATCCTCCTTTTATTTTGTAGCTTTCAATTGTTCTTTAGTTAGCAATTTAGCCATTAACCTTCACACCGTTTTTAACCTTAGTTAAGCCATCAACGATGATTGTATCTCCAGGTGCTAAACCGGCTTTAATAATTGTATCGCTACCACTTAGTACCGCCAACTTCAACTGTTTTTTGTTCTACTACACCATCTGCATTTACAACATAGATAAAGTTTTTATCCATGATTTGAAAATGGCACGACTAGGAACAAGAATAGCATTTTTAGTTTTTCACCAGGAGAAATCACAGTAGCAAACATATTTGGTAATAACAAATGATTCGGGATTTGGGAAGGAAGCTTTCAACAAAAGCTTACCAGTAGATTGGTCAAGACTTTTGCTGCTTGAAACAATAGTACCAAATTGGTTATAAGTATCACCATCAGCGAGTTTTAACTGAATATTTGGACCATTAGAATCATCGCCAGTTGGATTTTTCATGAAGTCAAGATATTCTTCTTCAGTCATGCTAAATTCAACAAAAATAGGATCAATGGAGTCAATTGTAACTAAAGTTGTAGAACCAGCTTGTACAAATGTCCCCATATCAATATCGTCCATACGTAATGTACCGGAATATGGTGCATATACTATTGTATCACCCAAGTTATCTTGAGCAATTTTCACAGATGCTTGATATGCTTCATATGCTGCCTTAGCTTGTTCTGTAGTAGAACGTTGTGTATCTACACGTTGTTGAGCAATCGCGTCTTGTTGACTTGCCAATGTTTCATAACGTTGAAGATCTACTTCAGCATTTTGTAAGTTTGCATTAGCTTGAGCTGCTTGCGCTTCTGCATTAGCAAGACTAGCTTCGTATTGACGAGAATCGATACGATATAATGGTTGACCAGCTACAACTTGCGCGCCACCTTTAACAAATTTTTTCAACAACGTAACCAGTTACACGAGCATGTACAGCTACAGAGTTTTCTGCAACTACAGTACCAGCATAGGTTTGATCAACTTGTGCATCACTTGCAGTAATTTTGTATGCATTGACACCACGTCGCCAGCTTTGCTGTTGATTGTTGCCACATCCAGCAACCATTACAGCGGATACAACGAGAGCTGCTAACATACGGGAATAACGGAACTTCATTATCTGTACTCCTTTACACGAAACTAATCATTCTATGTGTCATAATTACATAAATATTATATATATTTTACAGGATTCTATAGAGCAAAGTCAATTTTTTCGATACCCTACTACCTTTATAAAACATAGATAAAATCTGATTAAATGATAAAATCTGATTAAAATTCATATTCATTGGGCACAATCAAAGCGATAAAAATTATTGACTTTTATAATTTTTTGTGTACAAAAAAAAATGCTAGAAGCATAGAACTATTATTAAGCATTCTATACTACTAGCATATATTCAATATGGTGGAGATGAGGGGAGTCGAACCCCTGTCCAGAAGTGTTGCCATAGACTTCTCCGAGCACAGTCTATGATTGAGTTCTCAGGTTGCTACCGCTCACAGACAAGCTACACAACCCCAGTTCATGTTGTCTCGCCTAATTCATATGAACAACTGAATTAAGCCAGCCTACGGTTTGACGTCCATTCACACTTGGTAGGCACAAGTATGAGGGACGTAGCTTATGCAGCTAATGCAAAATTTTTTCTTCTGCGTTTAAATGTTTTCCCACCGTTTAACGGCCTCATGGAACGCCGACTCGCTATCTATACCACACGCACCCCTGTCGAAACCTTTACATCCCCGTGCGTCGGTCCCATAATTATAATCCTATTTAGTATTACTGTCAATTATATGAAACCTTCACCAATTCGGTACATTCACTACTCTTAGCCTTCTCAACTTATCTAAATTTGACAATTTTACCAATCCAAGGATTCTTTTATCCCTGTTCAGAGGATATATTATCTATTATCATGATTATAACTGTTTCATAGCATTATGCAGTGATTGGCACACATAATCTATTTGTTCTTTTTATTATGCGCAGCAGTCACCGTTAGTCTAATTCTGCTTTCACCAATAGGTACTGTAGGCGGACGAATAGCGGTGCCTATAATGCCATCCTCATATAGATAATCAGATACGGCAAGTGTATCTTCATTACGCCCCTATTAGTATTGGGAAAATTGGCGTTTCATTAGTAGCATCAATTCCCATAGAAATCAATTGATCGCCATATAGTTTACATTTTCATGTAAACGCGCTAAAACAGATGCATCTGTCTCAAGAACCTGTAATGCAGCTAAGGCCGCCCCTATATCAGCAGGAGATAATGCGGTAGAGAATATAAAACTGCGGCTGTATTAACGAGATAATCTATGATAGTACTATTTGCAGCTACATAACCACCAACAGAGCCTAAAGATTTACTCAATGTACCAAGTTGTATGTCTTCTTTTTCAAGTCCAAAATAGGCCGCTGTACCATGACCATTACCAATAGTTCCGTTGCATGGGCATCGTCAACCATGAGCAATGCATTGTAATCACGGCTTAATTCATACAGTTTATCTAGTGGTGCAATATCCCCATCCATACTAAATACGCCATCAGTAACTATAAGCTTTGAGTGTTTCGATCACCTGTTTTAACAGATACTTTTAACTCGTCTATATCACAGTGGCTATATGTTTTTACAGTACCTCGACTTAATCTACAACCATCAATAATACTAGCATGATTAAGAGCATCACTAAAAATAATAGTATTCTTATCAGCTACGGCAGAAATAGTTCTACATTGGCCATATAACCGGTATTAAATACAAGGGCTTTTTCAGTATTCTTAAATTTAGCTAATGACCTTTCGAGCTCTGTAAATAATGGAAATGTACCAGATACAAGGCGCGATCCACCAGATCATCCTGTTCCATATTGTTGAGCCCCTTTCAGGGCCCCTTCTATGACATTAATGAGTATCAAAAGTTAAGCCCAAATAATTATTTGAAGCCATCATTAAATATTCTTTATCATCTCGTTTTACTCGCACTGCATCTAGAGGACAGTATTCTCTTAAGGTTCGTAAATTATGGTTCTCTATCTTAGAATCTAATTGTTCTTTAAAAATTTGTACATTCTATCTCCGTTGAACAAGTACTGGAGTACGCTCCAAATACTCAATTACACTTTCACTATCTATATCAGACTGTACAAAGAAAACGCGGCCCCCTATATTGAACCAAATTCTTTCATATTAGGAAGGCGATGGTATACACCATTACAAGCAACATAACCTACTGTATAGTCTGGATCATCAGACCAACATAATTCGCCCACAATACCATCTGCTGATTGAACCTTTGAAGCTAATACTAAAGCCTCTCTCATATGTTCATTATCACCTAATGCATGAGAGTCAAAGAGTCCATATGACTAACACGTACTCCGCGGATTACCTGTATCTAAGCGCTCGCCAGTAATGGCATCCACTAACATAGCGCCGCGCATAGATTTATCTAAACTTTTTAACAAAAGATATAGCTTTAAGAACAGCTGCCTCACTAATATGAGGACCTTGTAAAAGTTCAGTCGCCAATTGATGGGATTCAGAAATACTACTAGTTTTATGTTCCTCTACCTTAAGACAGTCAATATATGTAATCTTCTCCGGTGGGATTAAATCTACAGTAATATTGATAAAATCAGCTCTTCCTTTACTGTGATGCAGTGCGCGATCAGCTAACGATTGAGCTATAGCCCCTACTTCTTCTAACTTCACAATCCGCTCTGCCCCAGAAATATGGTGGCCCCCTTTTTCATGGGGACCACCATTTGAGCAGCACGCATGCGTACACTATATAATTCAGCCATTATGACACCTTCCCTTTAATAAGATCATTTTTAGGTACTTGGCTGTGAATTTTACGGAATACTTTCACAAATACTGGTGCCATAATAACAGTAAAAATCATGCCAGGCACTGCTAATGCAACCATAGGTAATGCAGCTTTACCGATATATACAGACAAGGTCAATCGCGCTAATGCAGATGCAATCGGGCCAGAAATCATAATACCTATCATATGATTGTGGCACATCCAAAGAATTAGCCCTACAATAAGTCTAAATTGCATAGCAATCATAACATTCAAAATAGTTTGTGTACCTAGTGCTAAACCGATTAAACTAGATAGACATCCGCTAATAATATATTTCTTAAATCCGAATACGGCACATATGGCTACCGCCAATGGGGCTGACAGTTGAAACTCTATACCTGGAATGACATTAGGTATTTTAATAGCACCTAATACAGTAATCATAGCCGTTAAAATAGCAACCTCTGTAATGTACCGAATATTCTGATTCATGATGTTTCTCCTCTACTTAGAAAATGTCAACTACAATCACAACTCTTTGTTTACATTATAATTTCAATATACATATTTATCAACTAAAAACACAAGATAAGTTAACAAATATCACACAAAAAAATCGAGCCATCATGACTCGATTTCTTTATTTTAATATTTTTGTTGTTCTTTAAGTCTCTTTGCAATATCTCGCTTAGCATCGCGTTCTGCCATATCTTGACGTTTATCGTATAACTTCTTACCAGTTACAAGGCCTACTGTAACCTTTTTTTACATAACCATGGCTAAAATGGAAGTTAAGCGGCACCAAAGAGAACCCTTTCTCCTTAACCTGAGCATGCAATTTATTAATTTCAGATTTATGCATCAACAATTTGCGGGTCCGTTCGGGTTCATGATTAAAACGATTTCCCTGTTCGTATGGGCTGATATGAACGCCATACAACAAAAGTTCGCCTTTATCAATACGACAAAAGCTATCCTTTAAGTTCAGTTTACCTTGGCGTATGGATTTAATTTCAGTACCTGTCAAAGCAATGCCTGCTTCATAGGTTTCATGAATATTAAAATCATGACGGGCCCTTACGATTATCAGCAATAAGAGATGGACTAGATTGTTTTGCCATATGTACCTCTATCGTTTACGTTTACTTTTAGATTTTTAGATTGACTGCGTTTAGTCGTTTTATTAGACTTTTTACGACTTGATTTGCCTTTACTAGATTTTTTACTGAAAGCATCGTATCTAGAATGACCAGATTTATTACTATCACGTCGTGAAGATTTTTTACTGGATTTTGATTGAAGATTTACGAGAACGACCAAACGACTACCAAAAGCTATCTGCGACTAGTTGCATAGTCAGAACCATTTGCGCAATTGTTCTTGAATAGCCATTAGATTATTGACTTCACCTAGTACACAAAGTCGATTTGTTTCTTTTCTACATCGGCTTTTTACTAATGTAACAGTTACCTTTTCACCTAAATGATAGGTTTTACCTGTTCTTTGCCTACAAGTAAAAAATGTTCTTCATCAAAGAAATAGTAATCATCATTCATCATGTTCATATGCACAAGGCCATCGATACCGTTTTCTAATTCTACAAACATCCCAAAAGATGTAATACTAGAAATAGTTCCTTCAAAGACTTCCCCTACAAATGGAACCATGTATTGAGTCTTTTAAGATCTACTGTATCTCGTTCAGCCTCAGTAGCAACTTGTTCCTGCATAGAAGAATGTTCAACAGCTCCAGCTAAGAATGCTTCTGTCCACATCGCGTTTAGAATAGCCATTTTTCCAATGCATATCGGCTTTTAAAAGGCGATGAACCATTAAATCTGGATATCGTCTAATAGGAGATGTGAAATGCGTATAACATGTAGATGCCAACCCAAAATGACCCACATTGTTGATGCTATATTTCGCCTGTTGCATAGAACGCAAGGTCATAATTTGAGCTACTTGCTCAATATCTTGCCCTTTACTACATCTAAGATTTTTGGAAATCTCGTGGTGTTACACCATCAGTACTAAGAACGAATTTTGACCTAAATAATTAAGACCTTTTTGGAATAAATCTAATCTTTTCTTCGCTCGGTGTTCTCATGGATACGATATACCGATGTACGGTTTGTATTCTTTAGATGAGTAGCTACTGTTTCATTGGCAATGAGCATACATTCTTCAATAAGTCGTTCCGCCATGGTCCGGTCGCGTTTTACGATGCGCAATGGTGTACCTTCTGTATCTAATAGCACCTTTATATTCAGGGAAATCAAAATCTAAAGCACCACGACGACGACGCATTCGATTTAAAAAATTTTAGCGATTTCGGATAAATCATGAATCATAGGCATAAAGTCATGTAAGTCATCAGGAATAATATTTTCCTCTAAGGCCTTATAGACCTCTTTATAGCTGCAACGACGATTAACATGGATAATAGATGGACGAATACGATAATTTGCAACCTTACCATCTTTATCAATTTCCATCATACACGTCATAGCATAACGGTCTTCATGAGCATTTAAACTACAAATGCCGTTAGATAGGACCTCAGGTAACATAGGGATAACTACACGTCTACTAAATAGACAGATGTACCGCGTTTATAGGCCTCATTATCAATGGCCTGTCCGGATACTACATAATGACTTACATCTGCAATATGTACACCTAACTCATAATTACCATTTGGTAATTTACGACCACTGACAGCATCATCTAAATCTTTTGCATCTTCTCCATCGATAGTGACCATTTGTAAGTCGCGTAAGATCCCAACGGCAGGGATCATCTGAATAATGGGTATCAATTTTCTTGCTCGCTTTGATAACATCTTCGGGGAAATTAAATGGAATCTTATGATTAGCCATGATACAGTTAATATCAAGGCCTACATCCCCTTTATAGCCCAAAATTTCTGTAATAACACCTTCTGGTTTTTTATCGCCTTCAGGCCATTTTAGTGATTTTCACTAATACCTTTGCGCCACTACGAGCATCTAATGTATTTTTAAATCTACAAAATATCTGTCCCAATTCGTTCATCATCAGGGATAACAAAGCCAAAGTGTTGTTGTCTGTCATAGGTACCTACAACAGTTTCATTAGCTCGTTCAATAACATCAACGATGACGCCTTCTCGTTTATGGCGTGAATCACGAGATGTGTAATACGAACACGAACCTTATCATTATGCATAGCAGTGCCCTTTATTTTGTTCTGCTATACACATATCTTCATCATCAGGCATAATAACAAAGCCATACGATTTTCGATAGCCCTTATAAATACCTTCATATTCTTCATGTTGTTCATTATTATATTGATATACATCAGGTCGAGATAATGTTAGCACCCCTTCTTTTAAAGCATTTTTTTGCTGAACGAATAAACATCTCAATTCCTTACCGCCTTTAATGTGACAATCCATAGCAGCATCTTCAATATGATATGCATGTGGTTGTATAGATTTATAAAAGTCTAATATTTTTTCTTCTTCAAATCTTCACCTCCTTATTAATATTGATAAAAAAGAAAAGCCTGCAAGGCAGGCTTTCAAATTAGAATTGATTAATCATTGCCCCTAACACTAAGCTCAACACAGCAAAGATAATCCCCAATATAATCGTACATTTAGATAAGAACCCATCTAAACCGCGTTCTTTACCACCAATGAAGAGTCTGCCGCACCAGAAACAGCACCGCCCATGCCTGCGTTTTTGCTATTTTGTGCAACAACAACTACAATTAATAAAATAGATACGATTACTTCTACAATCATTAAAAATTTGTCACGACTGTCATCCTTCCTGTGTAGCTCTTGCATCTAAAACCCGATGTTCTAAATACTTCTCTAATTTACGTTTAACCCTTTGTAACGCATTGTCTATAGATTTGACACTGCGATCTGTGACCTCAGCCATTTCTTGGTAAGAACGTCCGTCTAAATAGCCTTCCAAGACCTCCCACTCGAGTTCACTTAAATTATGACCAATATTGCGCTCAATATCATCCAATTCCTCTTGGCTGATAATAAGATCCTCAGGATTTGTAACCTTTGCTGAAGATAGCATTTCTAATCAAGGTCCGTTCTGATTCCTCTGTATAAACTGGTTTATTTAAAGAGATATAAATTTAAAGTGGTGCGTGTTTTTTGACTAGTCGCAGATTTAATAGCCGTAATAATTTGTCTAGTTATACATAGTTCTGCAAAAGCTCTAAAGGACGCTAATTTATCATGTTTAAAATCTCGAGTAGCCTTATAAAGACCAATCATCCCTTCTTGAATGATATCTTCACGATCTGCGCCTACTAAAAAGTAAGAACGCGCCTTTGCACGAACAAAGTTTTTATATTTATTAACAATATAATCGATTGCAAACTCATTTTGCTCTTCTTGAGCTATGACCACAACTTGCTCATCGGTCATTTCTTTGAAATTGTAATCGGACTTGCGTGTATGAAAATGTGTTCATATGCTCCTCCTTACAATTGAGCAGAAAAACCAATATATTTATTATACTGGAACTGCAATATGTGATTTTCAACTATCAAGGTCTATCGCCGTAATTTCTCCGTAGCTTTTTCAGCTACTTCAGGAGATAATAACCCTCCTACTTCATTACGTCGCAAGCTAAATTGATCTCGTCTATGTTCATGAGCGTATTGTAATCGTTCCTCTTCCTTAGCTATGCGAATCATATTTTGCAATTCTCGAGCTGGAATGCGTAAACCACCAGATCCAAGAATTTGATTTTGTTCAGCTCCATCAGAGGTTACAACATATACATTGGTATATTTGCCTTTCCGTAAAAATACCTCTCGTTCAATAAAGGAATCCGCCGTTTCTCCATCCTCAGTATAGACTTCAAGAAATCCGCCTGTAATAGCCTCTACAGAACCGCCAGACTTTGTATATTTACCATCAAACACAAGGATAACTTCGTATCCTTTGAATTTTCCATAGTTTAAAATCTATCTCTAAGCTCCATTCGGGCATGTTCTAATGACTCATGAGCCAATTTTTTAGATGAGTCCAGGCGAATATCACATTATATCCATCGACAATTAAAATATCTTTTAACATAATTATTTCGCTTTGTCGTTGACGAACCGCTTCATACATAAGAACGGCGGCTGCAACAGATGCATTCAAAGAATTTAAATTCCCATACATAGGGATGGTAACGAGGAAATCACAAGCCTCTTTCACAACGCGGCTAATGCCCTTACCTTCATTACCGATAACGATAACTGTAGAAATTGTCATATCCGCCTCGTATAAGGTACGACCACCTTCCATATGAGCGCCCATAACCCAAAAACCTTGTTTTTGAAGTTGTTTAATAGTTTGAGCTACATTCCCAACCTGTACAAGTGGAATTTGTTCAATAGCACCTGCCGATGTTTTAGCTACAGTAGCATTAATAGGAGCATTGTGACGCTTAGGAATGAAGTACGGCCGTAGCCCCTACACCTTCCGCAGTACGGATAATTGCGCCCATGTTATGTGGATCCTCAACACCATCTGTTAGGATAAGCAAAGGGACATCATGATTCGTCTCTTGTAGTACTTCACCAAGTTCCTTAAATTGAACAGCAGAAACAAGAGCAATAACACCTTGGTGTGGTACCTCTAAATCATATTTATTCATTTGTTTGATAGGTGTTGGACGCACTTCAATGCCTTGAGATTTAGCAAGGCCAACAATATCAGCTAGACCTGTTTTAACTTTTATCTTCACTGACCATAATGCGCTGGATGGAACGACCACTTTTAAGGGCCTCTTTAACCGCATTGCGACCTACAATATAATTATCCATACTACATACCTCGTAGAGTTATTGAAAAGGCTTGCTTCATAACATCTTGTAAGCGCTCATCTTGACGCGTTTCATAAAGAAATCCAAGTACGGCTTCAAAGGCTGTACTACTACGATACTCTTGAACAGAACTACTTTTTGGCACATTTACATTACTATTTCTAAATTTCGTCGTGCAATAGCTTGTTCTTGTTCTGTGAAAGCATCCTCTATTTCATCCAATACCTTCGCTTGTGACTTAGCACAAATAAACTCAGTAACAATGGTGTGCAACACTTGTACCTTAGATATATTCATTTGTACCACTCGTTCACGGACATACATGGAGTATACGGCATCGCCAATATAGGCAAGCATAACTGCATCTGCACTGAGACACTCCTCTATAGTTCGTTTACGCAAACGAAGCGGCTCTTGTTCAAGAGCCGTCAATTTTTTATTGCTTCATTCTTTAAGAAATTGAAATTGTTTAAACTTCACGTTTTTTCCACCGTGCACCTTGAGGAGAATCCTCAATAGTAATACCGATTTCAGCTAAACGATCGCGGATACAATCAGCTAATGCCCATTGTTTTTGTTCACGACATGCTTGACGTACAGACAAGATAACTTCCATTAATTCTTCATATTCAGCAGCGTTAGCACCTGTGTTGCCTTCCCATGCTTTTTCAAGAATACCAATTACTTCTGTCATGAACTTGAAGATACGTTTTACTTCAGCAATAGCTTCTTGGCAAACAACACCTTCACGACCTGTTACAGTTTGATAGTAAATGTTGATCTCTTTAGCAAGACCAAACATGCTAGATGTAGCTAACGCAGTATTGAAGTCATCGCTCATAGCTGCTTCGAATTCTTCTTCATACTCTTTAGCTTTTCTAATAAGTGTTGCGCTTCATCACATGGACCTGGTTCACATTTTTCAAGGTACAATAGATTTTCAATAGCAGTGCTTAAACGTTCTAAGGATTTATTTGCTTCCTCTAAACGTTCATCAGAGAAATCTAATGGACTACGATAATGAGTGCTCAACAAGAAGTAGCGCAATGCGTCTGGGCTATATTGTTCCAAAATATCTTTTACCAGGAAGAAGTTATTCAAGGATTTAGACATTTTTTCAGAATTAATGGTAATGAAACCATTGTGTAACCAATAGCGTACAGATGGATGTTGACCAGAACAACCTTCAGATTGGGCAATTTCATTTTCATGATGCGGGAAGATCAAATCACTACCACCACCATGGAAGTCAAATTCTGTACCTAAATATTTTTGGCTCATAGCAGAACATTCGATGTGCCAGCCCGGACGGCCTTTCCCCCAAGGGCTGTCCCAATATGGTTCACCTGGTTTTGCAGCTTTCCATAACGCAAAGTCCATAGGATTTTTTCTTACGGCCATCAACTTCGATACGAGCACCGCTTCCATATCATCTAATGTACGGCCAGATAACTCACCATAATGTTCAAATTTTTCAACACTATAATATACATCGCCATCGAGTTCATAAGCATAGCCTTTTTCAATCAATGTAGAATCATTTCAATAATATCTTCGATATGTGTAGAAACACGTGGATAAATATCAGCACGTTGTACACCAAGCGCATCCATTACTTCAAAATAGCTATCGATATAACGGTTCGCAATGGTATCCCAAGATACACCTTCACCATTAGAAGTGTTGATGATTTTATCATCAACATCAGTAAAATTTTTGTACATATGTTACTTTATAGCCTACATGTTTCATATAGCGACGAATTACGTCCCAAGTTACGAATGGACGTGCATTGCCAATATGAGGATGGTTATATGGTGTAACACCACATACATACATCTTTGCCTCACCTGGTGTTACAGGGGAACGACCTCTTTTTGGCGCGTCATAGTATTATAAACAGTAATTTCTCTCATCGTTACCGATGCCTCCATTTTTGTAAAATAAAAAGACCTCTCATCTCATACAGAGACGATGGTCCGTGGTTCCACTCTGTTAGGTACCAGCAGTGGCACCCACTCATCGCATAACGGCGCGTCACCGGACAAACCTACCTATAATCGGAATGTCAGCTCGTGAATGCATTTCGTCTACCTATCCTTGAACCCTCCCACCATCGGTTCTCGCTAAAAAGTTAGTTGTAGAGTACTTCTTTCAGTCTCAGCTTTTAAATTAAATCTATATTCAGATATAAAAATATTATATCAATTATCCTATAGAATGTCAATGAACAAGAAAACCCTCATCTTTCAACATAGCCAAACAATGTATTAAACATGCATATTTCGGATATAAATTTGAAAGATGAGGATGATGAAATTAACTATTAAGCATTTTCCAATTTCTCTTGATCATCATGTTTACGGCAAATACCTGCAAAAGATAGAGCCTGTAAAGTTATGAATGATAGAGAATACTGCACCTGCTACTGCTGCTTGAGGAGTAAAATGTTTAAGCGCTAAAGATACGGATAATGCAGAGTTTTGCATTGCCACTTCAATTTGCATTGCACGACGAGAGGAAACATCAATACTAAGAGCCTTACATATAAAGTATGTTACTACATAACCACTCACATTTTGTACTAAGCAAGCTACGAAGATGATGAAACCAGTTTCAGCAATTTGTTTTTGGTTCACTGCAGTAACAGCAGCCAAGATTAATAATACTGCAATGGCCGCAATTGTAGGACATACAGATTTAACAGGTTCGATCTTAGAGCCGATGAAGTAATTCAATACGATACCCAAAGATGATCGGTACCAATACGATTTTTTACGATGAAATAAACATCGGCATAAATTGGATTTCAATAGAAGATGTGGCACCTGCATACAATACAACGAATAAAGGTGTCAAAATTGGAGCCAATAATGTAGAAACAGTCGTTGCAGATACAGATAACGGAACATTACCATTCGCAAGGAATGTCATTACATTAGAAGCAGTACCACCAGGACATGCACCTAACAAGATGAACCCTGATACCAATTTCTGGAGGGAAATTGAAAATAAGGCTACCAAGAAACCTGCTAATGGCATCCATAAGAATTGAATTACAGATACAAGGATAACTTTCATCGGTTGCTTAAATACATCAAGGAACACTTGAGCTGTTAATGTTAAACCCATGGCAAACATTACAAATTGAAGCATGTACGCAATGTACGGCGTCATCCAAGAAAATACAGTTGGTAATACATACGCTAACACTGCCATCAATAGCACTATCCAGGAAAGATAGCTATTGAATAAGTGGTTAAGAGAACGAATAATACTCATAAAAGCACTCACTTTCATAATAAATAAAAATAAAAGACGCCGATTATTATAGCATTTCTATAGAATAATCTCAATATAACATAAAAAAGCTCTCATAACCATTGCTATGAGATTTCTTTTAAATTAACTGATATTACTATTTTGTTAAAGCACTTACATTATCTAAACGATGCAAGCATTTTTCTTTACCAAGCAATGTAACTATGTTGTTCAAATCTGGACCATGCATTTGACCTGTTAAGGCAACACGAATTGGCATAAATACAAATTTACCCTTCAAAGCAGTTTCTTTCATTACTGCTTTAATAGTTGCTTTACAACATCAGGCGTAATTTCATCAAGTTCAGCCAATGCACTGCGGAATGCACCTAGAACTGTTGGAGCTGTTTCTTCATTCAATACAGCACGCAACTCCTCTTCATGCCCCTCTTCAAGGAATACTGTTTCGCCCATAAACAATCCTACATGATCTTTTAAATTTGAGCACCATAGCTAATATGATCACGGAATGTAGAGCATAATAATGTCAACCAATCAATATCCGCTTGATTTAAGCTATCTGGAGCCAAGCCAACTTCTTTCAAATGTGGCAAACAAAGATGGAATAAATCTTCGTCGCTCAAATTTTTCATATAGTGGAAGTTGATATGGTTTAATTTATCAATATCAAATACTGCTGGGTTCTTCGCTACGCGATCCATGGAGAAAGCTTGAATCAATTCATCTTGTGTGAAGAACTCTTCTTCCCCTTCTGGAGCCCAACCAAGAAGAGCCAGGAAGTTTACTAGTGCTTCTGGTAAATAGCCCAATTGTTTGTATTGTTCAACAGATGTAGCACCATGGCGTTTGGACATTTTTTTGTAATCTTTGCCAAGAATCAAGGAAATGTGACCAAATTTTAGGCACTTCCCAGCCTAGTGCTTCATAAATAGCCATTTGACGTGGAGTATTAGATAAATGTTCTTCTGCACGAATAACGGAGTAATCCCATCATATGATCATCCATTACTACTGCAAAGTTATATACAGGAATACCATCAGATTTTACGATTACAAAGTCACCTACACCATTGGATTCAAAGGATACATGACCACGTACCATATCATCGAAAGCATATGTTTTATTCAAGGGAACGCGCAAGCGAATGGTTGGTTTACGACCTTCTGCAATATATTTAGCCTTTGTTTCTTCATCTAAATGTTGGCAATGGCCATTATATTTAGGTGTTTCACCGATTTATCCATTTGTTCTTGGCGAACAGCATCTAATTCTTCAGGTGTGCAATAGCACTCATACGCTTTGCCTTCATCAACAAACGTTGTGTTACTTCTTTATATAAGTCAAGACGTTCTGTTTTGACGGTAAGGACCATTATCGCCACCTACATCAATGCCTTCATCCCAGTTCATGCCAAGCCATTGCAAGGAAGCTTTGATATTTTCTTCACTTTCACGAGTAGAACGAGCCAAATCTGTATCTTCAATACGCAATACAAATGTGCCTTTTTTCTTTACGTGCTAACAACCAGTTAAACAAAGCAGAACGAGCACCACCAATGTGGAATGGACCCGTAGGGCTTGGAGCAAAAACGAACTTTCATGGAACTCATGATTATACCTCTCCTTCATATACAGAAACGACAGCTTATTGCAGCAATGCCTTCACGGCGCCTGATGGCCCCAAGCATTTCATTTGTTGTCCTTTTAATACTAATACGTTCTAATGGTATTTCTAAAACAGATTGTAAGTTAGCCTTCATCGTATCGATGTGGTTTTAATTTAGGTGTCTCTGAAATAACCATAATATCTATATTATAGGCTTGTAACCCACGTTCTTTCAATAAGGAATTAACCTTTTCTAGTAAAAGCATGCTAGAAATCCCTTTATACTGGTCATCTTCAGGTGGGAAATAATATCCAATATCTCGTAAACCTGCAGCACCTAGCATAGCATCCATCAATGCATGAATGAAGAACATCCGCATCGGAATGCCCATCAGGGCCGAGTTCAGATTCGATATGAACACCGCCAAGAATACATGGACGACCTGCTTTTAATTGATGAATATCATAACCAAATCCAACGCGCATACGTGTATCCTCAATTTCTAAATATCGGCTTAGCTACTGCAATATCATTTGGTGTTGTCACTTTAATATTACAATAATCCCCTTCAACTATATGTACAGGTTTACCTACATACTCAACTAGTGATACATCATCAGTACCAAATACTTAGTTTCATATGCCGCTTTTGATGAGCCTCTACAAATAATTCTTTTGAAAGCCTTGTGGCGTTTGAATTTGGTATAGCTCACTACGCTGTAATGTTTCTAGAACATTATGGTCTGTATCAACTCGTTTAATGGTATCTGTAGCCGGAACACCTACAGTAGCAGCACCATAGGTATTAGCCGAGCCCAATAACATTATTAAACAGTTTCTGTTTGCTAATGGTCGCGCTCCATCATGAACAAGGACAATATTGGATATCTTCTGATACAGTTTTAAGGCCACATGCTACAGAATCTTGACGCTCTTTTCACCAGCACGATATGAACTGGAACAGACAAATCCAACTCTTGAATATGTTTTGTCATATATTCTTGTTCGCCTTCGGCTACAACAAGAATAATCTCTTTCAAACCTTCAACTTTGCCTACATTTGCAATGTACGCTGAATGATAGAAAATCGTCCTAAAGGGATAAATATCTTGTTTTCTTTATATCCCATGCGGCGCCCAGCACCAGCGGCGAGAACAATACAACTAATTACCTTGTCCATTTTGTCCTCCATCTACACGAGCAAAATCATACGACCTGCACTAGTTTGTAATATGGATGTAACCATTACCTCTACAGTTTGCCCCACATAAGGTTTACCATCTTCAACAACAATCATGGTACCATCATCGAGATAAGCAACACCTTGGTGTACTTCCTTGCCTTCTTTCATAATTTGCACGCGAATCCATTCGCCTGCAATGAGGGCTGGTTTCAGTACATTGGCTAGTTCATTCAGATTAAGCACCTCAATGCCTTGCACTCGAGCCACCTTATTTAAGTTGAAGTCATTAGTCATCAACTTCCACTGCTTATCCAAAGCAAGACGCATTAATTTAGAATCTACTTCTGTAAGATCATCATAATCATCTTCTATCACTTCAATGGCTACCTTGTTAGCATCTTGCATCTCTTTCAAAATATCGAGGCCACGACGACCGCGATTTCTCGTTTTGTAGCATCAGCAGAGTCAGAAAAATAATTTGTAACTCATTCAATACAGGGGGAACCATTGAGAGGGCCTTCAATAAATCCTGTATTACATAGTTCCTTAATACGTCCATCAATAATAACAGATGTATCTAGTAGTTTTGGTGTGCTCGTAGTTTTATCAGCTTTATGAGTAGAGAACATTTTAAAACGACTTGTTTTTTTAGGGCCTTCTCCACTCCATTGTTGTACATAGTTATTGTACATTTCAGGGCCTTTACGAGCCATAATTTTAAGGCCACTATATCCAAAAGATAGCACTCAATATAATAGGAATATAAGGTCCTATAATAGGTACTTGATTGAATGCAACACCAATTAAATTTGCAATAATAAGACCGAATAATAAACCGATGGTGCCTGCAATCAATTCTTGATTTGGAATATGAGTAAGAATGCGTTCTAAACGTTTAGCAATGACTAAGCCTTGCTTTAAAATAAATGAAGAAATTAAATACCCAATAATAACGCCTAATAGAGTACCAAAAATTAATACTGAAATACGTGCAATGGTTAATGACATATCCCCAAAGGACTCAAATTGAGATACCAAATATGGGTCGATAATAGGTGCTAAGCTATCCATTCCAACATAGGCCGCTGTGCCCACTAAGAATGGCTATTACATAGCGCAATATCCGATAAATCATTACATCACCTCCTAATTAAGAAAATACCAACTGCATTGCCTCTTGAATAGATTTAACGCCTCTAATCTTGATAGAACTATCATTATCCTTGATTTGTTTATAATTGCCTTCAGGAATAATAAACTTTTTTAAAAGCCTAATTTCTTAGCTTCATTGATACGCTGTTCAATACGTGGAATGCTACGAACATTACCAGTGAGCCCTACTTCACCTAAAAATGACCATATCGGTAGGAACAATACGATTTTTTAAATTAGATACAATAGCAACGGCCATAGACAAGTCACAAGCCGGTTCATTAACCTTGAGACCACCAATAACGTTAACGTACACATCCTTATTACCTAACGTAAAACCACAACGTTTTTCTAATACTGCCAAAAGTACTATTAAACGATTAAAGGTCATAACCGATTGCAGTTCTTCTAGGCATACCAAAGCAGTCGTAACAACAAGGCTTTGTACCTCTACAAGGATAGGCCTAACCCCTTCAAGATAAATCATAACGGCGCTGCCGCTTTCCTCATCAGATCGTTCTGCCAATAAGGAAGCGGATGGATTAGAAAGTTCTTGCTAACCCTTCCTCAACCATGGTAAAAATACCTGTTTCAGATGTAGAGCCAAAACGATTCTTAATTGAGCGCAAAATACGGAATTGGTAAGACCGTTCGCCTTCAAAATAAAGCACTACATCCACCATATGTTCTAACATACGAGGACCCGCAATATTGCCTTCCTTGGTAACATGTCCAATGATTACCGTTGGAATATTTCGTTCTTTACAGAAGCGAAGAAGGCGAGATGTACATTCTCGCACTTGGCTTACACTACCGGGAGCAGCATCGATATCTCCGGTATACATGGTTTGAATGGAGTCGATAACTAACAAAGAAGGCGTCATTGCATCAGCTTGTTCAAGGATATGATCTAAATCTGTATCTGCAATAACTTGTAAACGCTCACTATTAATATGTAATCGTTCTGCCCTAATCTTAAGTTGTAACTGAGACTCTTCCCCTGATGCATAGAGAACTGTACCTACAGTATCTGCTACTTTTGTGAGAGACTTGCAATAGTAGTGTAGATTTACCAATACCTGGATCGCCACCTAACAGCATTAATGCACCAGGTACTATGCCACCACCTAATACGCGGTCAATTTCACCAAAGGTTGTAGATACACGGGCAATAGACGAAATTTCAATATCTGGTAAGCTGTTGGTTTAGTTCGTTTGATTCCCACACCACGGGAAGGTGTACGGCTATGTTTAGTTTCTTTAATAATTTCTTCAACTAATGTATTCCATTCGCCACATTGTGGGCATCGGCCCATCCACTTAGAAGACTCAGCCCCACAGTTTTGGCAGAAGAATACTGATTTTGCTTTTGCCATAATGCCTCAAAACTATTTTAATAAGAAAAAAAGGCCATGAATGATAACCATTCATGACCTTTTATGCATAATTTTACTACATGGTTAACTATCACTATTTTATAGTATACCATTTAAACCATATAATTTATATGAAAGGTAGTCATTAACTATTAATTTTGTATTTATATTAAATCGTTACAACAATATCGTTATCCTTTGCATCTGCTTTAATAGTTTTCCTGCTATCGCCTCTCCTTTCAAAATAAGATCGGATACAGGGTCCTCAATTAAGCGTTGAATAAGCGCGTTTCAAAGGCCGAGCACCCATAGTAAAATCGGAACCTTCTCTAACGAGCAATTTCATAGCCTCGGGTGTAATTTCTAAATGTAAATCACATTCTTCAAGACGCTTTGTTACATCACTCATTAAAATTGTTACAATTTTTTGTTAAGTCCTCTTCAGTTAATGGATGGAACACAATCATCTCATCAATACGATTTAAGAACTCTGGCCTGAAATGACGTTTTACAGCATCCAGAACAGATTTCTTAGCCTCTTTAAAATCTATTCTTTTAGAATCATTAGAATGAGATTCTGCTTTTTTGGTGCCAAAAAACCTAATTCTGTAGAGTTCTTATGTAATGCTTTTGCACCTAAGTTACTAGTCATGATAATAACCGTATTTCTAAAGTCTACGGTTCTCCCTTGACTATCTGTAAGACGGCCATCATCAAGAACTTGTAATAGGATATTAAAAGAAATCTGCATGAGCCTTTTCTACTTCGTCCAAGTAAAATAACGCTATATGGTTTACGTCGAACTGCATCAGTCAATTGGCCTCCCTCTTCATAGCCTACATATCCTGGAGGGGCCCCAACTAAACGGAAACAGTATGTTTTTCCATATATTCAGACATATCAAGTCGAATCATAGCAGATTCATCGCCGAACAAGGAGGATGCAAGTGCTCTTGCTAGCTCAGTTTACCAACCCCTGTTGGTCCAAGGAATAAGAAGGAACCAATTGGACGTTTTGGATCCTTTTAATCCAGCCCTTGCACGGCGCACAGCTTTTGCTACAGCTGTAACAGCATCATCTTGACCGATGACGCGTTTATGTAACTCATCTTCTAAATGAAGCAAAAGGTTTCTGATTCTTCTTCTGCGATTTTTGCAACTGGAATACCAGTCCATTGAGCTACTACGGCAGCAATATCATCTTCTGTAACAATTAATTTTTGATCACTTTCTTCTTTTAGCTACAGATTTTTTATCATCAATTTCTTTAACTAGAACTTGCTCTTCATCACGAAGTTTAGCTGCCTTTTCAAAATCTTGTGATGTGACAGCCGCTTCTTTTCCTTCTTAACCGTATTGAGTCTGTCCTCTAAAGCTTTAACATCTGGTGCCGCCGAAAATACCTTCATACGGACCTTAGATGCAGCCTCATCAACCACATCGATAGCTTTATCCGGCAAAAATCGATCTGTAATATATCTACTAGATAAAGTAACAGCAGCTTTTAATGCTTCATCTGTAATTTTAGCCTTATGGAAAGCCTCATAACGATCTCGTAAGCCTCTCAAGATTTCAAGAGCATCCTCTTCATTAGGTTCCCCTACTTGAACAGGTTGGAAACGACGCTCTAAGGCAGCATCTTTTTCAATATGCTTTTTATATTCATCAAGTGTCGTAGCGCCAATAACTTGGAATTCACCGCGTGCCAAAACTGGTTTCAAGATATTTGCCGCATCCATAGCGCCTTCAGTGGCACCTGCTCCAACTAATGTGTGAATTTCATCAATGAAGATAATCATATCGTCATGTTGTTGAACTTCATCAATCGCTTTTTTAAACGCTCTTCAAATTCGCCACGGTATTTTGCACCAGCTAACATAGAGCTAATGCTAAGGGAAATAATGCGTTTATTACGCAAAATTTCTGGCACATTACCGTTGACGATACGTTGCGCCAAGCCTTCAGCAATGGCCGTCTTACCTACACCAGGTTCACCAATGAGAACGGGATTATTTTTAGTTCTACGGCTAAGTATTTGAATAACTCGTTGAATTTCTGTATCACGACCAATAACAGGATCAATTTTACCTTGTTTTGCGGACTCATTTAAGTCCGTACCAAAAATCAGTTAATTCACCTAAGTCGCCATTGTTATTCGCTCCTTCTTGACCACTATGATCACCATTAGTACTAGAGCCAAGAATATGACGAATCGCTTCAACTATATCGTCGGTACGAATATTCATAGCCCGTAAAATCCCAACTGCAACACCACCGCCGTCGCTGAGTAAAACCAAGTAGAATATGCTCAGTACCAACGTAATTATGATTCATGCGATTAGCTACTTGAACAGCTAACTCAAGTACATTCTTAACACGTGGCGTCATATATAGATGTTGCTTTTTTATTACCGCGGCCCACTTGCTCTTCTACAGCTTCAAAAATATCTTCTGTAACAATACCTGCTCTTCTAAGGCCTTAGCAGCAACACCATTTTTAACCTTTGTCAGGCTGATGAGTACATGTTCAGTGCCTACATAGTCATGTCCCAACTCCAATGCGGCTTCTTGAGCAAAGGAAAGAACACGCTGTGCATCATCTGTAAATCGTTGCATCATACTATCACCTCATCTATCTATGTAAATTGTAATTATTTCTCTTCAAATATATGTAAACAATGGTAGGCTATACCATTGGAATAGCTGTTAATGTGAAAGCTTTTTGACGGATTACCTTTGCCCGATAGCTATCACGCTCGATATCTGTTAGATTATCATTTCCTGCATACTTTGAAAGGAAATTAGGTCTAGTTATAGCAATCAACTCATTAAAGGAATCCTTACCCCATTGAGGTAAAATATTTAAGTCAACGCCTAACTGGATATCACTAAGCTTTGTTAAGGCCTCTTTACCATTTACACGGCGTGCATTCTGTAGGACTCCATAGGAGCGCCATAACACATCTTCTAAGCCTTCTTTATCATTATGTAATAATAACTGACGAGATTTTCGCTCTTCTGCAATAATCCCTTCTACAATCTTTGTTAATTGTTCTATTGTATCTTCTTCACTAGTACCCATGGTACGTTGGTTAGAAATTTGATATATATTTCCTAATGCTTCTGAACCTTCACCATATAATCCACGCACAGAGTAGCCCAACTGAATGATACTACGAATAAGGCGTGTAATTTTTCCAGATATAGTCAAGGCTGGTAAATGTAACATTACAGATGCTCGTAAACCTGTACCGACATTAGTTGGACAAGCCGTTAAATAACCAAATCGTTCATCAAAGGCATATGGATATTTTCCTTCAATAGCCTTATCGATTTTTAATATACGTTCATAAGCTACTTTAATCTCAATCCAGAAACCATAGATTGAATTCGCAAACGATCTTCTTCATTTACCATAATCACAATTGATGCATCGTCAGAAACCACTAAGTTGCGGTACGGTAGTTTTTTTCCTCTAAAGCAGGGCTCATCAAATGTTTTTCAACCAATATGGCCCTTTCACGCTCACTTAATTGCTCAAGATTGATATTGAGTATTGATGTCCATCTGCTTCTTTTAAAGGTTGAAGTAAGCCTCTGGAAATAGTATTTACTTTTTTCTAACGATGACATATCATTACGATTTGTAAATAATATCCCGTCAAAGTTTCTAGCCAGACGAATGCGACTAGAAATCACAATACGATCCGTTGCGTCCGTATCGAGTTGTAGCCATGAACTTAAAGGAGAGTCTAATATAGTATCTAACATAATAAGAACCTCCTATTCTTTATTGCCACCAATGATGGCTTCTAATTCTTTTATTTTATCTCTTAAGATAGCTGCATCTTCAAATTTCTCTGCTTGAATTGCCATCTAATTGATTACGCAATTGTTTAACTTCATACTTAGCTTTAAACACATTATTACCATGACTAGGAACTGACCCTTCATATTCAGAACTACCTTGCAAACGTTGTAATAACGGTTTTATTTCACTAGCAAAGGTTTCATAGCATCTATCACAACCAAACTTGCCTACCCGATTAAACTCATCATAAGTAATACCACATTGAGGACACCGTTTAGATTGATGAGATTTTAATAAATTATCAGGATAGACCATATTTTTAAAGAAATCATTGGTAAAAAGCTATCATCCCACATATCATTCATAAAGGAACTATAGGGAGATAATTTTCCTCTTGTTGTAGTGCTGTAGCACAAGTATTGCACAAATGTTGTTCCGTTTTCTGATTATTTACAATATTTGTCATATGGATAGTAGCTTCATTTTTTATGGCAACGATCACATATCACCGATCATCACTCCTTCCGTAGTGTATCCACCATTGTTGCGTATACTCACGAATTGCATTATTTCGATGTTCAATATCAGTATTTTCAATCAATGTAGCAAAAGAATTATGCATCAATTGAGCTTCACGACGAGTAATTTTTTTCAGCTTGCAATAATTGAAACAATGATTGGTCTACATCTTTAATATCAATTAATGGATCCACTGTATTTTGACCTTCATAAATACGATAGGTTGTTACAGCTGGTAGAGAATCAGAACTTTCTGGATTTAATTTTGTGATTCGAATATATCCACCTAATCCACGTCTTGATTCAACATCAAACCCGCGTTCATTAGAAAATCGTGTGCTTAGTACATAGCTAATTTGATGGTGCGCAATCTAATTCATCGGCTAATTCATTACGTTTTAAGATTAATTTCTCTTGTTCTTCACGCATACGATCCAATATAAACTTTTTCTATTTTATCAGCTATCATACTCATAAAAAACACCCCTTTAACATTTTATTTAATATATATTTTGACTATTTGCTTTTTACATATTTCTATTATATTTGACTTTTTTTTTGACTTTAGTCAATATAAAGGTCAAATTTCTATACTATACATTTGACCTTTTAATACATCCCCCTATAATTGGACTTAATCTTAAATTATGGGTATAATAAATAAGATATATTTTTATGAAAGAAGGTGTTGTTATGGCAGAAGCATTAGGACAAGAACTGTTAATTGATTTATATTCCTGCGATGAAGATGCAATCTCATCCGCTACAGCTGTACAAGAAAGTGTAGCAACCGCATTTGATTTAGCTGACCTTGATGTTGATGAAATCAGTTGTCAAGTTATGGACGAGGAGATCGCCCTCCTATCTGTTGCACCAGGCTTTCACTTTACATTGCACACGTATCCTGCTCTAGGTTATGTGGCTGTTGATTTGTATTCTTTTGAGCAATCCTTACCGCTCACATTAATTATGAAAGCGTTGCGTAAATCTTTCAGAGCAGAAAAGGTAAAAGCAACAAGTGTACAACGTGGCGACTTTGGTAACGAACGCGATATGAAGCCACGTCGCAAAACCAAGATTACTACTCTTGGTCGTGTTTCTCGTACACGTATTCAACTCAAACAAACGGTGGGCAAATTGAAAAAACAAAGTGCTAAGGTTATCAAAACATTAGCTAAAAAAAGCGGCCTAAAAAATAATACAAAAGGACTAACCTTATTGGTTAGTCCTTTTATTAGATAGATACAAAAAGGCTAGAGGAAATCCCTCTAGCCTTTTTAAGGTTAATATTTTATTTATAATAGCTTATCTACGAACCATCATTTCTTCAAGATCGAGAACATCAGCAATTTCATCAACATCATCACAGATGTACTCTGCATCAGCTTCTTTTAGTTCAGCTTCTGTACCATAACCATAAGTAACACCGATAGAAATACAACCAAGTTCGTTAGCTGCCTCTACATCATACTTACGATCGCCTACCATAAAGGCCAAACGACGACCATTTTCATCAGTTAAAGGATTTCCACAAAGTTTAAGAGCTTTTTCAAGAATCTCTTTCTTATGCAATAAACCGCTTTCATAATTAGCACCCACAATTACATCAAAGTAAGATGTTAATTCAAAGTGATCTAAAATATCCTTAGCATAATGCTCAGGCTTTGCTGTAGCAACGGCAATAGTATATTGTTCTGTTTTGCATTTAGCCAACAAGTCTACAATATTCGGATACACTTGATTTTCAAATTTGCCGATTGTACCATATCGTTCACGGAATTTAAAGTACGTTTCTTCCGCTTGGTCAAAGGTCATGCCACAATGCTCTTGAAAAGCATCTACCAATGGTGGTCCTAAAAATAATTGTAATGTTTCTTCATCAGGAACATAATAGCCAAAATGTTCCAATGCAAATTTAATACTTTTAAGAATACCTTCTTGAGAATCTGTTAAAGTTCCATCTAAATCAAATAATATTGTTTTCTTCATATTATTTCTTTAAAGCCTCTTTTAATGTATGCCATGCAAGAACCGCACATTTAACACGTGCTGGCATGTTAGAAATATTTTGTAGTGCCATAGCATCTTCTAATTCTTCTAACTCATTTTCATCGGTAATCTCTTTTTGATCATACCTAAGAAAACTTCTACCAAACGAAGAGCTTCCTCAACAGATTTCCCCTTAATGATATCAATCATCATAGATGCAGACGCTTGACTGATAGCGCAGCCAGAGCCTGTATAAGCAGCATCTTTAATAATGCCATCTTCTACGTTGAGTTGTAATGTTAGGTCATCACCACAACTTGGGTTATGGCCATGCTCAGAATTTGTAAAATGAGCTAATTCATGTTTATTACGCTTATCTTGGTTATGTTCCAAAATAAGTTCCGTATATAATTGATCCATTTCCATTGATGGTAAATCTCCTAATCTTTAAAACCCATTACTGAACGAACAGTCTTCAATACTTCTAAGAATGCATCTAAATCTTCCTTACGAGTATATAAGTACATGCTTAGACGAGTAGATGCAGATACATTGTAGAATGCACCTAATGGTTGTGCACAATGGTGTCCAGAACGAACACAAATGCCTTTTAGAGTCCAAAATCGTAGCTACATCATGAGGATGTACATCATCTACAGTGAATGCAATTACACCATGTTTTTCCTTAGGATTTTGAGAACCAATCACATGAACATGTGGTAATGCAACAATTTTAGGAAGAATATATGCTACTAGTTCCTCTTCATAAGCTTCAATAGCATCCATGCCAAAGGATTCTAAATAATCAATAGCTGCATGCAAGGAAACGGCACCATCAGCATTTGGAGTACCAGCTTCGAATTTATATGGAAGCTCATTGAATGTAGTAGTTTGTTCTTTTTACATATTCAATCATATCCCCACCCAATAGGAAAGGTGGCATCGCTTCTAATAACTCACGTTTACCATAGAGTACACCAATAATACCTTGAGATGCACACATTTTATGGCCAGAGAATACGAAGAAATCACAATCTAATTCTTGGACATCAATTTTTTTTATGAGGTGTAGATTGAGCACCATCGAGAACTACTACAGCACCTACGGAATGCGCTTTTTTTCAGTTAATTCCTTTACAGGAATTCCATACCAAGCACATTACTAACATGAGCAAAGGCAACAATTTTAGTGTTCTCATCAATTTTATTGATTTCACCATCTTTTTAAATGCCCATGTTCATCAAGGTACATATATTCTAAAGGTTGCCCCTGTTTGTTCAGCTACATATTGCCATGTTACAAGATTGGCATGATGTTCCGCAACAGTAATGACAATCTTGTTACCTTTCTTCACATTATGAAGACCATAGCTATGAGCAATCAAGTTCATAGATTCTGTACTATTACGTGTAAATACAACTTCTTCACGCTCACGAGCATTGATAAATTCAACTACGCGATGCGTGCATTTTCATAGTCTTCAGATGCTTCAATAGCTAAAAATATGAGAGCCACGATGTGGATTACCATTACGTTGTGTCATATGTTCCACAACACGATCAATTACGGATTGTGGAATTTGTGCAGTAGCACCGCTATCTAAATAGATAACGCGGTGCCCATTATGCTCTTTTTATGTAGTATAGGAAAGTCTTTGTATGCTTCTGCAATTGGTCTCATAAAAACGCCTCTTTAAATTTTATTACGTACAGCTGCTAACGCTGCTTCTTCAATCGTTTCATCACCAATGCGATCGATAATAGGTCGAATCATAGATTCTACAATGATATGTTTTGCTTCTACTTCACTAAAGCCACGGCTCATGATATAGAACAATTTATTATGATCAATTTGGCCTGCACTCGCTGCATGATTGCCCTACATTATCTTCTTTTACACAATAATAGAGGTAAAGAAACAGATTTTACAGTTGGATCTAACAATAAGCAAGTATCTTCTTCCGCACCTTCAGAAGCTGTTGCACCATGAAGGAAATCAAGAGTACCACGGAAAGATTTTTTAGAATTGCCACTAAGCGCACCTAATGTATGAATATCACTGAAGGATTTTTTTTACCACCATGACTCATAATCATGGAGATATCAAATTTTTGCTCTTCGTTACCAAGATAAGCAATATCATGAACCATACGAGATTCTTGACCTACTAAATCATGATAGTAGTTCAAAATATTTTCGCTACCACCAAGTTCAATGTTAATATATTCTACATCTGCTTTATCTTCTAATTTTGTATAACGATGTTCGATATGTTGTACATGTTCAGGTAAAAGATTTACCTTTTTCACTACAACTTTACCGCCTTCTTTTACATCGTATTCATTTAGATAACTAACATTTGTTAAAAGCTTCACCAGCGCCAGTTACATAGAATTGTACCTCTAGTTCTGCCCTTCACCAACGATGAATTGGAAACGGTTAGCTACACGTGCATTAGCATCAATGCGGATACCTACAACTTCCTTTCCCTTAGCAGGGTATATTGATAGCATAACCTTCCGCTTTTTCCACTAATACTTGAACAGCTTCTTTATTGGCACCTTCATAATTACCATCTAGCAATGCTGTACCAGCGGTAATGGTGAAAGTATATTTTGATTCGCTTCTACAGCGATGGATTGTACGGATGTATCTTCTCCAACTAGAGAGCTTACAGTATGGTTAACACGCAACCATCTGAATGTCGGTCTAGGGAGTTCATTAAATAGTAATTCGCTCATAATTCCTCCTTAACCGATAGAACCTTCTAATTCAAGATTGATTAGATTGTTCATTTCTACAGCATACTCAAGTGGTAATTCTTTGGAGATTGGCTCAACGAAACCACGAACGAGCATTGCACGAGCTTCTTCTTCGCTAATACCACGTGTCATGAGATAGAAAATCGCTTCGTCGGAAATACGACCGATTTTAGCTTCATGACCTAAATCCACATTATCGTTTTCTACGATAATAGCTGGAATTGTATCAGATTGAGACTCTGCATCAAGCATCAAGGATTCACAAGATACAGTCGCTTTAGAATGTTCTGCTTTAGGGCCAATTTTCAAAAGGCCACGGTAAATAGCAGCACCACCGGATTTGGAAATAGATTTAGAGTTTACATTACTAGTTGTGTAAGGAGCATTATGAACTACCTTACAACCAGTATCAAGGAATTGTCCTTCGCCAGCAAATGTTACACCTGTGAATTCAGCATGTGCACCTTCACCATTAAGGATACTCATTGGATACAAGCAAGATACTTTAGAACCAAAGGAACCAGATACCCACTCAATAGTACCACCTTTACCTACTACACAACGTTTTGTATTAAGGTTGTACATGTTTTTGGACCAGTTTTCAATTGTAGAATAACGCAATGTAGCATTATCCTTTACAAACAATTCAACGGCACCGGCATGAAGGTTAGATACGTCGTATTTAGGAGCAGAACAACCTTCGATGAAGTGCAATTTAGCCCCTTCTTCTACGATGATCATCGTATGTTCAAACTGACCAGCACCTGGTGCATTCAAGCGGAAATAGGATTGCAATGGAATCTCTACTTGTACGCCTGCTGGAACATATACAAAGGAACCGCCAGACCAAACGGCACCATGAAGAGCAGCCCATTTATGATCTGTAGGTGGAATCAATGTCATCCAGTATTTTTTTACGATTTCTTCATGCTCATGAAGTGCAGTTTCAATATCAGTATAGATAACGCCTTGTTTAACAAGATCTTCTTGAATACTGTGGTATACAACTTCAGAGTCATATTGAGCACCAACACCTGCAAGAGATGTTTTTTCCGCTTCTGGAATACCTAAGCGGTCAAAAGTACTTTTAATTTCTTCTGGAACTTCGTCCCAGTTTTCTTTCATATCTACTTTTGGCTTAACATAAGTATGGATATTTGCCATATCTAAGCCAGTAATATCAGGAATCAATTTGGAATACCCATGCGATTGTAGATTTCTAAAGATTTCAAACGGAAGTCAAGCATCCATTCAGGTTCATTTTTATTAGACCAAATTTCACGGATAATATCTTCTGTTAAACCAGCATCAGAAATATAAGAATATTCAAAGTCATTCTTAATATCGTAGACACCACGGTCCATATCCGCGACTTGGGTTTTCTTTCTTTCTTCCATTGTGCCTCCTATGCTAATGCTTTGTATGCGTCGTAACCTTTTCTTCGATTTCACGTACAAGAGAAGCATCACCAGTTTTTAACGATCTTTACCATTGATCAATACATGAACAAATCAGGTTTTAATTTTTGCAAGATTTGGTTATGGTGAGTGATGATCAATACAGCATTTTCTTCGTTGTGGAAACGTTGTACACCTTCAGATACGATACGAACCGCATCTACGTCAAGGCCGGAGTCTGTTTCATCAAGAATAGCCAATTTAGGATTTAAAATGGACATTTGAAGAATTTCATTTTTCTTGCGTTCACCACCGGAGAACCCTTCATTTACATAACGTTGTGCATAAGATAAATCAAAGGATAATTCATCCATTTTTTCTTTCAATTCTTTTTTGAAAGATAAAGCACGTACATTTTTACCAGTAATTGTAGATTTCGCAGTACGGATGAAGTTTTCTACAGTAATGCCAGGAATAGAAATTGGATTTTGGAAGGACATAAAATACCTGCTTTCGCACGATCATTTACTGCATCTTCCGTAATATCTTTACCATCAAAAACAATAGAGCCGCTATCTACAGTATATGTAGAGTTACCCATGATAGCATTGGCAAGTGTAGATTTACCAGCACCATTTGTCCCCATTACAACATGAATTTCACCTTTATTAATTGTTAAGTTGATACCTTTTAAGATTTGTTTACTCTTCAACGGATACCTTTAAATCTTTTATCTGAAGTAATTCAGCCAAAATATTTCACTCCTTTTATAATGTATGTATTAATAAGAAACATACACTCATTATATGTAAAACGTATATACTGACACATATAAAAAGGCGGTACGCACTAACGTGAATACCGCCGTAATTCTCGCCAACTTAGCAAGTATGTGCATAACAATCTATAATCATTATACATTCTTATCTAAATGATAGCAAGATATTCCTACTAAAATATACAGGAATTAAAAGAATATCATATATTACATATATTGATAGGTTTTTATTAATATTCATTCTCATCCTATTCGATTCTCAATATTAAATTATAGGTTTGAGAAATCGAGGGTGCCAAACAAATCATCATATGTTTCAGCACGACGAATTTGTGTAACAGAACCGTCTTTATGCAATAACAACTCAGCAGAACGCAATTTACCATTATAGTTGAAGCCCATAGAATGACCATGTGCACCAGCATCATGAATGATGATACGATCGCCAATATCAATTTTTGGCAACTCACGTTGAATAGCAAATTTATCATTATTTTCACATAAGGAACCAGTTACATCATATACATGATCCTTAGGCGCATTTTCTTTTACCCATTACAGTAATATGGTGGTAAGAACCATATAAAGCTGGACGCATAAGATTTGCCATGCAAGAATCTAAACCGATGTAATGACGATAAATATCTTTTTTGTGAATAGCTGTAGAAACAAGGTAACCAAATGGACCTGTAACCATACGACCACATTCATAAGCCAATGCTACATCACCAAGACCATTAGCTACAAGAATTCTATTATAGGCTTCTTCTACACCCTTTACTTAAGTGCATTGAAATCTACAGGTGTTTGTTCTGGCTTATAAGCAACACCTACACCACCACCAAAGATCGATAAACTCAACATTGATACCCAGTTCATTTTTAATATCTACAGCAAGATTAAAGCAAAGTTCAGCAGTGCCAACTAAGCCATCAATATCAAGCTCGTTAGATACAACCATTGTATGAATACCAAAGTGTTTTACACCTTTGCTTGCAACTGTTTATAAGCTTCAAGAATCTGTTCACGTGTCATACCATATTTAGCTTCTTCAGGAAGGCCAATAATTGTATTACCCCCTTCTTTTAAGGAGCCTGGGTTATAACGTACGCAGAATGTATCAGGCAAAGAACCATGATTTTTTTCTAAATATTCAATATGAGTAATATCATCAAGATTGATGATAGCACCCATTTCTAAGCTTTTTTATATTCCACATATGGTGTGTCATTAGATGTGAACATAATATCATGTCCAGTAATGCCCACTTTTTCACATAGCATTAACTCTGCTAAAGAAGAACAATCGGCACCTACACCAAGCTTTTGTAATTCACGCATAATATATGGATTAGGAGTTGCTTTTACAGCAAAATATTGTTTGAACCCTTTATTCCAAGAAAATGCATTAATGAATGCTTTCATATTTTCAATGATACCTTCTTCATCATAAATATGGAATGGCGTTGGATATTGGGCAATAATATTTTCTAATTGTTCAGCTGTAAACGGAACTGTTTTTGTGTTCATAATAACCTCGCTACATAAATAAAAAGACCCATCAAACGATGAGTCTATTATCCTAATTATTATTTAAATAAAGCTTTATCAAGGCTATAGCGACCTGCACCAGCGAAGAACAACATAAGAGCACCGAAGCCCATTTGAGATGGATAATCCCAGCTAAAGAAACTACCACTAAGATTTAATATCGTTGCTATTGCTAATGTACCTATGAGTAACAAAGATCCAATTCGTGTAAATAGACCAATTACTATAAGTACACCACCTATCATTTCTGCATATGCTGCCATAGTACCTAAAATTTCATAACCACCAGGTACACCTAATGGTGCCAACATGGCCCCCAACTTTATAAAGGCCTTCAGCACCGCTCAAATATTTTAAATATCCATGATAAAACATGGAAATACCAAGTGCCAAACGATAAACTAAGAGGCCAAAATTAATATAATTAGGTTTACTTTTTAAAAATAAAGCTTAACATAGTAATCCTTCTTTCAAACCAAAACAAAATCGAAATAATTCGATAACGTTATTATAAAGGGAGAAAACTACCATGTCAAACTAGACTCAATATTAAATTCTATAGAATTATAACATATATTGTATACAAAATCAATTTTATCGATTTGATAAACCACATATAATCTTTAATTTAATACCTAAAAAGTCAAGAAATATTCTGATTTTACAAAAACCATTTAATTTTCAGATAAAAAAATAATCCTAATGAAAAAGTGAACATAAAGTTCCTAATTCATTAGGATTATTCTAAATTTTATAGATTATGCGCTAAGCAGTTGATTACATCATACCGCCCATGCCACCCATTGAGGCATTGCAGGTGCTGCAGCATTTTCTTCTACTTTGTCAGCTACGATTGTTTCAGTAGTCAATACAAGAGATGCGATGGATGCAGCATTTTGAAGCGCAGAACGTGTTACTTTAGCAGGGATCGACGATACCGGCTTTAACCATATCGACATATTCTTCAGTCAATGCGTTGAAACCAACACCAGCTTCTGTATTTTTAACTTTTTCTACTACAACAGAACCTTCAAGACCAGCATTGTAAGCGATTTGACGAAGAGGTTCTTCTACTGCACGTTTAACAAGGTTAATACCAGTTTGAACATCACCAGTAGCTTCCAATGTGTTCAATGCAGGGATGATATCGATGAATGTAGTACCACCACCAGCTACGATACCTTCTTCAACAGCTGCGCGAGTAGCGTTGAGGGCATCTTCGAGGCGATATTTCTTATCTTTCAATTCGACTTCCGTAGCAGCACCTACTTCAATAACTGCAACACCACCGGATAATTTTGCAAGACGTTCTTGTAATTTTTCACGGTCGAATTCGGAAGTTGTTTCTTCTACTTGTGCACGAATTTGGCTTAACACGTTTAGCAATTACATCTTTATCGCCTACACCATCGATGATTGTAGTTTCATCTTTAGTGATGCGAACTTGACGAGCTGTACCAAGATCAGTAAGTTCTACAGAATCAAGTTTGCGGCCCATATCTTCAGTAATTACAGTACCACCAGTCAAAATAGCGATATCTTCAAGCATAGCTTTACGACGGTCACCGAAGCCAGGAGCTTTTACAGCTACTGCTTTGAAAGTACCACGCAAGCGGTTTAACTACTAAAGTAGCCAATGCTTCACCTTCTACATCTTCAGCGATGATAAGAAGTTCTTTACCTACTTTTACCACTTTTTCAAGTGTTGGCAACATATCAGCGATAGCACTGATTTTACGGTCAGTAATCAAGATGTATGGGTTATCCATTACAGCTTCCATACGGTCAGGGATCAGTTACCATGTATGGGGAAATGTAACCACGGTCAAATTGCATACCTTCTACTACGTTTAATGCAGTTTGCAAAGCCTTTGATTCTTCTACAGTGATAACGCCATCGTTACCTACTTTTTCCATAGCTTCAGCAATTAAGCCACCAATTTCTTCGTCAGCAGCAGATACACTTGCAACTTGAGCGATTTCAGATTTACCAGAAACTTTGATGGAGCGTTTTTAATTTCTTCAACCAAAGTTTTAACGGCTGTTTCAATACCTTTTTCAAGATCATTGGGTTAGCACCAGCTGCGACGTTGCGCATACCTTCTTGAATCATAGCTTGTGCCAATACTGTTGCAGTAGTAGTACCATCACCTGCTACGTCGTTAGTTTTAGTAGCAACTTCTTTAACTAATTGAGCACCCATGTTTTCAAATGGATCTGGAAGTTCGATATCACGAGCAATAGTTACACCATCATTTGTGATTGTTGGGGAACCGAATTTTTATCCAATACAACATTACGACCTTTTGGTCCTAATGTAACTTTTACAGCGTTTGCCAATTGATCAACACCACGACCCAAAGCGCGACGAGCTTCTTCGTTAAACAAGATTTCTTTTGCCATATGTATTACCTCCTAGATAATAACAGTATCTAATGTAAGGGAATATATGCCCGCAGGCAATATAGAATGTATCAATAGTATGTATATACAGCTATAAATCAGCTATTATAGTACTGCTAAGATATCGCGTTCGCTAATGATCAAATGAGTAGCGCCATCGATTTCTAATTCGCTACCAGCATATTTTTGCGAACATAACAGTGTCGCCAACTTTAACTTCTGGAGCTACACGTTGACCATTGTCATACACTTTACCAGCACCTACAGCTACGACAACACCTTCTTGAGGTTTTTCTTTTGCTGTATCAGGAAGGAAAATACCACTTTTAGTTTTTCTTCTTTTTTGCTTCTAAACGGATAAGAACGCGGTCAGCTAATGGTTTTAACATATGATGTCACTCCTTATTTACTAGTTATTATTTATAATTCATTAGCACTCTAAGTAGTCGAGTGCTAATCACATGTATTATTATAACCTATGTCAAAATAAATGCAAGTAGAAATTTTGATTTTTTGACTTTTTAGTTTTTATTTGATGTTAGACACAAAAAAACTAGTATAAGTTTTGATTCTTATACTAGTCTTTGTATCTATTTTGAAACTTGATTAATTAATGCTTTACAGATATTAACAATACTATCTCGTTTCTTCATACTTAAAGCACGAATACGATTATAGGCTTCCTCTTCTGATATAGAGTATAGATCCATCAATATACCGGTTCCTTTTTGAATGATTTTACGATCTTCTAATGATTGTTCTAATTCAGCCATTTTTTCGCGTAACTCAGCATCACTATGATAACGCCCTAATGCCATTTCTAAGGTTGGAACCAATTGTTCTTCACGAACAGGCTTAATTAAATATCCATATACGCCAGATTCTCTAGCCTTTTTTATTAAATCCTGTTGACTATAACTAGTTAATAGAACTACAGGTGCTTCATGGTGAAAGCCAATTTGACGTGCTGCTTCAATGCCATCTAATTCTGGCATTTTTACATCCATTAGAACAATATCAGGTTTATATTCTTTGCAAAGCTTGATGGCTTCAACACCATTAGTCCCTTCTGCCACAACTTCATGACCAGAGGATTCAATAATATCGCGTAGATCCATACGTATAAGGGATTCATCATCCACTATTAAAACGCGCATTTACTTCTCCTTCTTCATATGTATTGTCACTAGAACACCGGCATCAGTATTTTTACCAGATAGATCCCCTTTTAACTCATGGGTAACTAAATTATTAATAATAGGTAATCCTAATCGCTTATTCGAGTTAATAGAGAAATCTTGAGGTAACCCTTTTCCCGTATCAGAAAAATCTAATACAATATATTCCTCTAATTCCGAAACAGCTAGACGAATCTCCCCTGCTTTACCATCTAAACCATGTTCAAGGCTATTAGTAATTAATTCATTAGTTATGAGGGATACATAACTTGCCATATGAGAGGAAATCAATATGTCTTCTCCACTATAGGTAAAGGTAACCTCTTGGTCTTGTCGAATCATACTCATGCGCAACAAACGACATAACTCGTCATAGATTGATCGGATACCAATATAATCCTCATCATAATGGGATACAATATCGTGAACCAAAGCCATACTTTCAATACGATTGATTCCCTCTTGTAAGGCTTGTTTAACTTCTGGCAGGCTAGAACGTCTTGCTTCCATACGTAGTAATCCCGCTACAGTTTGTAAATTGTTTTTTACACGGTGATGAACCTCTTTGATAATAGAATTTTTTACCAACAATTCTTGTTGCTGCTTACTTTCACGGGTACAATCGTGAAGCACGAGGAAACAACGTGTTTCATTGCGTCCCATAGCAATCGGAATCATATGCTGACGAATTACCATATCTTGATAGATTTCTTCACTAGTGTATATCGTTCTATCATCCAACACTTGTTGTATGGCGGAAATTTTTAAGGTACTGCTATAAATTGATGACCCTACTAGTCGTCGATCAAATCCAAGTAAATCTACTAATTGTATAGCCGACTCATTACCATAGAGAATTCTATGAGAATCATCAAAGATGATTAAACCATCAAAAATAAGAAATTGGCTCATACGATTGTATTTGCTCATCCGTAGCAGTCAACATGAGACGTTGCATCGTATCAGATAAGATATATTCTTGTTCATATTGATTTTTTTTAATAGACGGAGATACTGTAAAAGCTATCCCCCAATAATACGACCACCATTGTCGACAACAGGAAAAACATGTTGTCGTTGATCATGCTCTATCCCAATAAGAGGTTGACCATTTCCCATCATAGAATGCCATGTATTATTTCCTTTTAATTGTCGAGTAATAACACCTTGCTCGCTTCGTTCAATGCATAACATATCTGCACGTTGCTGCATATCACCTTGTGATTTTTTCTAGAAGAGGCGTAAAAATCTGTATCCTTTGACGGGTCAATGACTCGCCAAAGGATATAAGTTTACTAATATGCTCAAGTAGTGAGGTTTGTAATGGTCCTAATGGTGTTGTATTTAAAATATCTTGACCGATATCCACAATTAATCCTCTTTCCAAGATACATGACCAATTTCAACACTTGGTTTTGCATTCAATGTTAAATCGCCAAATTTACCAGCTTGAGCCATATAATAGGCACGACAACCAATCATAGCAGCATTATCGGTGGACAGAATTTTATGAGGCTTGTAATAGGTAAAGCCTTCTTTCTTACACATAACCTCTAAGGCTTGTTGTAAGCCTTTATTAGCAGATACGCCTCCCGCAATGGTAATACGCGTTTCACCTAATGTATGAGCTGCATCTTTCGTTTTTTCAACTAATACATCAACAATAGCCTTTTGAAAGGACGCGGCAACATCGGCTTGGTTAATAGGTTCATTCTTTTGTTGCTTGCTATTTAAATAGTTTAATACAGCAGACTTTAAACCACTAAAACTAAATTCAAAATTACCAGGCTCACTTAAAGCCTTTGGAAATTCAATCGCATCTGGATTACCTTCAAGGGCAAGTGCATCAATATGAGGGGCCACCTGGATAAGGGAACCCCATAACGCGAGCAATTTTATCAAATGCTTCACCAGCAGCATCATCGCGTCTGACCAAGGATATCAAACTCTTCATAGCCCTTCACATGGACTAGCATAGTATGACCACCAGATACAACGAGACTCAAAAATGGAGGTTCTAATTCTGGATTAGCTAAGAAATTAGCAAAATATGACCTTCCATATGGTGAACTGGTACCAAAGGAATGCCTGTAGCAAAGGATAATCCCTTTGCAGCAGCTACACCAACCAATAATGCTCCTACGAGACCAGGACCATAGGTAACACCAATATGGATTGATATCTTGTAACGTTACATTCGCATCGCGTAGCGCTTTCGATCATAACAGGTATAACTTGTTCTATATGGTGACGCGATGCGATTTCTGGCACAACGCCACCAAATTTTCTATGAATCGGCACTTGGCTAGAAATAACATTAGATAAAACAGTACGTCCATCCTTTAAGACAGAGGCTGATGTCTCATCACAGCTACTTTCCAAGGCTAATGTGTATATACTCATTCTATTTCCTCTGAAACGAGAGACATAATATAAGCATCCTCTTTTGGCTCTGAATAATAATCTTTACGAATCCCTTTAACAGAAAACCCAAGATTTCTATACATTGATAAGGCAGGCAAATTAGATATGCGTACCTCAAAGAAGATTTCGTGCATACCTCTCTTGAAACATTCATCTATTAATTGTTTAGTAAGTTCTGAGCCATATCCCTTACCACGAGCAGAAGGAATAATGGCAATATTTGTTATTTGTCCTTCATCATATACGAGCCAAGCACCAGCATAACCAACAATATGATTGTCTTCGCAAATAACCATATATAATTTATTATCTGCCCCTTCAAGTTCAGCAAGTACAGATTCCAAACTCCATGGAACAGAAAAGGACTGCTGTTCTATATCATAAATGACTTGAGCATCATCGATAGTCGCTAATCGAATCTCCATTATTTCTGCTCCTGCCGCTTCAGTCACTATAACAGTAGGATTTTGGTTTTAACATTTCAGGATTATCCTTATGTCGTTCTTCCACAATACCTCAGCCTCAGAGCGACGAATATAGTAAGGAACCATATCCATTGGATTGCATATCTCTTCACGTTCTATCAATTCACGACCTGCTAATAATAGTAAAGAGCTTGCCTTTGGAATACGTTGTGAAATATCTAGGACAGTCAAATTAGTATCCCTTTCCTCTAAAAGCTTTTCAATTCGCTTGATACCATCCCCTAAGAATAGGACCTCTTCCTTTGTTTCTCTAAATTTATCTAATAAATCACTAGCAGCAATAACAAATGGATCCTCTTTACATACTAGTTTGTTATTTTCATATCTATATAAACCAGCATATACATGTTTTTCTGAGCATCGATAACAGTACAAATTGTACGATTTGTATATGAAACATTACGAGCTAAGCTGTCATTGTCATCACACCATACAATGGAATTTGTAAGGCATAAGCCATTGCTTTTGCAGTCCCCATGCCAATACGCAATCCAGTGAAAGAACCAGGCCGATACTAACGATAATACCTTTTAACTCATTCTTTTTTTTGAGAGGCACGCAATAACATATCAATGTGAGGTATTAGTTGCTCAGAATGAGTTAATCCAGCTTGGATAGTCAACTCACCAATAAGGTTATGTTCATCCATTAAAGCCACACTCGATACTAGAGTGAGAACTTGTCTCAATTCCCAACCACATATACCTCTAAATTTTCTACTAAATCACCTTCTGAAATGTAATAGATCTACCTAATCATCAATGCGCGTCAAATAAATCCATAATGTTTCATCTGGTAATTCATCTGGGAATTTATCGGCCCATTCCACAATAGATACGCAATCCTCTGTATATTCGTAGAAGCCAATATTTTTCTAGCTCGCTTATATCATCAAACGATATACATCAAAATGATATAAATGTGTTCTATCCACATCATAAGTATTCATGATTGCAAAGGTAGGACTTGTAATCTCCTCTGTAACTCAAAAAGCCTTTCGCAATGCCTTGGGATAGGTGCGTTTTTCCTGTCCCCAAATCACCACGATTAATACATAAAGGTTCTCCACTTTGTTTGACCCATTTGCCCTAATAATTGTCCAAATTGTTTGTATCTTCAACTGTATGAGTCTCTAATTGAACCTGTGCCTTATGATTCATGAAAATGATTATATCCTTTCGCTTCTATGGTCTTAATCGTTTTATCCGGTGTTACCATCTGAACATGACATGGTCCAGATATAACTTCACCGATTATAGATGCCAGATAAATTCTCTAATTTAGGAATCAATGCTTTAGGCGCCGTAAATACTAGTTGAAAATCCCTCACCACCGTATAATGCACAATCCACTGGATTAGTCTGTAAATACTTAGCTAATTCATAAGTTTTCTTCATGCAAAGGGAATAGCTTTTTCCTCTATAACAATGGAAACATGTGATGCAATTTCAATTTCATTCAACTCACTACCTAAGACCATCACTATATATCATTCATACTATGAATCCCAGTTTTCTCAATTGTTGACCCTAATTCAATTTGTGGATCAGGACGTTGATGACCAACCTTCGTCATTGGATAGCCATCTAAATTATAGGATAAGGATCCTAACCCTGTGGCAGCATAACCTACATAATTTGTAATACCCACAATATCGCCAGGTCGCGCACCACTACGCATAATAGCAGTGCCTTTAGGAACCTCTCCTATGATGGTAACAGTCCACACCATAGGTCCTTCCGTACGCACCGTATCTCCCCCAAGTATATTGATATGATGGCTATCATATTCAGGTGCTGCCACAGATAGCACTATTTGTCGAGGATCCCTCCCATAGCAGCAATATCACTTAAATTAGCGGTCATGAGGACGATAGCCGACATCATAGGTTTCATATAGCGAAAGCTAAAATGAACACCTTCCACCATCGTATCTGTACTAATTAGTTGATCTGTTTCATCTGTAGCACGATACACTGCGCAATCATCACCAATCCCTGTAATTACAGTGCTCGGATCATATATTGTATCATTTTGAATGTGGCTTATGAAATTAAATTCCCCTACATCTTTTAATTGCATCTCATCACCTGGTTTCCGATTAGTATACATATTGTATTGTAACATATATAAAGACAACAAAAATAGCAGATAGTTGATATATCAACTATCTGCTATCAATCAAGCCTAATATAATTATTTTTTAATTAGGTTTGTCATCCGTTTAACAGGATCTTTCGTATCAAAGGAACCTACAGTAGGAACCTTTTTACCATTATTAACGAAGAGAACGCCATTAATATTATCAAAGGATGTCAATGTATTTACAATGGCAGCCATTTGTAATTTAACAGTTAAGTCCCCACCATTACCTTTACGAAAGCGTCATTCACTTCTACAGAAGCAATGCCGTCCTTTACAGTAACAGATGTGATTTCAATATCCTTAGAAAATACTGGATATTTTTGTGCTCTATCAGCTTTTAACATCGCTAGAAGAGCGGCTTTAGGCGTTACTTTATCCGCCTCCATCTCAACGGTTGATTGTTTTACCCTGAGCCATCCTCTGTTGGAACAAAAAGGCCATCTTAACCTTTTCTTGAGATACTTTCGTTGTTTCTGCATCCTTATTGACTTTCGTCTCTTGCGTAGGTTCACTTTTACCTGTTGTAGGAGCTTGATTAGGTGTACAACCTGCTACAAATGCAAGCAAGCCTACACAGAGGATCGACAGAACTTGTTTACGTAATTTCATCGATTAACCTCCAAAGTAACTAGCAATACCATTGGCAATGCGATTAGCAAAGTCTTCTTGTGTTTGAGGAGATTGCAATGCACGTTCCTCATTAGGATTGGAAATAAATCCTAATTCTACAAGAATGGCAGGCATATTAGTATGTCTTAATACATACAAGTTGCCTTCTTGAATGCCACGGTCACCATTGAATCCTGGTACACTAGCAATTTGAGATTGTACCTTTTGTGCTAAACGAGCATCATTACCTGTTTTAGCATAGTAGTATGTTGCAATACCACCAACACTTGGATTGTTAAATGCGTTAATATGCACGCTGATGAGCGCATCAGAATTGCTGGGAGTTCGCTACATTAACACGAGCACCTAATTCATCAACACCACTTGCATTAGGACCATATACGTCTACGTCTGTAGTACGAGTCATAAGAACTTTAGCGCCACGATTTTCTAAGGCTTTTTCAAATATTTAGAAATCGGTAGTGTAATTTTTCTCTTGTACACCATGAGGGTCCAATAGCACCAGAGTCACTACCACCATGACCTGGGTCAATAGTAATTGTCTTGCCAGATAAACCACCGCTAATAGAATATTTACCAGATCCTGTGGGCATATTTTTTGCTGGGATGTGCAGGGAGATGGACGTTTACCATAGTAAGCAGGTTTAGCTACACACCTTTTTCTGTACATCTACAACGATGCGATACGGTTTCTTATTAACCGTATCTTTCTTTAAAGAAAATACCTTTACATCACTCGTATCGATAGATGAAGGTGTCTTGATTGTTACCTTCACATCTCTGCCATCCTCTGTAAGTCTAGCAGAACTAGCTATGCTAGAGTCCATATTAATATTTCTTTAGCAGTTTTTAGCTTTGTGTTATTTAAGGTAACAGTCGTCGTTTTCCCATCTTTTGCTAATCGATGCAGATGCCTTTACAGGTGCTGATAAATCCATTACCATACGAACATATGGTACAGGTGCATCAGTTCGTGTCACCCATCGAGCATCTTCCAAATTAGCTGCCTTTGCTTGAGTCAATAATAAAGGTATCGCCATCAAGACTGCAAGGCACATTAAAAATAGTTTACGCAATACATTCACTCCAATCTAACTGACATACGTAGTGTCCAAACCATAGAGATGAGTCGATGATATCTTTGTGAATCAAAGTCTCATCGTTCCAATCTATCCATAAACTAATGTTAGATTATAGATAGATTATTTCATACAAACATGAAGATTAGTATGCCGATTACACATATTACTATATAAAGACCTTATACAGAATACACAAAAATCAGTTTCATAAAAATAATTTTTTGTGCTATATAATCAAAACTAACGTTCAGTTGTAATTTGCCATTCATTCCCATCCGTACTAATGTGAATACGTCCCATCGTATCTGTACGGTAAATGGCAATATTGTTCTCCTGCAAACGACGCAATGTTATATCGTGAGGATGACCATAACTATTATACATGCCATTTGAAATTAATGCACTTTCTGGTTTAATAGATTTCAAAAATCTTCAGAGCTACTTATTGCGAGAACCGTGATGTCCTACCTTAAGAACACGAGCAAACAGTCTAGAGTTTCTGCTTTTTTATGAGTTTTTTCTCTTCTTGTAATTCTGCATCACCAGTAAAGAGCATAGAGAATTTACCAAAAATTAATTTACCTACGATAGAGTTATTATTAAGATCTGGCGCCCCTTTTTTTATCTGTTAAAGGTTCCGCCCATGGTGCATATACTACAAATACAGCACCGTGACCAAAATCAACTACATCTCCACTACGCAATGTGGAGCGTTGAATTTTATTTTATCAATCCATTTCTCATAGGTTTTATACATATTATTATCAACAGAAATACCATCATCATACACATGTTCAATGGGCATAGCTTTCGCAATAGCATAAATCCACCCATATGATCAGCATGTGGATGTGTAATGATAATATTTTTAACTTTGTAACACCCATAGATTTTTAGCTGAGCTACAATATTTTTCACGATGCTCTATGTCACCTGTATCGATCATACTATATTCATCGCCAACCTTAAGCAGTATAGCATCCCCTTGACCGATATCTAACATATATACGTCTAAATGACCCTTCAGGATTAGTTTGCTTAGTATCGATAGAATAAGCCCCATTCATTTGTAGTAGAACTAGTCTGAGATGCTGCATTAGCTACATCTTTATTCGTACATCCTGCAATAGAAAAGATTGGAATACATAGCACTAATAAAAAGCTATAAAGCGTTGTATTTTATTTGTCATCTTATTCTCCCAATAATTCACTAATGACACAGCCTATAGAAGTACTTACATCACTAGGTGTATATCCCCAAGTTTTCGTATCACTTAGTATATCTGCACTGCGGCTATGTACATAAACCCTAAAATGGCACTATCCTGTAAGTGAATAGCCTTGGCTGATAAAGCCTGCAATGACTCGGTTAATACATCCCCCATACCGCCAGTTCCCATACCAGCGTTTCCGATAGTATTAACATATACTGTACCATCTGGTAGCGCCACAACAGAAGGAATTCCTTTTTAGAACAAGTACTACCTGATGAGCCTTAGCAAATGCTCGTGCCAATGTAATATAGTGACGTTCAATCCATTTTATAGGCAAATCAATAAGTCTACTAAATTCACCTAAATGAGGTGTCATCACGCAATATGGTAACTGTCGTTCCATCTTATATATAGACTCAACCTTACCATCTCGCAATGCATCTTTATCTACAGATCACATGACCTAATGCATATAACGCATCAGCATCAATGACTAGAGCACCTTCATAGCAATCAATAACATGATTTACTAAATCTGGAATATCTATTGTACGTCCCAAACCGGGTCCAATAGCAACTACTTGACGGCCTTCATAAATGGAGTGGTTTTCATTGATAGAGGTAACCATCACTTCTGGTATGACACGTCCTTGTACTGCCCGTTTAATTATCTCTGGAACACATAATGTAACTTTACCAGCCCCACTATGAACAGTAGCTTCTGCAGCCAACATAGGGGCTCCCAACCATATCACTAGAGCCACCAACAATTAGGGTATTTCCATTTACTCCTTTATGAGCCATTGGAACTCGATAATTAATTAGTGTTTTGCTAAATCCGAATCAATAGTTATAGTGCTATCACGATTAATTAATACTTGCTGCCAAAGGAGCTCCCAAAGGGGCAACAATAACGGTTCCTCCTATAGCCTTGCCAGGATACAACAATAGACCTTGTTTTATAGCACCAAAGGTTACTGTATAATCATAAGACAATGTGCCCTCTGAGATTTGACCAGAAGTTGCATCAACCTGCAGGTACATCAATAGCCCACAAATCAAAATTATATTGACTACGCATAGTATCAATAACGTGCAATATATCTATTGTCGTATCTCGAAGACGTCCAGCTAACCCTGTTCCCATAATGCCTTCTACAACTATAGCTACATTTGACCAATCATTAAAATCATCAAACATATCAATGATACAGCCCATTGCTTCACATCTCTTGAGTTGAACTGCAAAAGGTCGCTACATTTGCTCGTATCACCTACTAGTGCAATTTGTACGGTACACCTTGCTCTAAAAGATGACGAGCCTGCTACAAGGCCATCTGCCCCATTATTACCTGTAACCACAGATAAATAGTACAAAACTATTGATAGAACGTGCATTATCTAAGGAAAACAAGTCATATTGTCCCCACAAAGCATCCACAATGCCACGTCCTGCATTTTCCATTAAAATTTCTAAAGAAACACCTAATTGCTTAGGTACTTCTTGATCTATAAATCGAGCATCTTCAGTTGTTAATATTTGCATCTTATGCTCCTTCAAGTATAACTGTACTCATTGCATATGCTTTGCAATGACTAATCACACATGTGTATCCGTATAGCCTAATGTTTCATAAATATCTTTAAAAGTATCTTGTAAACGAATTAAAGGGAGCCCCTAATTCATCATGACCAATTTCTATATCTTGCCACGATCCATGACGCATTCCCGTACCTAATGCTTTAATGAAAGCCTCTTTAGCGGCATATATACCGGCATAAGACTCGTAACGCCCCTTATTTCGACTTTCACAATAATCAATCTCATGAGGGTGTATATACACGGTCGCGAAATGATTGAGATTTCTCTAAAGCTTGACGGATGCGGTCAATTTCTATAATATCATTCCCTAATTTCATAATAACTCTAATTTATCTAACATTTATATTATACACTCTTAAAGTGGATAAAAACATAGATAAAATCTAGGCATTTACAGAGAATGGCAATGTGGCTAGACTGTAAATTGCTACCTGACCGTTACGGTTATCCGCCACGTACATCTGACCATTACGGTAATCCATATCCTCTACTTCCATTCCTGAAGTATAAGGACTTATATTCTTTACTATGCCTTCATTATCGACGAAAACGAAGGTCGTTAAGGTTGTAAAAATAGTGTTACCATTAGCAGCATAAGCACCATTATTATTTAAGTCGGTATGCTCTGCATCAATCTTATACGTTTTACCTTATTAAAATTTGAATCATAATAGTTAATAGTACGATGAGAATTTGTTAAAGGCACAATCGACACATATTCATTATGGTCTTTATCAAAGGCAAAATTAAATACCTTTTCTTTCAATTTAATAGGCGCTTCAACAATCATACTATCCGCCTCTATAGGCGTAACAATAAATCCATCTACAACAGCATTAGTAGTATAGTAGCGATTGTTATTCGGATTATAGGTTAACGTATTCATATGACCTAATAAACGTTTTTTGACTATATTCATACTTAGCAGCCACTTGCAACGTTGTGGGATTAATTTCATAAATAATTTGCTTTGTATTATCAGCATTTATACATGCGAGGACAAATACATCTTTTTTGAGTTATAACAAAAGCCTTGGCACTGATTAACAGAACTATCTAATGATATCTCCGCCAATCGTGTTAACGGCAAAGGCATTTGGACCGCACATTACAGGTTGTGCAAGCTTTGGTATATCAAAGACATTAGCAATATAATCAATCACACCTTGATCCATATTATCACCTCAATCGAACAAAAATGTATATAATCGTATATTAATTCACAAATATAAATATATAAAAAATAGGCGGTAAGACAAAAGTCTTACCGCCTAAAGTTGGTGCCGGAGGTGGGACTTGAACCCACACGGTGTTACCCGCTTGATTTTGAGTCAAGTGCGTCTGCCATTCCGCCACTCCGGCGTCTCGGAACATTTGTTATTATACAGATATCCCAAAACAATGTCAACACATTTTTTATATTTTATCTAAAATATTTTTAAGTGTTCCATACCGATGTCACATTGTTGCTTCCACGTAAAAGTAACACCTGTTATATAGCCTTTGCGAGCATATTCCACATCAGTAGGAACACTTTCAGAACCATAATCCAAGTCGCCTGCCAACCAATAGTAATCCTGCCCTCTTGAGTTAATGCGAGCATCAATAATATTACTATAAGTTTGTAAACCTTGGCTAACCATTTTAAAATGATCCCAATCACATACGCCACGTAACGGAAAGTTCACATTTAATAGGCCATCAAAATTCCCTTTCACATAAATTTTTCTATCAATTCATGGATAAAGGGATGCATTTCATCCCCACGTTCAGGAGAATATCGTTCCACAGATAATGCTAACCCTGGAATGCCATAAAAACAACTTTCCATAGCAGCAGATACAGTACCAGAATATAGCACATCTGAGCCCAAATTAAAGCCATGGTTAATACCTGAAATCACAAGATCAGGCATATCATCACTCAATAAATAACTGAGGCCAAACTTCATGCAATCAGAAGGAGTTCCCGTTAGAGCATAAAGGCGAGGATTTTCATCCTCGCCATTGTACGCATCTAATTTTAAAGGGAATCTCAGTCGTCAATGCATGGGATTTAGCACTTTGCTCATTTGCAGGTGCTACAACGGTAATTCGATAATATTGACTTAAGTACGATGCAAGACGGCGTAAACCATCTGCTAAAATACCATCATCATTACACATTAAAATATGCATAGTCACTCCTACAGATTCTATTTTTTATTCTTATTCATATTGCCCATACGTGTTAATTTCACGTCATTCAAACCAACTGCTCTTGTATGAACTGTATGAGACCATTCCTTATTATGACGACGGAACCAACCTAAAATATTTACAGGAACCCAAGAGTATACAAAAATTGGATATAACAAATAGTAGAACCAAATTTTAGGTGGAACTTTAATTTTTAACAACACAATAAGTGGGAACAAATATTGACCAATACCGATAATTTGCCATACAGACATCGGCATAATTTGATATAAAATATTTGTATAAATCGGCACATATGCATTGATATATGAAAATACTAAATATATAGTTGTCAACAACAAGAAATAAGGCTGACTAACTTGCAAAATGCCATCTAGGATAACGATATTTCCTTGTTTAATACCTGCGGCAAATAATTTAGGAATATATCGATCCGCACAGTCAAATTGACCTTGTGCCCAACGTAAACGTTGTTTACAAGAAGCCATCATAGTCGTAACTTTTTCATCATACACAATGGCATCGTGAGCCCAAGTAGTTTTAAGACCATGTGTTAATAGCTTCATAGAGAATTCCATATCCTCAGTCAAGCTATTACAATCCCAGCCATATTCACGGATGATAGATGTACGTATACACATACCAGTACCACCTAATGCTGTGGACAAGCCAATGCGGTATTTTGCCAAATGCCACATATGATTAACCATCCAAAACATGATGGAAAATGTACCCGCAACCCAAGAGTCTGTTGGGTTTTTAGAGTTCAAATAACCTTGAATTACAGACTCACCTTTTTTTCAAGATGATCATTCATTTCTAACATAAATTGGGGATGTACTAAATTATCGGCATCAAAGATAAGAAAGGCATCATATTTCCGATCCATTTTTTCCACACGATCAAACATCCACCCCATGGCATAGCCTTTGCCTACTTCTTCTTTATTGAATCGTTCATGTACATTGGCACCAGCAGCACTTGCTACCTCAGCAGTCTTATCTGTACAGTTATCGGCAACAACAAAGATATCGTACAACTCATCAGGATAGTCCAAACTACGTAAGTTTTTTACTAACTCACCAACTACGGCTTCCTCATTATGAGCACACACAACGATAGCAAAAGGAATTTTTAGGGTATAGTTTTTATGTACTCGAGACCGCCACATACCAATTACGGCGAGCACAAAATAATAAACCGTATAAATTACGATTATTACCTGCATAGGGATCAATATCAGATCCAGTAGGTAATTCATACTATTATCCTCCCACACTTATTTACGCACTATATTTAACGCCCCATTAACAAGGCCAAATACTACATAACCAGTAAAAAATCATAACTGCCCATGTATGCCAATCATATACGAGACAAGCTATGACAAAAATAGCAGTTAGTACAATGGAAAGTTTATTAATATAATTGCAGTTTTACCTTTGAAGTCTGGGTATTTTACTTCACTAACCATTAAGAAGCCTACACCAATCATGCAAACTACTAATACAAATTGAGGAACCTCTACACCACTCAATACGTAGGTAGCCGCCTAAAGCAACCTGCAGCCGGAATTGGCAATCCTTCAAAGTAACCATGAACTTCTTCGGTTTTAATGTTAAAGCGAGCAAGACGGAATGCGCCCAATACAGCAAATACTAATAATGGTACATAGGCAATCCATCCCAAACCATAAAAGCTCTTTCATATATAACATATAAGCTGGTGCTACACCAAAGCCTACAACATCTGACAAAGAGTCTAATTCACGACCCATAGGTCCTGCTACACCTAAAGCTCTTGCTACACGACCATCTAAACCATCAGCAACTAAGGATAATAGTACGCAGATAGCGGCATAGAAGGTATTCCCTGTGGCAGAGAATGTGATACCTAGAACACCAAAAGCTAAATTAGCACTGGTAAACAAATTTGGAATAATAGATTTATTCATGACGCAACCTCCCTGATAACAGTGTCTCCACCTGTAATATGTTGACCTTTTTCCACGAACAACTCTACATCCTTATCCATGTAGATTTCAGTACAAGAACCGAATTTAATCATCCCGTACAATTGGCCGCGTTCAAGCACGCTATCAAGGTCTGTCCAAGATACGATACGACGCGCTAAAAAGGCCTGCAATTTGTGTTACCAATACGGAAGTGCGATCATTTTCAATACAAATAGTATGACGTTCATTTTCAAAACCTACACTATCTTTAAAAGCAGGCAAGAAACTGCCCATTGTGTAGTGACGGTATGTAATTTTACCATCAATAGGCGCACGATTAGCATGTACGTCAAAAACAGATAGGAAAATAGTTACTTTTTACACTCTTTATGTAAGTAAATATCTTCGTATACATCAGAAATATCCATAATTTTACCATCCGCTGGAGATAAAATTAAATCTGGATCTTGAGGGATTACACGTTTAGGATTTCTAAAGAAATTGACGAAAAATAATGCCAGAATAAATGAAATAATCGCAATTACATAATGTCCTAAAAATCCTAATACCACCGCGATAATGAGCATAGCCCCTATCAGTGGAAACCCTTCCTTAATTATTGGTCCTGTAGGCACGATTCAACACTCCTCTATTTATTTCTAATAACGCTCCACATAAACTTTGGAATAGCCAACATGCGGCCAATCCGTTGAGGTTCTAAATATAATCGATACAACCATTCGAGACGATTGCGTTGCATCCATTCTGGAGCCCGAGGAATATTACCTGCCAACACATCAAAGGAACCACCTATGCCGATAGCAACAACGCCATCCAGGTGACTCAATTTTTCTGAAATCCATTGTTCTTGTTTTGGTACGCCTAAGGCAACAAAGACTAATTTTGCCTTAGACTCACTAATAGCTTTAACGATTTCTTGTTCCTCTGTGCTATCGAAGAATCCATCATGAATCCCTGCTATATTTAACGGTCCAACTTGGGCAGATAAATTATCAATTGCTCGTTGAGCAACACCAGGTGCTGCCCCTAAGCAGTATATACAGGAATTTGCCGTTCAGCCGCAACTTTAAATAATCGTTTAGTTACGTCTACACCAGTTACGCGTTCAGGAACATGTTCACCTTGACGCTCTGCAGCCCACAAAATGCCAGCCCCGTCAGGAACGACGAGACTAGCATTATTCAATATGGTGTGCAATGTAGGATTTTCATTTGCCAACATAACCATTTCTGCATTAGCCGTGGCTACTAAATGTAGTCCCGGCTCTTCAGTTAATTGTAAAATACGTTGGACAGCCTCATCCATTGTTACACAATCGATAGGCACAGATAAAACAGAAATACGTTTATTCAAAATAATACTCCATTATAAACCACTATAATTTGGTGCTTCAACGGTAATGCTTACATCATGCGGATGACTTTCTTTTAAACCAGCCGCTGTAATTTGAATAAATTGAGTATTTTCAATCATTTCTTGGATGTTATGACATCCGCAATACCCCATACTTGCACGCAAACCACCAACCATTTGGAAAATTGTATCAGCCAACATACCTTTATAAGGCACGCGACCTTCAATACCTTCAGGAACTAATTTCTTAGCTTCTGTTTGGAAATAACGATCTTTACTACCAAGTTTCATAGCCCCTAGACTACCCATGCCACGGTATACTTTTTATAGGAACGACCTTGGTAAATCACTGTTTCTCCTGGACTTTCATCAGTACCAGCTAAAATATTCCCCATCATGACTACATTAGCACCAGCAGCAATAGCCTTAGCAATATCGCCAGAATATTTAATACCCCCATCAGCGATGATAGGAATGCCATAGCGACGACCTACTTGAGCAGACTCGTAAACAGCAGTAATTTGAGGTACCCCAATACCAGCAATAACGCGAGTTGTACAAATAGAACCAGGTCCAATACCAACCTTAACAGCATCAGCACCAGCTTCAATAAGAGCCTCTGTACCAGCTGCAGTAGCAACATTACCTGCAATAACAGGAATATGAGGATAAGCTTGTTTAATTTCTTTCAATGTACGTAGTACGCCTGCAGAATGCCCATGTGCTGTATCTACAATGATTACATCAGCCTTTGCAGATACAAGTGCATCAAGACGATCATATAAATCTTTAGACACACCAACAGCAGCACCAACTAATAGGCGGCCACTACCATCTTTAGCTGAATTTGGATATTTTGTCGCTTTTTCAATATCTTTTATAGTAATTAATCCTTTTAAGTTTCCATCATCATCTACAAGAGGTAATTTTTCAATGCGATGTTTGCTTAAAATTGCTTTCGCCTCTTCAAGAGATGTACCTTCTGGTGCAGTAACAAGGGAATCACTTTGTCATGCAGTCTCCGATTTGGCGAGTTAAATCAGTTTCAAAACGCATATCGCGATTTGTAATGATCCCTACTAGTTTACCATGTTCTGTGATAGGTACACCAGAAATTTTATATTTTTCCATAATTTCTGCTGCATCAGATAGTAAATTTTGAGGGCTTAAGAAAATAGGATCGACGATAACACCATGTTCAGAGCGTTTTACCTTATCAACTTCATGGGCTTGTTCTTCAATAGACATATTTTTATGGATAACACCAAGGCCACCTTCACGAGCCATGGCAATGGCCATACGGGATTCAGTAACTGTATCCATCCCAGAACTAATCATAGGGATATTCAATGAAATGTCACGAGTTAGTTGAGTTTTTAACTCTACTTGATGTGGTAGTACATCAGAAGCCGCTGGTACTAACAAAACATCATCAAAAAAGTTAGTCCACGCATACCGAATTTATCGTCTCTCATTTTAATTCCTTTCCGTATAATAAAAACAAAACTACGACCCGCCTAGTCCATCTGGACTAGGCGGATAATCGTAGCTTTCATTAGCGTTCAGACCGCAAAATGCCGCCTTCCATATAATCATCTTTTTTCATATCTACGAAGATAATCTTTACTGCGTCAGCAGGAACATTTACGATATCAACCGTAGCTTTAGTGATAGCTTCACCTAATTGTTTTTTTTGTTCTTTTTGTACGCCCTTCAACGAGTTCAACATGAATAAGTGGCATATTGACCTCCATAGATAAAATGAAATAAATTTGTTTGTTCTATTATACGGTATGAGGAACAGATACACAAGGGAAAAACCCAGATAAAATCTAATATTATCGCTACTTATGTAATTATTATTCCTACCTCTTAATTATACAATATTCTAAGAAATTTTTCACCAAATCTTTTTCTAATTCTTCTTTCATTACAGATTCAAGTTTTTTCCATTCCATATTGACTTGCAAACTCTAGTACATCCTTGCGAGCCTGTACCAATATTTCAATATCTTTAATAATATTAGCAACCCGTAAATCAGGTAATCCTGATTGAGCAAGTCCAAATAATTGACCAGAACCACGAAGCAGTAAATCTTGTTCTGCTAGTTCAAAGCCATCCTGTGTGTGTTCCATCAATTTTAATCGCTCTTGGCTCACATCATTTTTAGAATCACTCACAAGAATGCAATAAGATTGAATGTCACCACGACCTACGCGGCCACGTAACTGATGCAATTGAGATAGGCCAAAAACGTTCTGCCCCTTCAATGCACATAATGGTCGCATTTGGAACATTAACACCAACCTCGATAACGGTTGTAGAAACGAGCAATGAAATCTCACCCATATGGAAAGGCATTCATCACTTCATCCTTTTCACTTGGTTTCATGCGCCCGTGTACAAGACCAACTTCATAGGCTTTTGTAAAAAGTACTCTTTTAACTCCAGATATAATTCCTCAGCAGCTTGCAAGTCTAATTTCTCAGATTCTTCAACAAGTGGGCATACTACATAAACTTGACGACCTTCTGTCATCTCCTTGCCAAAGAATGTTCTTAATCGTTCCTTATACGAACTATCTACAACATAGGTTTTGACCGGTTTACGTCGTCGGTGGCATTTCTTTGATTAAGGATACTGCTAAATCACCATACACAGATAATGTCATGGTTCGTGGAATTGGTGTAGCCGTCATGATGAAACATGAGGATATGTCCCCTTTTGTTGCAATCGTGCCCGCTGCTCCACACCAAAGCGATGTTGTTCATCAATGATAACAAGGCCTAAATTATGGAAGTTTACGCCCTCTTGAATAAGCGCATGAGTACCGATGATCATATTAATTGATCCATCTGCTAAACCTTCATAGATACGTTCTTTTTCTTTTTCTTGTAGTGGATCCCGTTAATAATTCAATGGTAATACCTAAATTACACACCTCTGTTATACCTTCATAGTGTTGGGCAGCCAATATCTCAGTAGGAGCCATCAAGCCCCTTGGTACCCATTCTCGATGGCTTTCAACAAACTCAACGTAGCTACAACCGTTTTACCGGAACCTACATCACCTTGCAATAATCGTTGCATAGGCCGTTCATCTTCCATATCGATACGAATGTCCTCTAATGCACGCTGTTGATCACCTGTTAAGGAGAACGGTAAATTTTCTATACACTGAGCCATTAAGTCTCCATTGGGACCCATCTTAGGACCTTTATGACATTGTTCTTTATTTCGTAACAATGCCAATCCAGATTGCATAACAAATAACTCTTCATAAGCTAGTTGATGACGCGCCTCTTCATATCGCTCTGAAGACTCTGAAGGGAAATGCATCATTTTAAATGCATCATAACGAGTCATATATTGATGTAACTTCACGAACTTCAGCAGGCAAAATCTCTGGCAATTCATGATTAGCTGCAAACCAATTACGTACCGATGAGCGCACCACAAATTGAGATACCCCATCTGCAAGGGCATAAATGGGAACGATGCCCGTATCTGGTTCTCCACCATCTCCCAAATTTTCTATTTGGGGTGTATTCATTTGCATAGACCCATATTGAAATTCTGCTTTACCATACGCATATAGACGCTGCCCTTTTTTATAAAAGTTTTTTTATACCCTTGGTTAAATAGCACAATCTTTAAATCAGACCAGTACCATCTGCAATGACTACTTCTAAAATAGACAATCGGGGGCGAGGGCGTTTTCTTGTACAGCAATAACGTTCCCAACCACGCCACCAATCATGCCAGACTTTAAATCACCAATTCTATAAATCGTACGGCGGTCTTCATAGGTTCTTGGGAAATACGTTAACAAGGACGTTATATTGGTAATTCCCAATTTATGTAATTGTTTCTCTCGACCAGGACCAATCCCTTTATGGTCGTCAACCGTTCATCCATAGAAACTCCATTGAAATATAATAAATACATGAAAATATATCCATTTTGTATATTTCTTGTAAAAGCCCATCTTATCATAGAATATAATATATAGTATACCCTATATTGTAGTATATTTCATAAAAGAGCAATATGTACGATAAAAACACTTGCTTAAACCTTGTCTTTATGATAATATACTTTTGTTATGTTATAGATTAAGCTTGGAGGTGGAAACTATGGCAAACCTTTGCGAAGTATGTGGCAAATCCACATCTAGCGGTATGAACGTGAGTCACTCTCACATTCGCACAAGAAAAACTTGGAAACCGAACATTCAAAGAGTACGGGCGGTTGTAGACGGTGCTACTAAAAAAAGTAAACGTATGCACTCGCTGCCTTCGTTCTAATAAAATTACACGCGCGTAAAATAAAAAAGTACATGTACTCTTTGGGGTTCTAGAGCCCCAAAAAAAAGCAGTTAGTTCATTTGAACTAACTGCTTTTTTGTTATCTATGTAGCTATTACTAAAAGTTACAAGGTAATATTTGGAATGTAATACTGTTTAAATAACTTAATAGCATATTGATCTGTTAATCCTGCTACATAATCCACCACATCACGGGTAGAATAAAACTCTCTTGTACTTTCACAGCCCTCCATATCGTCAGGATGTTCCATAAAGTGAGTAAATAAGTTTTTCACCACATGAGATGCCTTATTTCGATCTGGAATTAAAGCCGGCGCCAAATAAACATTTTTAAACATAAATTGACGGAATAGATTCATAGTCATCTCTATATCACTAGACATAGAAATAATAGGTTTATCTAAAGACTCTCGCACCATATCTTCAACCATGGCGGTGATCGTACTAGAAGGAGTCATTCCAAAGTGTTCACGCACTTCAAAGGTAATTCCTCAGCCGTTAACATACCACCAGCGCGCTGTGCATCATCAAAATCATGACACAAATAGGCAATGCGGTCTACGATACGAATAATTTGACCTTCCAAAGTGATAGGGATATGTGCCCTGTATGACCTACGATGCCATCACGTACAGCAGTGGTTAAATTAAGACCTTGATGGTCGCCATGCTTTTCTAAAACCTCAACCATACGCAAGCTTTGTTCATTATGATTAAAGTGACAGCTTCGACGCGCTTGAAGTATTCTTCGTCGAGCTGATGAATCATCCCGGCCTTCAACGTCGGTTCCGTATCGGTCAAGGTGCCGACACCGGACAGCATCGGCCCGATGATGTCGACGACGGTAACATCCGTATCGGCCGTCAAGTCCTTCAGTTTACGGCGCAAAGCCGGAGAAATGATCGTATAGCAAATCATAGCCTTATCGGCTTCTGCCTTGCGGACCAATTCTTCAATCTGTTGATCCGAGCGTATATACGGTACACGGATAATATTAAATTCTTGTTTGTCGTATTGGCTTGCCGCTGCCCGGGCGACGCGTTCTGCCGTCTCACCCAGGGAGTCGGAGCAAGCATAAATAATCGGCTTTTCCAAGATTATCTCCTCCCTAACCCACATTCTACAAACAGGCGGTTAATATTGGTCTTTGAAATTCTTCCGATGACCTGCAGTTCTTTTTTATCATCTTCATCACTCGTGATGACATTGACGACAGGCAGACAGTCGATTTCATATTCATTTAAACGCTGGGCGGCGACGATAGCCTTTTCATCAGGCTGTACATAGATCACCT